>Ga0208044_1000282_pt1 | contig 42076 bp, 31 predicted proteins | sample Sb_taG_8_FD_187712 | JGI IMG/M metagenome (GOLD analysis project Ga0208044, IMG submission 187712) | Peat soil microbial communities from Weissenstadt, Germany - Sb_50d_c_BC metaG (SPAdes) (version 2) | ecosystem: Environmental > Terrestrial > Soil > Wetlands > Peat | place: Germany...
CGATACCGGAAAAGTCCGCGCGGTCCGAAGAAGCCGCCACCCAAAAAAAGCCGCTACCGCAACGGCGGGCATGTATCGACCTACAAACTACTTACAGTTGACGATCCCTGACACCTTGGAAGCCCTGCCCTGAAGGGGTTCCACATTCGGCCGCCGCGCTGTGCAACCCCTTCGGGGTAGTTGTTTTCTTTTTTTGCCCCTGACCCAGGGTGCGCGGAGTACCGCGACCCTGGGCTAGGTTGTGCAACTGCTTCGCAGTTGGAAGACAATCCCGCAAACTTGTGTAGCTACCAATGCTCTGTGGCCCGAACAGCATTGCTTTTTTCACGTGGCGTCCGGATTGGTTTCGCGAGTCAAGGCGCAGTACAGCCAAGTCTTGGCGTAACGCCAGTAGCGGTCGGCAGTCGCACGAGAAATCCCCAGCACTTCCGCGGCTTCCTCGATGGACAGGCCGGCGAAATAGCGCAGCTTGACCAGCTCGGCCTTCACGGAGTCGTGCTGGACGAGCAAGTCCAGGGCCTCGTGGACGGCCAGCACATCCGGCGCTGGATCCTCCTCGAGCTCGACGGCCGAGTCCAGATCCACCCTTTGCCAGGCGCCACCCCGTTTTTGACTTTGCTTCGCGCGGGCATTATCCACCAGAATGCGGCGCATGACTTCCGCCGCGGCGCGAAAGAAATGGGTTCGGCCATTCCAGCTTCGCTCACCTGCACCATCCACCAGGCGCACATAGGCCTCGTGGACCAAGGCAGTGGCCTGAAGCGTCTGGCCGGGATTCTCCTGAGCGAGCCGCTGGGCAGCGAGTTTGCGCAGCTCGTCGTAGACGAGCGGCAGCAGTTGTTCGGCGGCCTTGGCATCGCCTTGCTCGATGGCGGACAAAATGCGGGTAACTTCGGTCATGGGCAACACCGACAGGTACGAAGAGGCCGGGGTAGGGAATCTTTCACCTCCGGGGGGCGTCTACGCTGTTGAGCCGTAGGGTCGTTTTCCTCCCCCGGAGACAGCCGAAGAGTATACCATCCGGCTGACGGCAAGTCGTGCATTCGCGAGCGGCGCGTAGTAGCTCAAGCTGGCAGCTTGAGCTACGAGAAATCGGTTGAATTGCGCGTGAGCTGTTGCGGCAAGCGGTGGGCCAAGCGAGAGCGAGCACCCTTGCGGAGCGCTGCACGCGCCCCACCCTCACTCCGCTAGAGGGGGCGCGTGCGTTAGGGTTCGGCCGCGCTCTCTTGTATTTGCAAGGTTAGCAGACGGGGTTCAAGTGGGCCGTTCCCAGCAGCGCTCCGCGAAGCGCGGCAGGTAGCGCTCGGCAAAAGTGACAACAGCGATCTGCGTTTGCGGATTGTCCATTCCCCAGATGCTGGCCCGCAGGTCTTCTCCGTCGGAGTCCATCTGGATGAAGAACTTGTCCTCGACAGCCAGCACGGCTGACAGCTTCTTGAGAAGTTTCTGCGCCAGCTTATTCACGCCCGGGCCGCCGACGCTGATCAGCGGCAATTGGTGCAAATCGGGGTGGCAGAGGTAATAGCGATCGCTGAGCACGAGTCCCATGCGGTCGTCGCGGCCGGTGCCCAGATTGTCGATCTGGCTTTGCAGATAATATGCCAGCGGCCTGTCCATCTGCTCCGCGCGCAAGCTACTGCCCGTAACGATGAGAATCAGTCCAGGCGGGTAGTCCCCCATGGTCGGCCCTCGCACTCCTCTTTCGACCATCCTATCAATGATTGGAGTGGAGGGAACCAGTAATTTGCGCAGGCGCGGCGGCCGGCCCTGATCGAAGTCAATCTCGGGACTGGAATGCAACAAGAGCCGTCCAAGCTACCGGCTGCCCGCCCATTCCTCCGCCTTGGCAAGGAGAGCACGCACGGCGCCGGTTTCGCTGTCCGCCTGGACGTCGATGTGATGCATGCGGCCAGCCTGGGCGGTGGGCAACAGGCAGTTGATTCGAAAGGTGCCCGGTGACGGTTTCTCCACGTGGAAGCAGGTCGCACCGAGCTGATCGAGCCGGGCGTGGACGCCGCTCCAATCGACGGCCTGGCTCTCCTGCACGCGGTTGCGAAGGACGCCAAGCTCCTCGGGGCTTGGCATACTCAAGGGAGCCGGGCGCGGGTTCGAGCGCGGCCGGGCGGGCGCAAGATCGTCGTCCGCCTGGGCACGGAAGATCGGCCGGGGCTGGCTGGGCTGCTGTACCTGCGCGGGATTCCACGAAGCCTGCGGCTGCTGGTTGGCGTACGCCGGCGCGGGGGGTCGAATGTACTGCTGGCCTGGATAGGGAGCGGGCGCGCGCTGCTGGTAGTACTGCTGCCCAGGGTAGGGTTGCGCGTAGGTCGTAGGAGCCATTGTCGGCGCACCGCCGAACATCGGGGTAGGACACCCCACAGGCCCTCAGCCGGCGCCGCTACGCATGGGAACTATGGTAATCCAGGCAATCGCGCCCAGTGAAGAGACCACCATCGTCAGCGCTTCCTTGCGCATGCGATATTCCTCCGTGATAGGCCGGCCAAGGCTCGAAGTAATCGAGTCACTCTCGACCGAGCGGGCGGGAAGATAACACATGGCCCACGCAGGTAAAAGGGCAGATTCCGCGAGGCAGGCGAGATGCATGATTTACAAAAGCTCGCGTAGAAATTACAAAGACCCGCTTATCCTGCGAGCGCGTTGCCGACTTCCTTGCAAAGTTGCTCGGCGCTATGGGCCTGGGGCGCCTCGGCAATGACGCGCACGATCGGCTCGGTATTGCTCGGCCGCACGTGCACCCAGCGGTCCTCCCAATCCAGCCGCAGCCCGTCCAGTCGATCTGCCTTGGCCTGCGGCCAGCGCGTGGTTAGCGTCGCGAACAGCCCGGGCAGCCGGTCGCGGTCGATCTGATACTTGATCTTCACGATATGGTAGCGCGGCAGCTCGGCGACCAGTTCGCTGAGCCTTTTGCCCGTTTCTGCCAGGAGCTGGAGGATCAATCCCATGCCAATGAAGGGATCGCGCACCCATCCGACGCGTGGATCGATCACGCCGCCGTTGCCTTCGCCGCCGATGACCGCGCCGACCTCACGCATCTTGTCGACGACATTGGCTTCGCCCACCGCCGAGCGAAAACAAGTGCAACCGAATTGCCTGGCGATATCCTCATTGACCCTCGATGTAGACATGTTGAGCACAATGGGGCCGCGCTCCTGGCGAAGGCGCGTAAAGACGGCAAGCGCCAGCGTAAGCTCTTCGCCAATGTAATGTCCTGTCTCATCGATAAGCGCCAGGCGATCCGCATCCGGATCGAGGACGAAGCCGATATCCGCGCGGTGTCTGGGAACGAGAGGACAAATATCGCGCAGGTTCTCAGCAATGGGCTCGGCCTCGTGCAGAAAGCGGCCATCCATGTCGCAGGCGTGCAGTGTCGCCTGGCAGGCCAGCGCTTCGAGCAGCTTGCGGCCCAGCATTCCTCCGGCACCGCCGTTAGCATCGAGAAACACGCCGAATCGGCGTTCTCTGAGCGCGCGCACATTCAACAACCCGAGCACCTGGTCGCGATGCCAATCGCCTGCCTGGCCGCACGGGGCCACCTTGCCGAGCTGGTCCCACGAAGCTCTGCGGAACGAACCGGACTCGAAGAGGTCTTTCAGTTTTTGACCCTCGGTCGCGGTGAGGACTTTGCCTTCCGGGCCGAAAAGCTTCAGACCGTTCCACTGCGCGGGGTTGTGGCTGGCGGTGATCTGAATCCCGCCGGCAGCGCCAAGACGACGCACTGCCAATCCGCAAGTAGGTGTCGGCACGATATCCAGGTCGTCGACATCGCAACCGGCGCTCAGAAGGCCGGCGAGCACGGCGTGACGCAAGAGCACGCCGCTGGCCCGGCCGTCGCGGCTCAGAACGATCTTCCCGCCCTGGGTGCTGGTCCCCAGCGCTAGGGCAAAGGCGGTCGCTGCCTCCGGCGTCAGTCCCTGCCCGATGACTCCCCGAATCCCCGAGACGCTGACGATCAAGCCAGTTTCCTGCGCCATGCTTGTTTCCTCTACTCGCCTACGTTGCCTGGGCGCTCCAAGCCGCGATTGCACTTTGTGTTCCGATTATCTCGGCGCGTGCCATCGGCCGATGATACCTTGGATGTGCGCGACGCCCCAAATCTAATCTCGCAGGAAAGCAATGAAGGTCGGCACAAGCGTCTCCTGCCGGGGCATGCCGGGTCGGTTCTGGCCCGGGCTCTTGCTTTCGCTCCTTGCGGGTTGCGCGACGGCGCAGCCCCACATCGAGCAAGCGCTCCAGGCAGATAGCCGGCCGACCGGCACCAGCGCCGGCGCTGTCGAATCTTACCATGCCCGCTGCCCGGATGTCCTGGAAGTCACCGTCGATGGCAGGCCCGATTTATCGGGCCGGAAAGAGATCGGCCCCGACGGCCGCATCGACCTCGGCAGCCCCGGCCGCGCACGTGTCGAGGGCCTGTCCGCACCCGACATCGCCCGCCGCGTGGCCGAAGAGTCCGAGGTGGCGCCCGCCGGGGTTCATGTGCGCGTGGCCACTTATAAGAGCGAACAGATCTTCTTGATCGGCCAGGTCGCCGGCTCGCAAAGCGTCGTGCCCTACCAGGGGCCCGAAACCGTCGTGGATCTCTTGCGTCGCGTCGGCGGTCTCACGCCGGGTGCCGCTCCCGACGATGTGTACGTGGTTCGTTCCCGCATGGTCGAAGGCCGCCGGCCCGAGGTCTTTCGCGTGGATCTGCGGGCCATCGTCTTGCGGAACGACCAACGAACCAACGTCACCATTCAGCCGCTCGACCAGGTCTTTGTGGGCGAGAGTGGACGGTGCTCGTTCGAAAAATGCATCCCGCCCTGGTTGCGGCCCCTTTATGAAGCCTTCTGCGGGATGCGTCATCCGGCCACGGATCAAGATGCCCAGACCGGACAATCTGGGCAGCTCCGGAAAACCTGAAAACTCGGACGGAACACCATTTCGCAGGCCTTTTACTCCACCTTGCCTCCTTGCCAGCCCACTACCCCGTTATCCATGACCCTACGTACGCCTGCTCTTGCTCCCATGCGCGGCAGAAGGTATAGCTTTCTCCCCTGATGAAAGGGTTGCAGTAATCCTGGGGAACGGAGAGGGACGATCATGCTCATGCGCATCGGCCGGCACCGGCTGGCATTACTGGTCGGTTTTGTGATTTTGGGCGGCCTCGCTGTCTTCTGGACCCGGCATGGCTCGATGTCGAAAGCCCGAGCCAATCCACCGGAACCTCAAGCACCGGCAGATCAGGGCGCTCCTGCGGGCGCACAAGTATCGACCTCCGACTATTCTCAGCGGGTGGTCGCGTACATCTTCGGCACTGTCGCCATCACGCGCGAGAACCTCGGCGAATACCTCATCCAACGCATGGGTGCGGACCGGCTCAACAACCTCGTCAACAAGATGATCATCGAACGGGTTTGCCAGGCGAAGGGTATCGAGGTCACGGAAGCGGAAATCGAGGCCGAGCTGGCAGAATCGACCACCAAGATGGGCGTGACGCTTAAGGAGTTCGAAACCAAGATCCTCAAGCCCCGTAGCAAAACGCTCTATGAGTGGAAGGAAGACGCGCTGCGGCCGGAGCTGCTCATGAAGAAGCTTTGCCGCGACCGGGTCCAGGCCACCGAGGACGACCTCCACAAGGCATTCGACGCCTACTATGGCGAGAAGGTCAAATGCCGGATCATTCTCTGGCCCAAGGATCAACAAAGCGTCGCATGGAAGATCTATGGCAAGATTCGGGACAGCGAAGAGGAATTCCAGCGTGCTGCGCGCACGCAAGCCAGCCAGCAGTTGGCCGCCAAGGGCGGTGAGGTCCAGCCCATGGGTCACTACACGACCGGGAACGAGGCATTGGAAAAGGCAGCGTTCAGCCTGCGGCCAGGCGAGATTAGCCAGTTGATCGAGACGCCCGAAGGACTCGTCGTCGTCAAGTGCGACGCGCGCGTGCCCCCGCAAGCCGACAAGCATCTGGAAACGGAGCGCGCCAAACTGACCAAGGAAGTGATCGAGAGAAAGCTCACGCTCGAGATACCCAAAGTCTTCGCCGAGCTGCGCGAAAAGGCCCAGCCAAAGCTGATGCTGGGAAACACGATCAGCGAAGAAGACTTGAAACGCGAAGTTCGCCAGGAATTGAAGAACGACACGTCCTCAAGGACTGCCTCTCCCCGCTGATGAAGGATAATCTCGAAGGCTAGACAACCCTTCATCGGGCCCTGAGATTGTCGGCGAAGAAAGAATGACCGGAAGGCAGGAAGAGAACTTGGTTCTCTTCCTGCCTTCTTCGCTTTCATGGCAATAGAGGCATCGTCGCCCGGAGCTATGGCGGAAGCTGTCAGCTTGCGCTATCTGAGAATATTAACCAGCAAAAACCGGCAGGGCGCGACATCATGCGCGCGCCGAAAATCGCGGAAAACACGCGGCTTTTGGCAAGGCCAAAGCATTTTGAGAATGGCCCCCTCCCGAAATGCCATGTCGAGGCCTCAGAAAGTGTCAAAAACACGGCCTTTTTGCCTGGTTGTCATTATGAGACTAAAAAGGCACCTTGGCGCAAAATGCATTGGGAGCCTCGAAAACAGGAATTTCACAAGATATTAGGGATTCTGTTACGCTTCGTCTTGAGACGAGCCGCTTCTCTTGACGAGCCAAATTCCCTGGAAAAATCCGCAGAAATGCTCAGATGGGGATCTCATCGATCAGAACGTGATCGAAACTCCATCTAAGACGTGTTGTCTGGGGTGCATCCGCACGGGTGTCATTTTAGCACATGCAAGGCAGCCAGTCAGCTGCATTGCTTGTCTTGGCGGAATCTGCCCAAGCAGATCGAACCCGACCGCCGCAACCCTGTCACCGAACCTATATGGCCGTGCGTGAATCGGCAGCGGCGTAGGACAGAATTCCTAATCTGTCCGGTCAGGTTGGAAACCTGACCTACTGCCGAATCGCGTACCGTCATATAGAGACGCGGCCATTGTCCATTGGTATCTACCCAACTTTGCGGGTCGGTTTCCTACTGCGCAGCAGTTGCACAACGGGGCCCAGGGTCGCTGCCGCGACGCATGTCGCGGCGGCGCACCCTGGGAGAGAAGGTCCTTCCTTGTCCAAACTCTGAAGGAGTTTCACGCGGACGCAGAAGATCCTCGCATGCCGCAGTGGCAGACGGTGAATGCACATGGTCTCTTGCACGAAACACGATGAACATTACGGAACGCTCGCGTAATCGACGGCCGATATTGGGGATTTGGGCAACTCCTTCAGAGTTGGTCTTTGTTGGGTTGGCCGGTATCCCAAGGTGCGCTGTCGCGACCCAGGGCTAGGTTGTGTCACGCTTTCAGCGTGGAAAACAGGAACGATCCGGAGTTTTGTAAATGCGATTGGTCTCCTGAGCTCGCCGCTGCCGATGACGAGAAATCGAGTCAGGTTTGTGGAGATCTTCGCTGAGTCCGAGCCGTCTTCTACGTGGGACAAACGCGCAGGACCTACCGCTCAGTCGGACATCTGAATCTCTTTCAGTTTGTCCCTGGCGCGATTCAAAAGTGATTCGGGCAACTTCACGTAGAACAATTGATCCACATGCTCCTGCCCCACATCAATCGCCCAGGAAAGGAAATCTTGCAGTTCGTGTCGCTTGCTGCGCGGTTGTTGGTTACGGACGAGAGCCCATGTGGTACCGCTGATGGGATAGGAGCCCTTCCCTGGGGCATTTGTGATCGAGAAGCGAAGATCAGCCGGAATGTTTACCAGGCCGTAGTTCGCGGCCTGCGTCACTGACTGCAATGTTGCCTTCACAAACTCTTGCTCGCGATTTTGTACGAGTCCGGATTGAAGGTCGAACCGATAGACATTGGATAACTCGACGTAACCAATGCTTCCAGGCGTTTGACGAACTTGCTTGGCTACACCTTCGTTGCCGAATGCGGCCTGACCTGTCGGCCAAGGCACCTCGGTAGCCGCGCCAATTTTCGTTTTCCATTGGCTGCTGACTTTGCTGAGATAGTCCACCCAGATGTACGTGGTACCGCTGCCATCGGACCTGTGCACTACAGCAATGTCCTTGTCGGGCAGCCGGTTCGCAACCTGAGGATTGAGGCTCTTCAGCGCAGCGTCGTTCCATTTCGTGATTCTGCCCAGGTAGATCTCGGCGAGCACGGGACCAGTGAATCGCAGCGGTTCGGTAAGCTCCGCAAGATTGTAGACCGGAACAACGGCGCCGAGGACCAAGGGGATGTGGAGCAGCTCCCCGCCCTTCTCGCGAGCTTTCGCTAGCTGCTCGTCGGTCAACGGCGCATCGGAGCACGCAAAATCGACTCTCTTTTCAAGGATCGCCTTGATGCCCCTCCCGGATCCTGTCTCCTCGTAGCTTACCTTGCAGCCACCCTCGGTCTTTTCGTACTCCGCGGACCATTTGAGCATCAGGGGATATACGAACGTAGAGCCAGCCCCGTTCAAGCGTCTGTCCGGCGTGCCCGAGCCGATGCCACACCCAAGGGCTCCGGTCATGACGCACAGGATGATTACCCACCATAGTCGGTTCATGGCTCCCCCGTGTGCTTGTCTAAGGCTCGGTGGCCGTGAACGTCGATGCTGACATCTTGGAACTGCAAGCGGTTCCCAGAAGCTGTCTTCAAATCGACCTCAATCTGAGCACCGGCCAATTGGTCTTGCTGCCGCGGCATCATCGATCTCCTCGCCACTCAGCCTGACCGGCTGGCAAGCAAAACCCGCTTTCCTGTCGCGAACCGAACGCCGAAGTTGAGGATCATGACCACCGCCAGAAGGACAAGAGCCGCAGCCCATGCCTGCCGGTGCCAGTCGTCGTAGGGGCTGACTGCATACGTAAAGATGTAGACCGGGAGCGACGGCGTGAAGTCGCCGGGAGACCGCGGCCAGTACTGATTGCTCGAAGCCGTGAGCAGCAACGGAGCTGTCTCGCCCGCGACACGCGCAATCGCCAAAAAAACTGCCGTGATGATCGCGGGCAGGGCGGCTGGCACGGTTACACGCAAAACCGTTTGGTAGTGTTTGGCGCCGAGTGCGTGACTGGCATCGCGAATGGTCCGGGGGACCAGCTTGAGCGCTTCCTCCGAGGCACGCATGACGATGGGGATCATCATGACACCCAAGGCAAATCCGCCGGCCCATCCGGAGAAATGACCCAGCGGCTTGACGACTAACGTGTAGGCGAAGATGCCGACAACGATCGACGGCACACCGCCGAGCAATTCGCCGACGAACCGGACCGTGCGTCCGAGGCGACCGCTCCGGTATTCGGCCAGGAAGATGGCAGCGAGCAGCCCAATCGGAACAGCAAAGGCCGTGGCAAGGGCCACAAGTAGTGCGCTCCCGTAAAGTGCGTTTGCCATGCCGCCCCCTGTTTGACCAACGGGCGCGGGCAAGTTCACAAAGAATTGCCAATTCAGTGCACTGATTCCTTCATAAACCAGGTGTCCTAAAATGAAGAAAAGCGGCAAGAGGGTTGCGAATAAGCACGCGCCGAGCACTACCGTCATCGTCCGGTCAATCCAATGCGTCCTTCGCCTCGTGCGTTGGGACGGGCGAAGCGGAGGTGGGGGAGTCTCCTCTGCCATTTGATCGTTCGCAGTCGTGGAAGTTTGACGGGGTGCTTGCTTGCTGGTGACTCTCAGTCGCCCGGCAAAGAAGGACGTGATGTGTCTGACTCGGCTGACCCGCCAAATCAGCAGCCGTGCAAGAGAATTAACGATCACACTGACCAGCAGGAGCACCAGCCCCAACTCGGCCAGGGCTGACAGGTAGAGATCGTACGTCGCTTCCGTAAATTCGTTCGCGATGACGCTGGCAATCGAGTTACCCATGGCGAACGGCGACAGGCTGATTTCCGTGCGGTTGCCGATCAGCATGGTCACCGCCATCGTTTCCCCCAGCGCCCTGCCCAAAGCGATGAAGCAGCCTCCAACAATGCCTGGACGGGCATAGGGAAGAACCACGCGCCATATGGTTTGCCACCTGGAGGCTCCCAAGGCCAACGAGCCTTCCCGTTGCGCACTCGGCACCGCCCGGCAAACGTCGTAGGAAACTGCTGCCACATAGGGCACAATCATGATGGCGAGTACGATTCCTGCGGGAAGAATGCCGATGCCGCCCCAATCTGGATTGCCCAAAAACCGGCCCAAGCGATGCAATGCCGGCGACAGGACAAATAGGCCCCAGAATCCATAGACCACGCTGGGCACAGCCGCCAGCATCTCGACGAAAAACGAACCGCTGCGCTTCAACCAACCAGGAGCAATCTCCGACAGATAGGCTGCCGTGCCCACTCCCAGTGGGACCGCGATCAACATGGCGACTGTTGAGGTCGCGACTGTGCCATAGATGAACGCCAGGGCCCCAAAAAGGCGATGGGTAGGTTCAGGGTCCCAGGTAGTGGTCGTCAGAAATCGACCGCCGACGGACTGGATTGCAAGCCACGATTTCCAAAGGAGCACCAGCAAAAGCGAGGCGGCTAACAGGATTACGAGCACGGCGCCAGACTGGCAAAGCAACCGAAAGCACCAATCGCCCAGGTGATCGAAAACGGAAAGGGATTGCTTAGCGCGCCAAGGAGCAACCTGTCCGGCGGCGCTCTCGGGTTCGGGCTTGGTAGTATGCGCAGTCATCGACTTTCTCGGAACGCAATTCTAATTGGCGGTTGTTACCCCGGAGAGCTTTTTCTCCAGGCGCTCCACCAGACCGGAAGGAAGGCTGGCGTAATGGAGGCCTGCGGCATACTGCTGGCCTTGATGTGTAACCCAGTGGAGAAAATCGACGACTGCCTTACCTTTGGCACCTGGCTGGTTCTTATAAATGACGGCCCATACGGTGCCGCTGATGGGGTAGGAGTCTTCGCCGTCAGCGTCCGTGATTGAATAGCGCAGATCCTCGGGAATCTGTTGCAAGGAATGGTTTGCCGCTGCGGTCACAGATTCCAAACTGGCTTTGATGGGCGTGCCTGTGCGGTTCTTCACGAGCCCAAATTCGATCTGGTTCTGGAGAGCGTAGATCAGCTCGATGTATCCGATGCTTCCGGGTGTAGCTTTCACCCTGCCGGCGACCCCTTCGTTACCCTTGCCGCCTTCGCCGCAGGGCCAGTTCACCGACGTACCCACGCCCACCTTGTCTTTCCACTCCGGGCTCACCTTGGAGAGGTAGTCCACCCAGATGTACGTCGTGCCGCTGCCATCGGACCTGTGCACGACCCCAATTTGCTTATCTGGCAGAGGCGCGTCCGGGTTTAGATCCTTCAGCGCTTTGTCGTTCCACCTGGCGATCTTGCCCAGAAAAATGTCGGCTAGCACTGGCCCCGAAAAGACCAGGGGCTTGTTGACGTCTGCGAGATTGTAGGCCGGCACGACGGCGCCCATGACGAGAGGAATGTGGACGGCCTCGCCGCCGGTCTCCGCAGCCTTTTTCAATTGTTCTTCATTCATAGGCCCATCCGTGCATCCGAAATCAAATGTCTTGGCCGTCATCTGCTGGATGCCGCCGCCGGAGCCAATCGATTGGTAATTGACTTCGACGCCATGCGCCTTGTCATACTCGCTGGCCCACTTCGTCATCATCGGGTAAACGAACGTTGAGCCACCACCATTCAATCGTTGTTTGGGACTGCCCCCGCAACCGATCGCAAGGGCTGCGAGGAGACTCGCTACGCCCGTCGCCCAGGTCCACCGCATCGTTACACCCCCCTCAAAGCTGGCCTCGATCGGTCGGGGGCGCCAGTTTATAAGGCGCCTCAGAAGAGTATATCTGCATAGGCGAATATACAAAAGCTCATAAAGGATGCAACTTCGGCTTCTTGAAAGTTTGATGAAGGACAACCTCGAACGGTGTCACTGCGTCCGGAAGGACGAAGATCAACGTCTTTCTGTTAGCTCTTGCAAGGCCAAAAGGCATTCCAGTCCTCCATTCCAGAACCAACTAATGATCTCGAATGGCGGGTTGCGCTGAACCTGACTTGACCAAGTCCTTGGAGACGCTGGCGAATGCGCAACAGTCCGAGGTGTTTGTTTGGGTACTGGGGCCAAGACCACCGCTTGCAGCGACATCCTTTTGAATCTCAGGCAGGTCAATGAAGCAGCTGGCCAAACATGCGAACGCCTTCTCCTGAAGTGCGGACTTCGCTGGGGCGAGCGTGTAAAACGCCCTGTGACCGCATAATCGGGAAACCACCAGGCCTGCCTTGCGCAAGTAAGCGAGGTGGCGGCATACTTCTCCAGGGCTGATTTGGAGGATCTTGCAGATGTCATCCAACGAGCGCTCGCCTCTCTGAAGGAGATGGAGAATTCGAAGGCGCGCCAGGTGCGAGAACGCCCGCAGCATCAAATCGACTCGGTCAGAGGAAATACGTCTTTTCATATACGTGTAGTCTTCATTCTCGAAGCGTCAGAGTATTGCGCTTCGCCAGGGTTGAAGCGAGTGCATGGCACCAAACACCGGCATCCGGGATTTCGAAGTCTTATCTGCTTAACCGAATATAAAAGTCTCCAAAAAAACACGGACGAAAATCGAATCAGGTGGTCCGCAGTGAGCCGACCACGTGTGTCAACGTGCAGCTTGATGCTGTTCAGTCGTACTCGGAATGTTCTCATTCGTGTAGCCGAATATGAAAGATCAACAAAAGTTGGCGCTGCAGTCTGCCTTGTCTTTGTGCGCCTTGAAATTGCACGACCTAGCTGCATGCGTCCCGGCTTTTGCTCGATTGGCGTCCGCATTCGCGCAGCCGAATATAGCTGGCGCGCCCTCAGGATACTTACAGCACCCCCCCAATTCGCGGGCAGCGGCCAACCGCCGACTGTCCGCCTGGATCTCCGGCACGTCGCCGAAGCAGCCTGTGATACACTCGACTAACTTGCCGTGAAAAGGATTTCTGGTGGGTGCTAACGAATAGAAGTTCCACTGCTTTTCTTTGCGAGCGAGCACCAAGCCTGCTTTGCGTAAGTACGCCAAGTGTCTCGACACCCGAGGCTGCGGCACCTGCAAAGCGGCCACGAGGTCCCCCACGCATACTTCGCCTTCGCGCAGCAGGTAGAGGATGCGCAACCTGTTCCGGTCCGAGAACGCTCGGAACATGAGGTCCACGCTGTAGCGACTAGTTGTGCGGGTCATCTTCGATTAGAAATTCTAGCCGGGAGTAAAGGGGCTGTCTACAGAGCGGACGACGGAATCAAGGCCCTCACTCATTCTTCACAAAGAAAAAGGGGCGGGGCGGATTCTGTCCACTCGCGACAAGAGGAGAAAATGGTGTCGCTTCATTTTACGACGAAAGCGGCAAAGGGGCGGGAGTCTTATTTTTGAAAAGACTCCCGACCCCTTTGCCCCGGTTGCAGGCTATGTTCTAACTACGACAGCGCGCTCAAGGACCGCGAAAACATGGCACCCGGCGCACAGCTGGTGAAAGTGTGCGCGCAAAATCCAGACGTGTCTGAATTCTGCGCGCACAGGCTACGTCAAATATCCAACGATCTCCTCTCTAGCGCCTCTGTTTTGCGAAAGTTAGGGAGCCCTTTCCCGACCACTCGTAGCCAAGCGGGTCGGTGGATCCCAACACAAAGGGCTCGGTGCTGGCGTACATGGTCCAGCCGCCCGTGACACCCTTGAATTTTCCGGTACATTCCGCATCATACGGGACAAACTCAGCCAGGAAAAACGCCTGGTACGTGCCGCCGAAGCCTACTTTGCCGCTTACATGGACCAGATCATACGTCCCCGTTGGAGTCGTGCCATCAGGGGTACCGTAATACACGGCTAATTTGTCCCCATCTTCACCGGTAAACACGTAGGGCCCATCGCTGCGGAACGTACCGGTGAAATCTCCATTCGCGTTTGGTGTCAAGTCGAGTGAGGCGTTGTAGACTCCCCCCTCGCCCTCATAGAAACCGAGAGATGAGCCCTCGCCAATAGACCAGTGAGGTGCGGAAGAGCCTGGACCCGGAAAGCCGTCAGGTGCAACGCCCACTCCAACAATCTGGAAGGGTTTGGTCTGCGCTACTGCCATGTTGCCCGCCAAGGCAAGAGCGGCTACCGCTCCAATCACCATCGCAGTCCAGCGGTTGCGTCGATACATCGTTGTCTCCTCTAATAAGTAGGAAATCGGAACCAGAAACAGTTAAGTGCAGCGGTAAGCGTGACGGGCTCCGGCGCGCGGGCCGAGCGCCGGGGCACCCCATGGCCGGGCTCTAAGTGACCGTCAGCGTGAGCGCAAACGGCTCGCTGAAAATGTCGTCGCTGTCCTCCGCCTGGGCGAACAGCGTGTAGCTCCCGGCTGCCAGGTTGACCGTGAACGTCACGGTCCAGACGCCGGGGCTGGTTTGGGTGCCGTAGCCCAGAATCACTTCGTTCCCGCTGCTGTTGAGGTAGTAGAAGGTCAGCTGCGTAATCGAAGTGTTCGCGTTGCCATCGGTGATGTTCGAGGCGGTCAGAGTAAGGCTGCCGCCCGGCTTCACCGAAGTAGAGCTGGCCGTGAACGCGCCGATCTGCGGAACGGCGCCGCCGATCACCGTGATCGACCAGGAGTTGAGCGTGCCCTTCGGAGCGCCGGCCGCCGTAACTATTGACAGTTTCCAGGTCCCAGAGACGTTTTGCTCAAAGAGGGGGACGATATACTCCGAAAGCGTGCCATTGACCGTCACGGGCAGTGACGCCCCGCTCGGAGTGGTCAGGCTGAAACTGTCTCCGGCCGCGCCCGTGACATTGGTCGTGACCTGAAGTGAAAACAGCCGAGCATTATTCGGGACCGTCAGGGTGGATGTGACCGTGGTGCCGCCCTTCTTCCCGCCGGCCGGGATACTGACAGGTACATTGGGGCTCTTGTAGGTCGTAGTCTGGCTGGGGAAGTAGGCGCCGAAGTTTTGCGTATCGACATCCTGGCCCGCCGTGACGGTCACGGTAAGCGCGCCGCCGGCAGGGGAAGTTTGGATCCAGCCCGGAGGCAGGATCACCCGAATCGTGTACGTGCCAGGCGCGAGATGAGTGAGATCGTATTCGCCGAAGATGGCGGGGTTGGCTTTATTCACGACCGCATTCGTGATGGCCATGGTCGACGCGACGAGGTTGTTGTTGGTGTCATAAGCAAGGACGGTGACCGGGAATACGCCGTTCTCGTTCGGGTCGAGAGTGCCGTTATCGTTCACATCGTCGAAGACGCGCCCGAGAATGCCGCCTTCATTCTGGGTGGTAAGTGCCACCACAAGACTGCTGCTCGAAGGCGCGAGCACGTTCTGCGAGCCGGTGTCGTAGGCAGCCACAGAGCCGAAGCCCAGGTCAGGCGACCCGACACTGTGAATATTCCCGTTGGCGTCCACCGCCACCGCGTAGCCCCCGGTGCTCAGTGCTGCCAGGAAGTTACCGTTCGGGTCCAGTTTGGCAACGAAGTGCGGGGTGTCGAGATAGCCCGTCCCCGATGCCGGGTCGAAACCGATGGGCAGGTCCCCCTCATAGAAATCCTTGCCTGTGACATAGACATTGCCGGTGCTGTCCGTGGCAACACCGTAGAAAGAATCGTTGCCACTTGCGAAGTCTTGATCGCCGTTCAGATTAAAGTTTTTGACCCAAAGAGAATTACCACTAGTGCCATCAAGCTTCAGGACAGCCGTACCGTAGGGTCCGGCCTGGTACAGGAAGTCGTTGCCGCTGCCGTCGGTGTAGAGGGCCAGCGAATCCGCGTATCCAAGGTCACCCCCATTGCCCCCGTTATAGCTCCAGATCAGGTTTCCGTTCGTGTCGAAGCGATCAACGAACTCAGTTGCTGTACTAGCAATGGTAGTCGAGTTCAGCACACAGCTCATGAAGGCATTGCCCGCCGAATCGACCGCCAGTGCGTTGCCTACGTCATCGTTGGCGCCGCCCAGGCGAACGGCCCAGTCGAATGTTCCTCCTGTTGCGTTGGGAGTGATTTTTGTCAGGAAGGCATCGTAACCACCGGCGCTGGTAAGCCTAGTCCCGCCAAAGCTGACCGTGTTCTGGAATCCCCCTGTGACATAGAGATTGCCGCTGCCGTCAAGCGCCAGGCCATGGCTTAAATCGTAACCGGTGCCCCCTATCTGGATGGTCCAATTGAACCCGCCGCTGCTATTCAGCTGGGAGACAAAAATGTTACTTGCGCCCGCACTGGTCAAGATCGTGGAGCCGAAAGTTGCAGTGCCGGCAAAGAATCCTGCGACATAGACATCGCCGTTATAGGGATCGCCGCTGCTGTCGACGGCGAGCCCACCGCCAAGGGCCCCTCCATAGAAGCGCGCATTGTTGGGAAGCTGCGTGACCCACAACCAGTTCCCGGAGGAATTGAGTTCGCCGACACAAGAATAGTTGGTACCTGTCATAGAAATATTCGAGCCAAAGGTCGCAGTCCCAGTGGCATTGACGGCAAAGTATGTATCGCCGGCGCTATCGGTCGCTACCATGCCCCCACCGCCGCCGCCCTGCGTTGGGCCGGATGCCGTGGCGATCCAACCCGTCGCGAGCTGCGTCGCCAGGTTGGCCGCCAGCGTGTACGACAGGCTGCCGGTCGTGCTGTTGGCGTCGGTCGCCGTCACGGTGAAGGTGGAGGCACCGGCGGCCGTTGGGATGCCGCTCAGAACACCGCCCGCGGAGAGTGTCAGCCCCGCCGGCAGCGACCCGCCGGTAACGGCGAAGGTGTAGGGCGCCGTGCCGCCGCTGGCGGTCAGGGTCTGGCTGTAGCTGGCCCCCACCGTGGCCGCCGGAAGACCCGTCGAGTTGATGGCAACGCCGGCCGCGAATTTCGCGACGAAGGCGTCGCCGGCGCCCCCGCTGTACGTCGTCTGGTAAGCCCCCGCGGTGGTCGGGAAGGTCGGAGTGGCCTCGCCCGCGACATAAAAGTTGCCGGCGCTGTCCAGGGCGATGCCATTGCCCTGGTCCCCGCCGCTGCCGCCGAGGTAGGTGGAGTAGACCAGCGCCGAACCGGAGTCATTCATCTCTGTCACGAAGGCATTGCCGTTGCTGCCGCCGAGCGTCGTCTGGAAAGCGTTCGCGGTGGTCGGAAAATTGCTTGATCCAGTGTAACCGGTAACGTAAGCGTTGCCGTAGGTGTCCAGGGCGATGCCAAGTCCGCCGCTGACGAAGTAGCTGGAGTAGACCAGGGCCGAGCCGGCGGAGTTCAGCTTCGTCACGAAGCCGCTGCCGGGTGTGGTCTGGAAGGCGCCTGGGGTGGTGGGGAAGTTACTCGCACTGGTAGCGCCGGTGATGTAGGCGTTGCCGGCGCTGTCGACCGCGATGCCAGTGCCATACTGAGCGAGTGTACCCGTGCTGGTGGTGCCGCCGAGGTAGGTGGAGTAGACCAGGGCCGTGCCCCAGGCATTCAGCTTTGTGACGAAGGCGCCTGCGGAGCCTGCGAGCGTAATCTGGAAGGCGCCCGCAGTGGTCGGGAAGTTCGCACCCGCACTGCCCGTGACGTAAGCGTTGCCGGCACTGTCCACAGCGATGCTAGCGCCTGCCCCCCCGCCGCTGCCGCCGAGGCGGGTGGAGTAGACCAGGCCCGTGCCAGAGGTAGTCAGCTTTGTCACGAAGGCGTCTGCGGAGCCTGCGAGCGTAACCTGGAAGGCGCCCGCAGTGGTCGGGAAGTTCGCACCTGCACTGCCCGTGAGGTAAGCGTTCCCGCGGCCATCCACGGCGATGCCGGAGCAGCCGCTTGCGAAGTAGGTGGAGTAGGCCAGGGCCGTGCCGTTGGGGTTCAATTCTGTCACGAAGCCGCTGCCGGGCGTGGTCTGGAAGGCGCCTGCGGTGGTCGGGAAATTGGTTGAGCTGGTGCCGCCGGTGACGTAAGCGTCGCCGTACGCGTCCACGGCGATGGCATTGCCCCCATCAGTGCTGTTGCCGCCAAGGTAGGTCGAGTACACAAGGCTCGTGCCGGAGGCATTCAGCTTGGCCACGAAGGCGTTTGCGGAGCCCGCGAGCGTCGTCTGGAAGGCGCCCGCCGTGGTCGGGAAGTTGCTTGAGTACGTCTGGCCGGTGATGTAGGCATTGCCAGCGCTGTCCACGGCGATGGCAGAGGCAGAGTCAGTGCCGCTGCCGCCGACGTAGGTCGAGTAGCTTAAGATAGGGTCAACGATCAGCGGCCGGCTGGCATCGTACGCGCCCACGGCGAAGCCGGCCCGGTCTCCTGCTTCAAGAACGTATTTTCCGGCCACCTGCTGGCGAATGTTGCCGTCCTGCTGGTAGACGACGGGCGCCTTCTCCACGACATCGCCACCGGACGTCTGCAGCACCAGGTTCCCCTGCGCGTCCAGCGACATGGCCTGCACGCCGGTGAAGGCCAACTGGATGACGCCGGGATTGGCCCCCGGCGCGACCTGGAAATCGTATTCGAGCTGCTGCTGGTTGCCGTAATAAATCACGTTAATGCCCGGATAGACATTCTGGTACTCGACCTGGCCATAATTGGCGATGTTCGTGTGCCACTGGCTGGGATCATTGCCGATGAGATAGTTGGTTTTGGTAATCAGCTCATTTAGGCCGGCGACCGGAGCCGCCGGATTGGCGCCAAGCAGTTGCATCTGCAACAGGTTGTTCGTGGCTCCCTGCTGGAGCGACAACTGGGCCGAGTCAGGCGCGAGCGCCAGCGTATAGCCGTTGCCGCGCGACAGGAAGTCGATCTGCGGGGCGGCCTGGCCCTGATTGGCTTCGAAGGCCAAGGGCAGTTGGCCGTAGGCTGCCGCCAGCGCGCTTTGGCTGCTGAGCAGCGAGCGCTCTTCGAGTTGTTCCAGACTTAGGCGGGCAGAACCGGGCCGCCTGGCGACACGCACGCGCCGCGTCGAGCTTTGTTTCGCTGCGTTAGTGGGACGACGAGAAAAGAACCACATAGCCGAAATCTCCTGGTTCGAACTCGGCCTGCGGTTAGAATGAAAAGTATAGCGTCCCGGGCGCGCAGACCGTTCGCCCGGGTGCTATCAGAGGCCGGTGAGGGCGTTGCTTGGCGGCATGACCTCACCGGCTGTTTTTGTTCTTCTCGTTCGCGGATGAATCCCTGGCCTGGCCCGGAGGGAACCAGCTTGCTAGACTCGGATCAGATCGACCAGCTTCAAGTTCGGAGTCTCGCTTATGTCTATTACCATCGAAGCCATCTATGAAAACGGCGTGCTCAAGCCGACCCAGTCCTTGCCGCTCAGGGAACACGAAAAAGTACGCATCACCGTGCACCCCGGCACCACTTGGGTGGAGCGGACTGCCGGGATCATGGGCTTTACCGGCACTGCCGCGGAGGCCGACTATTTTGCCCTCGCCCCGGAACTCGATCCCCAGGAGGATTAATGACTTTTGCCGACCTCCTCGGTGGCGATTCGGTGTTTCTGGACGCCAATGCGCTGGTTTACCATTTCGAACCTCATCCGGCATTCGGGCCTGCTTGCACGCATCTTCTGGCCAGGATCGAGAAACAGGAGCTCAGCGGCTCGGTCTCGACGCATGTCCTCACTGAAATCGCTCATAGGCTGATGATGGTCGAGGCTTCGCGCCTGCCGGGATCAAGCATGTCGAAAATCAAACAACGCCTCCAGCGACGGCCGGCCTTGATCCAGCAACTAACAGAGTTCAGGACGGCCCTTGAAGAGATTCTCCAGGGTCGCCTGCAAGTCCTGACGATTGCCCCGTCGCTTATCGTCGATGCTGCCCAAATCAGCCAGCAAATCGGGCTACTTAGCAGTGATGCGCTGCTGATCGCCATCATGCACGCCCATGGCCTAACGAAGCTGGCCAGCAACGACGCCGACTTCGACCGCGTCCCTGGTATTTCACGTTATTCACCTGCGTAAGCCCACGCTTCGTTCTGATCGATCTCTAGGCGCTCGGCGCAGGTCTCCTGACCTCGCCGCAACCGCTGACCGAAGGTGTCCTCGGGTTCGTGGAGACCTTCGGTCAGTCCGAGTGCGGGGTCGGAGACCCGCGCACGGCTGGAAGATTCGGTCGCTCGACCTTCCTTTATTGGCTCACGCTGCTCGCATCTTGCTTCAAACGGCGCGCCTGCAGTTCCATGACCTTAGCGTCCTTGATGTTCATGAGCGCGGCGGCCTCCTCTCTGAAAAGCATTTGCTCGTCCGTAAACGCGTCCTTCTCTTCCATCCACTGGACTGCTTTCTCCCAGTATTTATGCGCATCTTCCTTGTGGCCGAGCTTCCAGTTTGACATCGCGAGGAAAAACCAGTCGGCTTCATCAGGCTCGCCCAACTCCACAGACTTGCTGAGGGCCGTGACAGCCAGCGCGTACTGACCCATCCTGTAATGTGCTACTCCTAACGCGTTCCACTTGTACCCGTGGGTTGGATAATGATCCGCCACCTCTTTCGCCAGTCTGACGGCCCGTTGTGGATCTCGCAGTGTGCAAATGGGGCAACTCGCAAGCAAGAACGCGAAGTTGCTAATGGCGCCTCCCACGTCAGGATCGTTCGCCTGGTCACCGAAATCTCTCATGAATTGTTCCCAGAGAGCGAGAGAAACGTGGAAAAGTTGTTCAGCCTCATCAGTTCTTCCTCTTGCGAACAGGAAGGTCGCCAATGCGTAGTAACAGTCGAGGAGAGCCGCGCGGGACAGCCAATCGTGGGGATCCGAATGCACGACATCCTCCCCATGGATCTTCGCGATTTTGAATGCACGTTCCGCGTCGGGCCAACGGCCGTACCCAGCGTACATGATGCCAAGTTCCCTACAAATCGAGCCAAAAGTCCGGCGATACTCAGTGATCGCCGGGTAGTCGATAACCATCTTTTCCATAATGAGCTTGGCCTTTTCATAAGCCAGTAAGGCCTCCGACTTTTGCCCGCTCAAGTTTTGCAGCTGAGCCAGTTCCACGTAGGTCCGCACCTTGAGTCGCTGATACCGAACAAGTTTGGGTTGGGAGGACTCCAGTCGCTTAATGAATTCGAACGCCTGGAGAAGATTGGCCCGTGCCTCCTCCCAGCGCTGCTGCCGCTTGTAAACATTGGCCAGATCCCTGTAGACGCCTGCCAATTGTTCTTCGTAGTAACGCTCCGAAGCGTAGTCATTCATCAATTGACCATACTTGGCGATTGCTTTCTTCAGGCTCTCTTCGGCGGGTCCGTGAAGCGTTAGATGGGCTTGAATTGCGGCAATCCGACAACACGCTTTCGCAGCTCTTTCTTGGCTGGCCTGGTCCTTGTTCTGTCGGTCGACAAAGCCCTCGTAGAAGTTCAGGGCCTTCTGCAAAAGCGCCTTGTCTTCTGGTTCTAGCTTTTTCTGCCTAGGCAAGCGCTTCTCAGCAAACTCTACATATATCTCATCCAGAACTTTGTAAGCCGTTTCCAGGCTGGCGTGGGCCGAGGCTCGCTGCATTTCAGCTTCGTGATAATTCGCTTCAGCCTTGTCCCGTTCCCGGGCGATCAGCAGGGTTGAAAACGCAAAGGCAAACGCCGCCAGAGCTAACATGCCCATGGCGGACCACACGATTGCTTTATGCCGCCGGCCCCACTTGATCACACACTGGCGTAAAGTCGGCCGCCTGGCCTGAATTGGCCTATCTTCGAGAAACCGCCGAAGATCGTCAGCCAGCTCTTGAGCGCTGCCGTAGCGATCCGCCGCATTCTTCTCGATCGCTTTGAGGACGATGGTCTCCACCTCCTGCGGGACCGATGGGTTGATGCGTCGCAGCGGCTTCGGCTCCTCAAACGCAATCTGGTGCAACAGCTCCTGCCGATCCTTGCCATTGAAAGCCGGCTCCAGTGTCAGCAGTTCGTAGAGCGTCGCGCCGAGCGAGTAGATGTCGGTGCGGTGATCGATGATCACGCGCTGGGCGAGCGCTTGTTCCGGGCTCATGTAGCGGAGCGTGCCCACCAGGTCGCCGGTCATGGTCAGATCGGTCTTGCTCTGGAACTGGGCGAGGCCGAAGTCGGTGATCCAGAGATGGAGGGGCGAGGAACGAGGGGCGAGGCGTGAGGAATGCAGGGCGAGTGGCGCGTGGTCGAGGAGGAGGTTGCCGGGCTTGATGTCGCGGTGGACCACGCCCATCTGGTGGGCGTGCTCCAGGGCCTCGGCGGCCTGGATGCCGAGCCGGACGACGTTCGCGAAGAAATCGCGGGTGGTAATGGAACGCTCAGTGGTCACGGCCAACGCCGTGTTCCCGATTTTGGATTTTAGATCTTGGAACTTAGATCTTTGATCTTGGAAGCTGGAGTTTGGAACATCGACGGTAAATCTTTGCTCATTGAACTCGGGAGCCATCTCCTTCGAATCCAAAGCCGAAGGTCGAAGGTCTAAGATCGAAGTTCGAAGATCTGAGATCAATTCCGCTAAACTGTGTCCTTCGATCAGCTGCATGGCGTAGTAGTGCACGCCGCGATCGCAGCCGACGTAGAAAACCGGAACGATGTTGGTGTGGTGCAGGTGGGCAGCCGCCTGGGCCTCGTTCTTGAAGCGCTGAAGCTGGCGACCATCGAGCGTGGCCGCGAACGGCAACACCTTCAAGGCCACGCGCCGACCGAGGGAGATCTGCACGGCTTCATAAACGACTCCCATGCCGCCGCGGCCGATCTCGCGAACGAGCCGAAAGTCGCCGAGTGGGCCTTCGGGGTGGAGATGCGCTTGGGCATGAGAAGGCGCCCTCTCCATTTCCGGGTCCGCCTTCTGGATGAATTCCAGCCCTTCGAGCGACCTGGCCAATACTGCCGCAATCTCCGCATGGCGAGCGAGGAACGCGTCGCGGTCCGGGGACTCGCCAGCTTCGAGTGCCGCCAGATACTCTTCGAGGGCGGCAATGACGCGAAGATCGTCCTCTCTGGGAGTGGGCTCGCTCTCGACGGGCGGCTGGCAAGCCGTCGATTCCAGGTTGCCGTCATCGAATTGCTTCATCAGGAATCTCCCAGTACAACGCGCAGGCGGGGTAAGGCCCGGGCCCAAAGCTTCTTCACGCTCAGCTCGGTACGGTGCATGCGGCGAGCGATCTCCGGGAAGGTTAGCCCTTCCAGGTGACGCAGGATCAATACTTCCCGGTAGGCCTCGGGAAGCAGTTCCAGGCCGTTGGCCAGAAGGAGCGCCTGCTCGCGGCGGTTCGCCCGGTGGCTCGGCGAGCTCGATGCCGCGATCAACCCCTGGTCCAGAACTCGCGAGGACTCGTCCAGCTCGGCGGCAAGCGCGCGCTCCAGGCGGACGTCTCGGCTCTGGGTTCCCAGGTAGCGGCGAACCAGCTTGGCAAGTCGAGCCGCCAGGATTTGCCGGAGCCAGCTGACGAACTCCCCCTCGCCCCGGCCCCGGAACCTGTCGAAATGGCGATGCGCTTCCAGAAAGGTCTCTTGCACCAGATCGGCCGCATCGACCTTGCCCTGGAGCCGCCTGCCTATCTGCACGCGGGCCAGGAGCCCGAGGTAACCGCGGTACAGCTCCAGCAAGAGTCCCAGGGCGGTGTTGTCACCCGTGCGAGCCAGCTGCATGAGCCGTTCGGGGTCCGGACGGGTGTCCGAGCGCATCTGCATAACCCTCCTATAACTAAGTCCCGGCGCGAATGCAAAGAGGGCCACGCGAATTGGCAATGTTTTGGATTGCCGACAGAGCAAATAGGGAACGGCGGAATGTGTCACGTGCGCCTCGGTGGTTTATCGTGTTCGGCCAAAATACTCCGCCGAGCTTCAACAGACCATGCGAATGGAACTTACGTCACGTCAGACGACATCCTTTAGGCCGCCCATTTACGGAGCTCGCCATAGACGAAGCGGCAAAGGGGTCGGGAGTCTTATTTCTGAAAAGACTCCCGACCCCTTTGCCCCGGCATTCATGTGTTCATCAACACCAAACACCTGAAGGACATGAAGAACGAATGGGTGGAAGGCATGTGAATGGGACGAGAAGGGGCCGCGGATCGCTACGGGGCCGCAGGAACTATCGGTTAGTCTGTAGGGTGCGTCAAGCGTACTCGCGCCGACGCACCATTCCGGGGTCGGTGCGTTCGCGCCTGTTTCAATCAATGGCCACACCAAGACGTGCATCTTCGAGTACTCGAAGGTGCGGGTAGCGGCGAGGTCAGGAGACCTTCGCCGAGCGCGGACCTTCGCCGAGCGCGGACGCCGCGAGGCAATTCGTTGGGAGCAAGGTCCAGCCACTCCAGGCGGAGAACGTCGGGATAAGTCAAGGCCTGGTGGGCGGCCGCCTCGCCAATCGCTCAAGTGTGGCCTGTGCCTCTCGAGTCAGACGGGCATCAGGCAGTCCTCTTGCCAGCGTCTCCAGCAACTCACGGGCTGCGTCACTGCCGATTAGCTCCAGCAGTTCGACGGCACGCAGCTGGCGCAGCGTTTCTCCCGAGGGCCGGCGATTCAAAGAGTCGAGGATCTCTTCGATACGTCGTTGCTGCTCTGCTGACGGAGCGGCTTTCAGGGCCGCACGCAAGGCCGGCCCAGCTTCTTCGCCAAGGTCGATTAGCTGCTTCATTGCGGCCTCGCGCTGCTTAAACTTAGCGCTGTCCAGGCCGGCAATCAACCGCCGAAGCTTGTCGGACGCGGCGTCGCTGGTCGGCCGCAGGCGGTCGCGGAACAAGCTACTGGCCTGCTTCGGTGCCGCGCTGAACTCGCGAGCGGCGGCGTTGGCCTTGCGTGCATCTTTGTCCGCCAGGTCGGCCCACCAACTCTCCAGTTGTCGGTCCTCGGCTTTCCCTTCCCGCCGTCCTGGCGTGAGTGCCGAGTCCCAGATGAGAATCTGGCCGTCCTGTTGGCCGGAGGCGAGCGCTCGCGAGTCGGGCGCGAAGGCGAGGCAGCTCACGGGAGTGTCGGACGCCACCCGGCGTGGCAATTCCTTGGCGGTGATCAGGTCCCAGAACTGGATCGTGTTGTCGCCGCGCGCCGTCGCCAGCGTGCGGCCATCGGGGGCGTAGGCGACCTGCCGGAGCAAGTGACCCGAAGAGCCGCACGCAAGCGTCAGCCGCTCCTTCCCCGTGGCCAACTCCCAGAAGTGCAAAGTATTGTCATAGCGCCAACCAGCGCCTTGCCGCTCTTGCCGGGAGGTGACTGTTACCAGCGACCGGCCATCGGGCGCGAACGCGTTGAGGCCGAGAAAGCCGTCCGGTTGTCTCAGCGTGAGGACCTCCCGGCCGGTGGCCACTTCGCGCAGTACCACGCCCACGAGAGTCGGCCCGCCTCGTGCCGGTGGCATACCTAGACCAGCGGCCGGGGCACCCGCCGGGGCCGGGCTGTGGGCCCGCGGCTCGTAAAGGAATTCCAACACGAGCCTACCATCCGGGGAGAACGTAGGGGGACTCAATACCGGCGACGTGTCTGGCCGACTGCTCAATGCCTTGCCCGTGGCCAAATCCCAGGCGTTGAAGCCGCCGGAGCCAACGTTTAGCCGCAGGCTCCAGGTGGCCGCCGTCTTGCCATCGGGCGCCACGCTCAGTGCGCGCACCTCACCGGCGCAGGGAATGCGGCGCAGCTCTTTGCCGTCCGGGTCCTGCAACCTGATGTAGCCGTCGGCGCCACAGGAAACGAGGACCTTGCCGTCTGGCCCAACCGCGACGGCATTGACTCCTCCGGGATGGCCGGCCAACTCTCGCACGTGCCGGCCGCTCACCACATCCCAGAGTCGGACAGTCCCGTCATAGCTCCCCGAGACTAGGGAACGTCCGTCCGCCGTGAAGGCGAACGATCTGATCTCGTCGACGTGGGCGGGCTCCTGGAGGACCGGCTTGCCGGTGGCCGCGTCCCACAGGCGCAGTAGCGGTTCGCTACCGGTCGTCAACAGGCTGCGCCCGTCCGGAGCGAAGCGGAGCGAGCTGACGGCGCGGGTGGGCAAGCGGAAGCGCCGGAGGAACTCTCCCGTCTTCGCGTCCCAGAGCGCGACCGTGCTCGCGTCGTCAGGCAAATAGGGGTCGGTCGCGTTGGTGGCCAGGGTTTTGCCGTCGCTGCTGAAGGCCAGGCCGAACCCACCTCGGGCCAGCTCGCCATGGAGCTTGAGCCGTTGTTTGCCCGTGGCCAAGTCCCAGAGCGTGATCGGGCTGTCGCGCGGGGTGATTGCAAGGGTCTGCGCATCCGGCGCCAAGGCCAGTCCATAGCCGATTGCGATCGGCAAGGGAACCGTCCTCCGAAGCTTTCCGTTGGTCAGGTCCCAGTGGTAGACCTGGCCGTCCGACAAGGTCACCATCACCAACCCCTTGCCGTCGGGCGTGAAGATGGGCCAGGGTCCTTTCCCCGACGGCCGGGCGCGAAGATGGGCCGTCTGCTTGCCCGTCATCATGTCCCAGACGCCGACCGAGCCATCATGCGAAGGAGCAGCGAGGAGCTTGCCGTCCGAAGAGCAAGCCACGGCCTGCCCGTTAGCCCGGAACTCGTGGAGCCGCTGTCCCGTGGCGGTGTCCCAAACGCAGACCGATTCGCGGCCGGCACCGGCCAGCCGGCGCCCGTCCGGTGCGAGCCAGAGTGCACAGTAGGATTTGGTCCGGTTGCCATCACGGATTTCCCGGAGCAGCTTGCCGGTCGCCAGGTCCCACAGGCGGACCTCGTCGTCTCCACCGCTAGCCAGCACCTTGCCGTCGGCTGAAAACGCAGTCGTCAGCTGCATGGGAGGGTGATGGTGCCGCAGCCGCACCGTTCCCATGCGCATCAGTGCCCCCGCCGGCAAGGGGTCGCCGAAGAAGTCGGCGCGGGCGGGTCGGTCCTTGTCCGCCTCGGGCTGTCCGGCACTTGCGGTGCTCTGGCTCTGGTCCTGCCTGGCGGCTGCCTCGCCGACGGCACCGGCTTGATGTGCGAGCACGGCAGCCGCTATGCCAATCGTTGCCAGGACCAGAAGCAAGGCCGTGACAAGCTTGATGTTGCCAGGCAGCATGGCCTTCAGCACTCCTCCGATCAGAGCGGTTCTGACCAGGGTCATGCCGGATACCGCTCGGCCGGCGGCGCGGAGGGAGGTGGCCCTTAGGGTGGTGAGGGCCAGTGTCGCCGGCAGTGCCGATGCGGTTGCCATTGGCCAGGCCGAGAGGATCAGCAGCGCTGCCGGCCCCATTCCCCGCCGCACCAGTCGCACGCGTAGGATCCTCCGGCCCTGTTCCAAACGCCTTTTCAGTGTCGCCTTGGTTAATCCCAGCAAGGCGGCGGCCTCGTCCTGCGTCTTGCCTTGCAGATAGCACAGTACCAGGGGCGCACGACAGCGCTCGGCAAGAGCGTTCAGCTCCTCGTGCAGAATGCCTTTCGCCTCGCCCCAGGTCAGGTCCTCTGGGGACGGGACTGACCGGCCAGGTAGACGAGCCTCGCGCTTCCTCCTTCCGTCGGAATTCACGCGTGCTTTCAGCGCCGTCCGGTAGGCCACGCCGTACAGCCAACTGCTCAGCGAGGTCGCTCGGCGAATCGACCCCGCCTTGCTCGCTAGGGCCAGAAAGGTGGCCTGGAAAGCGTCCTCCGCATCGGCCTCACTGTGAAGCACGGCACGGCAAACGTCAAAGACCATCGGTCCGTGTCGGCACAATAGCTCGCGGAACGAGGCCTCGTCTCGCCCGGCCGCGAACTGGCAGAGCAGTTCCTCGTCGGACGCCTCCTTGAGCCGTTGGTCGTTGACCATGCGCCGGAGCTGATGGAGGATGGGGCTGCACAGTGTCTTGGCCATAAACGTTTCCGCTGGCGGCATCGGACAATTACTTCTGTTGAGCGCCGGCTCTGGCAAGCCATAGCACAACTAATAGTTCCTCGCCACGGGTCAGGAGCGCATTTTTCCCCGAGCGACCTCCGCCGAAATTCGCGTGCGAGGTCAGAGGCCGGCGCAGAGCTGAGACCCGCGCACGGCTGTGTTTGGGGAACCACTACATGAGCAGTGTTTGCGCCTGCTGCCAAATATGCCGGATCAGGTCGCCGGCTGGAACGGGCTGGGCCAGCGCTGCCGACTGGCCGGCCCAGACTTGCATGCGGTGGTAGTCGCCGGCGGCAGCTCCGGCTTCCTTCAGCGCGGCAGTCAGACCTCGCTGCACCGGATAGGGAGCCGGGGACGGTGCATCCGGTACTGCGGCGGCCTGGACGAAGTTGGTGGCGATCGCCCGGCCCAGGCGACCGGTGAAGGCGCGGGTGAGCATCGTCCCTTCCGGCTCGAGGTTCGCCAGCGCGTCGGCCCAAGCGCGATGGGTTTTCGCTTCCGGGCAGCGCAAAAACGCTGTGCCCAGCAGCGCGGCGCTGGCACCCAGCGTGAGTGCCGCGGCCACGCCCCGTCCGTCGCCGATGCCGCCGGCCGCGATGATTGGGATGTTGAGGTGGTCGGCCAGACATGGCAGCAGGGAGAACAGCCCCACGGCTTGCCGTTCGGCGGCTGCAGGATCAAACGAGCCTCGATGCCCGCCCGCTTCGTACCCCTGGGCGATGACGGCGTCGGCCCCGGCGGCCTGGGCTCGTTTCGCCTCCGCCAGCGTGGTGGCCGTGGCGAACCAGGCGACGCCCTGTTGCTTGAGCCGGCTAACGAACTCAGGCGGGTAAAGCCCCATGATGGAAGAGACCGCAGTCGGTTTCACTTCCAGGAATGCTTCGCATTGCTTGATAAACTCGGGCAAGGTCGTGTCGCCAGCGGTTGGTGGTACGGCGGGTCCCCACGCCGCCAGGAAAGCGCGCATGCGTGCTTCGGCCTCGGGATCTCGATGCGGCTTGGGGTCGGGAATCCAGACGTTGAGCTGAAAGGGCCCATTGCTCCCCGAGCGAAACTCCTTTACCCAATCGCGAATGCCCGCCGGCTGGGTCAGCAGTGCGCCCAGCGCCCCCATGGCGCCGGCATTGGCCACGGCAATCGAAAGACTGGCCGGGCACGCACCCGCCATCGGCGCCAGGAGGATCGGCAGCTTGAGACCATATTTCGCGCAAAATGCCGCGGCGCGATCGCGGGGGCTGGAATCTGTTTTTGGCAAAGATTGGGTCATGGATACGGCCCCTATAGAAGGCCGCGCAGCTAATGCACCGTTAGGAAATGGGTGCCATGCTTTGGTACTCCAAAGCGTGCTTTCGAGTACGAAAGCATGGCACCCGCTTGATGCATTGCTGGCGCAGTCCTCAATAGTTAAGCGCGATTGCCATGCGTCGGCCAGCGCTCGGCGAGGGTTCCGGAGGTCCCTGCCACACATTCATATAGAAGGTGACCGGCATTTATACCAGGCCCTGGGAGCGCAAGCGCGAGAAGGCCGGGGAGCGGCCGGCGGCGTCCTTCTGGGCCTGGACCTGCTGCCATTCGGCGCGAATTTCCTCTTCCATCTCATTCTGATGATCGAAATAGTAGCCCATGGCCGCATGCACTTCTCCCGGCCGGAGATACGGGTGCTGCCGGCACATCTCCTCCACCGACCAGCCGTGAGCGAAATGGTCCATCACAATCTGCGCGATGCGCACTCGGGGCAGCCGCTGCAAGTGCGCGGCCTGGCCTTCTGGTTTCTCAATGTGCGGGTAGGACATCGTTGCGGTCATGGGCTTCCTCCTCAACCAAGGTCCTTACATTGTAGCGGATCGAAGTTACCGTTCATCGCTGCGTTTGACCTTTTCTCCCCCCGCTCGTCTATCATTGCGGCAGGGCCGGGGCTTCTTCAAGGAGACATGATCGTCGAGCCTTGGGTAAGCCAGGCAGGTGCAGGACGGCGGTGTCCGTGAGAGAACTGCTGGAAGAGTATGTGCCGCGCGTCTACCGGTTCGCCCTGCGCCTGGCGAATGATCCCCACATAGCTGAGGACCTGACGCAGGAGACGATGCTGCGGGCGTGGCGCAAACGCGAGCTGCTTCGGGAGCCGGGGGCGGCACGGGTTTGGCTCTTTCGGATCACTGTCAACCTCTGGCAGGATTGGCTCCGGCGGGGCCGGTCGTTGGTAGCCCAGGCCGGCTCGTTGCCGCCCGATCAACCGGATCGGGGCCGAACGCCCGACGATCAGCTCGCGAACGAAGAAAGCGTGCACTTGGCCCTTCAATCCTTGCAAGAGTTGCCGGAGGGGCAGCGCCAGGCGCTCTACTTACGGGCCTGCGAGGGGCTCTCGGCGGAGGAGATTGCTCTTGTACTTGGCACAAGTGCCAACTCGGTCAAGGCCAGCCTGTGCGTGGCTCGAAAGAAGCTTCGCGAACAACTCCGTGAACTTTTCGAAAATCTTTCGATGATTCTTTGAGAGAGCCTCATGAGTGATGCCGTTTGTTGCCTTCTGGACGACTACCTTGAAGACGCGCTCGCGATACGCGAACGCAATACGTTCCTTGCTCATTTGGAGCAGTGCGCGGATTGTTCGCGAAAAATCGACGAGCAACGGCGGTTGGAAGAACTTGTGAAGCGGGCCACGCTGCAGGCCACGCCGGTGCCGGCCGACCTTGTGGAACGCATCGAGAGGCGTCTGCTACGGAAAACGCGGCGTGCGCGAGTTGCTTGGGTAAGTGCGCTTGCGGCGAGCGTGGTGCTGGCCCTGGGCGTTACGGGGTGGATCGTTCGCTCGCTGCCACGCGCGCACGAAGTGGCCAAAGGCTCCACGACCGCGGCGTCTATCGAAGTCCCTGAAGAAGCCGTGGCAACGAACGCCCCGGCGCACGTTACGGTTACGTCGCCCAGTGAGATCGTTGCCGTGCCGGTCAAGAGCCGAGACCCGGCGGTCACGATTGTCTGGTTGTTTCCGAGCCGGCACACAGTTGCCGGGGAAGGGCCTGCTGTTTCGCATTCGCTCAATCCCATGAATAGGAGTCGTCAATGAAGCGTTTTCGATCCTTTGCACGCGGGTGGGCTTGCCTGGGTGTTTTGATTGTTCTGCTAGGTGCTTGCGGCCTGTTTTTGCCACCTGCCGCGGCACAGAAGGGGGAAGTTCCAACTCCGGCGCCCGCGCGTCCAGACTACACCGTGGTCCCTCTGAAGTACGTGGATGCAGTCCAGTCGAGCCAAATGTTGACGGAATTGTTGACCCCAGACGTTCATAAGCGTGTAAGAATCGTGGTAGACGCGCGCACTAACTCGTTGCTCATCTCTGCTACGCCGGAAGACTGGAAGTTTTTGAAAAAAGCTGTGGAGATTCTAGATCAGAATCGCCGGGTGATGGGCCCCCAGGAACAACGATTCAAGGTGTTTCACCTCCACAACATCGCAATTGATGATGCATATTTTGAGAAGGGCCTGGCCACGGTCTTCCCTAAGAACTTGGGTAAGTTCTCCATAGACTATAGTCGACGTATGGTGATCGTTTCTGGTGAGGAGGATGCCCTTCGGGCTACGGAGGAGTTTCTGAAGGCAATCGATGTGCCACAAGCGAAGCCCATCCGGGTTCCTAGTCAAATGCGCGTGCGCCTCGTCTGGCTAGCCAGCGGTCTATCCCGCAAGGATGCTGCACCTCCACCCAAAGACCTAAAAAACGTCACGGACGAGTTGGCGGCTCTCGGTATCGAAGACTTGCGCACGGTTTCGCAATCGTTTGTCAATGTGATCGGACAAACAGAGTTCACGTCGCAGGGAGTAACCCAACTGGATTACCCGTGCAGCCTGTCTGTGGAAGGGCAGGTGCAACTGTCGGAAGTGGAGAAGGTGCTATCCCTTTCCATCAACGCACAGCGCGTGGGCGAATCCAAGTCGCCGCCCCTTTGCAAAGTCTCCACTACCGTGAGGCTTCCGATGGGCCGGTCCGTGGTTCTGGGGGTCACGCCGACGGAGAAATCCACTTCGGTGTTCGTGGTGCAGCTCCTGGACTGAGTGATGGAGAAGGCAGCGGCATCAAGATAGCAAGGAAGGCAGGAAGAGGAATTGGTTTCTCTTCCTGCCTTCTGTTTTTCCAATTTTTCCAAGCGAAAGACCGCGATTGAATGCCTTTCACTTCTCCTGGGAAAGAATCCGCGGCAGCGCTTTAACCACCTCGGCAATCTTTTCTTCTTTCAACTCGCCCTCGCGGAATGCGAAATTGGCAACCACCTTTTGCTTGACGAAGAGCAGCACCGTCACGTCCGCGTCGGCGGCGAGGCGATAGCTGGGCGGGCCGCCCGCCTCCTCGAAAACGCCCAGCGGTATGCTTCGGATCGCGTGCTTGAGGCCCCACTGCACCACCTTGGCATCGAAGTGAACCTGGTCCTCGTTGAGAAACGTGATCCAGCAGCGCAGGTCAGCCTTCTTGTGGTCCGCGACCGCCTTGTCGAGCTGTTGCGCGAGCTTGCCCAGGGGATCGCTCAAGCTGCGCGCGAACACCACGACGGCCGGGCGCTCGGCGGTTTCGCAGATGTAGCAGTACGATTCGCCGCGGTGCGGTCCCGTGGAAATGACGGCCGCATACGGCCCAGGCCGTTGGCCAGGCTGTAAACCGGACTGACATGGGCCGCTCGGCGTGGATGCCGTATGCAGCAGACACACAAGCGCGAACGACCAGGTAGGGGCCAGACTCAATGCCATCGCCGGACCTCCGTTATCTTTTCAAGCTGATGCTGGTTTCTTGTTTGAGTTTGTCGTTTCCATGCCGCGCATCGCTGAGCGTCGGCTTCTCGCCACGCAATGACGCCAACTCGGAGGCGTAGCTCTGGGCGTCCGCCCGGCGCCAGCAACGATGGGAAAGCTCCGCGTATCTCTGGGCTTCCGCCGTTCGTCCTTGCCGCTCGCACAGGACCTGCAGCCCCAGGGCGGCGCGCATGCAGGCGGGGTCGTGGGCCAATGCTTCGAGAAGCGCCTCCTCGGCAATCTCGGCCTTGTTCGCCTGCAACGCCGCGATGCCCCATGCTTCCATGTAGTAGGCGCCGTTGCCCCAGGAATGGTGCGAGTAGTCGCTCTTCGAGCGCTCCGCTGCCTTGGCCAGGAGCTTCAAGCCGCAGTCCGCGACGCCGGTGCCGCATAAGAACAGGCCCTGTGTTTCCCACACACGGTATTCCAATTGGCGGTCGTCCTTGCGCTGCTGGGCTGCTAGCCGGAGAACTTCGACCTCAGCGCCGGCCCGGCCCATGTCTCCCTTGCGGAGGTAGACCAGGGCAGCCAGGTAACTGGCGGTCAACTTATCCGATTTGCGGAAATGCTCGACGGTCTTCAGTGCGTCTTCCCAGTTGCGCTCGGCCAGCGCGAGCCGGAACCAGGGGAGCCAGAGATGGATGTCCTGGCTCGAGGCTTCCTTTTGAATCGCGCGCGCCTCGCGGAACCTGCCGTCGTGGATCAGAGAAAGTGTGAGGATTTCCAGGTGGTGCGAGTATTGATGATCGTCCTTGGGCTTGACGTTCATTTCCTTGTGGTAGGCTTGCTCCAGCTCGATGGCGCGGGCGGAGCGGTCGCTGGTCTTGTCCCAACGGCCTAGCCGGGTGGCCAGGTGGGCCTGCATGTGAAATGCGTGCGGGAGGCCGGGCGACGACTTGATGTAATTCTCCGCATAGATCCACCCCAGTGCCGGACGGTGATAGGTCTCATAAAAGTGGAGCAGCTCGTGGTTGGCTCCCGGGTGCAGCAGGTTGACGTGCAAAAGCGCCTTGTAGAAGGGCACAGCGGATACCTGGCCGCCGAAGCCTCCCGCGCCTCCCGACAGCTGAGCACGGTAAAACCAGCCTTCCTCATCGTCGTCGTAGAGAGCCAGCATGTTGTCGATGGTGCGAATGGCAGCCTGTTTGCGGGCCTCGCCGCCGCCGACACCGGGAGCCAGGCCTTTCTCTTGCATGCGCGCCAGGATCAACTGCTGTTCGCGATGGCTGGCATGTTCTTTCAGGTCATTGGCCTTCTGCAGCGCCTTCGTGTGATTGCTTTTCCCCCACTGCTCCAGTGCCCGGCTCAGCCCCCACCAGGCCATGGCGCAATCGGGATCGTGCTTGGCCGCCGTCTCGAACGACCTGGCGGCTTCCATCCAGACATAGGAGTAAAAATAGCCCAGCCCCTGGTCGAAGAATGCCTGGCACTCGGGCGAGGAGGTACTGATCCGATACTTGACCAGACAAAGATTCGGGATGATCTTCGCCGGGGCCAGCTCGGTGAAAGGCATTCTCACAGGCGCCGGTTTGACGGGCGGCTGGACGGGCTTGGCCGCGGGTGGAACCAGCGCCAATGTCATCGCCAAACCAAGGGAAGCGGAGAGTATCATCGGGTTCAATCCTTGGTGCAGTTCTCAGAACCATGTCCGTACAGTCATTGTGCGACAAGCAGAGAGGAGATGCCAGACGAAAAAACTTGGGAACGGGGAATGATCGCCAAACCCGCTCGCAGCCAATTCTCGTTTAACCGCGAGCCAGCGGCGAGCGCGTCAACAGACAGGACGCTCTTTCCCTTCTGTTCACGCGCTCGCAGCCAATTTTCGTTTAACCGCGAGCCAGCGGCGAGCGCGTCAACTGACAGGACGCTCTTTCCCTTCTGTTCACGCGCTCGCAGCCAATTTTCGTTTAACCGCGAGCCAGCGGCGAGCGCGTCAACTGACAGGACGCTCTTTCCCTTCTGTTCACGCGCTCGCCGCTGGCTCGCGGTTAAACGAAAGAAGAGGGCAGAGAAGGCCCCAAGGAGATGAAGGCGCTCACGAGATCCGCCTGGAATTGCGTGCCGGCCCCTGCGCGCAGCACGTCGAACGCCTCCGGCGCGGAGAGCGCCTGGCGATAGGCCCGCGAGCTGGTGAGGGCATCGAAGCAATCGGTGATGGCAATGACCCGGGCCAAGAGCGGGATGCTTTCGCCGCAGAGGCCGTCGGGGTAGCCCTTGCCGTCCCAGCGTTCGTGATGGCCACGAATGGCCACCAGCACCCGGCGACTGCGAATGATTGGAGTGAGGATGCGCTCCCCCGTAACTGGGTGCTCCCGGATTACCTCAAATTCTTGCTCGGTGAGCGCCCCCGGTTTGTTGAGAATCGCCTCCGGCGTGCCGACCTTGCCGATATCGTGGAGCTTGCCGGCCAGGATGAGTCGCTTGCGCAGGCTCGCATCCAGCCCCAGGGCAGCGCCCAGCAGCCGGCTAAAATGGCACACCCGCAGCGAGTGCCCCTTGGTATAAGGGTGGCGGGCCTCCACCGTTCGAATCAGGCTATCGATGGCCGACAGGAACGTGCGCCGCACCTTCCCCATCTGCCGCTTGACTTTGAGTTCCAGCCGCCGGCGATAGCGCTCGCGCTCCTGTTCGATCTGATAGGAATGGAGGGTGCTCTCCAGCGCGTCCCGGAATTCTTCCAGGTTGATTGGCTTGAGGAAATAACGGTCGGCGCCGGCGTTCAGGCAGTCCTTGGCGGCGGCGCTATCTTCGCCCGCGGTGATGACAATGATCCCGGTGCCGGGCCAACGCCGCTGGATCTCGCGGACCAGCCAGACGCCGCCGTTGCCGGGCATGCGCAGGTCAGTGACCACGACGGGAGTCGGCCGCTCTTCCAGAAGCTCGAGCGCTTGTTCAGCGCTGGCGGCTGCCTGGCAAGAATAGCGCCAGGAACGGGCGGCGCGGACGAGCACGTCGCGCATGCAGGGCTCGTCGTCCACGACGGTTACGGCGACATCTTCCCGGTATTCTTCGATAGGCATTGTTCCCCCCCGCAACGAGTTGAGGGCAAATCGACCCGGTTCTAATCAGGTATTTGCCGCCCGACGCATCTTCTCGTCAAGGAATGGCGTTCTCGGCAATCGGGCGCATGGCGCCATTACCCATCCTGTTCCTGTAGCCACAAGGCCCCGTACCCAAGTCCAACGACCGAAGGTCGCCCATGAAAGCAGCGTTGCGATCGTAGGTGGGGGAGAGAGAACGGATTCTTCAAGGCTCAGGCAGTATAACGAGTGCATATTCCGGGTGCAAGGAGGCGGGGCAAAAAAGGGAGAGATCGTGAGAGAAGGCGTCAGCTATATCAGCAGGCTTGATTCGGCAGCGGCGTAGGACAGATTTCCCAATCTGTCCGGTCAGGTTGGAAACCTGACCTACTGCTGAATCTCGCACGGCCATATAGTACGGCTGAGCTGAGGGATTGTGGCACAAGCTAGCAGCTTGTGCTACGGAGAGGTTGTACCGGGCTCCCCTGTCTCGCCCGCACCCAGTCTTTCCAGGACCGGTAGGAACTCTTCGGGCGGTTGAACGGTTGCGTTCTCGCCCTTGACGGAAACGGCGAACGAGTACCAGGTGCCATTCTGGATCCAGAAGACCTGATCGCAGATCGGATAAGGCGCACTCCCGTAATCCTTCTCTGCGATCAGCTTCATCAGCGGCACGAAGGAGATCGCCGCCAGGCTGACCGGCAACACCAGCAGCCTATCGCGGCCGGGGATGGCGACAAAGCAGCCGTTCGGGCGCGCCTCCGGCAGCAGCGTATCCAGCAGCAATGCTCGGGAAGAGTCGTAGGCGTCCGCGACCGAGCAGAGCCGCATCCCCGATTCTTTGTCGATCACTTGCAAGCAGTCCGGCGGGGTCCGCGCCAGCAGGTTTGCGGTGGCCCGCTCCAGCCACTCGTTGACGGGCGCACCGGACTCGACGACCAGATTCTCGGTCACGTAGCACATGCGGCTTGGATAATCGATCACGAGGTTGACAAAGAGCGGTGTTCCCGCGACAGGTTGGGACCAAACTCCGACCCCCTCGGCGACGCCCCGAAACGGCTGACCCAGGCGCGGCAGCAGTTGGCCGGCTACGTCGGCAAGGTTGGCGGGCAGGAGCTCTTCGATCCCGGCGGCGTGCACGGTCTTCAAGAATTCGGTGATGAGCGCGGGCCATTCCCCGCGCGGTTGGGTACGGGCCCGGCGGTAGAGGTTTTCCAGGCCGATCACCTGCTCCCGGCCCTGCTCGTCTGTGCATTCCACGAGGTCGGACATCCAGCGGCGCGCCTGCCAGTTCAGCGCGGCCAGGGCCTCGCGAAAGGCCAGCAAGAAAGTCCCGGGGAACTTGGGCGCCCCGTACCCCGTGCCGGGATGACTTCGACCGCGTGGCTGCATGACGCAGAATTCCTCAAGGCAAAGGTTGGCTCACAGCCTGTTCCGGGGCGGCGGACCAAAGGGGAATGGCCCGGGCGCGGGCGATCATTTCGACGGCCTCGGACTCGCGGCCCATCCTGCGCAGGAGGTCGGCATAGGCATCCAGACTTTCGACAACGTCCGGATGTTCAGCACCGAGGATTTTCTCGCGAATCCGCAAACACTCTCGGTAGAGCGATTCGGCCTCGGCGTGCTTGCCTTCTGTCTTACAGATATTGGCAAGAACGTGCATGGAGTCCGCAACCTCGGGATGGTCCGGCCCCCAGGTCTCCTCAGCCCGTGCCCGGGCGCGCTTGGCTAGTTCTTTGGCTTCCGCGAGGTTATTTTGCGCAAGACGTACGTTCGCCAGACCGCAAAAGACCTTGCTCAAGAAGGGATGATCGGGACCACCAGCTTTGACCATGTGCGCCTCCGCGAGCGAGTAAGCAGCATCGGCTTCCCCAAGCCTGTCTTGTTTGCGATAGATCACGCCAAGATTTGTCATCGCCCCCGCAAGACAGAGACCGTATCGTTTCGACCGTTTTTCGAAGGCGGCCTTACCGGCCAGAGCATGTTGCTCCGCCTCGGCGAACCTGCCCTGATGAATACGAAGGTATGCAAAGTTGATTTGCATGATTCCCAACATCGCGTGGCCAGGTTTGAGCGACTTTTCGAGTATGTCCCGCGCCCGCGTGAAGAAGGCATCCGCCTCGGGATAATTGCCTAAAGAGACGCCGTGCATTCCCAGGTTGTTGAGGCATCCCGCGACATCGACGTGCTCGGAGCCGAATTTCTGCTCGCGAATCGCAAGGGCCTCCTTCGTCGCTGTTTCCGCCTTGTCGTAATCGGCACTTAGAAGGTAGGTGCCCGCCAGGCGACTTAATACCAAGGCTCGTGGACTGCCCTCGCGGAGCTCAAGCCTCTTGATGGCTTGAAGGGCATCTTGGTAGTGTGACTTGGCGCGGTCAAAATCCCCCTTGTAGAAGTGTCTTGCACCCTTCAGGAACGGGATCACCCAGCGCAGTTGCCTCAGCACCAAGGCCACAAAGACGGCCACAAAGACGACCACAGGGACGGCCACCAAAAATGCAATCCCCCGGCGAGCCACCAACCGGGGTGAGGCAGGAGGCCAGAAAGGCCTAACAAAGTCAGCACCGCTGCGATGACCGCAACGATGACCGCAATCAAGAGCCGAACCCCTTTCACTTCCTGTCGCAGAAAATTGGCCATAGGCTCCAGCACCAAGATGGTTTCCATTGGAACGCGTGCTGCATTTTGCAGCTTCCTCAAGCCAATGGTTGGCTTACAGACGGTTCCAGGGAGGCGCACCAAAGAGGAATGGCTTGGACGCGGGCCCTCACGTCGGCAGCCTCGCCCTTCCGACCCATCTTGCTGAGGAGATCGGCATAGGCTTCCAGACTCTCGACCACCGATGGATGTTCACTGCCAAGGACCTTCTCGCGAAATACCACCCTAGATGATGGTGCGTGATTCGGCAGCATTTGTGGGGCACGTTTTCAACGTGCCGGCCAGCGTCTGGGCACGTTACAAACGTGCCCCACAAACCCCAGCAGCCGATTCACGCACCGCCATATAGTTCGTCTCATGACCTTACACTCCCTGCATCCCCACTACTTACCCACCGGCTCCAGCACCACGATGGTATCAATCGGGTCGCGCGTTGTCCCCGGCAGACCCAGGACCAAATCGGCGCCGTCCTTCATCATTTCAACCTTTTCCCCGTGTAAGCGCTTGGCCGAGCGAAAGCGTCCAGCCACCTTGGGTAGGCGGACTTCGGCCTTCGGATCGAGGACGTGGACGTAAACGCGGTCGCCGGACTTCGAGCGCGTGGTCACGCCCCACATGAGCGGTCCCACCGGTCCGCCGCGGGTCGCATAGATGCTCTCGCCATTCCGGCTCAGCCAGCGCCCGACTTCTTGCAAGCGTTGCACGAACTCCGGCTGGATCTTGCCCTCGGGCGTCGGACCCACGTTCAACAGGAAATTGGCGTTCATGCCGGCCGCCTTGACCAGGTAGTGAATGAGCTGCTTGGTCGTTTTGTAGTTCTTGTCCTGTTTGTTGTAGCCCCAGGCGGTGTTGATGGTCTCGCAGGTCTCGAGCGGCAGCTCGCCCGGCTTGCTGTCGGCGTTGAAACCGGCCGTGTTGCCGCCGGGCAGGTCCTTTTCGAACATCTGAAAATCCTCGCCGGGGAAAGGCGCGACGTGGTGGTTGTTGCCGATCAGCGCTTGCGGCTGCAAGCGATGGATCATATCGTACGTCTTGCGCAAACGCCAGTCGACGCGGGTTGTTTTGGGATCCACGCCCGGCTTCTTGATCTGCTGGTCCCACCAGCCGTCGAACCAGATGCCGGCGATCTTGCCGTAGTTCCCGCCGCACAGCTCCGCGAGCTGAGCGTCCATGTAGTCGAGGTACTTGTCAAAGTGGCCATCATTGGGTCGGCCGGCGGTCTGCCCCGTCTGCCCACGCGGGAAATAGTCGGGGTGGTGCCAATCGAGGTGCGAGTGATAGAAGAACAGCTTGATGTCTTCCTTCGCACATTCGTCGGCCAGCATCTTCAGGACGTCTTTCTTGTAGGGCGTCCGCTGCGCGATCGTCCAGTCCGAAACCTTGGAATCCCACATGGCGAAACCGTCGTGGTGCTTGCTGGTGATCGTGATGTACTTCATGCCCGCGGCCTTCGCCAGGGCCACCCACTGGGCGGGATCGAACTCGGTTGGATTGAACCGGCCGGGGAGTTTCTCATACTCCGCGACGCTCATGTGCCGATTGTTCATGACCCATTCTCCGTTGCCGAGCACGGAGTACGTTCCCCAATGGATGAACAGGCCGAACCTGGCATCCTGGAACCAGTCGCGGGCGCGCAAATTCTCCTCGGTTGGTTGGTAGGGCGGCTCGGCCGCAGTGCCGGCTGCCACGGACATCATGAGGAAGGAAGCTAGCATGAGCCCGCGCATCGTTTTCATCCTTTCCTACTCGGAAGGCTTGACCGGACTTCGTTTCGCCAAAAGCACGCGGAAGACGTGAAAGTTGGGCACCTCGGTAACGGTGGCGTGGAACCAATGGCTCCACTTGCCCTTTTTGTATATGGAGACGCCGCTGTCGGTGAGCCAGATACTCTTCACTTCGGACCAGGGCAGGGTGTCGTTCTCATGACTCCATTCCTTCCGGCTCACTTTCAGTTCGCCGAACTGGAGCGTCTTGCCCTCGTCATATGTCGCCAGGGCCCTGGGCAGCAGATGGGCTTGCGTCTGTTTCTGGAGAATCTGGCCGAGCCTGGTGAGGCCCGGCAACGAGTCGTCGAACGAAATCTCCTCGCCATCGGCGCGTTGCACGCCGAAAACCAGCGCTCCATGCCAGGCATAGGCCCAGTTGAAGGCGTTCCTCTTCTCCCAGAGGTAGGCGATTTCGTCCCAGAAGAACGTTTGCACTTCCTCTCTCTGAAAACGCACGACGCCCTCGGGGAAGACCACCACGCGCAGCCCAAGATTACGATAGGCACGCACGACAAGTGTCACCCCCGCAACGAGCGAAACCGGAGCCAGCAGCAAAAGCTTCCAGAGATGGACGAACTGAACCAGTCCCACAAAAAACATGAGCGCAAAGAGCCCGACTCCGAACAGGATCAAAAATGGCGCCAGGACAAGGTTGCGGATGAGCCGTCCTCGGTTGACGGTAAATTCTGCGATCGGCTCGCCGAGCTGGGCTACCTTTTCGCCGACCTCTTCAGGAGACTCCGAAATCATGGCCTGTTCTCTACCTCACTTCAACCAACGATCCAACCAATCATACGCAGCCGCGCGGGCTCCGGGAGGGAAGTCATGCCCGCAGTCGGGGTAGTTGGCCGCCAGCTTGTCTTTCGCACCGAGCAGGGCGTACACCGGCCCAGCGGCGGCGATGCAGTCGCGGACGCCGCTCAGTTCGAAATTGCTGTCGTGGAGCGGCGCGCTGGCGAGGAAGGCCCGCGGGGCAAACGCGGCAATCACTTCTGGAAAATCGAAAGGGATCTTTTCGGGCCGCAACCCAAAGTGCGTTTCCATGCGCGGCATGTAGCGGTCGCTCGCCCAGCCCTTCAGCTTGCCGCCGTAGTACTTGGGAAAACTGGTGAACCCGCAATTCGACACCAGTGCCTTGATGCGCTTGTCGAAAGCGGCGGTGAACATGGTGTTGTGACCGCCCAGCGAATGACCGATGCAGCCGATCCGCTCGCCATCGACCTCCGGAAGCGCTTGGAGCAAATCAAGCGCGCGCATGTTATTCCAGATCGCTTTCATGCTGCCGCTTGCATAGCTGCTTTTCTTGAAATCGTATCTGTAGTCGCCAAAGCTCGGATAGTCGGGCGCCAGGGTCACGTAACCGCGCTCAGCCAGGTGCACCGCATAGCGCAGGTTTTCCGATTTGTTAAGGCCTGCCGGTTCGCCCTTGCCGATCGCAATTGTCTGGTGCAAGCAGAGGATGGCCGGCAGTTTGCCTTTGACCTCGAGCGGCACGAGCAAGTAAGCCGGCACGCGATCGTTCTTTTCAGCAGCAAACGTCAGTTTCTTGCGCACGAAATGCGGTGTCCGAACCTCCTCGGTGATCTGCACGTCGAGCGGCGCTTTGTGCGAGGCGTCGGGGAGCGGACCCATCACCAATTGCATGTTGGCCAGGATATGCTCGCGACGTTTCGCCCATTCCGCGGGCGAGAGGACCGGCTGTTCCTTGCCGTCGGCATCGAGATAAATCAGAAGCTTGGTTTTGTCAGCGTAGAAGGAAGGAGGAGAAACAGCGGAGAACGCGGAGAGCGCGGCGAGGGAGATCAGGAGGGGCAATGCTAAAAGAGCAGGGGGCTTTCTTCGGCTTCTGAACATGGTGCGTTTCCGATCCTCTTTCGGAGTGCTATCTGATCTCTGCTCCGAGAATCGATTGTACCGACGAGGCGGGGCAATACCCAAGGAGGATTGCTGCGACTGATTTCCTCTCATGCGTGGGGCTGTGTCCTAGTTGGACAGCGCCACTTTTCAACATGGGTAAAGTTTGGCACGATCAAATAAGGGCTTAGCTCAAAACTGTTTGACCATTTTGTAAGGGGGCGCTGTCCAACTGGAAGCGGATTGCTTTTGGCCGTTCTGATGCCCCGGCCTTGAGCCGGGGAGATTCACGTTGGTCTCTACCAAGCGCCTTGCTCCTGCCTGGTTGATAGGGGTAGGGAGGACCGATTGGGTTCGGTCCCCCCTCCCTCCGAACCGGATCTGCGCGCCATAATGCCTCCATTGTCACAAACCAATTGCGCCTGTCTTTTGCAAGCAGGCAGGTGAGCAGTA
>Ga0208044_1000287_pt1 | contig 41227 bp, 38 predicted proteins | sample Sb_taG_8_FD_187712 | JGI IMG/M metagenome (GOLD analysis project Ga0208044, IMG submission 187712) | Peat soil microbial communities from Weissenstadt, Germany - Sb_50d_c_BC metaG (SPAdes) (version 2) | ecosystem: Environmental > Terrestrial > Soil > Wetlands > Peat | place: Germany...
TTCTCAATCACTTTCACCCGTTGGAACTCTTTCTGACTCAATGTCACCATCCCTCTAGGGTGACAAAGTCTGGTTGCAGTTAAGGGGTGACATTATCTTGGAGCATCTACAAACTCGCAGACCAACAAGATCTATGTCGCGAATCGAAGCGGCAACAGCATCACGGTCATCGACGGAAAAACGAACAGAACTGTGACGATTCCGGTCGGAAGTACCCCGGATGCCGTGGCCGTCGACGAATTCCGCAACAAGATTTATGTCCTGAACTCGAACAACGGCGACAGTATCACCACCATCGATGGCAAAACGAATACCACATCCACGGTGCCGACCCACGGACAGGGATCTATCGACCTGGCAGTGAATGTCCTAACCAATCAGATCTACGTTCTCAACAATGCCGGAAAGAACGTTTCCCTGTTCAGCGGCGCTGCCGGTGCTGTCCCACCACCACTTCTACACGAATTGATTACCGCGCCCAACGCCTTGCGATAATCGAATGCCGGGTTCCCAACATCTCACGCTTTTCGAGACGGGGGGAAGCGAGATGGCACGGGCGTGGCCCCCGCCGCTTGCGGTGTCCGGCTAGAGTTCCCGCGAAAAGATCGTGACAGTTCGTTGATCGGCCGGACTGATTACTTCCACGTCGGAGAGGGGCAGGCGAATCTCAACCATCAACCCGCCCTGCGGTCGATTCGATACTCTGATCGTGCCCCCATGCAAGCGCACCGCGCGATCCGTGATTGCCAAGCCCAGGCCCACGCCACCGGTCGTGCGTCCGCGGGCATCGTCGATGCGGTAGAACGGGCGAAACAGTTTTTCGAGCGCGTCCTCGGGCACGCCGGGGCCGGAGTCGGTCACGCGCACCACGGCCTCCGGGCCGCCCACGCCATCGTTTTTTTGTCCGATGTTCTGTAGTCCCGCGCCCTGTTCCAGCCGTACTTCGACGCTGGTTCCTTCTTGGGTGTAGCGGATGGCGTTGCGCACAACATTCTCGATTGCACTGTGCAGCAAGCTCGGGCTTCCCATGACCACGCAGTCATCCACCACCGTGGCCTCGACTTCGCAATGGCGAGTCTGCGCCTCGAAGGCAGCGTCCTTGGCAATTTCATGGACGATCTGCTCGAGGTGGACCGGGACCTTCTCGATGGATTCATCTCCCGCTTCGAGGCGGGCAATGGTCAGCAGCTTTTGGATCAGTTCATTGAGCCGGTTGGCTTCGCGGTCGATGCGATCCAGGGCGCTGCGCGCGTCGGAGCCACTGCGCTGGCGGGCCAATTCCAGAGCGACGTTCAAGCGCGCCAGGGGAGATCGCAGCTCGTGAGAAATGTCGGTCAGCAACCGGCTCTGGGCATTCACCAGGTTTTCCAGGCGTTCCGCCATGCGATCGAAATCCCGCATCAGTTCGGCCATTTCGTCGTGCCGTCGAGACCCCGGCACGCCGGCGCGCGCGCTGAGATCGCCCGAAGCCAGTTGCTGGGTTGCCGCCCGCAGGCGAACGATGGGCGAGGTCAAATATCGCGCCAGAATGTAACACACCAATCCGGAGGAAATAATCGCGATCAGGATGCCCAACCCGGGCACGCCATGCGGTCCGAAAAATGGATGCTCTTCCGGAGGCAAGTCGACGATCAGCATGTAGCGGCGTCCGTTGTCGGCGGTGAGGGTTTGCCGGAGAAATTGAACGGGCCCAAAACGTCCCCAGAATGTATCGGCGGAGTGGATTTGTCCGCGCCTTCCATGCTCGATCCAATCAGGCAGCTTGCGGCCCAGGAGTTCGCGGCCCTGGTCATCAAAAATGAAAAGCCGGACATGCTGATTGTCGTGGACACCCCTCAGGTATTTTCGCGCTCCGTCGTCGCCGCCCGCTTGATAAGCCTGCAGAGTTTCGTTGAGAAACTTCGGTTCCTGTGCCTGCAGATTGGAAATCTCCCTGGAAGGCCGCATCGCGACAGTTACGATAATCGCCAGCACCAAGAAGAGCGCCTGCGCCATCCAGTAGGAGAGAAAGATTTTGAGAAACAGGCTTCTCATGCTTCCTCGCTCTTGGCCGCCGGAGCTTTGGCATGGTCTCGGGGATGGGCGAAGATGTAGCCCACGCCACGCACCGTCTTGATGTGATCGCTGCCGTTATCGGAATCGCCCAGCTTCTTGCGGACTTTGCTGACGTGCATATCGATGCTGCGGTCGAAGGGGGAAAACTTGCGGCTGAGGACGGCATCCACCAGGTGCTCGCGGGTCACGACGCGTCCAGCTTCGCGCAGCAGGACGTGCAGCAAATTAAATTCGACGGAGGTCAACTCGATCGGCTTGCCATTCTGGCGAACGATTCGAGTGGCAGGATCAAGCTCAATATCACCGACCCGCACGACTTCGGGGATTTGTCCCTCGACGGCTCCGCTCTTTTCTCCGGCCTGGGTTCTACGCAAGATGGCACGAATGCGGGCCACCAGTTCGCGAGGATTGAAAGGCTTGGGAAGATAGTCGTCCGCACCGATTTCCAAGCCTACAATTCTGTCCACATCTTCCCCGCGGGCCGTAAGCAGCAGGACGGGAATGCGAGAAGTGTTCCGTATTCTTCGCAAAACGTCGAAGCCATTCATGCCCGGCAACATTACATCGAGCACGACTAGCAGATGATCTCCGTTCAGAGCGCGATCCAGACCGCGATTGCCGTCGTGGACGGCTTCGATCTGAAAGCCCTCGGGCTCAAGATATTCCCCTACCAGGCTGCACAGCTCCACGTCGTCGTCAATGACCAGAATGCGATCCACTTTACTCATTTTAGTTAGGCTCGCGGATAACGGTGGTAAAGAATTGTCAATCCAGCGGTTATCGCGCTTTACAAAACTTTACTCCGGTTGACCGACTCTTTACCACCAAAGAGCAGGAAAAGTGTTTCTATGATTGAGGGCAATTTGAGGTTTTCCGACCTACGGGGAATGCTCACAGGAGAGGTTATGAAATTTCGCAGCAAGATGTCGATTGCAGCTTTGGCTATCGTGTTGGTGACGGGAATTGCGATGGCACAGCACCACGGCGGACCGCGCGGTGGTGGTGATTTCTTTGGCGGACCGATGTTGGGTTTCTTCAGCGATTACCTGGATCTCACCGATGCGCAACAGGCGCAGATCAAGCAGATCATCGCCAAAGAGAAGCCAGCTCTGGAGCCTTTGTTCAAACAGGAAATGCAGACCCATCGGCAAATGATGCAACTCATCCAGAGCAGCACCTTTGATGAGGCTAAGGCGCAGTCAATTGCGACTCAGGGGGCGCAGGTTCACGCGCAACTTGAGGTGCAGCATGCGCGCATCGCGTCTGAGGCGTATCAGGTTCTTACCGCGGACCAAAAAACCAAGCTGGCTCAGTTCCTGTCCAAGCGAGAGCAGCGGTTCGAGCAACACATGCAGGAGCGCGAGCAAGGAGCTCACTCAGAACAAGCACCTAACTAGTGATGAAATCTGAGGGGGAAAGGGGGAGGGAGTGAGGGGGCCCTCCCCTGGCGCGCTTCAACCCACAAATTAAGAAAGGCGGGTAAGTTCTTGGCTACGACAGCGATTCCAACGGACCTAGTGGATGTTATCGCCAGCGAAATGTCGGTCGGCGTGGAGCGGGCCGTTGAATGCTGGATGTCGGAGATTGAGCAAGCGCTTACCGATATACATCTGACGTCGCTCGGCCGGCTTAATGCCATTTGCGAGATTCTCAACGAATACAAACAGCTGACTGGTAAAGCACAACTGAAGGACCGCAGTATGTGTTGACAACGATTGGCGAAAGAAGATCTGCCGGTTGATGGTTGTGTGAGAGGTGTGACCATGGATGTTGATCTTGTTTACTCCTACCTGATCGATTCCACCTGGTTCTTTCTCGGGAGCTGGGTGGTGTTGCTGTTGACGGCTGGCATAGTCGCATTCGGCGACTGGTCGTGGCTGCGAATGTCGCCGCTGATGGGGATGATACGGCGAAACTGAAGCTGGCGCTGGTAGAATCGCATCTAACCAGCGATGCTGCCAAAAAGTCTGTGTCCCCTGATTCCCTACTTCAAGAAGTACCGCCGCAGCTATGCGGTGGGGACGCTCTGCGTTTTTCTGACCAATGGCATCTGGATTCTTTTTCCGCTGGTAATCCGGCGGGCCGTGGATGACCTTCATCTCGGTATCACTCGACACAAGCTGGTCACCTATGCGTTGCTTTTGCTGGCGGTGGCGGCCAGCAAGGGAATCTTCCAGTTTCTCACTCGCTGGATCGTGATCGGGGTTTCTCGCGAAATCGAATTCGATTTGCGCAATGACCTGTTCCGGCATCTCGAGAGCCTTTCCTACTCTTATTACCAGCGGACGCGAACGGGTGACATTATGGCTCGCGCCACCAACGACCTGAATGCGGTCCGCATGCTGCTGGGGCCGGCCATCATGTATTCGGCGAATACCATCGTATTTACCGCTGGGGCGCTGGCGTTCATGCTCTCGATCAGCCCGAAGCTGACGCTCTACGCTTTCTTGCCTCTGCCCATTGTCAGCATCACCATCCAGTATTTTGGCCGCAAGATTCACGAACGCTTCGAGCGGATCCAGGCGATGTTTTCCGATATCTCGGCCCGTGCTCAGGAAAATTTCTCGGGCGCGAGAGTGATTCGCGCCTACGTGCAGGAAGAGGCTGAAATTGCGGCGTTCGAAACCGCGAATCAGGAATACATCAAGCGCAGTCTGAAGCTGGTTCGTTTGATGGGAATGCTGTGGCCCACCCTTGAAACGATGCTCGGACTCGCCATTGTGCTGGTACTGTGGCTGGGCGGCCGTGAGGTGATTTCTGGGCGCATCAGTGTGGGTGGTTTTGTTGCCTTCAACACCTACATGGTGCAGCTTACCTGGCCGATCATTGCCCTGGGGTGGGTCATCAATATCTTCCAGCGCGGCACGGCGTCGATGGGACGGATCAACGAGATTCTGGTGGAGAAACCGGAGATTGAGGACAGCGGAGCGATCCAAATCAAAAACAGCACGAGCGAGACGCTCGCGCCTACACTGGAGGGGGAGATTGAGTTCCGGCATTTGAACTTCTCCTATAACTCCACGCCGGTTTTGCGTGACATCAACCTGCGCATTCCGGCTGGCAGCAGTCTGGCGATTGTAGGACCGACGGGTTCCGGCAAGACTACCCTGGTCAGCTTGATCCCGCGGATCTACGATGCCGAGCCGGGGACCGTGCTCATCGACGGTATTCCCATCCGCGAATATCCGATCGCAGCCCTGCGCCGCAATCTCGGATTTGTGCCGCAGGAGACTTTCCTATTCAGCGAAACTGTGCGCGAGAATATCGCCTTTGGAAAAGAAAGCAGCACGGATGAAGAGGTCCGCTTGGCCGCGCGCGCGGCTAGCATTGCTGAGGAGATCGAGGGTTTTCCCGAGCAGTATCGAACGCTTGTGGGTGAACGCGGCATTACCCTATCCGGCGGCCAAAAGCAGCGCACGGCGATTGCTCGCGCCATCATACGTAATCCACGCATTCTGATTCTCGACGATGCTCTCTCGAGCGTCGACACTCATACCGAAGACAAAATCCTCAATCATTTGCGCGAAATTATGCAGGGCCGCACCACGATTTTCATTTCCCACCGGGTTTCCACTGTGCGCAACGCCGACCGCATCGCCGTCCTCCACGCCGGACGAATCGTGGAGTTGGGCACTCATGACGAACTGGTGGCCAAGGACGGCTACTATACCGACCTCTATAACAAGCAATTGCTCGAAGAGGAACTGGCGGAAGTTTAGGACAGATCGTTGTAGCGCCGGCATCCTGCCGGCTGTCGCGAGGGCATCTTGCCCTCGCCGGTGGGGCGGAGACGCCCCCACGACAGCCGCCGGGACGGCGGCGCTACGTTCTGCATTGCGATCCGACTATGAAGCGCGTGGTTATTCCCGAATTGCTCGACACCGATTGCGGCACGCCTGCCGAGGTCGCCACTGCCCTGTCCGACTTGCGCCACATTAACCAGTGGTTCGGGGGCATTGCCGCTTCCCAGTCGATGATTGCCCAGGTGGCGCGGAAACTTGGCGTCAGGTCGCTTTCGATGTTAGAAGTGGCGGCCGGTGCGGGATATGTGCCTCAGGCCGCAAGCACTCGCCTGCGGAAGTCAGGAGTTCAGCTTCAGGTTACGCTGCTCGATCGCGCCCATTCTCATCTGAGAAACAGTTCTGGAAATGGAACCTCGGCGGTGGCCGGGGATGCGCTGGCGCTTCCCTTCGCGGACGAGAGTTTTGATCTAGTGAGTTGCTGCCTGTTCGCTCATCATCTGGAACCGCGGGAGATAGTGCAGTTTGTTAATGACGGCTTGCGCGTATGCCGCACCGCTGTGATCATCAACGATGTGGTCCGCGATCCAATTCACCTTGCCCTGGTTTACCTGAGCCTGCCACTCTATCGCAGTCATTTCACCCACCATGATGCGCCAGCGTCGGTGCGACGGGCGTACACGGTGGAGGAAATGCACGGAATATTGGAGCAAACCAGGGCTGCTAGGGTGGAGATTGAGTGCCACCCGTTGTTCCGTATGGGCGCGATCGCGTGGAAGAGATAGAACGATGTACGACTTGATCGTAATCGGTGGCGGGCCCGCGGGAACGTCCGCGGCCATTACTTGTGCGCGCCATAGCGCTCGGGTGCTGTTGCTGGAACGCGGGCGGTTCCCTCGTCACAAAGTCTGCGGCGAATTCGTCTCTGCCGAATCCCTTGATCTCCTCTTTGATTTACTAGCGCCGCAACATGCGAGGCTGTTTCCCGCGGCGGTTCGCATTCCTCGCGCCCGCGTGTTTCTCGACGGTCGCACGCTCCATACACCGGTCGATCCGCCCGCCGCCAGCATCTCCCGCTTGGACCTCGACGCTGCGCTCTGGGATTCGGCCGAACACTGTGGAGTTGACGGCCGGCAGCAAGTTGCAGTGCAGAGTGTTTCCGGGACTGGTCCTTTTGTGGTCAAGACTTCGGGGGGAGAATTTGAAAGTCGGGCGTTGATTAACGCGTCCGGCCGCTGGTCGAACCTGAACCCCGCATCCGCCGACGCCCAAAACTCGGGCGTGAAGTGGCTTGGCCTCAAGGGACACTTTGCTGAGTCCTCCCCGCCGGCTTCTGTGGATCTTTATTTCTTCGAGGGCGGTTACTGCGGAGTGCAACCGGTAGACATGAGAAACGGGGTTGCACCGTCGGGCAGGGTCAATGCCTGTGCCATGGTGCGAGCGGATGTGGCCAGCACTTTGCCCGAGGTTTTCGTTTGCCATCCCGCGTTGCAAGAACGCAGTCGTGGATGGAAGCCGCTGAGCAATCCGGTGAGCACGTCGCCGCTGGTTTTTCGCGAGCCACAACCGGAGCGAGACGGGGTTCTGATGGCTGGCGATGCTGTCGCCTTTGTGGATCCATTCGTCGGCGACGGCATTTCACTTGCCCTGCGCAGCGGGCGTCTGGCGAGCGAGTGTCTGATTCCATTCTTCGCTGGAAATATTTCGTTGCCGGAGGCGGCGCGCGATTATCGCACGACCTATGAACGCGGCCTCACACGCGTATTCCGGACATCTTCGAAAATCCGGCGGATGCTAAGTTTTCCTCAAAGCCTGCGGATGCCGATTCTGCTCTTGCTGGAGAAGACTCCCGCGATCACGCGCTATTTAGTGAGTAAAAGCAGGTAGGTGACTGGAAGCCCCGTTCGTCTCAGTGTCCGAAACCCTCCACGATCAGGAAGTGGTAACGTGGGATTCAACCTGGCGTCTGCAGCCGCGCCCATGCGGGGCGTGTATTTTGTTCAGCGCTTTTAATGCAGCGCTGAAGCGCTGCTCCACCCAAACGCAATGTGCGGAACTTTGTTCCGTTGGGACGGGCGGGACGCCCGTCCTCCATAAATCGCGTTAGCGCACGACCAGAACTTCGCGGATGTTGTCGCGGGTCAGGAAAAACTTGATCGAGCCAAAGTCGCGGAACAGGTTTTCGACGTGACGGTTGTTAAAAACGCGCTGCAGCCGGAAACTCTTTTCGATCGCGGTATGAAGCGCTCCGGTCGGACCTTTGCGCATATCTCTCCGCGCTTCGACGTGCTGCATCTCCAGGATGTCATTCTCCACAATGTGGTAGCGATAGCAGGGTGCGTCCGGTCCAGCTTCGCGAGTATGAAAGAACGCCAGCAGCATGCCTCCCGGTTTAATCGTCGACCAGAGGCGGGCAACCACCGGCTTGACCAGGCTTTCATGCATATAATCGGCTAGATTCCAGCACAGAACGATATCGAACTGAGCCGGCGGGTAGACGAGGTTGTCAGCAAGAAAGCGCCTGCTATCCAGAATCATCTGCCCCTGTTCGTCCTTCGTGATCAGCGACGGATCGGTCGAAGCCTCGAGCAAATCCTCGCTGTAGATCTTGTGTCCTCGTTCGGTCAGATAGCGGATGTTGGTGGCCGAAGTGTACCCGATATCCAGAACACAGATTGGCTCCTTGGATTGCAGGGTGCGCGAGATTTCGCCGAGCCCGCTGGAGCGGCGTGTAAGCCGCTGCGTCGTGGACACAGGCCGGGCCCCCTGGCCGGGGACGGTGGACGAACCACGAAAAAGTTTCATGAAGCTGTGCGTAACGGATGCCATTGCAAATTCCCGGCGTCCGGCTCAACAGAGTTCCGCAGTCTAAATATATCGCGGTCTGTGCAGTTGAACCGACGAAAAGTTCTAGTGCTTGGTTACTGGAGTACTCGGCGCCGCAGCCCCCGAGCTGCTCGCACCTGAGGCCGCTGCACCCGATGCGGTTGCACCCGTTCCAGTCGCGACTGGAGCCGCCGTACTCTTAGCCTCACCCTGGTGTTCGGACCGGCTTGGCGGCGAGTTTGGTTTGGCGGTTTCCTTCTGGATCTCCACCTTGCCCTTGAAGTAAGCCCCATCCTCGATCACGATACGTTGCGTGACAATATCACCCAGGATGACGGCGGATTTCTGCAATTCGGCCCGATCACTGGCGTGAATGTTGCCTTCCAGCTTGCCTTGGACCACCACGCCCTTGGCGGTGACATCGGCATGAACGTGGCCGTTTGGTCCAATCACCAGGTTGTTCCCCTGCAGTTGGATGGTGCCCTCGACCGTGCCGTCGACGTACAAGTCTTCACTGCCGGAAAGTTCTCCTTTGATAACTACCGATTTGCCTATGTGTGCGAACTCTCCAGTCTTTGGCATGTCCATAGCTACAGTCTCCTTTTGGGCGCACGACCGCAGGTAAAAGCGGGAATACCGGATTCTAAACTATTTGAAGGACTCGCGGGGGGAGAGGTGTAAAAGGGGGCGAAAAAGTGCGTCCCGGCGCACATTTTCTCTGTTGAGGATGGCCGGGCTCGCCTTACGCTGACCGCCCAAGTCGGTGTACAATGCCGGACGGTCTGGAATTCAAAATCGAGTCCTCGTCTAAAGAAGGAGTGAGTGCATGAAACATTCCGTCGTGGTTTCCATGATTGCCGGCGTTGCCTTATCGCTTGGCGCGTATCTTTTGCCTGGTTCTGTTCGAGCCGCTGACAAAACAAAAATCAACGGATTTACCATTGTCGTTCCTGAATCCAGCGTCCCACGCCCTGGCCGCATACACACCAACTACTTTTTGGCCGTACCAGAAGTCCCGAATACGACTGGCGGGCCTCCTCCCGGCGCCGAGACCCCCGGCTCCTTGGCCTGCGTGTACAAACTGGTCGAGCAAACAAAAGGCTGCCCGATTGCCACCAGCACCAAGGTCCCGACCGGTGGATGGGGAGCGATCGCGATTATAGATGCTGGATACTACCCGACTGCGAAATCGGATCTGCACGCTTTTTCCAAGCAGTTTGGCATTCCCAAGGCTGACTTCCAGGTGGTTTATGCCCAGGGGAGCCGGCCTCCCGTCTATCAGGAATGGCTAGGTGAGGAGGCGCTGGATATCGAGTGGGCCCATGCCATGGCGCCTAAAGCCAAGCTGTTCCTGGTGGAATCCAAGCTGTGCATGTCCGGCACTTGCAACACGGATCCCTACTGGGATGCGGTGACGGTGGCGAGCAAGTTGGTGGCCAAGAATGGTGGCGGCGTGATCAGCATGAGTTGGGCCGACGCCGAGTTCCCCTACGACTTAAAATACGACAAACTTTTCACTGAGCCGGGAGTTGTCTACTTTGCTTCGAGCGGCGATTCGGGGATAGGAAACAGCGCCTATCCCACAGCCTCTCCGAATGTCGTATCGGTCGGGGGCACGGTATTCAACCGCGATTCCAATGGCGATTTCACCAGCGAGTGGTATTACACCGGCGGCGGTGGCGGCGACATAAGCCCGTATGAGCCCCGGCCAAGCTATCAGGACGTCATCAAGAATATCGTCGGAAGCAAGCGGGGATATCCAGATGTTGCTTCTAACTTCTGCTGCGGCGCCGTCTATTTACAAGGCCAATGGTACGCGTTCGGCGGCACGAGTTGGTCGTCGCCCACTTTTGCCGGGATCGTGAACGCCGCTGGCGGCAAGATGGAATCGACCCATGACGAACTCACGGCGATCTACAAAGAGTACACGAACAAAAAGGAGTACAAGGCTGATTTCTACGACATCACGCAGGGTGATACGCGCTGTAAGATTGGCTGGGATCTTTGTGCTGGAGTCGGCTCTCCCCGTACGTACAAGGGAAAGTAGCAGTTGGGACAAGGCACCGCGCTCGCGGTGCCTTACCCGCATTAAGCCCAGATTTACAAAGAACTGAGGAACTTGAGCAGCTTCCCCCGTTCCTGTGGGGTCAGTTGTTTGAACTGGCTGATCGAGTCCGAAGCCTCATTTTGGTGTCGAAGAATCGCTTGCTCGAAGGACTCCGACTTCAAGTCGTGCATGAACCGGGTTTTGGTGCGCAGACCCCAAAGCGCGGCCGTACGCAGCTTGTGTTGCGTATCTTGCGGTCCTCCCTGAACAATGCCGTCACCGGTGCCCACATCGTGCAGCAGGAAGTCGCTAAAGGGATGAATGATTTTGCTGCCCAGGGCGTCCGGGATGGTGAAAGTTCCGCCATTGATCACAGTCCCGGGAGGAGCAGTCACGATCCTGGTGACATGGCAGATGCTGCACTGAACTTGTTCAAACAGCTTTTCACCGGCCTTAATTTCGATCTTGCCAACCAGCACCGGATCGCGCGGCGGCACCAATGTGCCACGGATGAATTGAGCAAAGTGGTCGATGCCAAACAGGCCTGTGAAATCCGCTTTATCCTCAGGATCCTTCGTGGTCTTGCAGACCGTTGTGAAATCCATGGGCTTCAGGCGATTGGAGATGCCGACCTCGTTGAGGTAGGCATCGGCGGAGAAGGAAAGGATGCTGCCGTGCTGGTCCTTCCAACCAAAACGGCCTACGCGCATTTGCCCCGGTGCCTCCAGGATGGGCACTTCGACGGTCTCACCATGGATCACTCCGTTGCTCAGCTTAGGTTGTGCGGCTGCAATGTCGAGTAGCGTCTGGTCGTCAACGGCTTCGACAAAGCCATCTCCCAGCGTGTTGAGCACAGCTCGGAGCGTGCGGATGTTTTCGCTGGCGGGCAGGTGCTCCTCTGCCTGGGGACAGATAGCGCGGTCGTTAATGAGGGAGCGGCCAGTGATCATATCTTTACCGTGATTGATAAAAATGGTCGGATTTACGAAATCGCCGTTGGCATCGAGGTGCCCCGCCCGCAGTTCGGTGATCTGGCTGGGTCCACCCGTGCCGGCATTCTGATGGCAATCGACGCACGCCGTGGCGTTCTGCACCGGTCCGAGTCCGGTGTCGTTCCCTTCCCGCTCCTCGAAGTTTGCCTGGTCGAGAGCGAAGGTATCCTTGGGCGGTTCAGGAATGCCGTTGCTGACGCTCTTCGAGCCGGGATGCTTGGATAGTGTGGGTGTTTTGAAACCAGCAGGCGCCTCGGTCGCCTTGGGCGTTGCCGGCTCTCGTGTGGACTGTTGCGCGAGACCAGCAAGACCAAGACCAACCAGGCCGCAAAGAGATAAGACAAAGGTGACGTTCTTCCGCATCATGGAATCGACTTCCTCCAAATTCGTTATGAACACCCAGCAGGCAACGCCGCAGCCAACACGCGTGCCCTGGTTTGGGTTTCTGGTGCTCTAACTAGGAAATGGCGGAAATATTCTGTGGAAAACTGTCTTTGTTGCTGGGCGATCACCCGCCCGGAGAAGTGGAGGAATGCGAGCACTCACCCAGTTGACGGCAGAGCCTCTTTTCGCTTCTCCAGACTTTCCCGTTCTTAGTTGGACAGGCGGTCAGTCAGCGTAACATTAAGAGTCGCCGGTCGTACAAGGTGGAAACTGGCGGGACTAAGGATATACAAAGGCTGCAGGCTAAGTACCGTCTAAACTGGGACGTTACGTGCATGCGACGGATTCACTTCAACCCGAAACTCGCGGTCGCGACAGCAGTGCTCGCGATAGTCAGCGTGGGTGATGCATTTCCTGGGGAGCAACCTTCTGAACCTCCTATCGAACTCGTGCGCCGCACAGTCCAGCAGGAGATCGCGGGGAGCAACGGCGACGCGAAAGTGATGTTCGTGGATCGCAAGGAAACGCCGCAGGGTGCGCAGACCAAGCTGATCGTCGAAACCCGTGAAGGGATGGCGGGAATACTGATGGCCATCAACGATAAAGCGCTGACGCCGGAGCAGCGCCACGCCGAAGAGGCTCGCTTGTCGGGGTTGGCGCGCAATCCCGAAGCGCTCAAGAAAAAGCACAGGTCGGAAAAAGACGACGAGGAGCGCATCACGCGAATCATGAAGGCGCTACCGGATGCTTTCCTCTACGAACCCGACGGGACTGCGATTGGGAACCAGGAAATCGGGAGACCCGGTGACCAGTTGGTTCGGCTCGATTTTCGCCCTAATCCGAAATACAGTCCGCCCAGCCACCTGGAACAGGTGCTTACCGCCATGCAGGGTTACCTCCTGATCGATGTGGGCCAGCATCGCATCGCAAAAATCGACGGCACTCTGAGCAAGGAGGTGGGTTTCGGTTGGGGAATCCTGGGCCATCTGGATCGAGGTGGACATTTCCTGGTGGAGCAGGCGGACGTGATGAAGGGAGACTGGGAACTCACCCACATGAGCCTCAGCTTTACCGGTAAAGAACTTCTGTTCAAGAGCCTCCATATCCAGTCGGACGAAGTCTTCAGCAATTTTCGCCCTGTGCCTTCGAATCTGAGCTTTGCCCAGGGAGCGGACCTGCTCAAGAAACAGGAAGCGGAACTGGCTGAAAACCGGCGACGGACTGGAAGCGATAATCCGAAATAGACCGCAGAGACGTTGCCAGCAACGTCCCTACGTTCGGATGGTTTCCTTGCGGACGGTGAGCTTCTCGATCAAATCCGCACGCACTCGATAGCCGGTGCCAGGTTCATCGCGAATTAGAATCGTGCCTTGCGGCGTGACCTCGACTTCAGGTTCGATGATGTCTTCCTTCCAGTAGCGTTTGGACGCGGAAACATCTCCCGGTAGGCGAAAGTTGTGCAGCGTAGAAAGTGCGATATTGTGGGCGCGCCCCACTCCCGACTCGAGCATGCCCCCGCACCACACCGGAATGTTGCGAGATGCGCAGACGTCATGAACCTTTTTGGCCTCAGTGAAACCGCCCACTCGCCCGACCTTGATATTGATGATGCGGCAGGCGCCCAGATCCAATGCCTCGGATGCGTCGCGCGCGTGCCGGATGGATTCGTCGAGACAAATCGCGCTGTGCAGTTCTTTTTGCAGACGGGAGTGGTAATAGATATCGTCATGCCACAAGGGCTGCTCGATCATCAGCAGATTGAACTGATCGAATTTGCGGAGGTGTTCGAGTTCGTCCAAAGTGTAAGCGGAGTTGGCGTCACAACTGAGCACGATCTCAGGCCAGCGCGAGCGGACGCGCTCCAGCACGTTTACATCCCAGCCCGGCTTCACCTTTACCTTAATGCGGCGATATCCAGCGGCAAGCTCGGTCTGAATCTTCTCCAGCAATTGCTCGACTGAATCCTGAATGCCAATAGAAACGCCGCAGGAAATTTCCCGCAGCGTACCGCCGAGCAGCTTCCACAGGGGGAGTTGCTTCTCTTGCGCCTCCGCGTCCCAGAGCGCGTTCTCGACGGCGGCCTTGGCCATTTCATGCCCCCGCACTCGCGTCATGAGAGGCACACTCTCCCGTGCGGACGACAGCGTTCGACCCAATACGGCTGGGGCAAGGTAACGTGTGATCGTGGGCCAGGCGCTTTCCGTCCACTCGCTGCTGTAGAACGGGTCTTCGCCGGCCACGCACTCCCCCCAGCCATCGATACCGTCGCAGTGGACGGTCAACAGGAGGATTCGGCGGCTGAACGTACGCTTGAAACTCGTCTCGAAAAAGTGGACGAGCGGCATATGGATTTCACGAAGGGTGATGGCTTCAATTTTCATAACATCAGATCCATTCACCAGAAAATGAAATCGAGAATTTCATTGCCCCGCTCCGGCCTTCGCCATGAAGTTCGCCTGGTCGTTCTTCATTTCCTTCAGGCACTCCGTGGGCAGATACACCATGTGTCCCGCTTCGTAAGTGGCAAACGAGATATTCTGCCGGTATTTTCCCCCAAGGTTCAGGTGATCCATGGTGTAATTCGCGGCATAGTAGGGAGTGGCCAGGTCGTAATAGCCCTCCATGACCAGCACTTTCAGATACGGGTTCTTCACCATGGCCTCGCGCAACGCGGCTGCGGTATCGGGAAAGCCTTTGATGCTGGATCCCCAATCCCAATGCTCGAATCCCGCCCCTCGGGCAAAAACGTGGTAAGGCATATCGGACTGGTAGCCTAATTCGGTGCGCACGTAATTATTGAAGACCGAGGTATAAGGCGGAAGGATCGCCGACTGGGTTGGGTCATAGAACGGCGTGTCCAGCAGGCCATCGGGATCCGGACCGGTGAAACGGCCATCCAGGCGGCCTACGCGCACTTTCTGGTCCAGCAGAAGGTTGTGCGTAAACTTCGCCACATCGACGCGCAGATTGGCATTGTCAACGAGTTGCTTGTCCAGTCCTGTGTAGCGCGCCATTTGGTCGATGATTCTTTGTCGCGCTTCTGGCGTAAGAGCGTCTCCCTTCGCCAGTGCGGCCGCGTATTCCGTGGACGCCCACTGTTCCGATTCCTGCCGGGCTTTGGCCATGTCAGCGTTCAAATCCGACGGCAGCTTGTGGTGGTAACCCGCGATCATGGTGAACGACGGAATCAGCAAAACGTAAGGCAGATCGTTGGTCTTGTTGTCCACCAGCGTTTCGAAACTCAGCACGGTGGAAAGCAGCGTGATTCCATTGAAGGCGATCCCGAGGTCACTGAGATGGCCCGAGACCCCTGCGGCGCGCGTTGTTCCGTAACTCTCGCCTAACAAAAACAGCGGCGAAGTCCAGCGCTCATAGCGCGTGAGATACAAGCGGATAAACTCGGAGAAGGCCTCGATGTCGCCTTTCACGCCCCAAAACTTTTTCAAGAGTTCGGCATCGGCGGCGCGGCTGAATCCGGTGCCAATCGCATCCACCAGTACCAGATCGCTCTTGTCCAGCAGGCTATAAGAATTGTCGGCTAGGCGGTACGGCGCCGAGGGCATGAACCCATCCGGCTGCAGCACGACGCGCTTAGGTCCCAGCGCTCCCATGTGCAGCCACACCGATGCCGATCCTGGGCCACCATTGAAGGCAAACGTCAGCGGACGCTTGTTCGCCTCCTGCCCTTCCAGGGCGTAGGCGACGAAGAACATTTCCGCCTCGATCTTGCCATCTTCACGCTTGATGGGAAGGCGTCCGGCGGTCGCCGTATATTTAAGCACTTTGCCATCTAGCGTGATCTGGTGGTGCGTCACGACCGGGGCTACTTCAGTCACGTCGTAGTGCTCTTCTTTGTCGCTGGCGGCGTCCTTGCCAGCGTCTGGTTTGTGCTCTTCGGCCGCGGATGCTTCCGGGGCCTTCTTCTCATTCTTCGCTGCCTCCGCTTCGGACTTTTTCCGATTAGTTTGATCCTTGGATGAGTCGGTCTGCTGGGCCAGCGCCGCCGACAGCAAAGTGCACATCAAGATAAAGTTGGCGATAAGAATACGCATTCTGATCTCCTCAAAGTTTCGATAACGGTTAACTTAAAATCGATTTCCTACAGAGAAGACCTCCAACCACCTAGGTTGAGGGATACATCCACTTCTCTTCCCAGCGCCCCAGCAGAAAATTGCCGTTCCCCCGCTCGTCGCGTTCGTAGCCTAGCACCGTCAATCCATCGGCGAATGCTTTCACAAACTGTTCTCGATTGCGATCTTGTACGTCCTTCGCCCGACTTCGGGCTGTGACGGAGGCCTTCCAATCGTAAATCTGAGCCGGAACGGAAATCTTGGTTATGGCTTTGTCCGGTGGATTCTCTCCTGTTTGCAGCAAGGCTTCGACCCGCTTCGACTTCAGCCACCACTCGGCCACCAAGCGGTCGGTGGGCAGACTGCCCTGCAGCGGCGAAGAAGTGATTCCGTACTGGTTCACGCTGTAGCGGCGCGCGATGGCACCCAGTTTTTCGATATTCAGATACGCGTTCTTGATTTCCAGTGGATCGAAGGTCCACTCCATCAGTTCGAAGCCACGGGCAAGCGCATCGTCGCGCTGGAAAAGTTTGATACGACGGCCAAGGCCGGCGTTCTGATGCTGCTTACGCACGGCCAGCATGTGCGAATGCAGGTAGGAATGCCCGCCCCGGGCACCAGGCACCGACAAGGCAAATCCCACCATTTCATTGCCCGCAAACGCCCCGATCACTTGGCCACCGACTTTCTCCGCCACCACGAACATTCGCACCGGCACCAGGTCAGCATCGGAAAAATTCCAGACTTCTTTTTGTAGGGCGACACAGGCTCGCATTTCATCGAGCTGATGGCATTTGCGAATGACGATCGACTCCGCGCTCACTTTGCGTCCTGCTCCCGTTGCTTGGCCCGTTGCCACAAGGATTCGAGTTCGTCCATGGAGGCTTGCTGAGGCGTGCGCCCCGAACTTCGCAACTGATCCTCCATCCATTGAAAGCGGCGCTTGAACTTGCGGTTGGTTTTCTTCAGCGCCGACTCGGGATCAAGCGCAAGATAGCGCGCGATGTTTACCAGCACGAAGAAAAGATCACCCACTTCGCCTTCCAGCCGCTGCCGCAAATCTTCGCTGATCTGCGGGCGACCGGCTCCGGCCACGCCTCGTCCTTGCGGCTGGGGGCCGGGTGCGGGAAATTCTTTGAGATGTTGTCGCAACTCTTCCGTTTCCTCGTCAAGCTTTTCGAACAGTGCCTGCACATTGGGCCAATCAAAACCCACGTGGGCCGCACGCGAACTGAGCTTGTGAGCTTCGAGCAATGCGGGCATCGCGGCGGAGACTCCGGCCAGGACGGACTCTGGCTGGTGATCACTCTTTGCGGACTCTCCGCCGCCTGCTTCCAGTCGCTTCTTCTTTTCTTCGGCCTTGAGCGCTTCCCAGTTGCGCAACACGTCGGACGAGGTCTCGGCCTTCACGTCTCCGAAAACATGAGGATGGCGATCGAGAAGCTTATCGGACAACCGGTCGATCACTTCGTCAATTGAAAACGTGTTTTGCTCTTTCGCCATCTGCGCGTAGAACAGAACCTGTAGCAGCAGGTCGCCGAGTTCGCCGCTCAATTCGTGCCAGTCGCGATTGTCTATGGCTTCGAGGACTTCATAGGTCTCCTCGAGCGTATAGGGCTTGATGGAGTCGAAGGTCTGCTCGCGGTCCCAGGGACATCCTCCGGGACCACGCAGGCGGGCCATGATCGAAACCGCGCGCTCGAACCGCTCTCCAGTAGTTGGCATGAGGCGCAATCACTGTAAATGACGCGTGGGTGCGGGAGCAATGAGGGCTAAATCAACCTCGTGGGGAGATCCAGTTCCAGACCGACTTGAGCGCCCGCCAAATCCAATAGGTGGCATGAGCAAGAAGCCAAGCAAACCCCTCGGCATCGTCGGGGCCCATTGGCTGGATCTCCATATCAGGAATGTAGCACTTTCTACTGCCCTGGTTCTTGAAACTAACGTCATCTTCCCCGAACGGTTTTGATCAGCGAGACTTACAATGGACATAGGTTCATCCTCCCCACATCGTGCGATGGGTACGCATCTAAATCCGAGCATGAACCCGCGACCGTCGCTGGAGAATGAGCGGTTCCACGTGATCGTGATTGGCGGGGGAATCAACGGAGTCGCCATTGCGCGTGAATGCGCGCGCGCAGGACGGCGCACGCTTCTGGTCGAGCAACATGATTTTGCCGCCGGCACGACCAGCCGTTCGACCCGGATCATTCATGGCGGCTTGCGCTACCTCGAATACGGGGACATTGGGCAGGTGCGTGAGTCGCTGCGGGAGCGGCAGTGGCTGCTTCAGCGGTATCCGCATTTGGTCCATCCCCTGCAGTTCGTGCTGGCATTGGATGGGAGAAGTCGCCGCAGCGCGCTCGCTGTGCGCACCGGGTTGTGGCTTTATCGGAAAATAGGACATGCGAGCTTGAGAGTTGATGAAGGTCCCGCAGAACAAGACCGACTCGAGCGTTTGCTAGAAGCGGGACGACGCTTTTCTGTTTTTAGCTTCGATGATGCCCAATGCGAGTTCCCGGAGCGGTTGGTTGCGGAATGGCTGGTGGAGGCGGTCAAAGCTGGCGCCGTGGCGCGCAATCACACCCAGGTTCTGGCGGTGGAGATTCGCAATGGGCGCGCTGCCGGTGTGTTGCTGCGAGATCAGTTTAGCGGCAAAGAAGAACGGGTCGAGGCCACCTGGATCATCAATGCAACCGGGCCGTGGGCGGACGGCGTCTGCCAGACTTCAAACATTCAGACGAAGAACCCCATGGTTGGCGGAGTCCGCGGATCGCACATCGTCTTACCGAGTTTCGCGGGCGCGCCTGAAGCGGCGGTCTACACCGAGGCCGTCGATGGGCGGCCGATCTTTGTCATCCCGTGGAACAAACAGTTGCTGGTCGGGACGACCGAGGTTCCGGACCGAAGCGATCCCGGACGAGTGCAGCCGTCGGCGGATGAGATCGACTATCTGCTGCAGTCTTTCCTCCATTTGTTTCCGCGGGTGCGAGTGTCGCAGGACAACATACACTACGCATTCGCCGGAGTTAGGCCACTTCCCTTCTCGCCGAAGAAAAATCCATCGGCCGTGAGCCGGAAACACTATCTCCACGACCACACCGCGGATGGCGCTGCGCAGATGATCTCCGTGATCGGAGGAAAGCTGACCACGGCGGGCAGTTTGGCGCGCGAGTGTGCGGCAAAAATTGGGATCAAAGTCACACCCCCTACAATTGCCATGGCTTCTGAAGACAGCATTGACCCCATGATGGAGCAGTGGACGGTCGAGGTCGCAGAGGCGGGCGAGATCGCAGCAGACGCGGCACGTGACATTGTGGAATGGTATGGAAAGCGTGCGCTGGCGGTCGCTGGTCAGGCACGCGGCAGTGCGGAAATGCGTGCTCCGCTGTGTCCGCACACCAGCCACATCGTGGCGGAGGCGCTGGACGCATTCCGCAATGAGTGTGCGTGTACGCTGGCGGATGTGCTGCTGCGACGCGTACCCGTGGCCCTGGGCGGGTGCTGGTCACAATTGTGCAGCCGCGAAGCGGCAACGCGCATTGGGGCTGTTATGGGATGGAGTGACGAGCGCGTGGCCGCGGAACGCGAAGCATTCGAGAGAGAACGAGACGGATTTCTGCGCAAGCCATCTCCGGCAGGGGCTACTTTCGAAGCAGAAGCCTAGCTCTCGTCTCCCGGACGTTCCGCGCCAGTCCCGCGCGCTTCTGTTCTGTTCACGCGAAGGTCTGCACCAGCAATTCGGTATCATCGGAGATGATGCCGTCAACTCCCCACTCGGCAAAGCGCAGCATCGCTCCCTGATCATTCACCGTCCACGTAAGCAGTTTACTGCCCGCATTGTGAACCTCTTGCACCAATTTGCGATTGACCAGGGAGTGATGAGGAATTACGTATTCGACATTGATTTCGCGCCAGCCGGCAAGCTGTCCTGGCTTGTCACAGATGATCCCAGCCTGAATCTTCGCGCTGCGGGTCTTCAGTTCCATCACGACCTCGGGCAAGAAGGAAGAGACCACGTAATCTTCTTCCATCCTGTATTCGCGCAATGAGTCGAGCACCTTCGACTCCAAGCCTGGAACCTTGAGTTCAATATCGAGAAACGCCCGCTGACAATAGTGCTGCAGCACATTCTCGAGAAGAAGGAGATGAAGCAACTGATCGGCGGTTGCGTTCGAGACGGTGATGCCATCGACCTTGGGGTCATGACAAACCACAGAGCGCCCGCAGCGGGTTAGCCGCACATCGAACTCAAAACCGTCGCAGCCGTGTTCCAGAGCTAGATCAAAGGACGCCGGAGTGTTCTCTAGGACCGAGGTTGACGCGCGAGCCCCGCGATGACCGAGAAGTAGAGGAAGATCGGACACCGGGCGTAATTCTACGCTCGATTGTGCGGCGGTGTGCACAAAATCACCAGCCAGTCAAAAATTTACGGAGTTTTCACATTCGATGAAAGTTTTTTCATCCTTCGCGAAAGTGGCTAATCCAGATCGAAATCGCGAATGGGTTTGCCGGTGTCGGGAGATTCTTTGGCCTTCTTGACCGCTTCCTGGAACTTCTTTTCTAGAAGATCTCCGGCGTGCTTCTGCGCCTCTACCGATTGACGGAAGATGGATTCACGGCGGCTGTCCTGCTCTTTCATGGCCTTGGCAGCTGCCTCGAAATCATTGAACATCTTGGGCTTGACGGCCGCGGTGTGGGCGATGACCCCTTTAGCCGTGGGATCGACCTTCAGCACCGCGCTGCAGCACGGGCAAGTTATGTCGAACGCCGAGGGATTCTCCGCCATAGAGGAAATCATAGCGCAAATGCGGGGTCCGTGACCCAGAAACTCAATGGGGCTGGAGCTTGATGGGAAAGATATGGAACACGGAGAGCATTTCCCAACCCAGGAGAACCACGGAAGTAACCGTTACCGTAATCGCCAGAATCTCGCCGAAGTTAAGGCTACTGCGGCGAGGCTCGAAGCGCCTCGCGACCAAGCCGAGAATATTCAGAGTCGCGAAGCCAAACACCAACACCCAGAGGATGTTATAGACGTTGTCTTTCTTACTGGAAAACCGATCGGAAAACTGGACCGCGAACAGTAGCAACGATTGCAAGCCGACAAAACTCGGCCCCAACCCAGTGCGCCAGCTTAGGCGTGCGAGCATAGTAGCAAGAGACAACACCATGGCTCGATGTATTTGTGCCTCCAGCGAATCTCCGATTAACGCTGAAAACCTAACGATATTACCTGTTTGGCGCGCGGAAGTCAGCGTGAAAACTGGAATTACTGTCCCGCGTCCGGCCAGGCACTGCTTTATAATAGAAGATTCCGTATCCGGTCCGAAGACGCCAGAGAACCCAGCGGCGCGAAAACAAGCATGGCGAGGCTTCCGGAGCAGATGCGGCCGTATTACTGATGTCCCCTTACTGATGTCCACCGAAACGATTGTAGTTCGCGGTGCGCGGGTTCATAACCTCAAGAATATAGATTTTGAGATTCCGCACAACTCGCTCACGGTTGTCACCGGGGTGTCGGGATCGGGCAAGTCGTCACTTGCCTTCGACACGATTTATGCGGAAGGTCAGCGCCGGTACGTCGAATCGCTTTCCGCCTACGCCCGCCAGTTCCTGGAGCGAATTGAGAAGCCCGATGCCGACGTCATCGACGGAATCGCGCCCGCTGTAGCCATCCGGCAGAAAAACACCACAAGGAATCCTCGTTCCACCGTTGGCACGGCGACTGAGATCTACGATTATCTACGCCTGCTCTTCGCCCGGGTCGGCCGGACCTACTGCCTGCAGTGCGGTAAGCAGGTTAAAAAAGACACGGTGGACGAGGTTGCAGATGCCGTGTTGGGGCTAGGCGAGGGCACGCGATTGAATGTGTTGTTCCCGCTGCAGCGTGTGACGCCGCAGGCGGCGAGCGCGCCGGATGCACCATCTGCAGCTAAACGCAGAGCTGGGAAGAAGGCGAAGACGGTCGTGAGTAATCTTCCATCGGATCAACTCAAGAGCCGCCTCCTCGATCTGCGCACCCGTGGGTTCAACCGCCTCTATCAAAATCAACAGATCTTCGAGTTTTCCACGCCCGAGTCGTTGCTGAATATTAACTTCGCAGAGCCTGTTTTTTTGCTGGTCGACCGCCTCGTGGTATCGGCGGATTCGCGCGCCCGCATCGTGGATGCGGTAGAGATCAGTTATCGCGAGGCCGGTGAAGTCATCTTTGAAACAGTTCCGCGCGAAGGACAGGTTGCTGAGCGATTGCGTTTCTCCCAGCGCTTCGAATGCAAGGGCTGCAATATTCGCTACGAGGAGGCAGAACCACGGCTTTTCTCGTTCAACAATCCGTACGGTGCCTGCCCACGCTGTCAGGGATTCGGAAACACCATTGACTTCGACCTGGACCTTGTAATTCCCGACAAATCACTGACCCTGAATCAAGGCGCGATCGAGCCGTGGACCAAGCCCAAGTACCGCTCTTTGTTCACCGACTTGAAACGCTTCGCCCGCGAAACCGAAATCCCGCTCGATGTGCCCTGGAACGATCTGGATCGCGAGCAGCAGCAGCTGATCATTGATGGCGAGGGTCGCTTTCTTGGAGTACGGGGGTTCTTTAACTATTTGGAGCGAAAGAAATATAAGCTTCATGTCCGCGTATTCTTGAGCCGCTACCGGGGATATTCCGTCTGCTCCACCTGCAACGGAGCCCGCCTCCGTGTGGAGGCGCGGCAGGTGAAAATCAATGGCAAGAATATTTGCGACGTGTGCTGCATGACGGTCGAAGCCGCATCGAAGTTTTTTGAAGCCCTTGAACTGACAACACAGGAAGCGGGTATCGCCGAGAGGTTGCTGCAAGAGATTCGCGAGCGCCTGCGCTTCCTGAATGAAGTGGGACTGGAATATTTGACTCTCGACCGGCTCGCGTCCACGCTGTCGGGCGGTGAGGCGCAACGCATTCAACTGGCGACTTCGCTGGGCTCGCGTCTAGTGGGAACGCTTTATGTGCTGGATGAGCCGTCCATCGGACTGCACAGCCGTGACACCCATCGGCTGATCAAGATTCTGCACAATTTGCGCGACCTGGGCAACACGATTCTGGTGGTCGAACATGATCGCGATGTCATGCAGGCTTCCGACACGATTCTCGACCTCGGACCTGGCGCCGGAGAAAATGGCGGCAACGTGATCGCAACCGGAACCTACGACGAGATTCAGAAAATGCCGGGCTCACTCACCGGCCGCTATCTCTCGCAAGAGCTGCAGATCCAGATACCAGGCGTTCGCCGCAAGCCCGGACCGCAGCAAATCAAGATTTACGGAGCTCGAGCCCACAACCTGAAAAAGATCGACTTGGAGGTCCCGCTGCGGATGCTGGTGGCGATCACCGGCGTCTCCGGTTCCGGAAAATCCACACTGCTGCACGACGTGCTGTATCAGGCGCTGGCAGCCGCAAAGAAGCAGCCCAACGGAGGCCCCGCCGCTGCTTCCTCCTGGGACCGAGTGGAAGGGGCGGAATTCATCGACCAGGTTGTGCTAGTTGATCAATCGCCCATTGGACGCACCCCACGCTCCAATCCAGTCACTTACATCAAGGCCTTCGACGGCATCCGCGATCTGTTTGCTTCTCTGCCCGAGGCTAAGCAGCGCGGTTTCACCGCTGGGCATTTCTCCTTCAACATTCCTGGCGGACGCTGCGAGACCTGCCAGGGTGACGGGACGGTCACGGTGGAAATGCAGTTCCTGGCCGACGTGGAACTCATCTGCGAAGAGTGCAAGGGCGCGCGCTACAAACCGCAAGTGTTGGACATTCGTTATCGCGGGAAAAATATACACGAGGCATTGAATCTCACAGTAAAGGAAGCGCTGCAGTTCTTCGCCAACGCGCCCAAGATTGTGGAGAAACTGCGCGTGCTGGAGGAAGTAGGTCTCGGTTATTTGCGGCTGGGGCAATCGGCCACGACGCTGTCAGGCGGGGAGGCGCAGCGGATGAAATTGGCGGCACACCTGCAGCCGGCGGCGCGCGAGGCAAGCCGAGCCCGAAACTCCGAGGACCAGCCTCGCCGCAGACCGCATATCCTTTATATTTTTGATGAACCAACCACGGGGCTGCATTTTGACGATATCAGCAAACTACTCTCCGCCTTTCGCCGTCTAATCGATGCAGGAGGCTCGATCCTGGTGATCGAGCATAATCTCGAAGTGATCAAAACTGCGGATTGGGTGATTGATCTTGGCCCGGAAGGCGGCGAGCGTGGCGGCTACATTGTCGGTTCAGGTCCGCCAGAAGTTATTGCCAGCCTGCCGAAGTCGTACACAGGAAAATTTCTGGCAGGCATATTGAACGGAAATGGATTGAACGAAAAAGGATCGGCGCGGCATGGGGACAAATAAGCCAATCTCGATTGCGCTGTTTGTTCTAGGGCTCTACCTCGGCGGGACCGTCCGCGCCCAAACCACTGGCCAAACCGTTCGTCATCACAAAGTGGTCGAGCAGGATTTATCCTTCCCGCCCGAGCTCACCCAAGCCGAGAGCGCAATCGAAAAACACGACTACGCGTCCGCTGAGCCGCTGCTAAAAAAGGTGGTCGCTGCCGATCCCAGCAACTTTCAAGCTTGGTTTGACTTGGGATTTGTGTACAACGGGCTCGGAAACACCCAGGAGTCCATCGCGGCATATCGCAAATCGGTGGCCGCCAAGCCGGACGTTTTTGAGTCTAATCTGAATCTCGGCCTGATGCTTGCGAAAACTGGCCAACCCGAGTCCGAGCAATTTCTGCGCGCTGCGACCACGCTGAAGCCTACCGCTAATGTCGACGAAGGCCATGCGCGGGCTTGGCTATCTTTGGCTCATGTGCTTGAGAATAGCAAGCCTGATCAAGCCATCGAAGCCTATAAGCAGGCCGCTGCCCTCGAACCCAAGGATCCCGAGCCTCACCTTTCGGCCGGCTTGCTGCTGGAGAAGGAAAATCGGTTTGCCGAGGCGGAGCAAGAATACAAGCAGGTATTGGCGATTGACCCCGGTTCCAGCGATGCTTTAACCGGCATGGCCAACATCTACATGCGCGGACAGCGCTTTGCGGATGCCGATCCGATGTTGCGCAAACTCATTACGCTCCATCCGGAAGATGTACCGGCCCGGGTGCAACTCGGCCGCATCCTACTCATTGTCGGAAAAGACGACGAAGCAATCGCGGAACTGCAGGCGGCACTGAAGCTCGACCCCGGAAATTCCCACGTGCAACGGGATCTGGCGGACGTGTACAGCAAGAGTAACAAATACGACCTGGCGGAGGCACAATACCGCTCGTTACTCGCCGCAAATCCGAACGACGCTGAGCTGCATCATGGACTGGGCGTGGTGTTTCTGAGGCAACGAAAGTTTCCCGAAGCGCAACAGGAACTGCTGACGGCGGTGAAACTCAAGCCCGACTTTGGTGCCGCCTATGGCGATTTAGCCACGGCTGCCGATGAGAACAAAAACTATGGACTCGCGATCAAGGCGGCCGATGCGCGCGCCAAGTTTCTCCCCGAGATCCCAGTCAGTTATTTTCTTCGCGCCACCGCCTACGATCACTTGCGCGACTATAAAATGGCTGCGCAACAGTATCATCGGTTTCTTGAGGTGGCGAACGGAGAGTATCCTGACCAGGAATGGCAAGCTCGCCATCGGCTGATTGCGATCGAGCCGAAAAAATGAAGCTATGCGTCCGCAGATAACAATTGCCGTGGTTCTGTTGGCGACTTCACTCCTGGCATTCGCCTACAAGACGGAAACTCTGCAGGAACTGATGGCCCGGGCAGAATCGGCGAGGGTTGAGGATCGTCCCGCCTTATGCGTCGAAATCGCCGAACGCCAGCTCAAATCGGCTGACGAGCTGTATACAGCCGGCAAGGTCGAAGACGCTCGAACTGCGGTGAAAGAGGTGGTCAAGTACTCGGAAAAAGCGCATGACGCCGCCATCCAGTCGGGCAAGAGAGTTAAGAATACAGAAATCGATTTTAGAAAAATGGCGGCTAAACTCCGGGATATCAAACGCAGCCTGAACTTCGATGATCAGGCGCCGGTGCAAGCCGCCGCAGACCGCCTCGAGAGCTTGCGCACCGATCTCCTATCCCACATGTTTGGCAAAGGCAAATGATTTCTACTGCGCGCACGCTCGCACGCGTGGTATTGGCGATGTCGCTGCTCTCGACGCTGTGGGCGCAGCGGCGCCGCGACCCACTCAATCCACTGGAACAAGATCAACTGCGGGACGCCGCCCAGGAGCCCAGTGAGCGGCTTAAGCTATACATCCAGTTTGCCCGCATGCGGCTGACCTCGCTGGATCAAATGCGCTCCGATCCGAAAGTCACCGACCGGGCTCAGCAAACTCGCGACCGACTGCAGAACTTTCTGGATGTCTACGATGAGTTGAACGACAACATTGATACCTTTGTGGGCCGGAAGGCGGATCTGCGAAAGCCTTTGAAAACACTCATCGAAGCCGATACCGAGTTTCAAGCCAAGCTCCGGGCTTTGAAGAGCTCGGCCGACGCAAACAAGGACGAGGCCAAGCAATATGATTTCCTGCTGACCAGCGTGCTGGATACCGTCGATAGCAGCGTTCAGGACCATCGGCAATTGCTAAGCGAACAAGAAGAAGCATTCAAGCACAAGAAGAAGTGAAACTCGTCCGTGTTAATCTAACCTCAAGGTGAGAGACTGCCTTCTCCACATCTTCCAGGAAACCTATAAAGAACTGCGCCCACGCACGCCCATGCCAGAGCTTGCGGTTGAGTTCTTTGCCTTCGTAAACATCAACAACACTATCCGCATGCGTGAAGGAAAGCTCTTTGTTCGTCTTTCTGATTTGCTGGAAGGGGCTCCAGAAACGGTGTTGCAGGCGATTGCTCATATTCTTCTAGCCAAGATGTACCGCAAGCCCATCGAGCGAGCGCACGCGACCCGGTATCGCCGCTATATCTCCGCTCAAGACATCACCAAGAAAGCTCACCTGGTGCGTCAGATGCGTGGCCGCAAGCGAATCGAAAGTGCCCAGGGCGGAACCTACAACCTGGAGAATATCTTTGAAGATCTGAACCAGCGATTCTTCTATGGCTTACTCGCTCGCCCGCGGATGACCTGGAGCCGCGATCACGCTCGCAACCGCCTCGGCCACTACGACCCCGCCCACAATGCCATCGTCGTGAGCCGCGTCTTCGATCACCCGCGAGTTCCTGGCTTCGCCGTGGAATACATCGTTTATCACGAAATGCTGCACCTGAAGCATCCCGTGAAACTGCGTGGCAGCCGCCGCTGCGTGCATTCCACGGAATTCCAGGCAGAAGAGAAACTCTTCCCTCATCTGGACCAAGCGAAAGCTTTTCTTAAATGTCTATAGTCCAAGCAGACTGCGGCAGACCAAGAGCTGCGTGATCCAAATCACAATCGCTCGTGATTCCATGCGTTGACGCCGCTGGCGGCGAAAGACTATCCTAGATAATGAAATTGAAATTCATTTTCAATATCGTGACTGCAGAAACCGGGGTAATTTTTAGATGTTAGAAGCATTCATAGTAACTTTGCGCGAAGGCGTGGAAGCCGCCCTGATCGTCGGCATTACCCTGGCTTACCTGTCCAAAATCAATCGCCCGGAGCTGCGCAAATCAGTCTATGCGGCCCTAGTCTCGGCTTTTGTAGGCAGCCTCGGGGTCGCAGCCCTGCTTTCCCGCACGCACTGGAATCAAGACATTTTCGAAGGCTGGGTCATGCTGGCCGCTGCCTTCTTCGTCGTCACCATGATCGTGTTCATGATGAAGACGGGCCGCAAGCTGAAGGGCGAGATCGAGGGCAAAGTTGGGCTGCTGGCGGGCCGCAACGCATGGTTCGGACTTTTCGCTTTCGTATTCCTGATGGTTCTGCGGGAAGGTGTGGAAACCGTTCTGATTCTCTCGGCAGTCTCCCTGAACTCGACCGAACTGCTCAGCTTCATGGGCACGTTTCTGGGTGTAGTTGCCGCGATTGTATTCGGGGTGATGTTCGTCAAAGGCAGCGTTCGCATTAATCTGCAAAAGTTCTTCCGCGTCACCACGGTCATTTTATTCTTCGTAGCTGCGCAACTCCTGATCTCCGGCCTGCATGAGCTCTCCGAGAACGGCGTGCTTCCTTCTTCGAAGGCAGAAATGGCGATCATCGGCCCGATCGTGCGCAACGATCTCTTCTTTTTCATCACGATTTTCGCTCTGGCCGCACTCATGGTGCTCTTCGAACTCAAGCGGCGCGAACCCACAACGCTTCCAGCCTCCGCCGCTGAACGGCGCAAAGCGGTTTGGAGTGCCCGCCGTGAGCGCCTCTGGATGGCCTCCGTCTATGCCAGTTCGTTTGTGTTTATCGTTCTCGTCACCGCTGAGTTCATCTACACCAAGAGCGTGAGCGCATTGTCGCCGGCGATGGAAGTCACCTTTGTCAACGGCCAAGTTAGTATTCCGCTCAACCAGGTTATCGATGGAGATCTGCATCGCTTCGCCGCCCAGGAAAACGGCAGCACGGTGCGCTTCTGGCTGTATCAGAAGCCGGATGGCAAGATTGCCACGGTCCTGGATGCCTGCGAAATCTGCGGCGCCGTAGGCTTTTACAAAGGACCGAACGGAGTGGTTTGCAAGAACTGCGCTGCGCCCATCAATCCGCAGTCGGTCGGAATGCCCGGCGGATGCAATCCCGTGCCGCTGAAGGCGCAAGTCACCGCCGACGCGGTCATCATCCAGGAGGCGGACATCGCAGCGAGAAGCCGCATGTTCTAGCCATAGCTATGTTTGGACGCCTGGTCTACGAGTCCTTCCGGCGGCAAAAACGGCGCAAGCTGCTGGCCGGCGTTGCGATCACTCTAGGCGTCGGCGTTGCCACTGCCATGATCGCCGTCGCCACCGATATTGGCGACAAGATCAGCCGTGAACTACGCACCTATGGCGCGAACCTGATCGTGACTCCGCAAGAAGATACTTTGGATGTTCAAATCGGCGGCGTTGATCTCAAGCCGCCCAGCGACGGCGCTTACCTCAACGAAGCCGATTTGCCTAAAATTAGAGGCACGTTCTGGCATCACAATATCGTAGGATTCGCTCCCATGCTGCCGGTAAGCGTCCGCGTCAGTGGCGACGCTGATGCGAAGAATCTCACCTTGCTCGGCACTTACTTCTCCAAGCGGCTCACTTTCGGCAAGGAGGACTTTGCCACCGGCGTGCGCATCACGCATCCCTGGTGGAAGGTACAAGGAGCGTGGCCCGATGACAATTCCTCAGACGTACTGTTAGGCGAAAGCCTGGCCGCAAGACTCGGTCGCAAGACGGGAGATGAAATTGAAATCTCTGGTCAGGCACACCGCGTTGCCGGCATCCTTTCTACCGGCGGAGCGGAGGATGCTCAGATCGTCGCCCCCCTCGCGCTAGCCCAACAGATTCTAGGCAAGCCCGGCGCCGTGCGCCGCCTCTATGTAAGCGCGCTCACCAAGCCCGAAGATGCGCTGTCCCGCCGTGATCCCAAGTCAATGAACCCGGAGATGTTCGACCGCTGGTATTGCTCGCCGTATGTAGCTTCCATTGCCTACCAACTGCAGGAGGCGATTCCGTACTCCCGCGCCGAACAGATCCGCCAGATCGCACAGAACGAAGGCACCGTCCTCTCCCGAATCAAGGGCCTGATGCTATTGGTGACCTTGGCAGCGCTGTTCGCCTCCGCACTCGCCGTCTCGGCAGCCATGGCCACTGCCATCTTTGAGCGCCGCGGCGAAGTCGGTCTGATGAAGGCTTTGGGCGCGGGCAATGTTTCCGTCGCCGCGCTGTTTTTCGCTGAGGCGCTGCTGCTGGCGCTGATCGGCGGTGTCGTAGGTTTCGCTGGTGGAGCGCTGCTGGCCCGTCAGATCGGCCGATCCATTTTCGATTCCCAAATCACCATTGAGCCAGTTCTCTTCCCCGTGATCCTCGCCATTGCCGTTATCGTTACCTTCGCAGGCAGCGCGATGGCGATTCGCCGCGCTGTGAAGTTTGATCCGGTCTACGCGCTGCGAGGTGAAGCGTGAGATCACGGCAGAACTCGGACTTGATCAACCGCCGCGCCGCGACGCCTCATACCTCGATGTTTCTGCGCATGCTGATGCGCGCCGCCGTGCTCCGTCGCGGACGCGCCGCCTCCGCCCTCCTCGCCATGGTAGTTGCCGCCGCCGTGGCCACTGCCATGCTCAATCTCTATGTAGATGTGCAAGCCAAGCTGCGCAAGGAGTTTCGTAACTACGGCGCGAACATCGTGGTGGTCGCGAGAGAGGGAGAGGTACTTCCCGCCGATGCTCTCGAGAAAGTCGAGTCCGCATTGGCTGGACACGGTCTCGCCGTGCCCTTCGCCTATGTTGTGGCTCGCACATCCGACGGACAGTCAGTCGTCGTTTCCGGAACCAATCTCGATCAGGTGCGCAAGCTGGACAGTTGGTGGTCGGTAACCGCTTGGCCCAACCACTCGCAAGATGCGCTTGTCGGCACGCGCGCAGCCGCAGTCGTCAGTCCGCAAGGTAAGCCTTTCGACCTCAGCTTCCAGGAACGCACTATTCACATCAACCCAGCAGGAACCCTGCGCACCGGAGCGTCGGAAGATAGCCGCATCTATCTTTCGTTGCAAGATTTCGAAAACTGGACTGGCGTGCAGCCTTCGACGATAGAAATTGCGTCCTCGGGCTCATCCGAAGAAGTCAACGCTCTGATTCAAAAATTGTCGCAAGCCCTCCCCGCCGCGGAAGTCCGCCCCATCCGCCAAATCATGGAAGGCGAAGCGCGTGTGCTCGGAAAAACTCGCGCCACCTTGGCGGCGGCCGCTGTCCTCATCATCGCGACCGCGGCTCTGTGCGTCCTCTCGACGTTAATCGGATGGGTGTTCGATCGCCGCCGCGACTTTGCCATCATGAAGGCTCTAGGCGCTTCTGAAAGCCTGATCGGCGGTTTCTTCGCCGCCGAAGCCGCCGCGTTGGGAACCGTGGGCGCAATCGTCGGATTCGCCGTCGGCGTGGGCGTTGCCGCATGGATCGGCCGGGTAAACTTCCACGCGCCCGTGGTGCCGCGCTTCAACGTCCTGCCTGTGGTGTTGGTAGGCAGCATCGCGGTAGCTTTGATTTCGGCTGTGCTTCCGATTTTTCTGCTGCGGCGCGTGCAACCCGCTATGATCTTGAGAGGGGAGTGAGATGATCAAGCTGAAAAATGTCAGCCGCCAGTACCCCGCCCAAGCTGAGGCCAACGGCGGCGTCATCCGCGCCCTCGACAATTTCTCTCTCAACGTCGATCCCGGCGAGTGGATCGCCATCATGGGCCCGTCGGGATCCGGCAAGTCGACGCTGGTGAACCTGATCGGCTGCCTGGATCGTCCGACTTCTGGCGAGATTTGGCTCGATGGCGAAGACGTGGCCAACATTTCCCCGGGTGAACTGAATCGAGTGCGCGCAGAAAAAATCGGCTTCGTCTTCCAGCAATTTCATCTGATTCCCTATCTCACAGCCCTAGAAAACGTGATGCTGGCCCAATATTTCCACAGCATGACGGACGAACAGCAAGCGCTCGAAGCCCTGGATCGAGTGGGATTGAAGCAGCGCGCTCACCATGTTCCCTCCCAGCTTTCCGGCGGCGAGCAGCAGCGCGTCTGCATCGCGCGCGCCTTGATCAATGATCCCAAGATCGTGCTGGCCGACGAGCCCACGGGAAACCTCGACGCCGCCAACGAAGAGATTGTCCTGCGCCTGCTGCGCGAACTCCATCAGCAGGGACGCACCATCGTCATGGTGACCCACGACCCCGTCGTCGCCCGCCTCGCCGACCGCCGCATTGAATTGCACCATGGCAAGATCGCAGCCCAGGAAGTCTTTGCCATGGCCGACGAAGAGCAGTTCGACGAAGTGCTGGAAGAACTTTGGGCGCTTGCCGAAAACGGCCAGATCGCCGAAGTCGGCCGCATGGAAGTCCACGGCGCCCTCCCCGTAAGCATCGCAGTGGAAAAAATGATCGACCTTGGCTTGGTCACGGCAAGGCCGCATCCACCCGAACCCCACGACCACAAGCCGTTCATCAACCCCTGCCACGATGCGCTGAAGCCAGCCGGGGTTTCGATCGGGGACGGCACCATGATTGTCGAACTCACGCCCCGCGGACGTCAGCGCGCCGCCGACATCATTCGCCGCCACCGCCTTGCCGAGCGCCTGTTCACCGATAGCCTTGCCATGGACAGCGAGACCGAAATCGAACAGCAGGCGTGCAAGTTCGAACACATTCTCTCGCCCGAAGCCACCGAAAAAATATGCGCATTCCTGGGCCATCCTCGCACCTGCCCCCACGGCGCGCTCATTCCTCCGGGCCCTTGCTGTGGCAGGATCAGAGACTTCGCCGACATCAGTTTGGCAAACTCCGAGCGGCCCGCCTGACCTTTTCATGATCGCGCGCAGAACCTGCATCGGCGTTTTCGACTCCGGATTTGGCGGCCTGACTGTCCTCAAGGCCCTGCTTCGACTGATCCCCGATGCTGACTATCTATATTTTGGCGATACCGCGCGGTTGCCCTACGGCTCGAAATCGGCGGAAACCGTCGCCAGGTACGCGGTCGGCGCAGCCCACTATCTCGAGCAGCAGGGCGCGCAGGCGCTGGTCATCGCCTGCAACACCGCCACCGCTCTGGCCCTGGACAAAATCACCCAAGCGGCGACAGTTCCGGTTGTAGGCGTTATAGAGCCTGGGGCAGATCGCGCTGCCGCTGAGAGTACGAACAAGAAGATCGTTGTCGTTGGAACCGAAGCTACCGTCAGCAGCCATGCTTATTTGAAGGCTCTGGAAGCCCGAGGTGCACAGGCAAAAGAAAAGGCTTGCCCTTTGCTGGTGCCGTTGGTGGAGGAGGGCTGGATCGATCATCCCGTGACTAAGGAGGTGGCCCACATTTACCTCAAGGAAGCCTTCGTCGATGAATTCAAATCGGCCGACGTGCTCCTCCTCGGCTGCACCCACTATCCGCTTATCCGCCCAGTATTGCGCAAGGCCGCTCCCAAGCACGTGAATATCGTCGACTCCGCCGATGCAACCGCCGATGCCGTCGGCAGGCTGCTCCGCCGCACTCCGCTGCCTTCCTCGCCTGAACCAGAGCGTCGCCAGTTGCCTCGGCTAAGGTGTTTCGCCACCGACTCAGCCGAGAAGTTCCGCCGCCTCGGCGCACAGTTCCTCGGACAATCGATTGATGATGTGCGGCACGTCGATCTGGCCGAGTAATAAATCGATTTGGACTCTCCATCGCTCAATCGTTCGAGTTTGAGCGCAAGACTCGGATGGACGCTAATCCCACAACCCAATTAACCTGATTACGCCGAATGCATCCACTTGACAATCCGATTTGGCAGGCGCTTATCACCACCCATGCGCCCTTCGCCGAAACCCGCAACTCAGCTCGGAAGTTCCCTCGCGCAGTTAGTGTGCTCGCAGGTTTTTCCCAGCCTACACCCGAGAACTACGGCTCTCTCGCCGCTCTCCTATGCCCGGATGAACGTGGTGGCCTGTTTCTGCAGGAAGCCCCCAACCCGCCGGCTTCGTTCACCATCGTCAGCGCGGTTCCACTGCTCCAGATGCGTTGCGAAAATCGCAACTCCGCCGCCCATGCGGTTCGCTCAAACGGAATTCGCCCAAACAAACGGGAATTCATTTCCTTAACCCGGTCTGACGTGCCGGAAATGCTGGCTCTCACCAAGCTCACCAAGCCGGGACCTTTTGGCCTGCGAACCCTCGAGATGGGAGACTATCTTGGCATCCGCAGCGCCGGAGCACTAGCGGCGATGGCTGGCGAGCGGTTGCGGCTTCCCGGGTACACCGAGATCAGCGCTGTGTGCACCCATCCGGACCATTTGGGTCACGGCTACGCAAGCGACCTGATGGGTGTACTCATGGGTCGCATCTGCAGCCGCGGCGAATTGCCTTTCCTGCATGTTCGTCCGCAGAACACTCGTGCCATTCAAGTTTACGAGCGTCTCGGATTCGCGAAACGCGCCTCGTTTCACTACGTGGTCCTACGCCACTAAGCGGAACAGAATTTTCCGAGCCGCTGATCCAATCCTGAATTACAGAGAGCAGGAAAACGAGAGGGTCCTCACCCATTCATTTGTATTCATGTGAGGATTTCCCCAAGAAACAAAATGGCCGCGATCTCTCGCGGCCGCTTGCGTCACAACCAAATCCAAATCAGTACAACCGGAAAGTCACTTCCACATTAATCTGAACGGCTACCGGCTTACCGTCCTTCATCGCCGGCTCAAATTTCCAGGTCTTCACCGCTTCCATAGCCTTTTCGTCCAGTCCCAGACCCAGCGTCCGAGCCACTCGAATGTCGCGCGCCCGACCGTCCGGGCCGACGACGAGCCACAGTACGCACGTCCCCTGATACTTCGCCTTTCGCGCTTCCTCGGAGTACTCCGGATCAGGTGCGTAAATTGCCTTGGGCGCAGATACGCCGCCACCCACTTTGAAAGCCCCGCCGCCGATCCCGCCGCCGTGGCCTGGACCAACACCCGGTCCTTCCCCCGAACCCACACCGCCGCCATTCCCCGAGCCAATCCCACCGCCCGAGCCCGTGCCATTCGACGGCGGCCCCGACGGCAAGTGCGACATCGGATCGCCCAGGTTTGGCATGTTGTTCATAGCCAAGTGAACGTCCGGCGGAATCACCACGGTAGGTTCGACCGCCAATTTGGGATTAGGGTTGCGCACCACGACCATTGGCGGAGTGATCTGCTGCATCGACAGCTTGGGCAGCCTACCCTTCGACGCCTGGAACTTATCGCGGTCACCGCCGCCACCACCGCCGCCCGCCTGCGTTTTCGACGGCGGCAGAGGAGGAATATCGTCGGGTGAGATCAGCGTCACCACCTCGGAAGGTTTCGTAATCTGCTGCACTACCCGGCGGCCCAGCATGGTGCCACCGATGATCACGATTACCGCCAGAACGTGCACTGCGGTCGAACCTAGCGCGCCGTTTTTCTTGTAATCGTAGAATCCCCAAATATCCTTGACCGGAATCGGCTTGGACGTCAGCACCAGCGGTGGCTGCTTCCTGGGAAAGAAAAAGTCGTCGAGATTCTGAATCAGGGACTTCCATAGCGGCTGATCCAAGTCACTCTTGGACAGCAGCAGATTCAGTTCGGGCTCGCCTCCCCGCATGGGCTGATTGTCGTTGCCTGCCATATTTGACCCTACTCCAAAACGTTATTGCTCACCCTAAGCTTGATGAACCCACACCGCCGCGAGTTGCTTGCCCCGGCACCGTTCACTCTTCTGAGGCCGCCCTATTTCATTCCGTGCCAATCAGCGATTGGAACGCTTCCACCAACGCGTAATTAGATGCGATGGCGCGGGAAAGCGTCAGCTAATAAAATTGTACACTTTTTCACTCTCTTTTCCACTGTGCATTCAGGGTTCCTTCCACCAAGGTGCCGGGCGCCTGATGGACGTCCGTCCCGAGGCTCCCTATAATGAAACAAATCAGCCATTTGGGAGTAAACCACCGAGTGCCGCCCGACCCTGAATCCACCTCAAGCCCGGCCCCGATCCACCTTCACTGGGAGGCAACTTTGCCTGCTGCTTTGCCATACCTTTGTGATCTCCGAGCTCTAGAAGTTGACCAACCCCAATGACCCAGCCCCACCTAATGCGCCGGTTCCACTTCCTCATCGCCTTCCTGGTGGTGTTGCTCGATCGCGCCACCAAGTGGGTCGTCGCCAAGAATATCTCGCTGCACGATGGCATCCAGGTGATCCCCGGCTTCTTCCGCATCACCCACGTGGAGAATCGCGGCGCAGCCTTTGGTCTGTTCGCCGATTCGCCCGCGCAATGGAAGATCGCCATGCTGGTGCTGTTTTCGATTGTGGCCCTGGTCGTCGTCTCCGCCTTGCTCTGGCGAAACAGCCATTCCATGAGCACCACCGGTATAGGCCTGGCACTGATTCTCGGCGGGGCCTTGGGAAACCTCTGGGACCGCTTGCTCAACGGTCGCGTGGTCGACTTCCTGCTCTTCTACATCGGACAATACCAGTGGCCCGCCTTCAACGTAGCCGATAGCGCAATTGTCATCGGGGCCGGCTTGCTCGTCATCGAAATCCTGTTCGCAAAGTCTCCTGCCCACGAAGCGTCTGCATAAGCCACTTGAGTTCACCCAGGCGTGTGAGCGATACTCCGCTCGTAGTTGTTTGTCTTGCCTCAAAGCGAATTAATAGAGGAGAACCAACATGTCCGGGAGATCCGTCCTGAGGACCTTAGTCGCCCTGATGTTCGTCCCTTGCGCTTTAAGCGTCGCCCTTGCCCAGATGCCCAATCCCTACGGCTTGAGCATCACCTTGGAGAACGCCAAGAAAGCAACCACGCCCGCGCTCGCGGAAGCAACCAAGAACAACTGGTCCGTAGCGGTGGCTGTCGTCGACCCCGCTGGCAATCTTGTTTATTACGAAAAGATGGACAATACCCAGCTCGGAAGCGCCAACGTCGCGATCGACAAAGCCCGCTCCGCCGCCCTGTTCAAGCGCCCGACGAAGGCGTTCCAGGACGCACTAGCGGCAGGTGGCGACGGCCTGCGCGTTCTCGGCCTGCAAGGCGCAACCCCAATTGATGGCGGCTATCCTCTCGTCAGCGACGGAAGGATCGTGGGGGCAATTGGCGTTTCGGGTGCCACCAGCGCGCAGGACGGCCAATGCGCCAAGGCGAGCGCCGATGCGTTCAAATAAATATCATGCTGCCTAATCATTGTTAGACTCATTGATTCATTGAATCAATGAGTTAATAATTCAATCGGTTCCTACGGCGCACCGTATAGTTGCCGGTAAACACTCGCATTCCGCAAGATCGCCTGCACATACTCGCGCGTCTCCGTGAAAGGTATCGACTCCACAAATTCGGGCGCATCGCGGAATTTGCCCTGGCCCAGCCAGTCCTGCACCCGATCCGCGCCCGCGTTATAAGCCGCCAGCGCATACTCGAACGCTCCGAACTTATCGACCATGCCGCGAAAGTACCGCGTACCCAGCTGAAGATTTACTCCCGGCGTAAACAGTTGCGTGCTGGAAAAGTGCTTCAGCTTTTCCTGCTTCGCGACTGACTTACCAACTTTAGGCAGCAGCTGCATCAGACCGACTGCATTCGCCCGAGACACCGCGCTAGGATTGAATTCCGATTCCTGCCGGATCAGCGCCGCCACCAGGTAAGGATCCAGCGCATTGCTCGAAGAGAATTTCTTCAGATCAATCCAGTAAGGCTTAGGAAAAAGCGCCTCCCAATACGACCGGGGCAGGCTGGGCAAATCGACGGCAAAATAACTAGGCACGGCGCGCTTCAGGACTTCAATCGCCATATCGTAGCGACCAGCATCTGCGTAGAGATGCGCCGTCTCTGGGGCCAGCCAGTTCCCGCTACCTTCATCCGCTGCTGCGCGCAATTCCCGCACCGCAAAATCCAGCAGGGCTCCATTTTCTAGAAGTTGTGCCTTCTGCACTCGCAAGTTGTCGGTAGGAAGCGCGTCCTCCGTCACCTTCGCACTCGCATCGATCGGAGGCACGCGGTCCAGCAGCGCGTAATGCACCGGCTCGCTATCGCTCTTGAGCTTTCTAATCTGTTCCCGCGCCAACTCGCCATAGTAGTAATTGCGAAACCGGTCTGACACTTTCTGGTAATAGGCCCGCGCCTTAGCCGGTTCTCCATCCTCTTCCGCCAACCGCGCCCGCCAATACAGTGCCGCCGGCACTTCCCCCGACGACGGATAAAGCTCAATCTGCTCGTCGAAGCCCTTCTCCGCATCCGCACGTCGACCTTGCCGCAGGCTCAACCAAGTCGCCTTCCAGTGCGCATACGAAGCCCGCCCACCATTTGGAAAACGTTGCTGCAGCTCCCGGTAAGAATCGATAGCCCGGTCATAATCGCGCCGCAGAAGGTAAATGTTGCCCGCCGACAGGAGCGCCTGCTCCAGCCACGAACTAGTAGGGGCCGTCTGCCGCAGTTGCTCAAGCATTCGCAGAAACCCGTCATCATCATTCGCCCCGCGCGCGATTTCTCCCAGATTAAACAAGCGCTCCGCGTTCATCTCCGGAGTCGTCTCCGGCATCGACTCCAATGCCTTCTTCGCTTCCTTCTCCCGTCCGGCGTGACGTAACGCCTCCGCCATCGCCATCTGAATCGGGAGCCGCCCCTCGGCCCCCGCATCATTCAACAAATCACGATATTCGTTCGCCGCCTCGTTGTACTGTTTACCTTTAGCCAGCAGATCGGCGCGCGTCTTTCGCTCCGCAAAGCTGGCCGGCTGAGTCTCCGGAGTCCCCGCCAACTTCCGCAATTCACCCTCGGTCTGGCTCGCTTCCCAACTGAGCGGCATGGTGTAATACAAATTGCGAAAGATGGCCCACGCCTTCACGGGCTGTCCCGCAACCTCGTAAGCCTTCCCCAGTGCGAACTCCAAGTCAGCCCGAATCGGCTGCCGGTCATTCTCCAACAACTCCACTGCGTCCTGCGCCCGGCCATCCGCCACCAAGGCATTGCCGTAAGCCACATGGGTATCCCGAACCAACAGCGACTCCGGATAAGTCTTGTCGAACCCACCAAGCGTAGCCACCGCCTCCGCCTGCCGCCCAGTCTGGTAGTAGGCGGTACCCAGATAAAAATTGACGTAATCCCCCAGATCGCCCGCCCGCGGCTTCGCCCGATTCAGCGGATCAATCGCCCGCGCATAGTCCCGATCCAGAATGTGCCCATAGCCCACCACCAGCCAAGCCAACGCCCCCGCATCTTCTTTCGGATGCCGCCGCGCAAACCCCTCCACGCCAGCGTAAGCCGCCGGAGTCCGATCCTGAAGCAGTTGCCGCGCCATCGGCTTCAAACTCGCCGACGCCACAAACGCCTCCCGCATCCGCCGCAACCGCGGAGACGCCGGCTTGCGCCGCTTGCGCGCGCCCGAGCTTTTGCTGCTCGTTTTTTTTCTCTTGGCAGCGCTTTTCTGAGTCGAGGATGGAGTTGAGGGCGGGGTTGACGATTGAGATGGAGTTGCCGATTGCGGCGGGGATGACGATTGTGCAACTGTGACGGCAACTAGTGCAGAAACATCACGGCACAAAACTGCGACACTTAGAATTAGAACGACAAACCACTGACGATGTACGAACACTGTTTTTCAATTATCTGCTTTTTCCACCAATCGTCAAAACTCCGTGGCGCGTGTACCGCGGGTGTCTTGCCCTCGCATCTCCGGCTATTGGAGAGACACGCTGGAATTTTCGTCCTGAATGACGACCGAACCACCCAGCCTTCGCAAAGAACGCGAAAGGCTGGGCCACCCGCGGTATCAATTTAGATCAAATATGAGACTTGTTTGTCCCTGCAGCGTCCCGGCTTTTACGAAGCATCCGGCTCAGCAAAGATCCGCTCCACCCACTCCGTTAGCTCCACGCTTTGGTGTGCATCCGTTGCTTGACGGCGAAGCTTGATTCCAGCGGTGTCAATCGTGAAAGGTGGATTGTCCGTTGCTTGGGTGAGATCTATCACACTTAGCCCAACCCGCTGATCCAGACCTTGGACCGAGACAGCAGATTCAATCATCTGCTTTAGATCGTTGGAGAGGCCCGCGTAGCTTCTTTGCCCCTTGTTCTGCTCCCTGGAATCAACGACAGTGAAGACGTAGAGGAACACTTTCCAGAAGCCAACCTTCGCTAACCGATTTGCTTGTTGCTTTGCCCTCTCTAGCTCCCTCAGCTTGCTCGGTTTTCCCTTGCGTAGCTGTGACATCCCGAATTTGATCCGCTTCGCCTCGTATGCGACAGCCTGTTCTGGATGACCAATAGCGCGAAGGAGAATGTCAATGTCTCCCTTGAAGTGTCCTCCCGGTGCCGTGTCCAGGGGCACCCGTTGTTTGATTGCGCCATCCTCCGGAATCCCGTAGTAATCAATCAGGCGAGAACGCCAGTATCCGTTGGCGAGCAACACCTTCACTAATTCATCTTCAGGAATGTCCGCGAGAGAAGCATGGTTGAGTTGGAGGGGACTCATTGGGGCTAGTGTAACACCCGCTTGCGACGATGCTTCAGCACACCTCGGCTTTGCAGCAGAGGTCGGGCTCCGGCTCGAACAGCAACACGAGAGCGCGGCACCGTCTGAGGCTCCTGTGTACGGCCTGGATGGATCGGCCGCTTCATGGCTCGTGATGCGAGGAGCGGACCTGTACGCTGTGGGCCAACTGCTCGGCCATCGCACTCCACGGATGACGCAACGGATCGCGCACCTCTCCCCGGGCAAGGAACGGCCGGAAGCTGGACACTGCCTTCAAGGGAGCGCTCGGCAGACGAATCCCCATTTCTGCAAGGACGTTAAAATCAGCTTGTGCGCGAACCCAACAAAGCTCGTTGCTAAGTCCCTAGTGTCACTCATCACTGATCCCAGGTCTCCGTAGAACTCTTCGTCATTGCCAACTCTGCCCATCAATATCTGAGTTGCAAGCACGTCCGCGAAAGGATAGCGGGACTGGTCGGGCGGGTGGCCCGGACCTTAGCAGATGAAAACTAACTTGGGGTGCCCCGCTCCTTGCGGCTTTTTCGCAAGGGGCGGGTGCTTGGATTACGCGGTCAGGACTATCCATCCCACTTTCGATGGAAGCGCATCTCGGCGCGCCCACCGTAATCGTCAGTTCCGTACCGCATCTTTACCCTTGACCTCCCGCTTCAAACTCGGCTAACCTAAATATACGATACATTATCGCAAAGATAAGACGTGATCTTTGACAATCCGACCCCAGCGACACCGTGGACTCGCGTATAGACCCGTGCTCCAAAGCTCGGCTTGGTTCCAAAATGGGACAGTCGCCCCCGCGTAACTCCAATGTTCTCTAAATTTTGCGCGTAAGTCCTGTAAACTCAAAGATCTAGCACATAGTCAAAAAATAAGTCGTTTGCTCTCTAGATTTTGCAGACAACAGGGGAGGGGGGGTACCCGGTACTAACGGTACAGACCGGGAGCATCCCTGACAAAACAGACCGGGAGCATCCCTGACACTGCCCAGGATGGCGAGCGCGAGTTACAAACAGCGCATGCCATGGAAAGCGAGCAGTGTCATGGAAGAGAAACTAC
>Ga0208044_1000293_pt1 | contig 40897 bp, 42 predicted proteins | sample Sb_taG_8_FD_187712 | JGI IMG/M metagenome (GOLD analysis project Ga0208044, IMG submission 187712) | Peat soil microbial communities from Weissenstadt, Germany - Sb_50d_c_BC metaG (SPAdes) (version 2) | ecosystem: Environmental > Terrestrial > Soil > Wetlands > Peat | place: Germany...
GATAGGAGCGTTCCAATGGAACGTACGCATGACTGATCGTCCCCCAACACTGGCGCGAGACTACCCCCCGCACCAACTATCAACAGGGGCCATGGTGCAGTATCAGAGTGAGGAAAGGGTAAACGCTCGTGTTGCGACGGATCACCCCAAGACTCAAGGCGACATTTCAGCATAGGTACCGGATCTCTATGAACGAGACGAAACAGCAGCCCTTCGGTCGAGGCCCGCAAGCCCCCGGTTTCGCCGCGGCCCAGGACCCCTTCGACCTGTTCGCCCGCTGGATGGAGGAGGCGAGCGCGAGCGAGCCCCTCGACCCGAACGCCATGGCGCTCGCCACCGCCGACGTGCTAGGCTTGCCGAATGTGCGCATGGTTCTGCTCAAGGCGGCGGGCCCAGAGGGCTTCATCTTTTACACCAATTGCGAGAGCGCCAAGGGTCTAGAGCTTGCCGCGAACCCCAAGGCCGCGCTCCTCCTTTATTGGAAGAGCCTCAACCGTCAGATCAGGGTGCGGGGGCCGGTCGAGTCGTTAAGCGACGCCGATGCCGACGCCTATTTCGCCACGCGGTCGCGGGAGAGCCGGATCGGCGCCTGGGCATCGCGCCAGTCGCGCTCACTTGCAAGCCGCGCCGCGCTGGAAGAGGCGGTCGAGCGCCATGAAGCGGAGTTTGCCGATCGCGACGTGCCGAGGCCGTCTTATTGGAAGAGCTACCGCGTGGCGCCGCTCGAGATCGAGTTCTGGGCGAGCCGGCCACATCGCCTGCACGACCGTATCGTGTTCCGGCGCGCTGCCCCCGATGCCTCCTGGGTGAAGACGCGGCTCTACCCGTGATGCGGCCCAAGGCCTATTTTGGGGGTCTCCCACAAGGAGGCAGGCAAGGCCGGTTGATGGCGCAAATCCCCAATGAAGAGCGCAAGACGCTGATTCTGACCGGCGCCAGCCGCGGCATTGGCCACGCCACGGTGAAGCGTTTCTCGTCTGCGGGCTGGCGCGTGATCACCTGCTCACGCCATGGCTTCCCGGAGAACTGCCCCTGGGAGGCGGGGCCCGAGGACCACATTCAGGTCGACCTTGCCGATCCGGACGATACGCTCAACGCCATCGCGGTGATGAAGGACCGGCTGAAGGCGCAAGGCGGCCGGCTCAATGCACTGGTCAGCAATGTGGGGATTTCGCCCAAGGGCGACGGTGGACGCCGCCTTGGCACCATCGAGACGGATTACAGGGACTGGATGACGGTGTTCCAGGTGAATTTCTTCGCGCCGATCATGCTCGCCCGTGGGCTGATTGAAGAGCTCGAGGCGGCGTCGGGCGCGGTCGTCAACGTGAGCTCGATCGCGGGCTCGCGGGTGCATCCCTTCGCGGGCTCGGCCTATGCCACGTCGAAAGTGGCGCTGGCCGCGCTCACCCGCGAGATGGCCGCCGACTTCGCCCCGCGCGGCATCAGGGTGAACGCCATCGCGCCGGGGGAGATAGACACGGCGATCCTGTCGACGGGCACCGAGAGACTGATTGCCGACATTCCGATGCGGCGGCTTGGATTGCCTGAGGAGGTGGCCAAGGCGATCTATTTCCTCTGCGCGGAGCAATCGAGCTACATCAATGGCGCCGAGCTCTCGATCGACGGCGGCCAGCACGTCTAATTGCCGGCGGACCTACATCTCCGCAAGGCCGGTTAAGGCGGCCTTTACCCTAAGCCCTCAGCATGGCCCTGCCTCGCCGGCCCGTTCGGCGAGGCTCGAAGTCGTACCGGTCAGCGTAACCCGAGTGGTGGCATGGGCGTGGGTGGGACAGCGGGGGCCAAGCTCCCGCTCAACGAGATCATTGTCGGCGACTGCATCGCCGAGTTCGTGCGGCTGCCTGAGGGAAGCGTCGATCTCGTCTTCGCCGATCCCCCCTACAATTTGCAGCTCAACAACGAGCTGCTCCGGCCGAACAATACCAAGGTCGACGCCGTCGACGACGATTGGGACAAGTTCGGCAGCTTCGCCGCCTATGACGACTTCACGAGGCGCTGGCTGGAGGGCTGCCGCCGCGTGCTGAAGCCCGAAGGCAGCCTGTGGGTGATCGGCAGCTACCACAATATCTTCCGCGTGGGCGCCACGCTGCAGGATCTCGGCTTCTGGATCTTGAACGACGTGGTCTGGCGGAAGACGAATCCCATGCCGAATTTTCGGGGGCGCCGCTTCACCAACGCGCATGAGACGCTGATCTGGGCCTCGATGGGACCGAAGGCCCGCTACACCTTCAACTATGAGGCGATGAAGGCGCTGAACGACGAGCTGCAAATGCGCTCGGACTGGCTGTTCCCGATCTGCTCGGGTCCGGAACGTCTGCGTCAGGAATGCGGCCGCAAGACCCATCCGACGCAGAAGCCCGAGGCCCTGCTGCACCGAATCATCCTCGCGTCGAGCAACAAAGGCGACGTCGTGCTCGATCCATTCCTCGGCTCCGGCACCACCGCCGCGGTGGCGAAGCGCCTTGGCCGCAAATTCATCGGCATCGAGCGGGAGGAGGCTTACGCTGAAGCAGCCCAAGCCCGTGTGGCGGCGTCCGCGCCCCTCGATCCGGAAGCGCTCGCGGTCGCGCGCAGCAAGCGGGCAGAGGCGCGTATCCCCTTCGGCGCACTCATCGAGATCGGGCTGATCTCGCCCGGCACCGTGCTCTACGATGCGCGCGCCCGGCACGAGGCGGAAGTGCGGGCCGATGGCAGCATCGCTTGCGCCGGCGCGCAGGGCTCGATCCACAAGATCGGCGCGCATGTGCAAGGGGCCACCGCTTGCAATGGCTGGACCTTCTGGCACTACGAGGCGGAAGGCACCCTCAAGCCAATCGACGCCTTGCGCGAAAAGGCGCGACGCGAGTTTGAGCCCCGCGCTTAACCTGGCCGCTTCGCGGTTCGGGCTGCAGGGCGTGGGCCAGCACTTTCCGCATCACGCTCGGTAGCGCCGCGCCGTGCAGGTCACGGAGATGAACCCAGCGGCAGCGCTCCGGGGCGGCCGCACTCGAAAGCTCGGCATCCGCCGGCACCTCGGCACGATAGACGGCAAGCTCCAAGTGGAAATGGGTGAAGGTGTGCTCGACGAGCCCCGTCATCTCTCGCCATTGCGCCTTTAGCGGCGTGTGATCGAGCTTCGGCGCGCCGGTTTGCTCGGCCTCGATCCAGGGCGAGGACGGCGTTTCCAGCATACCGCCGAGAAGGCCTTTGAGCGGCCGCTCCCGCAACAGCACCGCGCCGTCCGCGCGCAACGCGACGAAGGCGGTGCCGCGCCGCACCGGCCGCTCCGCCTTCGCCTCGCGATAGGGCAAGATCTCGGCGAGCCCTGCCGCATGGCCTGCGCAGCCCTTCGCCAGCGGACAGAGGCCACAGGCCGGGCGGCGCGGAGTGCAGATGGTGGCGCCGAGATCCATCAGCCCTTGCGCAAAGTCGCCAGGGCGCGTTCCGGGCGTGAGGCTTGCGGCCAGCGCTTTGATCTCCGCCTTGGCGCTGGGAAGCGGCGTCGTCACGGCAAAGAGCCTCGCCACCACGCGCTCGACATTGCCGTCCACCGGAGTGACGCTCTGCCCAAAGGCGATGGCCGCGATCGCCGCCGCCGTATAGTCGCCGATGCCGGGGAGCGAACGTAGGCCGGCTTCGGTGTCGGGGAGGCAGCCGCCAAAGCGGCTGACCACCTCGCGCGCGCAGGCGTGCAGGTTCCTGGCGCGGGCGTAATAGCCGAGCCCAGCCCAGACCGCGAGCACCTCGCCAAGCTCGGCGTCTGCGAGCGCCGTCACGTCCGGCCAGCGGCGCAGGAATGCCGCATAGCACGGCAGCACGGCCTTGACGGTCGTCTGCTGCAGCATGATCTCGCTCAGCCATACGGCATAGGGGTCCGGCGTCACGCCGGGGCCTGCGCGCCATGGCAGAAGCCGCCGATCCCGGTCGTACCAGGCAAGCAGAGCTTCGGCGCAACCTCTGTTCTGCAAACCGCGCCCTCGCTCTATTACGCCGATGTTGCGCCCCAAGCCTAACGTGCTCCCATGGTGTAAGATCGAGTGAGGCGAAGGCAAGGGGGCGCGTCTGCCGTCCACCGCTAACACGGGGTCCCGATGCCGGAGAACGAGCGGAAAGCGTGGGCAAAGCCATGGGCCGGCCCGAAGGCAATTGGGGCCTATGTGGCGCGGCTACTCGACCCCGTGGCCCGCGCCCGGGGCTTCGCCACCACCGCGCTCTTGAGCGAATGGCCGGCGGTCGTTGGGGCCGAGCTTGCCCGGTTCACCATGCCGGAAAAAGTGCTGTGGCCGCGAAGGTTCGAGGACAGGGATGCCGCAAGCGCCCAAAGCGCCTGGAGAGCCGAGGGCGCCACGCTGGTGCTGAAGGTCGACGGCCCCCGGGCCATCGAGGTGCAGCATCGCGCCGAGCAGATCCTGGAGCGCGTCAACACCTATTTCGGCTACCGGGCCATCGGCCAATTGCGTTTCCTGCAGGCGCCGGTGAGCCGCGCCGCGATGCCTCCCCCCGACCCTTCTCCGCCGATCGACGAGACGGTCTTGCCGGACCCCGGCGCCTTCGCCGATAAGGGCCTGGCCCAAGCCCTCATGCGGCTCGGCACGGGGGTTCGCAGCAAGGACCAAGAGGATTGAGACGCTTCCGCTTTTCGTGCTCTTGCCATAAAGAACTGGCCAAAGACTGTGGGGCGGTAACCAACGGATGGGTCAGGTGACAGAGAACCGAGCGAAAAAAGCGAAAAAAGTGGGTGGCGAGGCGCCGGTGACGGAGCCTCAAAAGGCCGGCCCCAGCAGAACTGTGCCCTTGCTGATCGGCCTCGTGGCCGCGATCGCTGTTGCGGCAGGCGTGTATTACTACCGCGGGGGGTTCGGCCAAGCCGAAAGGGTCGCGGACAAGGACAAGGTCGACCCGGATGTGGCGGTGCTCATGGCGCCCGGGCCGCTTCCGGAGATGGCCCTCGGATCGCCCGATGCGCCGAATACGATCGTCGAATACGCCTCGATGACCTGCCCCCATTGTGCCCAGTTCCAGACGACGGTCCTGCCGCAGCTGAAAACCAAATATATCGATACCGGAAAGGTGCGCTACATCCTGCGCGAATTCCCGCTCGACAATCTCGCCGTCGCCGCCTTCATGCTCGCGCGCTGCGCCGGGGACGACCGCTACTTCCCCATGATCGACGCTCTGTTCGCGACCCAAGAGAACTGGGCCGCTCCCGGGAGCGACGCCAAGGAGCGCCTGCTGCTGATTGCGCGCCAGGCCGGCCTTTCCAAGGAGCAATTCGACAAGTGCCTGGCCGACAAGGATCTGTTCGGCAAGATCGTGCAGATCCGCACAACGGGAAATGAGAAATTCCAGGTCGATTCGACGCCCACTTTTTTCGTCAATGGCAAGCGGCTGAAGGGCGACCATCAGCTCAAGGATTTCGAGGAGGCGCTCGGAGAGGCTCCCGCGCCCGACGAGACCACGAAGCCGGCTGAGGCAAAGCCCGAAGGCGCTAAGCCCGCTGAGGCCAAGCCTGAAGCGGCAAAGCCCGAAGGGGCCACGTCTGAAGGGACAAAGCCTGAAGGGGCCAATTCTGAAGGGGCAAAGCCTGAAGGGGCCGCGTCTGAAGGGGCCAAGACCGAGGGGGCCAAGCCCGAAGGGACCACTCCGGCGGGCCAATAGGCCTTTGGACGCTTCACGCGGATGCGACGGCCCACGACATTGCTGCTCTTCGCCGTCGCCGTCGCGCTTTGCGGCTGCGGCGGCGGCGCGGTCACCGCGGACGTGACCGCCGACAAGGCGCTCAACGTGCCCCCTCCCGAGGAGCTGATGCGTGAAGGCCCGCTCGGCGAACGGGCGCTCGGCAACCCGAATGCCCCGGTGACCGTGATCGAATATGCCTCCCTCACCTGTCCCCATTGCGCGCATTTCCAGCGGGACGTCTTCCCGCGCGTGAAGAAGGAGCTCATCGATACCGGCAAGATCCGTTTCATCGTGCGGGAGTTCCCCATCGGGCACACCTCGGGCGCCGCGGCCATCGTCAATCGCTGCGCCCCTGCCGACAAATATTTCGCGCTATTCAACGATTTCCTGCTGCGCCAGCCTGAATGGGTGAGCCTCGAGATCCGGCCCGATGCGATTTATGCGGTGGCCAAGGGAAGCGGCATGTCGCGCGAGGCGTTTGACAAATGCCTCACGAATCAAACCATTATCAACGGGCTCACGGAGGTGAAGCAGCGGGGGCGGCAATTTGGCGTGATCGGAACGCCGACCTTCTTTGCCAATGGCCGCAAGGCGCAAGGTGAAGTCACCTTCGAGGAGTTCAAGGCCCTGATCGGCCCGCAGTCCTCCTGATGGGGCCAGCGGCGTTTGCCTGAGCGTCGATACGCACGTGGCTTCTTTCAGTCTAAAGGCAATACGAACGTGAAGATCAACCGTCTTCGCCTCTTGGGCTTCAAGTCCTTCGTCGAGCCGACCGAGATCCTGATCGAGACGGGGTTGACCGGCGTCGTGGGACCGAACGGCTGCGGCAAGTCGAATCTGCTCGAGGCGCTGCGTTGGGCCATGGGCGAGACCTCCTATAAGAGCATGCGCGGAGCGGCCATGGAGGACGTCATCTTCGCAGGCTCGCAAGACCGTCCGGCGCGCAACACCGCCGAGGTGACGCTGTTCATCGACAACAGCGCCCGCACGGCGCCGTCCGAGTTCAACGACAGTGACACGCTGGAAGTCACGCGACGGATCGAGCGGGAGATTGGTTCCGCCTATCGGGTCAATGGCAAGGATGCGCGGGCGCGCGACATTCGCCTGCTGTTCGAGGACGCGGCGACGGGGGCGCGCTCGCCGGCGCTGGTGCGCCAGGGCCGCATCGGCGAGATCGTCAACGCAGCCCCTCAGGAGCGCCGGCGGGTGCTCGAAGACGCCGCCGGCATTGCCGGCCTGCATAGCCGGCGCCATGAGGCCGAGCTCCGCCTGAAGGCCACCGAGGCCAATCTCGAGCGCCTCGGCGATCTCATCGGCCAGCTCACCTCCCAATTGCAGGCGCTGAAGCGCCAGGCGCGCCAGGCGCAGCGCTATCGCGAGGTCTCGGGCAAGATCCGCGAGACCGAGGCCTTGCAGCACCATCTGCACTGGGTCGCGGCCTGCGCCCATGTGGAGCAGGAGGAAGCGGGTTTTCAGGCTGCGCTCGGCGCCGTCGCGCAAGCAACCAAGTCCGAGGGCGAAGCGCTTCGCCAGCAGGCGGAAGGCGCCGAGAAGCTGCAGCCCTTGCGCGACGAGGAGGCGGCACGCGCCGCGGTGCTGCATCGCTTGAGCGTCGAGCGCGATGCGCTGGAGCGGGAGGAGGCCCGCGCCAAGGCGCGCCAGGCGGAGCTCGAGACGCGGCTGGCGCAGGCCTCCCGCGACCTCGCCCGCGAGGAGGAGCACATCGCCGAGGCTGAAGGCATGCTCCGCCGGCTGGAACAGGAGGCGCGGCGTTTGGCCGAGGCGAGCTCCCGCGACCATGAGGAGCCGCAGTTGCGCGAGACCGCCGCGTCCGCGGCAAGCGTGCTAGCGGCGGCCGATGGGGCCTTGAGCGCGGCCACCGAGGATCTGGTGCGAGCGCGGGCCGAGCGCCGCCGCATCGATATCGAACAGACCGAGCTCGAGCAGCGCCTCACCCGGCTCGAAGCCCAAGCCAAGGATGTGGCCGAGGAGCTTGCGCGGCTCGAAGGGGCGAGCGGAAGCGATACGGGGCTTTCGGCCTTAAGCGCCGATCATGCGCGGCTTCACGGGTTGGTCGAGACGCTCGAAACCGAGCTTGCCGCCGCCGAAGTGGCCGAAGAAGCGGCGCATGTAAGCGAGGCGGACGCCCTCGTCGCTGCTACTCGCCTCAAGCTGCACGCCCAGGAGCTCCAGACCGAGCTTGCAACGCTTCTGAAGCTGCTCAAGCCGGCGGATCAGCAGGGCTGGTCCCCGATCGTCGAACAGGTGCGGATCACCTCCGGATACGAGCAGGCCCTCGGCGCCGGCCTTGGCGACGATCTCGACGCCGCGAGCGAGGACTCCGCGCCGGCGCATTGGCGCATGACCGCGAGCGACGAAGTAGACCCCCATCTCCCCGAAGGGGCCGTGCCGCTTAGCCAATTCGTCTTTGGTCCGCCCCCGCTCAAGCGGCGGCTTGAGCAGATCGGCGTGGTCGAGCAGGGAAATGGCCAAGCGCTCCAGGGACGGCTCAATGCAGGACAGCGGCTCGTGTCCAAGGAAGGCGATCTCTGGCGTTGGGACGGCTATTCCGTTGCCGCGGGCTCGGCCATGGCGGCGACCGCGCGCCTCATCGAGCGAAGCCGGCTCGAGACATTGAAGACCGAAGCGCTTGAGGCCGAGACGCGGCTCGCCGCCGCCGAGGCGGAGGCTGCCGCGGCAAGAGCTAAGGCTCAAGCCGCCGCAGAGGCGACCAAGGCTCTCCGCCAGAAGGTCCGGCAAGCGCGTGACGAGCTCGGCGAGACGCGGGACGCCATTGCCGCCGCCGAGCATGAAAGTCTCGCGCAGAGCAAGCAGCTCGGCGCTCTCGCCGAAGCGCAAAGCCGGACGCTTGTCTCCCTTGACGAAGCGCGCGCTGGCTTGGCGTGGATCCTATCCGCTCGCTTCGAGCTTGCGGCCCTCAACGCGCTCGAGGATGCGTTTGAGCGGGCGCGAGGCGACGCCAGCGAAAGCCGATCGGCGCATGCGCGTGCCGAGGCGGCGCTTGAGGGCTTCGAGCGCGAGGTCCGGCTCCGGCAAGAGCGAACCGAGGCCATCGGCGCCGAAGAGGAGCTATGGCAGAACCGCATCGCCAAAGCGCGCGAGCAGATCGAGATCTTGCGGGCTCGCGAGGCCGAGACGCACTCCGATCTCGCCACCCTCGCCAATCTTCCGGCCGAGATCGAGCAGCGGCGGAGCCGGCTCCTGAACGCCATCGCCGCGGCGGAGCGGGAGCGGAGCAAAGCCGCCGACGATCTTGCCCTCGCCGAGACCGCGCTCAAGGCGCGCGAGAAGGCCTTGCGCGAGGTGCAGGAGCGGCTGGCGGGAGCGCGCGAGGCGCGCGCCCGCAGCGAGGCATTGCTCGAAGCGGCGCGGGAGCGGCGGAGCGAGACCGCCCATGCCATCCGCGAGCAGCTCGATTGCGCGCCGGAGGCTTGCCTCGGGCTCGCCGGCGTGAAGGACGGCAGCCCCCTCCCCGGCCTCTCCGAGGTCGAAGCGCGGCTCGCCAAGTTGCGGGGGGACCGCGAGCGGCTTGGCGGGGTCAATCTCCGCGCCGAAGAGGAAGAGGCCGAGCTTGCCACGCGCCTTGAGGAGATGGAGCGCGAGCGCGCCGACATCGAGCAGGCGATCGCGCGACTCAGGCAAGGCATCGCCAATTTGAACCGGGAAGGCCGCAAGCGGCTGCTCGAGGCCTTCGGCATGGTAGACGCCCATTTCCAGAGCCTGTTCCAGACCCTGTTCGGCGGCGGCGCCGCGGAGCTACAGCTGGTGGATTCCGACGATCCCTTGGAGTCCGGGCTCGAAATTCTCGCCTGCCCGCCGGGAAAGCGCGCGCAAGTTTTGACGCTACTGTCCGGCGGCGAGAAGGCGTTGACGGCGCTTGCCCTGATCTTCGCCGTGTTCCTGACCAACCCCTCGCCCATCTGCGTGCTCGACGAGGTGGATGCGCCGCTCGACGACGCCAATGTCGAGCGCTTCTGCAATTTGATGGAGGAGATGGCGAAGCAGACCGACACGCGCTTCCTTATCATCACCCACCACCCGCTCACCATGGCGCGCATGAGCCGCCTGTTCGGCGTCACCATGTCGGAGCGCGGCGTGAGCCAGCTCGTCTCCGTCGACCTGGAAACCGCCGAGCGGCTCCGCGACGCGGTTTAACACAGAGCCTCAGTTATCCTCGTCATGCCGGGCATCCACGAATTTGAGCATCCAAAAAGTTGAGACGTGGATGCCCGGGAGAAGCCCGACCCAACTTCCGCTTGACTCATTAATAACCAGCTGGTTATTGATTTGCATGCACACTCCACCCGATGCGCTCTTCAAGACCCTGGCCGATCCCACCCGCAGGGCGATCTTCGAGCGGCTGAGCCGCGACGGCGAACAGACCGTGCGGGCCCTGACCGACCGGGCGGGAGTCTCGCAACCAGCAGTCTCCAAGCACCTGGGCGTTCTGAAGCATGCCGGCCTGGTGCGCGACCGGCGCGAGGGACGCCAGACCCACTACAGCGCCGAGCCGCAAGGCCTGGCGCCCTTGGTCGATTGGATGAGCCTCTACGGCGCCTTCTGGCGGGACCGGTTCGATCGCCTCAAAGACCTGCTGAATAGGATGGACCAATGACCAAACTCGCCGCCGCCACGCGTTCGCTCGTCGTCGAACGGGTGATGCAGCATTCGCCCGAAAAGATCTGGCGCGCCCTCACTCAAGGCCCGCTGATCGAGGAGTGGCTGATGAAGAACGACTTCCAGCCGGTCGTGGGCCATAGGTTCAACTTCCGCGCCACTCCAATGCCGCATTGGAACGGCGTGACCGACTGCCTAGTCCTGGTCGTCGAACCCTATGAACGGCTCTCCTATAGCTGGAACGCTTCGGGCGAAGAGGCGGCGGGGGGACTGAAGACTGTCGTCACTTGGACGCTGACGCCGACGACAGGCGGCGTTCTCGTGCGCATGGAGCAGTCGAGCTTCCGGCCAGAAGACGAGGCCAATTACCAGGGCGCGAGCTATGGCTGGCAGCGGTTCGTCGACGGCCTGGAGCGTGTGGTCGCAGGGCTGGACTAGAAGAGGGCGGCGCCAATCGGGGGTCAGATCCAGGAGAGCAAGCGCGGCGTGCCCGCCGCGCCCGATACATCCGGTATGCCGCCGAAATCGGCTACGGATCCGAGGCGGCTTTTAGCCGCGCTTTTAAGAAGATGGTGGGGGGTGCCACCCTCGGCCTGGCGTTGCCGCCTCGGGCATGACGGGTCGCGCCCGATGTTGCGAACCGTCAGATCACCCTCCGCGGATTCTGGGAGTCGAAAGCCGGAACATTGAACTGCGCCTCGGGTGCAGACTTCGCACCGACGGTGACCTTGTACCGCTTGAGCTGTTTGAACATGCTGCGCCAGCAGGTGATCCGCTGCCACTGTCCTGGGCAGTCGTTCGCGTTGGATCCCCTGGAGGCGACCATTTATGGGTCCGGACCTTAGCAAATACGGTGCATTTGGGCACGGTTTTAGGCGCCTCCAGGCCCAATTTGCCGTCCTTGACAGCCCTAAAGGCCAAACTCTAAGGTGCGCGCCAAGCTTGGGGCCAGCCGGCCGGCCCTTCAGCCATTCCCCAAAGATCGAGCAGCGATATGGCGGGAGCCGTTCACGAGCCCGGTCGCGGCAAAGACGACCGCGAAACTGAGGCCATTAAGCGGCGCTTGCACGATCTGGAGGGCCGGGTTCGTGACGCGCGCGCGCGCCATGCGCCGGCATCTCCCGAAGCGCAAGAGCGGGCCGCGGCCATGGGTCAGGCGCTCAGGCTTGCGACCGAGCTGGTTGCCGGGGTCGCCGTTGGGGGCTTCATCGGTTGGGCACTCGATCGTTGGCTCGGCACTCAGCCTGTCCTGATGGCGGTGTTCCTGATCCTCGGGGCCGCCGCGGGCATCCTGAACGTGATGCGGAGCGCGCAAAAGAGGCAGGCGGAAGCGGGTCCGCTGCCCGGCAAGGATCTCCCGCCGGACGATGACGATTAGGAGCGACGGAACGTGGTCGAGGCACACGCAGCGGAAGGCGCGGCCCAAGGCGGGAGCCATCTGCCCAATCCGATGCATCAGTTCGAGATCGAGCGGCTGATCCCGCTCAAATGGTTCGGTGTCGACGCCTCCTTCACCAACTCCGCCCTGTTCATGGTGATCGCCGCCTGCCTGATCACCCTCTTCACCGTCTACGCCATGCACGCCCGGGCGCTGGTGCCCTCGCGGCTGCAATCGGTCGCCGAGATCTCCTACGAGTTCGTGGCCAATATGGTGCGCGACAATGTCGGCACCGCGGGGATGCAATATTTCCCCTTCGTCTTCACGCTTTTCATGTTCGTGCTGGCTTTGAATATGCTCGGCATGCTGCCCTATTCCTTCACCGTGACGAGCCACATCATCGTCACCTTCGCGCTCGCGGCCTTCATCTTTCTCGGCGTCACCCTGATCGGCTTCATCAAGCACGGCGCCAAGTTCCTCAAATTGTTCGTGCCGTCTGGGATACCGGTCGTGCTGCTGCCGCTTCTCGTCGTCATCGAGGTGATCTCCTACCTCACCCGACCCTTAAGCCTCTCGGTGCGTCTGTTCGCCAACATGATGGCGGGCCATACCATGCTGAAGGTGTTCGGCGCCTTCGTCGTGGCCCTGGGGCTGCTCGGCGGCTGGGCGCCGCTCGCCTTCATGGTGGTGTTCACCGGCCTTGAGGTGCTGGTCGCGTTCCTGCAGGCCTATGTGTTCGCCATCCTGACTTGCATCTATCTGAACGACGCGTTGCATATGCATCACTGACGCATCAGTCACGAAATTACCAACCGCACCAATCCTTGAGGAGAGAGACGAAATGGACCCATCAGCAGCGAAATTGATCGGCGCAGGCCTTGCCTCGATCGCGCTGGTCGGCGCGGGCGTCGGCATCGGCACGATCTTCGGCAATTACCTGCAAGGGGCCTTACGCAATCCTTCCGCCGCGCCCGGGCAGTTTGCCAACCTACTGCTCGGCTTCGCGCTAGCGGAAGCCACCGGCCTGTTCGGCCTCGTGGTGGCGCTGATCATCCTGTTCGTGTTCTAGACCCGCGCAAGCACAGGCGGGAGCCTCCATGCCGCAGCTCAACCCACCCGACTGGGCGCCTCAGCTCATCTGGCTCGCGATCACCTTCAGCATTCTCTACCTGCTGATGAAGCGGGTGGCGCTGCCGCGCATCGGCAGCGTGATCGAGATGCGGTCCGCGCGCATTGCGAGCGACCTCGATAGCGCGGACAAGCTTCGGCGCGAGACGCAAGAGGCCATCGCCGCCTATGAGCAGGCGCTGGCCGAGGCCAAAGCGCGGGCGCACTCAATCGCGCAAGCCGGACGCAACAGGCTGAAAGAGGAAGTGGCGGCCGAGCGTGCGGCGCTCGAGCGCGACCTTGCCGGCAAAGCGGCCGAGGCGGAAGCCCGCATCCATGCGGCCAAGACATCGGCGCTGAAAGAGGTGAATGCGGTGGCGTCTGAAACCGCGGCCAAAATCGTGCGCCGGCTGATCGGCATCGCGCCGTCTCCGCCCGAGGCCGCCACGGCCGTCGCGGCGGCGCGCAAGGAGTGAGCATGGCATTCATCTACGAGCCGGAATTCTGGCTCGCGGTATCGTTCTTCATCTTCGCCGGCGGGCTCCTCTATCTCGGCGTGCACAAGAAGATCGCGGCCCTGCTCGATGCCCGTGCGGCGCTGATCAGCAAAGAGCTCGAGGAGGCGCGCCGGCTCCGCGACGAGGCGCAAAAGGTGCTGGCCGACTATCGGCGCAAGCAGGGCGACGCGGTGACCGAGGCGGAGAACATCATCGCGCTCGCCGCCAGGGAAGCAGAGACTCTTGCGGCGGAGACGCGCCGCTCGGTGAAGGAGCATTTCGACCGCCGCATGAAGCTCGCCGAGGAGAAGATCGCCCGCGCCGAGACGGAAGCGGTGCGCGAGGTCAGAAGCGTCGTGGTCGACGCCGCGGTCGCCGCTGCGCAAAGCCTGATCGCCGCCAAGCTCACGCCCGATCGGGCCGAGCAGTTCGTCGCCGAGAGCATCGAGAGGCTCAAATCCAAGCTGAATTAGCTCTTCCCCGGCGACCGAAGGTCTCCCCTACCCGGCGCCGGGCTGGCTCCGCTCGAAGGCAACGAAGACCTTATAGTCCTCGGGCCTCGTGCCCATCACGATGGGGAAGGTAATCTCCTTGACCACGGAGAAATAGCCGACCGGATTTTCCTGCGGGATCGTGGTCGAGACCTTGGCCGCATCATTGGCCAGCACCTTGTGGTCGGCGTCAGCGACATGGATGCTGAAGGGCAGCGTCACGTCACCTGGGTGGCCCTTGGGCCCGAGCAGCACGCGGCCGGCGAAGCCATATTTCACCACGACGCGGTCTGGATAGAGCTGGCATTCGCGCGCCATCTTGGTGATCTCGCCGCGATGGACGATCGCTTGGCTGTCCCCCACATGGCCCGGCTCGTAGATAGTCAGGAGCCGGTCGTTGGGCCAGGCCACGACTTGCGGGCAATGCGCGCTCGTGCCGCCGACCGTCATGTCGCCGCCGGAATCGGCCCTTGCGGTCGCGAGCAGCCGGTCCGGAGTCACGGGCGCCGAATTGTCCCCGCCAGACCTAAACGGATTCGAGAGGCTGGTAACGGCGCAAGCCGACACGAGCAGCGGCACTGCAAGCAGGATCCCTGCCCGGCAAAGAGACAGCAGCCAAAGAGCGCAAGAACGCCTCAACTTATCCCCGTCCTCAGCTTGACACGCCGGGCCTCGCCGCCTGATATGCTGCGGGGCGAAGACCCCGCAAAGGCTTGAATGAGGTCGTGGCAGCCGGTCTCCCCGAATTGGGTGCCAAAACTATCCCCAGTCCGGAGACACGACAAGGCCCGATCTGGGTCGCTTCTCGGCCGCTTAGTATGGAATTCAGAGCGCCGATGATTGGCACATACGGGCAGATCAGGCCGGAAACAGGCCTCGTCCCCCTTACCATCTATCTCGCTGCACCACGCGGCTTCTGCGCCGGCGTTGACCGGGCGATCCAGATCGTCGAACTCGCGCTCGCCAAATACGGCGCGCCCGTCTATGTGCGGCATGAAATCGTCCACAACCGTTACGTGGTGGAATCGCTGAAGGCCAAGGGCGCCATCTTCGTCGAAGAATTGGACGAAATACCGGACACCGACGCGCCCGTCATCTTCTCGGCCCACGGGGTCTCCAAATCGGTCGCGGCCGCCGCGGCGCGGCGTAAGCTGTTCTATCTCGACGCCACCTGCCCCCTCGTCTCCAAGGTGCATATCGAGGCCAACCGCCATTATGACGCGGGTCGCGAGGTCCTGCTGATCGGCCACACCGGACACCCGGAAGTGCTCGGCACCATGGGTCAGCTGCCCGCGGGCGCGCTGCATCTCATCGAAACCGTCGAGGACGCTCGCCACTTCACGCCGAAGGACCCCGAGGCCCTTGCCTATACCACGCAGACCACGCTCTCGGTGGACGACGCCCGCGCGATCGTGGACGCGCTCAAGGCGAGGTTCCCGCGCATGGTCGGTCCGCGCACGGACGACATCTGCTATGCCACGACCAACCGTCAGGACGCGGTGAAGAGAATTGCGGGCGCTTGCGAGCGCCTGATCGTCGTGGGCTCGCCCAACAGCTCCAATTCGCGGCGCCTCGTGGAAGTGGCCAAAAGGGCCGGCTGCCCCGTTGCCGTGCTGTTGCAATGCGCGGCTGAGATCGATTGGGACCACTTCGCCGGGATCAGCCGTGTCGGCATCGCCGCGGGCGCTTCAGCGCCGGAGGTGCTAGTCGACGAGATCATCGACGCCTTCGGGACGCGATTTGCCACCAAAGTGGAGACCATCGTCACCGCAGCGGAGGACATCACCTTCAAGCTGCCGCGTGAGCTCCGAGACGTGCCGGCGTTATAGCATGGCCGTCTATACCGAGGTCGCCGACGAGGAGCTGCAGGCCTTCATCGCAAGCTACGCCATCGGCGCGCTCACCTCCTGCAAGGGCATCGCCGAGGGGGTCGAGAACTCCAACTACCTCGTTCAGACCGAGGCTGGCCGCTATATCCTCACGCTTTACGAGAAGCGCGTGGCGCCGCACGATCTCCCTTACTTCCTGGCGCTGATGGAGCACCTCGCCGCCCGCGGCATCTCTTGTCCGCTTCCGGTCCACGACCGGCGGGGACGCACGCTGCGGGAGCTTGCAGGCAAGCCCGCGGCGCTTATCACCTTTCTCGACGGAGTCTCCGTGCGGCGCGCCTCGATCGAGCAATGCGCGAGTCTCGGACAAGCCCTCGGCCGCCTGCATGTTGCCGGCGAGAGCTTTCCGCAAGCCCGCCCGAACAGTCTGTCGCTTGCCGGCTGGACTCCCCTGTTCGACGCCATCGGCGCGCGCGCCGACAGCATCATTCCGGGCCTCGCCGGCGAGATCGGCAGCGAGCTCGCCCAACTTGCGCAAGCGTGGCCGGCAGGACTTGCCGAGGGCGTCATCCATGCGGACCTGTTCCCCGACAATGTGTTCTTCCTCGGGACGGACGTCTCCGGGCTTATCGACTTCTATTTCGCCTGCAACGACATGCTCGCCTACGACATCGCCATCTGCCTCAATGCCTGGTGCTTCGAGGCCGATGCGAGCTTCAACATCACCAAGGCACGGGCGTTGCTCCAGACCTATGAGCGGGTGCGGCCGCTGAGCAAGGCGGAGCTTGACGCGCTGCCGACGCTGGCGCGGGGTGCCGCGCTCAGATTCTTGCTCACCCGCAGCTATGACTGGCTCAACACCGATGGCGAGGCCCTGGTCAAGCGGAAGGACCCCAACGAATATTTGCGCAAGCTCCGCTTCCACCGGCGGGTCAGGTCCTACCGCGATTACGGCCTTGGGGAGAATTAAGGAATTGAGCGCCAGGCCGAAGGTCGTGATCCACACCGACGGGGCCTGCTCGGGCAATCCGGGGCCCGGCGGCTGGGGCGCCATCTTGGAGTCGGGCAACCACCGCAAGGAGCTCAAGGGCGGCGAGGCGCTGACCACGAACAACCGCATGGAACTCACCGCGGCCATTGCCGCGCTCGAGGCGCTCAAAGCCCCCTCGCAGGTCGATCTCTACACGGATTCAAACTATCTCCGCGGCGGCATCACGAGCTGGATCAAGGGCTGGAAGAAGAATGGCTGGCGCACGGCGGACCGGAAGCCCGTGCGCAATATCGAGCTATGGCAACGGCTGGAGGAGGCCGCGGGCCCGCATCAGATCCGCTGGCACTGGGTCAAAGGCCATCACGGCCATGACGAGAATGAACGCGCTGACGAGCTTGCGCGGGAAGGCATGGCCCCGTTCATGCCCGCCCGCTCGCGCAAGGCGGACTGAAACCGCGAGCGCCCTACATCGCCGCGAGCAGCTTCTCCGCGGTGCTCGCATCGGCGACGCCCGGCGAGTCCTCGATGTTCAGCGCCGTGACCACGCCGTCCTCCACGAGCATGGCATAGCGCTTGGAGCGGGTGCCGAGACCGACGGCGCTCCCGTCGAAATCGAGCCCGATCTTAGTGGTGAACTCGCCATTGCCGTCGGACAGAAATAGCACCTTGCCCTTGCCGCCTGACGCCTTCGACCAGGCGTCGAGGACGAAAGGGTCGTTCACTGCGACGCAGGCCACCGTGTCGACGGCCTTCTGCGTGAAAGCATCGACATTGTCGATGAAGCCGGGGAGATGCTTGAGATGGCAGGTGGGGGTGAAGGCCCCCGGCACCGCGAACAGCACGACCTTCTTGCCGCCGAAAATCTCGGCGGTGGTCAATTTATCGATGCCATCCGACCCGAGGACGCGAAAAATGGCTTCGGGCAGATGGTCTCCGATGGCGATGCTCATGGTGCCTCCTCAAACTCACTGACGCTTGGCTTTGCGCGTGACCATATCGGCTTCGGCGCTGAGGGCCAAGGCGGCTTTATCCAGCGGACGCGGCGGCTGGAGCCCCCTTTTGCGCCTGCTATTCCACTGTCCAGGTGGTCTCGCGCGCGCCGCCGTCCCAAACGAGCGTCAGGGTCAGGGGTTTCCCCTTGACCGCTGCCGCCTCGGCGGCGGAGGCGAAGCTGACAACGAAGCGCTGCTTGCCGCGTTCGAGCGGACCCGATGGCTTGGGCACGGGAACGAACACATCCTTGGCCTCGATGAAAAGGTCGCTGCCGGAAGCCCCGGCTGGGAAGAGAGCGTCGATCACAAGCTCCGGCTTCGCGCCGTCGAGCTTGGCCTCGACATCGCCGAGCGCCGGCAACTCGCGCTGCTCGACGGGCTTCGGCACGAGATCGACGAAGCGCTTGAGCAGAAGGTCCTCGGTCTGAGCGGCGGCAGTTTGGGGTGGAAGCTCAAGACTGAGGCTCACCTCATTCGGGATGCACAACGTCTTGCACAGACCGTAGTCGACGTTGAGCTTGAGCTCGACCGGCTCGCCCGGGCGCGCCGGCGTGATCTCGATCGGGAACACCACCTCGTCCTCGTAGCCGATGACGGTGCCGCCCGCGTCGGCGAAGCGGTGCGGGGCCGGATAGAGCACCTGCGCCTCTTTCAGGTTCTTCGATGCGGTCCAATCGAATTTGGGGGGCACGCCGGAATCGCCGGGGTTGCGCCAATAGGTCTTCCAGCCAGCATCGAGGCGAATCTGAACGCCGGCAAAAAGTCTCTTCTCGCCTTGCTCGTCAACCGCGCCGCTCACCAGCCGGACCTGCGAATAGGCTTCCTTGACCCATGGGGATTCCGTCGCGGACGCGGCAAGGCAAGCGGGCGAATACGCCACGCTCAAGCTTAGCGCGAGACCAGCCGCGAGCAGGCGGCACGTCCGCAAGGTGCATGGGGATGCTGGCATGGTTTCGATCATCGTTTCTCGCCGCTGTTATTCGCGGCGCAACTCTAGCGGCAACGAATGTGGCGCGCGACCTGCAAGCCGACACTAAAGGCTCATTCTTTCGTGACCCTGCGACCAAAGCAGCCGCAAGCGCGTTATTCGACCATTGCCTCTTCCCAATGAGCGGAACTGCCCTGTAGTCTTGTCGAGTGTCCGGTCGCAGTGCACAGACGAAGCCGCATCGTGACGGCTATCTTGACGGCAGCTTGCTGATCGCCATGCCAGCGATGGGCGACCCGCGCTTTGCGCGCGCCGTCATCTATCTGTGCGCGCATTCCGCCGACGGCGCCATGGGGATCATCATCAATCAGCGCGCGCCGAATATCAGCTTCACCGAGCTCTTGGAGCAGCTCAACATCGTGCCCTCGAAGGAACGCATCAGGCTGCCGCTCGGCTTGGGTGCCTTGGCGGTGCATCTTGGCGGTCCGGTCGAGACCGGGCGCGGTTTCGTGCTGCATAGCGCAGATTATTTCAAGGCCGAGAGCACCCTCCCCATCGACGAAAGCGTGTGCCTTACCGCGACCATCGACATCCTGCGCGACATCGCCAAGGGCACCGGCCCCGACAAAGCGCTGCTGGCGCTCGGCTATGCCGGATGGGCGCCCGGCCAGCTCGAAGGCGAGATCCAGGCCAATGGCTGGCTGCACTGCGCCGCGGATCCGGAGCTGATCTTCGATCCCGAAGTCGACCGCAAATATATGCGCGCGCTCGGCAAGATCGGGATCGACCCGATACGCCTCGTCAACGATTCAGGTCACGCCTGAGGTGGACGGCGCCGGGTTGGGCGGCGGCGCCGCGGGGCTGGCGGCGGTCGCGGTCGCCAAGTCGCCTTGGCCAGCCTTGGAGCGTTCACGCTGCTTTCGCTTCCTGTGGCTCGCAAGGGCCGCCAACAGACTGCCGACGTCCTTCGCCGACATGGGCTCTCCATAGTAGAAGCCCTGGCCGTACTCGCAGCCAATCGAGCGCAAATAGGCCGCGTCATCGGCGGTCTCCACGCCTTCCGCCACCACCTCTTTGCCGAGCTCATGCGCGAGCGCGATGATCGACCTCAAGATCAAAGGCGTGGAGCCGTTGAGCCCGCTGTCGCGGACGAGCGAGCGGTCGACCTTGATGGTGTCGCAAGGAAAGCGGTGCAGATAGCTCAACGAGCAGTAGCCGGTGCCGAAATCGTCAAGCGCGAGGCTCGCCCCGAAGGTCTTAAGCCAGGTGAGGATCTCCACCGCGCGTTCGGGATTCTCCATGACCAGGGATTCGGTGATCTCGAGCTTCAGGGTTCCCTTCGGGACCGCCTCGCGGGCCAGCATCAGCCTGATCTCCTGCACCAGGTCCTGGCGGAACAGCTGGCGGCTCGAAACATTGACGCTTACGAAGAGAGGGTCCCGCTCGCGCGGCAGCACTTTGTGCCAATGCACCGCCTGCTCCAGGGCTTGGCTCAAAACATAGCTGCCGAGCTCCCCGATCAGGCCCGTCTCCTCGGCGATAGGGACGAAGTCGTCGGCGCCGAGGCGCCCGCGCGTCGGATGATCCCAGCGGAGCAGGGCCTCGAACCCCGCCAGCTGGTTGCTGGCAAGGCGCGTGATCGGCTGATACAGCACGGCGATCTGACGCCGCTCGAGCGCCTTTCTGAGATCGCTTTCGAGCGGCAGGCGGCTTTCATCCTCGCCCCGCATCGAGGCGCTGAAAATCTCGATGCGGTCCGCGCCGCCGCGCTTGGCCCGGAGCATGGCGATCTCGCCTTCACGGAGCAAATCCTGCGCCATGGCCTTCACCCCGTCATCGACCACGATGCCGATCGAGGCGGTCAGCACGATCTCCTTGCCGCCGATCTTCATCGGCGTCCGGAGTGCGCGCCGCACGCGCTCGGCAAGCGTCGCCACTTGGCGGGGGTCGGTCTCGGAGATCATGAGAATGGCGAACTGATCGCCGCCGAGCCGCGCCAACGTGTCTTGCGGATTGAGATGGCGGGCGAGCCGGCGGGCAAGCGTCAACAGCATGCTGTCGCCGACGGCGAGGCCAAAGCTCTTGTTGACGTTCTTGAAGCGGTCGATGTCGATGAACATCACCGTGGGACGGTTTGCCTGCCCCTCGCGCGCCCGCGTGATGGCGCCTTGCAGGCGGTCCATGAACAGCTCGCGGTTCGGCAGCCCCGTTAGGCTGTCATGCACCGCGTCATGCATCAGCCGCTCATGCGACCGCTTGAGGCTGGTGACGTCGCGCATCAAGCCAACGCAGCGGAGCAGCCTCGTATTGTCGCTCGCCGCCGCATGCGCCCGGAGGTCGTACCAGAGATAGGTGCTGTCTTGCCGCTTGAGCCTGAAATCGGTCTGCAGGTCGCCGCCCTGATTCTCCTGGAGGGACCAAAGCATCAGGCGAAAGCGCTCGCGGTCGGAACTGTGCATGTGATGCAGGAACTGGTCGACCGTGGTGTCGAGGGTGCCGGGAGGAACGCCGAGCGCCTCCTCCACCTCCGGGTCGACGGTGACGTGATCCTTCGCGGCATTCCATTGCCACACGGCGGCGCCAGAGCCGTCGACGGCAAGCGACTTCATCTGCACCTCGTTTGCCGGCCCGAGCTGCAGCGGGCCGCCGGACGAGCGGAAGGCAAATTGCGTCACGGTGAAGCCGAGCAGGACGAGGATGAGGACGAGGCCCGCAGCGAGGCCCGAAAGGACAATGTCTCCCGACAGCTTGCCGAGCACGATCATGGCCGCTCCGAACAGCCAGACGAGCAGCAAGAGCCAGCTCGGGATCAGCGACAGAGCGCGATCCTGGCCGCGGAGCGCAAGATAGGCGATCAAGCAGGTGCCGATCGCCGCAATCCCCACCGCAGAGCCGCGGGCAAGACCAGAGGCAAGACGCGGATCGACAACGGCAAAGACGATGAGGCAGAGCTGAGCGGCGATCCAGCCCCAGAACAGGGTCTTGATCCAGCCATGCCACAGACCGATGCGCAAGAAGGCGTAGAGGAACAGCACGAGGCTCGCCGCGACCGAGGCTTCGGCGGCGGCGCGATAGAGCGCCATGCGCTCCGGTCCGACCGGGAACAACTTGCTCCAAAAACCGAAATCGACGCAGAAATAGGCGAGCGCCGCCCAGGCGACGAGGGCCGTCGCCGGGAAGATGGCTCGGTGGTTGGCGGCAAAGATAGCGGTGAGGAAAATGGCGAGGAGCCCGGTGAAGCCGAGCAGCACGCCGTTGAACAGCATGCGGTCCTGCTGCTTGGCCTGGTAGACGTCGGGGTCCCACAGCATGAGACGCGGCACCTGCCCCGAGCTCATCTCGGCCGCGAGCGTGATCGTCTGTCCGGGCTCGAGGCTCAAGCGGAACATGTCGGCGCGGTCGCTCTTCAAGCGCTCGGGCCTGAAGCCGAGCGAGGGCGTGATCGCGGCAATGCGGCCCGCGTCAAGCTCGGGCCAGAACACGCGCGAATTGTCGAGCGTATAGCGGGGGGCGACCAGCCATCTGGTAATGCGCTCGGAGGATGGGTTGGCGAGCGCGAAGACGAGCCAGCCTGGATTGGTGCCTGGGGTCGTCGCCTGCACCGCCATGCGGCCGATATAGCCGTCTTGGCCGGGCGCGGTCTCGATCTGCAGGTGGTCGCCGCGGCCCTCATAGAGCTCGCCGAGCGCGGTGAGGTCGATCTTTTCCTGCTCGGGCTTGACGACGATGGCCTCGACGGCCTGCGCGGTGACCGCAGGCCAAAGCATCAGCGTCGCGCAAACGGCAAGCGCCAACGCGGCCAAGCGCTCGCGCTGGCCGTCCCAGCCTCGCGCCGCCTTGTCTCTTATCGAGCGGCTCACTCCGGTCACCCTGCCGTCTCTCAATGCGGCCCGAATGCGCCCCTAACGGCGCATGTCGCTCTCAAGCAGCGCGTAAAGCAGGTGGTCCTGCCAGACGCCGTTGATCTTCAAATAGCGGCGCGCCATCCCCTCGCGGGTGAAGCCCGTCCGCTCCAACAGCCGCATGGAGGCGGTATTGGCGGGCAGGCACGCAGCCTCGAGCCGGTGCAGCTCGAGCGAATCGAATACGAAAGGGATAACAGCGCTGACCGCCGCCGTCATGTAGCCCTGGCGGGCGTAAGGAGCGCCGGTCCAGTAGCCGAGGGTGCAAGCCTGCGTCACGCCGCGGCGCACATTGCAAAGCGTGAGGCCGCCGACCAGAGCGTCGGTCGAAGCGCAGAAGACGAACAGCGCATAGCCCATGTCCTCGCGAAGATCGCGCAAATAGTGGCGGACGCGGCGGCGAAACGAGGCGCGGCTCAGCTCATCGGCAGCCCAGAGTGGCTCCCAAGGCATCAGGAAGTCGCGGCTCGCGGCGCGCAGCTCCGCCCAGGCCGAGTAATCCGACATCTGCGGCGTGCGCAACAGCACACGCTCGGCGTGGATAACGGGCCCAAGATCGCTCGAGGTGGCGGTACGCAACAGCGCCATGGTTTCAACGCTCCTCAAGCCGCCTTGCTCGAAGCCAGGGTGAATTTTGCCGCGAGGCCGTCGAATCTTGCAACATGAAGAATGGGTCCAACACTGGCCAGGCTGATCGGCGACGCAAGCAGACCCTGCGCCAAGCGCTGCACGTCGGCGGGAGTGACGCTTTCGACCTTTTCGATCAACTCGCCGGTCGATAGCGCGCGGCCGTGGATGAGGATGTGGCGCGCGAGCTGCTCGGCCCTGGCGCTGGCGCTTTCCAAGCCCGCAAGCAGGCCCATTTTGAGTTGAGCCTTGACCCGGGCCATCTCGTCCTCGCTGAAGCCGCTATCGGCCGCGCGAAGGAGCTCGTCGCGGACGACGGCCAGCAGCTGATCGGCACGGTCCGGTCCGCAAGCCGCATAGATGGCGAACATGCCGCTATCGGAGAGGCCGGAGGCGAAGGCGTAGATCGAGTAGCAAAGCGCGCGGCGCTCGCGCACCTCCTGGAACAGCCGCGACGACATGCCTCCGCCCAGGGCGCCAGCGAAGACTTGCGAGGCGAAATAATCTGGATGGCGGTAGGGGGGCGCCTCGAAGGCGAGCACCAGATGGGTCTGCTCGAAGGGCTTGTCCGAACGCGTCACCCCGCCGCGATAGATTGCGGGCGCGGGCTCCGGCGCCGCTCCCGAACCGAGGGGTCCGAGCCTGCGCAGCGCCTCGTCGAGCAGGGTTCCATGATCGACGGCGCCCGCGGCCGCGAGCACCATGTTCGGACCGCAATAATGGGCGGCGAGATAGGCGCTGAGATGCGTGGCCCGAAACCCCTTCACGCTTTTCGCGGTGCCGAGGATCGGCCGGCCGGCCGGCTGGTCGGGAAATGCCATTTCCTGCACGAGGTCGAAGACCATGTCCTCGGGGGAATCGAGGGAGGACGCGATCTCCTGCAGGATCACGTCGCGTTCGCGGGAAAGCTCGGTGCGATCGAAGCGCGGGGCAAGCAGGATGTCGCTCAGGAGGTCGAGCGCGAGCCCCAAATCCTGGCGCAGCACGCGCGCGTAATAGGCGGTCGAGTCGATGCCGGTGGCGGCGTTGAGCTCGCCGCCCACCGCCTCGATCTCCTCGGCGATGGCTTGGGCGCTGCGACGGTCGGTGCCCTTGAAGGCCATATGCTCGAGGAAATGCGCGACGCCGTGCTCGGAGGGGCTTTCGCTGCGGCTGCCGGCCCCGACCCAAATCCCGAGCGAGACGGTCTCGACGTCGCGCCGCTCATGGCTCACTACGGTGAGGCCATTGGCGAGACGGGAGAGCTCGACGCTCACGCGCCAACCTCGGTGCGAGCACGCTTCGGGTGAGCGCCCTTGGTGCGAGCACCGCGCGTGCCCTTGGCGTCGGCGCCGCCGGGGCGGGAGCTGCCGGTGCGCGTGCCTTCGCTGCGCGCGCGGGCATGGGTCGAGATGAACTCCGCGACGGCCCGGTAATCGTTGGGGAGCACGGTGAAGCGCTCTTGCTGGCCAAGCTTCAGCCGCAAGCGCTCCGGCTGCTCTGGCACGCGGCCGGAGGCCCGCTCCACGGCTTGCGGAAACTTGGCGGCGTGGGCGGTCGAGAGCACGATCATGGGGGCGTTGCCGCCCTCCTGCCGGGCCGCGGCAAGGCCGACGGCGGTATGCGGATCGACCAGCATGCCGGTCTCTTCGAACAGGCTCCGAATGGTCATCTCCGTCTCGTGCTCACCAATCGAATGGGCGGCGAAGAGGTCCCGCATCGCGTCGAGCTCCGCTCGCTCCAAATGGAAAACTCCGGTTTGCCGGAGCTCATCCATACGCGCCCTCACCCGGGCGGCGTCACTGCCGGCGAGCTCGAACAGCAGACGCTCGAAATTGCTCGCAAGCTGAATGTCCATACTCGGGCTGGAGGTGGCAATCACGCCCCTCGGCTCGTAGAGCCCCGTCACGAAGGCGCGCGCCAGACTGTCGTTGAGGTTCGTGGCAATAACGAGGCGTTGGACCGGCAGGCCCATCGCCTTGGCCGCGTAACCTGCGAAAATATCGCCGAAATTTCCGGTGGGCACGGCGAAGGACATGGGCCGGTGCGGGCTTCCGAGCGCCACGGCGGAAGTGAAGTAGTAGACGATCTGGGCGAGGATGCGGGCGAAGTTGATGGAGTTGACGCCGGTCAGCCCAAGTGGGTCGCGAAGGCCCTCGTCGCCGAACAGCGACTTCACGATCGCCTGGCAGTCGTCGAAGGTGCCTTCCAGCGCGATGTTGTGCACGTTCGGCTCACTCGCGGTGGTCATCTGCCGCCGCTGCACGTCAGTCACCCGCCCCTTCGGATGCAGGATGAAGACGTCGATCACCTCGAGCCCGCGGAAGGCCTCTATCGCCGCGGCGCCGGTATCGCCGGAGGTCGCCCCGACGACGGTGGCGCGAGCCCCCCGGCGCATCAGCGCGCGGTTCATGAGCCGGGCCACCACCTGCATGGCGAGGTCCTTGAAGGCGAGCGTCGGGCCGTGAAACAGCTCGAGCAGCCAGGTGGCGGGCGCGATCTGACGGAGCGGCGCCACGGCCGGATGGTGGAAGCCGCCATAGGCCTCGTCGAGCACGCCTTCGAGATCGGGAAGGCAGGCATCGTCCTCAAGGTAAGGGCGCATGATCCGATAGGCGGCATCGGCATAATCGAGGCCCGCGAGAGCGGCGATCTCGCTTGGGCCGAGCCGCGGCCAGATCTCGGGCATATAGAGCCCACCGTCTCGGGCGAGGCTTGCAAGCAGCGCACCCTCGAAGGGAAGCGCCGGCGCTTCGCCCCGTGTGCTCACATATCTCAACATGGACCTCAAAAGGGCTTGGGGAGCTCGGCTGAACCTAGCTGCCGGAGCCCTTCCCTGCAACCCGCGCTGCGATCAGGCAGGTCCCCGTCCCCACCGGCTCCGGACATACAGGACGTAGATGACGACAAGGCAAAAAGCGATAGCGAACCAGGTGATCGCGTATTGCAGATGAGGGTTGGGGAGATCGAGCTGGGTCTGGCCGCCCACGGGCCAGCCGCCGGGGATGTCGCTCTTTTCGGCCTCGAGGAAGAAGGGCGCCACGTCCGGGGCGCCGCTTGGAAACATCGATGTCGCCATGGCACCGAGATCGCGCCAGAACCAGCGATTGCGCTTTGGGTTGTTATCCGGGACGAAGGTGCCCTGACGCTCGGGGACCCGCGCCAAGCCCGTCACCGTGACGGCATCGGGGATCTCGCCTTCTGCCCTAGCAGCGGGGTCCTTGAGCGCGTCCGGCACGAAGCCCCGATCGACCAGCACCACCTCGCCCTTGGCGGTCGTGAGCGGCGTGATCACATGACAGCCGACGCTGCCATCGGCCGTGGCGAAGAGATAGCGCTCCTTGCCGTTATCGAAGCGCCCGTCCACGCGCAGGCGCAGATAGCTCACGTCTTCGCCTTTGCGCGCGCGTTGCACCGCCTCTTCCAGGGAGATCGGCGGCGCCTTGGTGCGCGCCTCGATCTCGGCGATCAATCCTTCCTTCCACTGCAAGCGTTGCAGCTGCCAGACGCCGAGGCCGATCAGAACGGCAAGCGCCCCCGCCGTGATTGCCGTTAAGAGAAGGAGACCCCTCGCCCGCAAGATTTGCCTATTCCGATGCGAGCCGGCCCTCGTGAGCCTTATGCTTGTATTGAAGCGCGATGAGCACGCCCTTGAACGCCCTGAGCAGGATGAGGGGCAGGATAAGGGCAAGCGACCCCCATAGCAGCGCGTGCACCCAATAGGGCGGGCTGTAGAGCACCTCCACGATGAGGGCGGCGCCCACCACGAGGAATCCGGTCACCAGAATGACGAACACCGCCGGGCCGTCGCCGGCATCGGCGAAGCCATAATCAAGACCGCAAGTCTCGCAGCGCGGGGCCAAAGTGAGGTAGCCGGAAAACAGCTTGCCGCGGCCGCAAGCCGGGCAGCGGCCGGCGATTCCGGCCCCAAGCGTCGAGACGCGCGTCTGCTCCGTCATGGCCCGTGCCTCAAATGATGCCTGATCTCTGCTAGTGGCCCGGATTGGGACCGGCCCCCCACACATAGATGCAGGTGAACAGGAACAGCCACACCACGTCGACGAAGTGCCAATACCAGGCCGCGGCCTCGAAGCCGAAATGCAGCTTCGGCGTGAAGGCGCCCCGTATCGCCCGCACCAGGCACACGGTTAGGAAGATCGTGCCGATGATGACGTGGAAGCCGTGGAAGCCCGTCGCCATGAAGAAGGTCGAGCCGTAGATGTGGTTGGCGAAGCTGAACCCGGCATGGGCGTATTCATAGGCCTGGCAGGTGGTGAAGAGGATGCCGAGGATGACGGTGCAGAGGAGACCGAGAACCAGACCTCTCCGGTCGTTCTGCAGGAGCGCATGATGCGCCCAGGTCACCGTAGTGCCCGAGGTGAGCAGGATCAGGGTGTTGACGAAAGGCACGCCCCAGGGATTGAAGGTGTGCGCGAAGTCGCCAAGCCCGGGCACCTTGGTGTCGACGCTCGGGACGGGAGGCCACTGACCGCCAAGGACGGCCGTCTTGGCATAGGTGATGGCGCTGTCCGGATAGAGCGCCGCGTCGAAATAGGCCCAGAACCAGGCGACAAAGAACATCACCTCGGAGGCGATGAACAGAATCATGCCGTAGCGCAGATGCAGCTGCACCACCGGCGTCTCGTAACCTTCCTTCGCCTCGATGATCACGTCGCGCCACCAGCCGAACATGGCGGTGATGACGAGCAAAAGGCCCGGAAGCACGTACCAGAGATGCGGATCGCCGGCCTTCCGCGAAACGAAATAGAGGATCGCGCCGATCGCCAAAGTGAGGGCGCCGACCGCGCCCACGATCGGCCACGGGCTTGGATTAACGAGGTGATAATCGTGTTGTTTCGCGTGCGCTTCGGCCATTGTTGTCTCCCGTTCGGTTCCCCTCGTTCCAGGCGGCAAGCGCCTCAACGTCGATGTTTCACGATCCAGACTTGTTGCCTTCCGGCGCCGCCGCGACGCCAGGGCCCTGGTCGCTGCGGTAGAAGGTGTAGGACAGGGTGATCTCTGAGATGTTCTGGGTATCCTCGTCGTCGACGATCTTGGGATCGACGAAGAAAGTCACCGGCATTTCGACGCTCTGGCCTGGTTGCAGCGTCTGCTGGGTGAAGCAGAAGCATTGTATCTTCGTGAAATAGCGTCCGGCAAGCTCAGGCGCCACATTGAAAATGGCTTGTCCGGTGACCGGAACGGCCGCGCGGTTGGTGGCTTTGAAGAAGGCCAGCGCCGTCTCGCCGATCTTCACGTCCATGGTTTGCTGAACCGGCGCGAAGGTCCAGGGCAGCGCGCCGTCCACATTGCCGTCGAAGCGGATGCGGATGGTGCGGTCGAGCACCCGGTCGGCGCCGGTGTCTGCCCGTTGCGGCAAGCCGCCATAGCCGGTCGCCTGGCAGAACAGCCGATAGAGCGGCACGGAGGCGAAGGAGAGGCCGACCATGCCGGCGACGAACGCCACCAGCGCCAGCGCCACCACGCCGTGCCGGCGCTTTGGATCCTTGGGCTCGGTTGCTTGGCTCATGCCGACTTACCTGACGAGGGGATGGGCGACATTGGCGCCGAGCCTGACGATGGTGACCACGAAAAACAGGACGACAATCCCGATAAGCGCCCAGGCAATGGCAAGGGATCGCATGCGTTGGCGGCGTTGGCGCTCGTCTTGCTCATCGGCCATTACGACGTCCAGAACAGCGGGAGTGAACTCCCCAGGCCGAAGCCCTGCTCCACGAGAAGCGCCGCGAAGAGAAGGAACAGGTACAACACAGAATAGGCGAAGAGGTTCTTGGCCGCACGTTCGGCACGCACCCCCTCCCGCTCGCGAAAGCAGGCGAGCGCGAAGGCCACGAAGAGAACCCCCAAAACGACCGCGGCGGCGCCGTAAAGGGCGTGTCCGAGACCGATCAGAACCGGGAGGCAGCCGAGCGGCGCGAGGATCAGGCTATAGATCAGGATCTGGCGGCGCGTTTCATCCTCGCCATGCACCACCGGCAGCATGGGCACGCCGGCACGCGCATAGTCGCGGGTGCGCAGCAACGCGAGAGCCCAGAAATGCGGCGGCGTCCAGATGAAGATGATTAGAAACAGCACAAGGCCCTCGAGGCTGACCGTGCCCGTGGCCGCGGCCCAGCCGATCATCGGCGGCACCGCGCCGGCCGCCCCGCCGATCACGATGTTCTGTGGCGTGCGCCGCTTCAGCCACATTGTGTAGACGAACAGATAGAAGCCGATGGTGAGCGCGAGCAATCCCGCCGCGACCCAATTGACCATCAGTCCAAGGCAAATCACCGAGCCCACGGCAAGCACGGTGCCGAAGGCGCGCGCCTCGTCAGCGCTGATCGCACCGCGCGGGACCGGCCTTGCCGCGGTCCGCGCCATGCGCGCGTCAATATCGGCGTCGTACCACATGTTCAGCACGCCGGCCGCGCCCGCGCCGACGGCAATGCAGACCAGCGCGGCGATGGCGAGCACCGGGTGCATGCTGCCCGGCGCGGCGACGAGCCCGACGAGCGCGGTGAATACCACGAGGAACATCACCCGCGGCTTCATCAGCGCGAGATATTCGGCGACGTCGCCGCCGGCGGCGGCCGCTAGCGCCTCGGGGCTTGCGTGCAAATTGACCTCGGCCATGCCTCACTCACTCAAGTGTCGGCGGCGGTCGCCAGCCCGGTTTCGGACTTGCGAGCCGCTCCACGGACATGGATTTGTCCACCGTCCATCATTTGATGCGCGGCAGCGTCTCATAAGAGTGGAAGGGCGGCGGCGAGGGCAGCGTCCATTCGAGCGTCGTGGCGCCAACTCCCCACGGGTTGGCCGGCGCGTGCACCTTGCGCGAAAAGGCGTAGTAGATGCCAAACAGGAACACCAGCAAGCCCGCAAAGCCGATATAGGCCCCGATCGAAGAGACGAAGTTCCAGCCCGCAAAGGCGTCGGGGTAGTCGGCATAGCGGCGCGGCATGCCGGCAAGGCCCAAGAAGTGCTGCGGGAAGAATGTCAGGTTGGCGCCAATGAACATGAGCCAGAAATGCAGCTTGGCCAGCGTCTCGTTGTACATGTAGCCCCACATCTTCGGGAACCAGTAGTACCAGGCGCCAAAGATCGTGAACACCGCGCCGATCGACATCGTGTAGTGGAAGTGCGCCACCACATAATAGGTGTCGGTGAAGGAGCGATCGACGCCCGCATTGGAGAGCACCACACCGGTGACGCCGCCGACGGTGAACAAAAAGATGAAGCCGAGCGCCCACAGCATGGGCGCGCGGAACGAGAGCGAGCCGCCCCACATGGTGGCGATCCAGGAGAAGATTTTGATGCCGGTGGGTACCGCGATCACCATGGTAGCGAACACGAAATAGGCTTGCGTGTTCACCCCGATGCCGGCCACATACATGTGATGTGCCCAGACCACGAAGCCGATCACGCCGATGGCGACCATGGCATATGCCATGCCGAGATAGCCGAAGATTGGCTTCTTCGAGAAGGTCGAGACGATCTGGCTGACGATGCCGAAGCCCGGCACGATCAGGATGTAAACCTCAGGGTGGCCGAAGAACCAGAACAAATGCTGCCAGAGCAGCGGGTCCCCGCCATGGGCGGCGTCGAAGAACGAGGTGCCGAAATTGCGGTCGGTCAACAACATGGTGATGGCACCGGCGAGCACCGGCAGCGCCAAGAGCAGCAGGAAGGCGGTCACCAGGACGGACCAGACATAGAGTGGCATCTTGTGCAGCGTCATCCCGGGCGCGCGCATGTTGAAGATGGTGGTGATGAAGTTGATCGCCCCAAGAATTGAGGAAGCGCCCGCGAGGTGGAGCGCCAGGATGGCGAAATCCATGGCCGGCCCGGGCGTGCCCTTGGTGGAGAGCGGCGCGTAGATCGTCCAGCCCCCAGCGACGCCATAGGTGCCGGGAGGTCCAGGCATGAACAAGGAGGTGATCAGCAGGGTGAAAGAGGCGACGATCAGCCAGAAGGAGATGTTGTTCATGCGCGGGAAGGCCATGTCGGGGGCGCCGATCATCAACGGCACCATCCAGTTCCCGAATCCACCCATCGTCGCTGGCATGACCATGAAGAACACCATGATCAGACCATGGGCGGTGACGAACACGTTGAAGACTTCCGGGTTGCCGAAGATCTGCAGGCCCGGCTCCATGAGCTCCGCGCGCACGCCCATCGACAGCAGGCCACCGACGCAGCCTCCCACCATGGCGAAGATGAGATACATCGTGCCGATGTCTTTGTGATTGGTCGAAAATAGCCAACGCCGCCATCCGTAGGGATGCTCCTCATGAGCGGCTTCGACATGGGCGCTATGTGCCATCGCTGTCTTCCTCGTCTTCTTGTCTGTCATTCAAGCGACCGCTCCGCCTATACGCGCGGTCGCACCCCTAATCTTGAGCCGCGGCCACCTTGCCTGCGTCGTCGAGCGACGCGCTCGCCTTGGTCTTGGCAAGCCAGCCGGCAAACTCCTCCTCGGAGACGACGCGGACGGCGATCGGCATGAACGCGTGATTCCGGCCGCAAAGCTCGGAGCACTGGCCGTAGAACATGCCGGTGCGCTCGGCCCTGAACCAGGTCTTCTGCAACCTTCCAGGGACGGCGTCGATCTTGATGCCGAAGGACGGCACCGCCCAATCGTGGATCACGTCATTGGCTTTCACTTGCACCACGACGTTCTTGTTCACCGGCACCACGACCTCATGGTCGACGGTGAGCAGGCGCGGCTGGCCCGGTTTCAGGTCGGCTTCCTGAACGATAATCGAATCGAAGTTGATGCCTTGGTCCGGATAGTCATAGTTCCAGTACCACTGGCTCGCCGTGGCGGTGATAGTGAGATCGGCCTTCGGGAAATCGTACTGGGCGAAGAGCAGCCGGAACGAGGGGATAGCGATGGCGACCAGGATGATCACCGGAATCACGGTCCAAGCGATCTCGAGCGCCGTGTTGTGGGTCGTGCGCGTGGGTTGCGGATGACTCTTCTCGTTGAAGCGCACCATCACATAGACGAGAAGTCCCAGCACGAACAGGGCGATGAGGATGATGATGACGTTGACGTAGGTATGAAACGAGGTGATCTGCTCCATGATCGGGGTAGCCGCATGTTGGAAGCCCATCTCCCAGGGAGACGGTTGACCCTCCCCGGCAAGCGCCGGTCCGCTTGCCGTGAGGCTCGCGGCCACACCCATAAGCATCAGTCTTCTAAGCATCAGTCTTCGATTGAACATCCCCATTCCATCACTCCCACAGCCCACGCCTCCGATTCGTCCGCGCCCGCCGAACCCGGAAAGGGACAGACAACGGCTCATTCGTCAACGACGTGGACGGCATGTCGGCACCCCAAGCCGTTCGGCGAAAAGGCAGGGCGGCGCGAAAATAAATGTTCGCGTAAACGGCGTCGCCCCCAGCTTGTTTTCGCTCGGTTGGCCCCGCGCGACGCGGGGGGCCCAAGAGCTTTATTCCCCGTTTTCAAACCATAAAGGCTATAGCTTGGCAACACTCATGATTTGGGTCGCTTGCGGCAAATGCACGCTCGACTGCAGTTTTCGCCATGTAGAACGCGGTTCGCAACGCCCCGTCGAAATTTGGCCCCAAAGCTCGGCGAAGGCGGTTTTCCATGTCCCGCATGACAGCTTGGCCGAGCTTGGTCTACGCCCTAGTTTCGGCGCCATGATCGGCGATTGAAGGACCACGCGCTCCAGCCGGCTTCTCGCCCGATGCCCCAAGCGACTCAATTTTGGTTAGCAGCGTCGAGGCACCTCCCCCTTGCAACGCTGAGCCTCGTGCTCGCTGTGACGCTCGCCGCCGCCGGCGTTGCGCGCGCCCAAGATAGCGAGCCCGATGCCGGGGGACCGTCCGTGACGGGCCCCGGCAGCGTGGTCAAGGAGACGCATGGCGCCTGGCAGGTCAGCTGCCGGACGCCGCCCGGTGCGAAGGAGGAGAAATGCGCGCTCGTGCAGAGCGTGACCGCGGAGGATAGGCCGAATGTCGGCCTGACGGTGGTGTTCTACAAGGCGATCGGGGAGGACAAGAAGCTGCTGCGCGTCGTCGTGCCGCTCGGCGTGCTGCTCCCCACCGGACTCGGGCTCAAGATCGACAATCAGGACATCGGCAATGCCCCCTTCCTCAAATGCGGCACGCGGGGCTGCATCGCCGAGGTCGTCCTGCAAGACGAGGTCATCAACAAGATGAAGGGCGGGGGCACCGCCATGTTCATCATCTTCGATACGCCGGAGGCGGGGATCGGCATACCGATCTCGCTCCAGGGCTTCGGCGACGCCCTGGCCAATCTGAAATAAGGCCAGCTGAGTAAAAAAAGATCCGTCAGGGATGGACTCGCGCTCCGTCCGTGCAGGGTTGAGCGGACGAGGCGACGACTTGGCCGCGATCTAGTCAATGCCGCGGCCGGTTTCAACCCGTTCCCGCTCGATTTGCCACATGGCCTCGGGCTAGAGGGCGTGGGCGTCGAACAGACGGTCGATATTGCCTTGCCAATCCCGGACATATTCGGCCATGAGGATGTCGGCCGGCGAACGCCCCTCGCCCGCGGTCTCGATCAATTGAGCGAGATATTTGTGCTCGTCTTCGCCGTCGCGGTCGAGGAGGCCGCGGCGCATGAGCCCCTGCTCCGCGATGCGCACCACCTCGCGGGCGACATTGCACAAAGTGCCTCCGCGAAACGGCGTGTCGAGCGCGAGACGTGGAACGTGGTCGCGCAGATGCTGGAGCTCGCTCATCCTCCAGTCCGATACAAGCGCGGAAGCCTCGGCGAGCGCGGCGGGCTCATAGAGGAGTCCGACCCAGAGCGCAGGGAGCGCGCTGAGCTGGGACAAGGAGCCTGAGTCGGCGCCGCGCATTTCAAGGAATCGCTTGAGCCTCACATCGGGGAAGAGCGTGGTGAGATGGTCGGCCCAATCGTCAAAGGTCGGACTCTCGCCCGGCAGCCGGTCGAGCCTGCCCCGCAGAAAATCTTTGAAGGAAGCCCCCGCCACGTCGATATAGCGGCCGTTGCGGTAGACGAAATACATGGGAACGCCGAGCGCGTAGTCCACGTAGCGCTCGAAGCCCATGCCGGGCTCGAAGACGAAGGGAAGGATGCCGGTGCGGTCCGGGTCGGTATCGCGCCAGACCTCCGCGCGATAGGACTTGAAGCCGTTGGGCTTGCCTTCGGTGAAGGGCGAGTTGGCGAACAGTGCCGTGGCGATCGGCTGGAGCGCGAGCCCCACGCGCATTTTGGCGACCATGTCGGCCTCGCCGCCAAAGTCGAGATTGACCTGGACGGTCGAGGTGCGGAACATCATGTCGAGGCCGAGCCGGCCCTTCTTCGGCATGTAGCGCTGCATGATGCCGTAGCGCTCCTTGGGCATCACCGGCGTCTCGGCAAGCGTCCATTTCGGGGAGAAGCCGAGGCCCAAAAAGCCGATGCCGAGCTCGTCCCCCACCTCTTTCACCTCGATGAGATGCTGGCGCATCTCCTCGTAGGTCTCGTGCACGGTGGCAAGGGGGGCGCCTGAGAGCTCGAGCTGGCCTCCGGGTTCGAGACTGATGACGCCGCCTTTGGGGCAATTGCTGCGCCGGAGCGCGATGACATTGCGCTTCTCCAGCACGGGATCCCACCCGAAACGGTCCTTGAGGCCCTCCAGCAGCGCGCGGATGCCTCGTTCGCCTTCATAGGGAACGGGCGCATAGTCGCCTTGGTAGAAGCCGAACTTTTCGTGCTCGGTGCCGATGCGCCAATCGGACATCGGCTTCGACCCCGCCTCGAGATAGGCGATGAGCTCGTCCCGCGACTCGATGGTCGGACCCTGGGGCCCAGCTACGCGTGTCGACATGGAGTGGAGCTCCGCTAGGTTTCACGCAGTCGGTTCAAGACTCGAGCGGCCGCAACGACCGGAAGCGCAAGGCACGCCTTTGTCGCGCCGGGATCGAAAACCTGACAAGGAGGCCTCGCGACCTTGCTGCTCCTAGCACAATTGCCATGGCGGCTGCACGACTGCTATTCAGCGCCAATCGCCGAGAACCACGTTGACGAGGGCGAGCGCGGCAACCGCCGCCGTGTCGGCCCGCATCACCCGAGGCCCGAGCGAGATCGGCACCACGAAGGGCTGGTCGAGAAGGAGCGCCCGCTCTTCCGTCTCGAAACCACCCTCCGGTCCAATCAGCACCGCGAGCGGGCGATGCCGCGCAGCGGAGAGCACCTCGAGCGGCGAGGCCAACGGCGCCGCCTCGTCGGCAAAGACTAAAACCCGCGCGGGGTCCCAGGCGTCGAGCACGCACGAGAGCTTTTCCGGGGCTCTGACCTCCGGCACGCGTAACAGCCCGCATTGCTCGGCGGCCTCGACGGCATTGGCCTTGAGGCGATCGGTATTGACGCGCTCGGCCACCGTGCGCCGCGTGATCACCGGCTTGAGCAGACTCGCCCCCATCTCGGTCGCCTTCTGCGCCATATAGTCGAGACGGGCGCGTTTCAGCGGCGCGAAGAGATAGTGCAGATCCGGCCCCTCGCTTTGCGGCCGCGTCCGCTCAGCCACAACGAGGCTCGCCTGTCTCTTAGTCACGCCGCTCACCGCTCCACGCCACTCGCCGTCCTCGCCGTTGAAGAGCAGGACCTGGTCGCCGGTCTTGCATCGCAGCACGTTGATGAGATAGTGCGCCTGCGCCGGCTCAAGCTCGACCTCGGCCTTGCGCCCCAACCGGGACTTGACGAAGAGCCGCTGAAGCTTAGACGCCATGGTGGAAGACTTCTCATTCAGTTCCGAGCGAAAGGGCGAGATTCGCAGACATGCCACGTAGCCTGGCCGAAGGCAAAGCCGGCGCCGTCGCCGACGCCCGCCCCGAGAACCTCGTGGACCGTTTTGCGCCGGCGGCCCTCCTGCCCTATTTGCGCCTGGCCCGGGCCGACCGGCCGACTGGGTTCTGGCTCCTCGCCATGCCCTGCTTCTGGTCGGTGGCGCTCGCCTCCCGCAGCATCGGGGCCGAGTACCCCGATCCCTGGCTGCTCCTGCTCTTCGCCATCGGCGCCTTCGTGATGCGGGGCGCTGGCTGCACCTACAACGACATCCTCGACCGGGACATCGATGGCCAGGTGGCGCGGACGCAAACGCGGCCGCTGCCGAGCGGTCAAGTGACGGCGAAGAGCGCCACCATCTTCATGCTGGCGCTCTGCCTGATCGGCCTCATGGTGCTCTTGTCCTTCAACGCCGCGACGATTTGGCTCGGGCTTGGCGTCCTGCCCATCGTGGCGCTCTATCCCCTCGTGAAGCGCTTCAGCCATTGGCCGCAGGCCGTGCTGGGCTTGGCCTTCAGCTGGGGGGTACTCGTGGGCTACGCCGCGGTGCTGGGGCGGCTCGAATGGGCGGCGAGCGTTCTCTACGGCGGGGCGGTCGCCTGGACCATCGGCTACGACACCATCTACGCCCTTCAAGACCGCGAGGACGACGCCCTGCTCGGCTTGAAATCGACGGCGCTCAAATTCGGACGCGCCACCAAGGCTTGGCTCGCCGGGCTCTACGCCGTGGCATGGCTCGGGATTACCCTTGCCGGCTTGCTGGCCGGAGCCGAGATCGTCTTCCTGCTTGGCATGAGCGTGGGCGGCGCCCAACTGTTCTGGCAGGTGGCCACGCTCGACATCGACGACCCGGAGAATTGCCTGAAGCGTTTCAGGTCGAACTTCGATTTCGGCGCGATCGTATTCGCTGCCATCGTGCTCGATATGATTCTCGCTTCGGCTTTTTGAGACTGCCATGGCAAAACCATCGGGCCCCAGAGCTTTCGCCCTGAGGCCCGGATGACGCCTTGCTGTTAGCTTCCTTGAGGCTTGCCTTCAGACAGCCTTGATTGCCACGATCCTGCCAGAGAAGGTTTCCGAACCGCTTAATGGACGTTGTTAATGTCTGGTATTCGAAGCTTCCTTCCCACATGGTTTAGAGACTCTTGTCGATAGGCAGATGATCGCGCCGAGACCCGCTAGTTCCGCCCCTGCCCATACGCTGCCGGAGGACTTTCTCCTGCTCAAGCAGGCGGCGACCGATGCCGGCAGCCTCGCGCTTAGCTATTTCCGCCGGGAGCTTGCGGTCAAACGCAAGATCGATGGGAGCGAAGTCAGCGAGGCCGACCTTGCCGTGGATGCCGCTCTCAAGCGCGCGCTCGGCGGCGGCCGGCCGTCTTATGGCTGGCTCTCGGAGGAGACCGAGGACGATGCCAATCGGCTCGAGCGGCGCTTCGTGTGGATGGTCGATCCGATCGATGGAACGAATGCCTTCCTGCGCCACGTGCCGGAATGGACGATATCGGCGGCGCTGGTGGAGAGCGGCAAGCCCGTGCTCGGCATCGTGTTCAACCCGGCGACCCAAGAGTTCTTTCACGCCGTCCGTGGTGAAGGAGCCTTCCTCAACGACGCGCCGATCAAGGTGAGCGACCGGAGCGGCCTCGAAGGGGCGCTCGTGATCGCGAGCGGCGGGCTGTTCAAGAAGCGCATCTGGAAGACTCCCTGGCCGGAGGTTAAATCGCGTTGGGTCAATTCGGTGGCCTACCGGCTTGCGCTCGTGGCGGCCGGCCGCGCCGACGCGACCCTGTCGCTCTCCGCCAAGAGCGAGTGGGACCTTGCCGCCGGGGTGCTTCTCGTCGAGGAAGCCGGCGGGACGGTCACCGACCATCACGGCCACGCCTACCGCTTCAACCTTCCGGTGCCGCGCTTCCCGAGCCTGGTCGCGGCGCCTCCGCGCCTTCACGCCAAGCTGCTCGAGCGCACGAGCCGCATAGATCTCTAGCGCGCTTTTCGGCAAAGTCGGGACCGGGACAACCAGCGAAAAAGCTCATGGCGGCGAAGGATGGCGCAAAGAAGGGGGAGCGGCAGCTGCTCCATCTCGTATTCGGAGGCGAGCTCACGACGCTCGACAGGTTCGAGTTCAGCGACCTGAAGAGGCTCGATATCGTCGGCATCTTCCCGAATTATGCGCTAGCCTTCGAAGCTTGGCGGGACGCGGCGCATCGCAGCGCCGATGACGCCCATATGCGCTATTTCATCGTGCATCTGCACCGGCTGCTCGATCCAGAGGTTGAAGGCGGCGCCAAAGGCTAGGCGCGAGACCGTCTTTGGTTTTTCGCCTTAAGGCTCGCTTGCCCGGCGTGCTAGAAGGAGCGGGCCGGCCGCGTGCCGCTTGAGCCAGGACCGGCGGAAATCGGGGAAGCGCTTGAAAGATCAACTGTTCAGCGATGTGAGGACGATCACACGGCGCGCTGACGAGCTCGAGGCCCATTACTCCACGGGCGAGATCGTCATGCGCATCTGGCGGGAGCATTTGCGCCCCCGCTTAGGCCTGTTGCTTCTGGCCGGCGTCGCCATGATCCTTACCGCGGCGACGACCGGCGCCATCCCCTTCCTCATCCGGACCACCGCCGACGACGTGTTCGTGGCGAAGAATCAGCAGATGATCTATTGGGTCACTGCCGGCATCGTGGCGGTGACGATCGTCAAGGCGATTTCCGAATATGTCGCCGACGTCACTGTCACCTATCTCGGCCACCGCTTCATCGCCGATCTCCGCATCGACATGTTCGCCAAGCTCGCCGCTGCCGATCTCAGCTTCATCCAAACGGTGCATTCGGGGCGGCTGCTCTCCAGCTTTCTCAACGATGCCAATCTGGTGCGTCAGACGGCGAGCCGCTCGATCGTCACCCTCGGCGAGAACTATCTCAAAGTCATCATTCTCGTCGCCACCATGTTCTACATGGACGCCCGGTTCGCCGTGCTCATTCTGCTGTTCATGCCGTTCGCCTGGTTCCTGCTCGGCCGTCAACGCCGCAAGATGCGGAAATCGACCACGAAGTCGCTGCAGGAGACGGGCGATCTCTCCGCGCTCATAACCCAGACCCTGCGCGGCATGCGCGTCGTGCGCGCCTACCGGCAGGAGCGTCGGGAAGAAGCGCGGGCGGCGAACGCCATAAACCGGGCGCTCGAATTCACCATGCGCGGCACGCGCGCCCGGTCCCTGTCGAGCCCCTCGATCGAGCTCCTCACCGGGTTCGGCTTCGCGCTTGCCGTCTATTTCGCCGGCACCAAGGGAATCCGCGGCGACCTCACCCTCGGGCAGTTCATGGGCTTCATGACCTCGGCGCTCCTGCTCTACGGCCCGCTGAAAAGCGCCGCCACGCTGCAAACCAGCTTGCAGGAAGGGGTGGCGGCAGCGAGCCGTGTGTTTGGCATCGTCGACCGGCAAACCCGGCTGGTCGAGGCGGCCGACGCCAAGCCGCTGGCGTTGAAGCGCGGGCAGATCGAATTCGACAACATATCCTTCGCCTACGACCCCAAGACCGTCGTGCTCAAAGGCGTGAGCCTCATCGTGCCGCCCGGCCGCACCGTGGCGCTGGTCGGGCCGTCCGGCTCGGGCAAGAGCACCCTTGTCAATCTCACCTTGCGCTTCTTCGATCCGGATCGCGGCAGGGTCGTCATCGACGGCCAGGATATCGCCAAGGTGACGATCGCCTCGCTCCGCGACGCCATCGGCCTCGTGACCCAAGACCCGGTGCTGTTCGACGACACGATCCGCGCCAATATCGCTTATGGCACCAAGCCCGAGGACGAGGCGCAAGTGATCGCGGCGGCCAAGGCAGCGGCAGCTCATGACTTCATCATGGGTCTGCCCAAGGGCTACGACACCCGCGTGGGCGAAGCCGGGTCGCTGCTTTCCGGCGGCGAGCGCCAGCGCATCGCCATCGCCCGCGCCGTCTACAAGGATGCGCCGATCTTGCTGCTCGACGAACCGACGAGCTCGCTCGACAGCGAGGCGGAGGCGAAGGTGCAGACGGCGCTCGAAGGGCTGATGCGGGGGCGAACCGTGCTGATGATTGCGCATCGCCTGTCCACGGTGAAGAAGGCCGATCTCATCTGCGTGCTGGACCAGGGTCGCATCATCGAGATCGGGCGGCACGAGGAGCTCGTCGCCAAAGGCGGCCTCTATACGCGGCTGCACGGGACTCAGTTCGGCATCGCCGGAGGCTACGCCGCGCCTGAGGATGGCGGCGCCGAGGACGCTAGCGTCGAGGATGCTAGCGTCGAGGACGCCAGCATCGAAGATCCGAGCGTCAAGGCGGTCGCCGTGGCCGGCAATTAGGCAAGCGCCCCGAGAAGCATGGCGAAGCGGCTGTTCTCCTCCCCGCCCGTGGTCGCTCTCGGCGGCGCCTTGGCCGCAGGCTATATCCGCCTTGTCTATGCCACGAGCAAGCTGCGCTGCGAGCCCGCCGACACCGTCACCAAGCTGTTCGCCCAGCACCCCCAAATCTTCGCCATGTGGCACGGCCAGTTCATGATGCTGCCGAAGATCAAGCCCGAGCGGCCGGCCGACGTCGTCGCCATGGTGGCGCGGCATGACGATGCCGAGCTGATCGGGTCAGTGCTCAAACGCTTCGGCATGACGCTGATCAGGGGTGCGGGCGCCGGCACCCGTCGCCGAAGCAGAGGAGGTGCCGGGGCGCTCAGAGAATCGCACCGCGCGATTGGGCACGGCACCACGGTGGCGATGACCGCCGACGTGCCGCCGGGCCCCGCGCGGAGGGCCGGAGACGGCATCGTCATGCTAGCCAGGCTCTCGGGGCGGCCGATCGTGCCTTGCGCCATGGCGACGAGCCGGTTCTTTGCGCTGAAAAGCTGGAGCGCCTTCACCGTCAACCTCCCATTCTCGACGCTTGGCATCGTGGTCGGCGATCCGATATGGGTGCCTCCCGGAACCGACGATGCCGCGCTCGAGAGTTCCCGCCTCGCCGTCGAGCGGGGCTTGAACGAAGCCACCGCCCGAGCCTACGCTCTTGCCGGAGCCACCGATCCCTTGTCCGCCGAGTCCCAAATCAGCGTTGCCAAGCCCA
>Ga0208044_1000302_pt1 | contig 39935 bp, 17 predicted proteins | sample Sb_taG_8_FD_187712 | JGI IMG/M metagenome (GOLD analysis project Ga0208044, IMG submission 187712) | Peat soil microbial communities from Weissenstadt, Germany - Sb_50d_c_BC metaG (SPAdes) (version 2) | ecosystem: Environmental > Terrestrial > Soil > Wetlands > Peat | place: Germany...
GTCTGTCGTCTGAGGAAGGCGTCAAGTTCCTCCCGCAAATAGAAGACCCGCTTACTGACCTGCGTTCCCTTAAGCAGGCCTTGCTCGCGGTATCGCCGAAGCGTCCCGGCAGGGTCTCCGATGTTAATCGTGTCCAGGCGAAGATAAGAGATCGCCTCATCCTCAGTCAGAAGAGGGCTGACGGGCACAATCTCGACCCTGAGTCTTATCGTGGACAGTGAGTCGAGGGCTACGCGATCCACGATCCTCAAGGAATCGCCGAGACAATCACCGATGTGGTCGTCAGAGGGGCACAGACCTTCTCTGACACGATCCGAGTCCATAGTGGTCCCCATGCCCGCCTGTCGGGGCTGTTGGGACTCACTCATGGACTATAAGGTGGGCCTGTGAGTGGCCCGGCATTCCAGAGGGAGCCTGGTTGCGAAGAATCAGGTTGTCAACAGTTATATTACGCTTAATCGCTTCTCCGGCCAAGAGGCTGGATATGCCTCGGACATACTCTGCGGGGCGTCCAGAAGGAAAGACCTGTTCGGCCATGCGATCCTGCTTGGCGGGGGAAGTACTTCGGGTCATCACTCTCAGATGACAAGAACCGGGATCGTCCGTCGATGCCTTCAGAGTCACCCAACAGGTTTCTGGCTCAAAACCTCGATCGCCTTTGATCTCCATCCTGAAGAAATGGACTGGGAAGCAGGCAGGTGCCGTGGGCCGGCTCGGTCTGCCCCGCGGTCATTCCTTCGACCTGGACTTCCACACCATCCCCTTCCATGGCGAAGATGCTCTGATCGAGAAGCACTACGTCTCCAAGCGAAGTCGGCGACAAAAAGGCATCCTGGCCTTCCTGGTGCAGGACGCCGAGACCCGCGTCTTCTGTTATGCCAACGGCGAATTGCGCAAGAACCAGCAAAACGATGAGATCCTCCGCTTCGTCCGGTTCTGGAAGGAACGGACCGGGCGGTATCCCGAAGAATTGATCTTCGATTCCAAGTTGACGACCTACGCCAAACTCAATGAACTCAATCGGCTGGGAATTCAATTCATCACCCTGCGCCGTCGCTCGCCCGGGCTCGTGCGCGAGATCGACCAGACGCCGAGATCCGCGTGGCGCCGGATCGAGTTGAAGGGCGTCTCGCGGAAGTACAAGCATCCGCGGATCCTCGATGGGCGGATCGCTCTGGCAGAGCCCGAAGTCGGGCGCTGGCGTGAAGTCCCGGCAAGTTTCTCAAAGCATCAGAAAGGAGAAATGCAATGGAACCGACGAACGAGCAAGCAACCTCTGGTGACGATACTTGGTTGGCACAAGCCGACCCCCGGTTGGTCGCACATTACTTCACACTGGGCGACTGTCAGCTCGCCGAACAGTGCCTTGAAAGAATGGGACGCCAGAGGGTGGAGTACCATTTCGAGCGGTTCGGGCTAGACCCTGCTTCATGCGAGACGACGACTCCCGTTAAGTCCACCAGTTTCGTTCCTCTCGAGACTGATGGCTCTGAGGTCGTAGAGTTGGTCATCAGCACCGATCTTTCAGAGTATCTGTCCGCCGAGACCAAGTGGGATGACCTCAGTTGGTGTGAGCGTGCGAAGGCATATGAATGGATCGAGTTGCATCACGAGATCCGCATGGAGATGCCCCTGCTCTCGCCTGAGCACCGTGCACGCTTTGAGGAAATGCTCAAAGTGTGCAAACGACCCGTTCCAGCATACTACCCTTGGTTTTACATGGAGATCATGTACCAGACTGCGGCCCCTGAATGGGAACCTCAGTATGCGGCCTTGGGTCTTCGCTTCTGAGCGTTCCGGCGTCGTCGCCGACTAGCGACTGCATTGCCGGGCCATGAGTTGGTACATCATCCGCTTCGACCAGAGTGCAGCCGGCGTCGAAGCTCGCCGCGACCCTAAAAGCCACACGGGCCTCATCCTTGAAACGGATTGCATCCCGCCCCAGCACCTCGCATACCGCTTCGGAGAGGACTACCTGCCTGGTCAGGGTGAGGAGATCGCTGGGATGAAGGTCTGGACCACCATGAACTCATGCGGAACTTTGCGTTCTAAACCGCGATAGTCAGGTGTAATCACGAGCCATGTCCCAGGGGAATCCTCTGAGCATCAGGAAACCCCGTTGTATTTCTATATAAACAACGACCCGATAACCGGCTAGAAACTCGACGTTTTCTGGAGTTGTCGTATAGTGTTTTGCCGTAGTCGTTTGCGTCTCGTGTGCCGCCGTAAGCGCTTGTAAGTAAGCCCCTTACGGCGTCACGTTTTCCGCCGTGTTTTTAGCCTGTTGTCGGATCGTTGTATATAAACGACCTGCCTCCACGCGCACCAGATGCGCTCCAGTAGGTCAGATGCACGATCCTCGACCGACGAGTGCCCAACGACGATTATAATCCCAGACGCCTGCGAAGAGTCACGTGCCGGGAGGAGGTGCTGAGTCCAGTCATTGTTGGGAACGCCCAGTTTCAGGGGCGCACTTCACATGCTGGATCGGCTGCGTTCGGGGCGGCTCATCTAGGCGACGAGACGAACGTCGAGATCAAGAAGGGGAGCGGGTACGTCTGGGCATTCTCGGAAACAGCGGCCGTCGTTCATTTGTACAACCCGACGCGGGAGGGGGCATTCCTGAACGAAACGATCGGAGACTTCTCCGGCGTGCTCGTATGGGAGACTCCGGCGCGGGCGGCCGCCTGCTGGAGGACCTCGGCGGTGAGGATGCCGGCGAGGGCGCGGAAATCGCGTTGTCGGAGTTGGTCCCCTACCTCTCGCCTGATATGATCGACGTACATGGGAAGCCCTCCTAACTCAGCGGCTTGTCACAAACCACTTATGTCAGAGGGGGCTCCTCGATTTCAAGTCCAAGCTTACTGCTCTTGGGCACAGCCGGCCGGGAACGGTCGGCGAGGTGTAACCCTTGATTCACGCGCTTTTGGCCCGATGGCAACGATCAAGACCCTCGGGAAGGAGTCGATCGGACGATGCCGACGCTCGTGATGTCGATCCAGCGGGCCTTCGAGCTGGCGCTCCAGCATCACCGCTTGGGCCGGCTGGCCGAGGCCAAGCGGATCTACCTCCAGATCCTGGCCCAGGCCCCCGACGATCCCGATGCCCTGCAACTGCTGGGGTTGATCGCCCACGACGAGGGACGACACGCGGAGGCTGTGGAGTTGATCGGCCGGGCGGTGGCGCTCAAGCCGGCGGTGGCGGAATACCGGAACAACCTCGGGGTGGCCCTCTGGGGCGCGGGCCGCTGGGATCAGGCCCTGGCGGCGTATGGAGCCGCGGTCGCGCTGGCGCCGGAGTATGCCGACGCCCATTACAACCTCGGCGGCGCGTTGAAGGATCGGGGCCGGTTCGAGGAAGCTGTCGCCTCCTACCGTGAGGCGGTCCGGCTCAAGCCCGACATGGTCGAAGCTCACGTCAATCTGGGCATCGCCTTGAAGGAACAAGGACACTTGGATGAGGCCATCGCCGCCTACCGCGACGCTATCCGACTCAGGCCCGAGTACGCCGACGCCCACTACAACCTCGGCTTCGCCTTGGCCCTCCAGGGACGTTTGGACCAGGCCATCCAGAGTTACCGCAAGGCCATCGATCGGAATCCCGATTCCGCCGCGTACCAGAGCCAACTGCTTCAAACACTCCACTACCATCCGGGCTATGACATGGCGACGATCTATCAGGAGCACCTCCGCTGGAGCCACGAGCACGCGGAACCCTTGAGACGGTTCATCCAGCCCCATGACAACGATCGCGATCCGGACCGCCCGTTACGGATCGGCTACGTCTCGGCCGACCTTCGCAATCACGCGTGTGCCTTCTGCCTGGAGCCACTGCTGGCCGCGCATGATTCGCGGCAGTTCGAGGTCGTCTGCTATGCGGAGGTGGCCCGACCGGATGAAGTCACCCGTCGCATTCAATCGCATGCCCGGACCTGGCGAAACACGGTGGGGATGTCCGACGAGCAGCTCGCGGCGCAGATTCGCGGCGATCGCATCGATATCCTCGTCGACTTGAAGGTCCACACGGCCGAGAATCGCCTCATGGTCTTTGCGCGCAAACCAGCCCCCGTGCAAGTGACCTGGATGGGCTACCCCGGAACCACGGGCCTGAGCACCATCGACTACCGTCTCACCGACCCCTACCTGGATCCGCCAGGGTTGAACGACCAGTACTACACCGAGGAGACGGTCCGACTGCCAGAGACCTTCTGGTGCTATGAACCCGGCAGCCGGGAGCCGGCGGTCAACCCACTGCCGGCTTGGCGCACCGGACAGATCACCTTCGGCAGCATGAACAGCTTCTGTAAGGCGAACGATCTGGTGCTGGGCCTATGGGCCCGGGTCCTGCGGTCCGTGGCCGGTTCGCGGCTGATGGTCTTGATCGATTCGGGGAGTCATCGCCAGCGGACGCTCGAGGTCCTGGAACAGAACGGGGTCGACCGGGTTCGGGTGGAGTTCGAGCCCAGGCGGGCAAGGCCGCTGTACCTGGAGCTGTGCCATCGCATCGACATCGCCCTGGACATGGTCCCCTACAGCGGCGTGACCACCAGCCTGGATGCGCTGCTGATGGGGGTCCCCGTGGTCTGCCTGGCGGGGCGGACGGCCGTCTCCCGCGGGGGGCTGACAATCATGTCGAATATCGGTCTGCCCGAACTGGTGGCTCGCAGCCCCGATGAGTACGTGGCGATCGCGGCGCGGCTGGCCAGCGACTTGCCGCGATTGGCGCTGTTGCGGTCGACCCTGCGTGAACGGTTGGAAAGCTCGCCGATGATGGATACCCAGCGGTTCGCTCGGCAGATCGAGATCGCCTACCGGACCATGTGGCGGCGCTGGTGCGCCGCGCCATGATCAGGACGACCCGGCTCCGCGGAGGGTCCGCGCTCAAAACACCCCGTAGAAGCCGCTCTTTTCGATCCGCAGTTGATCGCCGTGAGCGGCGTAGTCGAAGCCGACGTCATAGAGGAGGTGATCGAGCTTCGCCCGGTTCTCCTCCACGAAGCCGATGATCGCGGGGGGATAGGCCAGCGTCTTGAGGAAGAACATCAGTTGGTCCACGTTGACGCCCGAGAAATAGACGGTGTCCTGCCGGGGCTTGTTGGCGATGCAGATGGTGTGGCAGGTTCGCAGCTCGGGCCTGAGGACCCGATTGATGTCGACCTTGGTGGCGTCGAACTGGGCCGAACAGGCGATCTTCGCCGCAGCCTCTTTGAGCTGCCGGCCCGCGTCGAAAAAGAAATAGAAGTTTTCCAGCGTCGTGCTCTCGGACCGGAGCGCATAGGCGATCCCGGAGGACACCGTGCTGCCCGGGTTGCCGACGTAGAGGTGTACCACGTCCAGGTCGCGCGACCCGGATACAACGTCGTCGTTGAGGTCGATCGAGAACATGAAATAGGGCAGGCTTTCATTGATGGGGACATCGCACCGGACAAACGGCCGGATCGCCTTCAGGACCCGCGTGATCGAGACATCCCGTTCGCGCCGCTTGTAATCGTAGAAGTAGAACTCCCAGGCCAGGCGATCCCCCAGCCGCTTGACCCCCCAGACGGTGCGGAACCAGCCGATGGCCTCGCGGAGCGACTGGACGACCTGGAAGGCCCCGACGTCGATCCCCGCCCAGTCGAAGGAATGGAAGAGCAAGGTGACGGGTCGGTACTTATTCTCGACCGGGGCCACCGGCTGGTAGGGCGCCCAACAGTAGTTGAAGTACGCGTCCTGGGCAGTGGTGTACTCAAGCCGATCGGGATTCATCATCATCACTGGGGCCTCGCCCACCGGAACCGCCGTATCCGCTCGCACCGATCAGGCCATGATGTCCTCTCCCAATCCCTGGCGCTCTTCCATTCCATAGTAGACGTTGAAGAAGTCCTCGCCTTCCCGATGAGTACCTCCCGCCAGGTGGCCAATCACTTGTGACCGGTTCGGGTCGAGCAGGGCCTGGAATTGCTCGTTCGGGATCGAATAATGCCGGCACATCCTCGCGAAGAATGGGGACAGGCGCTTCATCTGAAGCCGGGCGTCATACAGGTTCAACTCGAAGGATTTTCTTGGGTTCTTGTCCTCGGTCACCTCCACGTACCGCACCATTCCCTGACCGATCCGGTCCTCGGTCAACATGAGGATGTCCCGCGCGATGTCGAACGACTCACCCACGTTGCCGTTGCCGTAAATCACGGCAATTCGACTGAGCATGCCTGCAACGGATAACCCCGGGTACCAGAAGTATCGCGACACCGCGGTCCGGGAGGGCTCGGTTGGGTCCCACTTGAAGGCCAGGTACAAAAGCATGGGGGCGGAGCCGAGGGGGCGATCAGCAACGACGCCCATCTCCAGGTAAACCTTGTACAGACACGAGGTTCGGTTCTCCTCGTAGCCAAAATGGAGGTACGGGGCCGCGGCCAGGAGCCGGCCCGCGTCGTTCAGGAACCGCTCAGGCATGCCCAGGCGCTGGCAGAGCTCCCGAATCTTCCGATGGGCATTCGCCCCTATGGCATCCTTGCAGATGCTCAACAAGAAGCGATTGCGTAAGATCGCGCCCTGGCAGACCCGGAACGACCGTTCGTGGACGAACCGAATCTGGAGCCCACCGACGAGCTGCCAGAGCAAACGCGCCCTGGGATTGGTCGCTGGTAGAGCGTCGCGACGCTGATCGAGAGACGATGGCCGAGCGCCGCCCAACGGGGCGACCTGGGGCCCGGGCGCCTTTCCAGCGTTGGGTTCGCGCGGCGGGACGGGAACCGGGACTGGGTCGATCGGGTAAGGCGTAAGGGCGTCGGCTTGCCAACCGAACTTGCGAATATAGGCCGTGTTCAACCCCAGGCAGCCTCGTGACCCGCAAACTGTTCGATGGACGCACTGTTCGAAGCCGTTGCGCTGAAACTCCTTCCAGAAGGACGGGTCGATGAAGAGTTCCGGCTGAAGGTTCTCGAGCGCGTCGTGAACCTCGCCGAGCAAGCATTCCGGGAAGTTCTTCACCTCCACGGCCCGGCCCAGCGCGCGGGCCTTGACGATGGCCTGCTTCAAGAACAGCAGCACATCGAGATGGGAGGCGATGAGGTCCTTATCATCCTGTTCACTCATGGGCCAATAGTTCCAGAAATCCATCTGGACCAGTCGCCGGAGATGCCCCAATCGTTCGACCACTCGCGGCAGGTGGCGGTAACTCCGCTCGGTGATCACCGTGTTGGTGCAGATGATGACGCCCTCAAAGGCTTCGAGGTTCTCCAGCCCCCGGAGCGTCTTGTGGAAGGAGCCCGGCACTTTCGTGATGTCGTCGTGGGACTCGGCGTCCGAGGCCGTCACACTCACGAAGTATTCGTCGATCCCCGCCGCGATCAGCTCACGGCAGTAATTCTCGTCCGCCAGGCGCATCCCATGGGTCTGGATGCGGACGTGTTCGAACCCATTGCGGCGGGCGCGGCGGGCGAGGTCGGGCAAGTCGCGGCGAAGGGTGATCTCCGACCCGGTGAGGACCAGTGCCTTCCACCTCTGGTGCTGCCGGTTATATTCCAGGAGTTCCTGGAACCGCTCCATCGACTCCGGTTCGAGCCGGTCCATGGTTCCTTCGATCATGCAGTGCTCACAGAGCAGGTTGCACCGGAAGTGCATCGTGATCTCGACGTACTGATCGTGGTTGAAACACCCCATGGAGGTCTCGCTTCTCGATCTCGTCTGAACCGTTCTGACCTCGGGCCCCGGGGCGGCCATTGGAGGGCAGGAATTGCTCGAAGCGGCACGAAAAGACCGCCAACCGCAAGGGCACCGTCAAACGTCGTCGCTTTCCGTGCACAATTTACGATAGGGGAACGGACCAAGGTTTTCAAGCTGGGGCTGCCCCGCCGGACCGCTCCCGGGGAGCCTCCTCAGTCGCAACCGACGCGGATCGGACCGTCCCACTGAGCCGGTCCTCCAGGGCGGAGGCAATCCGGGCGAAGACCCCGGCCCAATCTCCCCATACCTCTTGCCGGAAGAGCCGCATCGTCGGGTACCACGGGCTGTCGTCGCGGTCCAGCAGCCAGCGCCAGTCGGGGGCGAACGGCAATACGACCCAGGTCGGCCGGCCCATCGCCCCTGCCAGGTGCGCGATCGCTGTATCGGAAGAAATCACCAGGTCCAAACTCATCATCACCGCCGCCTCATCGACGAACACCCCGGCCGTCGCGCGGATCCGTCCGCCCAGGTCGACCACCGGGAACCGGTCGCCCGGCTCGTGAAGCTGCTCCGTTCCCGGGCCCCGCTGGAGGCTGAAGAGCCGCACCCCCGCGAGCCGGGCCAACGGCGCGAACTCGGCCAACCGGAACGACCGGAGACGGTCCAAGCTGTACTGGGGGTTCCCCTGCCAGACGATGCCGACCTTGAACTCCGGGATCGGACCCAGCTCGCGGCGCCAGTGCGCGACCCAAGCGGCGTCGGCGTCGAGGTACGGCACCACCGCGGGCACGTCCGCGAGGGTCGTCCCAAAGATTCGCGGAAGCCCCATCAGAGCAGCGTGGACGTCGAACCTCGGCAGCGGGTCCCCCTCGGCGACCAGTTCGTCGATGCCCGCGCAACCGGACAGGAGCTGAGCCAGGGGTCTCTGGCAGACCACCAGCACGCGACCGCCGCGCCGCTGCACCAGGGGCGCGAAACGGATGAACTGGATCGTATCGCCCAGGCCCTGTTCGGCATGGAGCAGGATGGTCTTGCCGGCCAGTGCCTGACCATCCCAGGGCGGTTGGGCGAAAACCGGACGATCCATGCGATGCCCCCACCGCCATTCATATTCGGCCCACCCCAGCTCGTATTGACCCATCAACAGCCAGGCCAATGACCGATTCCATCGCGCCCCGGGATGGTCGGGCTTGAGCTGCAGGGCCCGCTCGTAACTCGCCACCGCCTCGTCTAGCTTGCCCTGGCCTCGCAACGCGTTGCCCAGGTTCACGTAGAAAGTCGCAAGACCGGGCCTGCGCTGCAAGGACTTCCGGTAACAAGCCACCGCCTCGTCCAACCTCCCTTGCAAGCTCAGAGCGTTTCCCAGGCTGTTCTGGGCGTCGGCGCGGTCGGGACGGAGCTGGAGGACCTGCTGGTAGCACGCCACGGCTTCATCCAACCTCCGCGGCTCATTGGCCTGATCAGCCTCCGCGGTTAAGATGGTGGGATCGGTGATCGGGAGCGGTCACCGATTGCGGCGGTGCTGTCTGAAGGCGACGGCCGGCGGCCGGCCCGGCCGATCCGGCGGTCGCGGCTCCGCGTGCTGATCCGCGAGGTGAACGATGGTGGAGCGCGTGCTTGTTCTGGGCGGGGGGACCGCGGGGTTGCTCACCGCCATCGCCCTCAAGACGAAGATACCGCGGCTTCGAGTCACGCTCTTGCGGTCCGATGACCCGGGCCTCATCGCGGTTGGCGAGGGGACGACGCCCCACTTCCGGGAGCTGGTGCACCGATACCTCGGGATCGGACTGCCGGAATTCTACCGCGGGGCGGCACCGACGCCAAAGCTGGGGACCCGGTTCGTGTGGGGACCGAGGGCCTCATTCAACTTGCCGTTCGGGTCCCACGTGCTTCGTCAGCCCGAGGGCCTGGCGCGGCCGTTGGGGTTCTATTGCGATGAGGACATGGAAGACTTGTGCCCGTCCTCCTCGCTGATGTCGGCCTGCCGCGCCTTCCCCGTCGCCGACAACGGATCCCTGGTGATCGTGGAGGACATGGCCTATCACCTCGACAACGAGCGGCTCGTCGCCTTCCTGGAGCTCCACGCGACGAGGCTGGGGATCGAGCGCCTCGACGAGACGGTCCAGGACGTGAAGCGGGGCGAGCAGGGCGTGGACGGCCTGGTCGCCGCCTCGGGGGTGACGTATGAGGCGGACCTCTATGTGGACAGCTCGGGGTTCCGCTCGCTGCTTTTGGGCCAGACGTTGGGTGAGCCGCTGGTCAGCTACAAGGCGTCCCTGTTCTGCGACCGGGCCGTGGTCGGTACCCGAAAACGCGACCCCCGCGAGCCGATCCGCCCGTACACGACCGCGGAAACCATGAACGCGGGGTGGTGCTGGCAGGTCGAGCATGAAGAGCGAGTGGCGCGAGGTTATGTTTATTCGTCGGACTTCCTCACCGACGAGGAGGCCGAGCACGAGTTCCGGGCGAAAAACCCGCGCGTGCAGGCCGCCGGGATTGTGAAATTCGTCTCGGGCCGGCGCCGGCACGCTTGGGTCCAGAACGTGGTGGGGGTCGGCGACGCTGCGGGCTTCCTCGAGCCGTTGGCGGCGACCTCGCTGCAGGTGATCGCTCACGACGCGTCGCGGCTCACGGAGATCTTGCTCGACGCCAAGCTGAACCCGGGCCCGGCGGCGCGAGTGTACAACGTGAGGTCCGCGGCAAGCTGGGACGCGATCCGGGACTTCCTCGCCTTGCATTACCGCTTCAACACGCGGCTGGATACACCGTTCTGGCGGGCCTGCCGCTCGGACGTCGACCTCTGCGGGGCCTCCGAGCTGGTGTCGTACTACCAGGAGGAAGGGCCGAACGAGAGGGGCGCGATTATCCTCCCCCCGACGCACTCGTGGCTTGGGTTTACGGCCGACGCCTCTTACACCCTGCTCCTGGGACAGCGGGTGCCGCATCGGAAGACGTACGAGCCGTCGGATGACGAGCTGCGCGAATTGGCGTCGATCCGGCTGGAGAACCGGGCTCTGGCGCTGAATGCTTTCGAGCCGGGCCGCGCGCTGAAAGTGATGCGCGATCCACGGATCGTCATGAGGCCCGGTCCCGGGCCCGACGGGTGACCCGTGGGCGCATGAATGAGACGGCGACCAGGACCGTCCCCTTCTTCCTACTGGGGTGGGGGAAAGACCCAGAAGAACTCGCCGGTCCGGCCGTGCTCGGCGGCTGCCCGTTTTGTGATGTGCTCGTGCTCGGCTTGGAGGTCCGCCTCGGACCAGCCGAGGCAGGACCGCATCTTGAGCGTCCGGTGGATCGCACACGATGGGTCATCCACCCCATCGGGCCGTGACCAGGAAGAACGGCATCTCCAGGTGGATGGTCTGGATCTCGACACCCTCGAACCCGAGCTCCTTCAGTCGCTCTTGATAAAACAAAGGGGAGCGGAAGTTGCGGAAGAAGAGCAACATCGGGATCATCGAGTACGGTACCGAGGCGGTCCCAACCTCGATGGGGGCGCGTTCGAAGATCAGCAGGGTCCCGCCGGCATCCCGGAATTGACTCGCCCGGGTGAGAATCCGCGTCGCGTCGTCGTTCGACCAATCGTGGAGCATCGATTTAAACGTGATCAGATCAAAGCCCGTTGGCAGGGGATCGACCAGCGCGCTCCCCTTGACGAAGTCGATCCTGGGGGCCTCCGGCTCTCGGCGGACGTGTTCCCGTCCGATGTCGCAAACCACGGGAAGGTCGAAGACCGTGCCGCGGAGACCGGGGTGCTTCTTGCAGACCCGCAGGATGAACTCGCCGCTGTTCCCCCCGACGTCGAGCATCCTCGCGTACCGCGAGAAGTCATGAAATCGCATGCAGGCTGGAGCCTCGTATCGCGTCAGGCAGGTCGTGAACCGCATCCACCGCTTGGTCGCTTCGTAGTTCTCAGGGCTCGGCTCGAGGCAGCGACTGTAATCGAACAGGTTGAAGATGCGCGCCTTCTGCATGAACCGGTCGGGGTCGACGAACAACCAGGGAAAGAACTGGATCAAGTCGGGGGCGACGAGATTGGCGAAGTCAAGCTTGGCTTCCAGCAGGTCGCGAAAGCGCAACGCGCCCCGGAATCGGGGCGTCAGCCGGATCTCGTCGCCGATCCGCTCGACGACCTGGTTGGCGGCGAGAAGATCGAGCAGGAGCCGCAGCCCCCGGCGATCCCCCCGCCAGGTCGGCTCGAGGCGAGCCAACGTACTGGGCTGCTCCGCCCCCAGTTGGTCGATGAGCCGCAGCGCCAGCGCACTTTTCAGGGCCTGCGCCGCGACCATGTTCGTGAGGAAATCGTTGACGCAGAGGAAATCGAAGTCCTCGCCCGGCTGGCACTGCGGCACCTCTGACAAGGCCATGGCGCTTGCCCTTCCCCCAGTCGGGAGGCTCCGGCCGCGGCCCACGCGGCCCCGGACGGACTCACCGATCGAGCACGTCTGTAACATACGGATGACCCGAGCCGATTATCAAGAGTCTGCGCGGCGATTCACAATCACCACGAGCTGATCGTCCGGAGAATCATCTCCCGCGACGACTCGATGACTTCCCGCCCGGGAGCGGGCCGGTTCAGGAAGCTGACCCAATTGATGAGGTCGAGCAACCGGCACGCGCGCCTCCACTGGGGGGCGAGGATGCCTCCGTGGCTGACAAACCCCTCGATCAGGCTGCGTTCGAACGGCTCGATGTCGCCAAACGGCGGCCTGAGGATATGACCGAGATCGACCAGCGGCGTCGCGCTGATCGCGTATTCCCAGTCCACGACGCCGGAGACCTTCCACTGGCCGCCCACCCTGAGGACAAGGATGTTCGACCCGTCGAAATCGCCGTGAACCAGGCAGGGCACGTCGTCGAGGTCATCGAGGAGCGGGCTCGCGGCCGTCACGAATCTCCACAGCTCTCGACTGAGCTCCCCACCAAGGCGTTCGCCGGCCTGACCTCCGACGAGGTCCTGATGAATGTAAGACCGGAAGACCGCGCCATCCAGATGCATCGGCTTCGAAACCTCGAGTGCATCGTCGAGGAACCCGGCCGACGGGAACTTGAAGGAGCCGATCTCCGCCAGGACCGCTCCGACCTGCCGTCCGACCTCGACGACCTCCTGCCGGCTGGCCATCGCGGGCAGGTCATCGAGCGCGATCCCTTCAAGCCACTCCAGGATCGCGTACGGATGCCCGGTGAACGGATTGGACACCGCGTAGTAGAGGAAAAGTGGGACCGGGACCCGAGGCCGCACCCGCCCACCGAGCACGGCCTCCAGCCGTGAGGACTCGGGTCGGGTGACGAAGATTCGCAATCGGACCGGTGACTCCCGACCAGAGATGATCAGGCGGTAATTGGTGTTGGAAAGGCCCCCTTCGACGGGCCGAGCGTCCTCGACCTGTCGACCAGGGAACGCGGGCTGAACGAGCGCGTACAGGGTTCTGATGTCCAGGAGCAGGAACTCGGCTCCCCGCTGCCAATGACGTTTCATGAGTCAATGGTCTGAATAAGGTACAAAAGCGTTGAAGGCCATGGATCTCCGTTCGCCCTTCCCGCGGAACGGTTCGGCCCCATGCAAGAGCCAGCCGGGGAAAATGTAAAAATCGCCAACCCGAGGTTTGAAACTGATGAGCGATTTCGAGTATTGCTGTTTTCCCCCCATGAGGAAGTTGATATAGCCGGCCTGTCTCCCGGAGATGTACGTTTTTGCCTCTTCCGCCTCTTGGTCGCTGATTTCAGGGACCTTGAGGTAAAGCACCCCGGAGATGTCGCCCGAGTGAAAGTGGACCGGGCTGGGCGCTCCCGCGAATTGACTCACGACCCAGAAGCTCTGGAACTTGACTTCCTCAATCCCCGCATTGGTGACCCGCTGGAGACAACGACCGATGAGGCGTGCGGTCTGCTGTGCCAGCGACTCTTCGCCACCGGCGAAGACAAGGCTCCGCGGCAGGACGAACTCCATGCCTTGATGCCCCGCCACGACCTCATCGGCATATTTGTTAATGTGGTTGAGTAACGTGCTCGGCACCGTCGCCTTCGCGATCATCGGGCCTAACGGGGAGTAGAAGTCCATCCCCGGGTCCTCTCCATCGCTCGCGCAGATGTTCGCTTCCGCTTCGTACGTTCTAAGCAATTTGGTTCGGTTGCTTGGTTTCATCATTTCGTATCCTCATTCTTCCAAGAGGATTCAATCGCCGAAACAGGCTGGCGGCAACTCTTCGCGATAGTATTCTTCCGAAAAAAAGATATTTCTTGCAATCCGCTCAGGCAAGCGATACAGAACACTGTGAAAGTCAAATGTGCTGGCCACGTTGTCGTGTGCTCTCGTTCTTTCCCTGCTCGCCATAGTCGGCGTCCGCTCGCAAGAGGGTGTTTCCTTCAGGATCCTGGCGATGCGTTCGAGGCTGGGAGCAACCTCGTCAACGATCTATCGTCCCCTTCACCTACTCCATATGAGGAGTGCATCATGTCTCTGAACAGGCGAGACCAGTCGGGGATGAGATGGAGGTATAAGGCGACGAAAAAGGCTCGCACCGCGAGCCAACACCGGCGGGCGCGACGGCGGGCGCTTACCATCGAATTGTTGGAGTATCGCACCCTCCTCACGGTCACGGCGACGCTGAACGGCAACGTCCTGGATATCACTCTGGACGCCTCCAACGACTCGGCGATCGTGTCTCAGGTTTCATCCAATATTGATGTGTTTGATGGCACGATGCACACGGAGTTCGCCGCCTCGGCCGTCCAGAGCATTGACGCGCAGGGTAACGACCTCGCGAACCAATCGGTCGCGCTCGACAGCGCCATCACGTTGAGCAGCGCGCTAATGGTCTCCCACGTGACGACGGCCACGGTGACCGGCAACTACACAGTCGGCTCAGCCAACCTGACGGCTGATGGAACCCTCACGATTGCCCCTGGCGCCATTGTCTCGAGCCGCCAGATTGCTGCCGGTGGCGATCCCCTGACGGCCCACTCGACGGGCGACTCGGGAGACCTGACCTTTACGGCACCCGCCATCACGGTAGGGGATAATGCCGAGTTGCTGGCAAATGCCGATAGCGGTTTCACCTCGGGCGACGTGGCGCTTACGGGAACCAACTCAGTCAACCTGACCTGGATTCTGGGGCTCGCCAATTTCGCGACTCTGAATGCGAATTCGTCGATCGCCGTGGGCGCGGCGACGATTCGTGGCAATGATGTTTCGATCACGACCGACGCGGACACCAGTAAGACGGTCGACCTGACCGTCACTCCTTCGAATCCTGACCTCGGTCCGCTCCAGAACATCATCGAGAACGCCATCCTGCCATTCCAGGTTAGTGCTGCGGCAAGTACCTCCAGCGCCGACTCGTCGATCATGATCGGGTCGGGCTCGCAGATCACCGCAGATGACGACGTCACGTTGACGGCGGATGCAACCTCGGACTCTCAAATCACGACCTCGGCCGAGTACCTGGGCGTGACTTATGGGAGCTCTGAGCCGACGGCGAGCGTGACGTTGGCGGGCGGTCCAAGCGGTGCTTCGGTCAGGGCTGGTGGCGATTTCAACATGCAAGCGGCGGCAAATAACACGCTCGCGGTTACCACGATCGTCCCCAACGGAGGCGACAGCGGAAACGTTTCATTCGCCTACGGCCATGCTCGAACGAACTCCACGGCGAACCTGGAGAGCGGTTCCACAGTCACAGCCGCCAACGCCTCCATTGGCGCGGTGAATACCAACTCCTTCAGCACGCAGGCCATCGCCTCGGGTTTCAATCAAAGTTCCAGCACAGGTGTGGGCGCGACGATCAGCATCGGAGACTATCAATCATCGGCCACGACGGATGCCAGCGGCAGCATCACCGCGACAGGAAATGTCGGTATTGCAGCGAGCTCGGTCAACACCAGTGACATCACCCGCTCGTTCGCCTCCGTGCTCAACCCCACTGTGGGTTCGTCCTTGCTTTCCGCGGTCCAGAATTATCTCGCTGGTTTCCCATTCCCCACGTCGTTCGATGGCTCAACCATCGACCCTGCGGGGGCCGGCCAAAACGTGCTCGTCGGGGGCGCAGTCGTGATCGTGGCCAGCCAGAACTCGGCCAACGCGTCCGTCGGCGCCGGCGGTCTGGTGTCGGCGACAGGCGACGTCACCGTGTCGTCCGAAGCCGAGGACAACATCAGCATCAGCGCCACGGCAAGTGCGGGCGCCGCCAACGTCACGAGCGTGGGGGGAGCGGTCGCCGTCTCGAACTATACCAATGAGGCGAGCTCCTTCATCGGGAATGCAGCCACGGTCAATGCCGGCGGCCTTCTGCACGTCGTCTCCGACGCAAACGTCCCCAACCAGACGGCCCCCTTCGTTCCGGCATTGGACTTGTCGCACACCGACTCGGCGACGGGAACGGGCCGGATCGCCGAGCAATACGCCGACGGCGGCGCGGTCGGCAGCGATGTGCAAAGTGCCCTCGCACCGATCGCGGCCTACTTGAACCCGCTCCTCAATAATCCAAACGGAATCGGCACCAGTTTCGTCGATGGGGGCGGGACGGTAACGGCCAACGGCACCGCCGGCGTCGGCGGCGCCGTCAACTTCTTGAGCGTTACCAACACGTCCTCTGCGTACATCGCCCCGGGCGCTCAGGTCAACCAAGGCGCCTCATCAACGACGCAAGATGTCAACGTAGAGGCGACCAGCGAGCTCGATACGCTCGACCTGGCCGGGATTCCCTCGGCACTGGGTTTCACGGGGGGCGGCGGCGGGAGCACCGGCGTTGGCGGTTCATTCGACCTGGTCTCTTACACCAACTCGGCCCAGGCCTACATCGACGACACTGCCAAAGTCTCGGCCGGCCACGACATCACGGTCGATTCCCAGACGACAAACTACCTTCTCAACGTGGTCCAGGCCGGGGCCGCCGCCCAGAGCGTGGGCGTGGAAGGGGCAATCGGGTTCGTCCGGATCAAGAACCAGTCGCTTGCCTACATTGAGGACGAAGCGGTCATCAATGCCGACAATGACGTGAATGTGAGCGCCACCAATCAGGCCCTCGATATTAATGTAAGCGGCGGGCTGGCCGAAGGGGACGTGGTTGGAGTGGGGGCCTCGGCGTCGTTTAACGATATCTCCGACACGACGGTGGCCGAAATCGGCGATTTCAACGGTTTGACCGGGGCTCCCGGCTCTGTCGTCGCCGGCAACAACGTCGATGTCTCTTCACAGTCGACTGAGACCGCCTGGGCCATCTCGGTCGCGGGGGCTGGCGCGGCCGGTGTCGCCTCCGGCAGTGGCGGCGTCTCTTCCTACCAGGGCAACAGCTACGGCTACGGAGTCTCAGGGGACGTCGGCTTCAACCTGGTCACAAACGACACAAAGGCCTTGATCCAAGGCGCGATGCCGGTCAACGCGGGACAGAACCTGCAGATCGACGCGACCGGCACATCCGATCTCATTGCCGGTGCGGGAGCCGTCGCGTTCGGCAACGACATCGGCATCGCCGGCTCGTTCGCCGCCAACGATCTGACCAACACAACGTTGGCGCAGACCCAGGGGGCGGCCGTGAGCGCCACTTCCATCGCGCTCGAGGCGACCGCGACCCAGCAGTTTGCGACTCTGTCCGACGGCGGCAGCGGTGCGGCCTTGGACCCCATCGACTTCCCAAATTTCGCGGGCTCGGTCAACCTCGACAATCTCTCCAACGACGTCGAGGCCTCTCTCGGCGACGGCTCGACCGCCAATTCCACCGGCGACGTCCTGATCCAGGCGACGAGCTCGACGACCGTGTTCTCGGACGCCGGGGCCACGTCGGCCATCGCGAACGGTTTCCTCGCCCTCGGCCTCGCGCTCGACCTCGAGTTCCTGAACGACACCGTCAATGCCTCGATCGGCACGGGCAATGTCAACGCGGGCGGGAACATCAGCGTCTTCGCCAGCGCCGCCGAGACGATCGACTCGATCTCGGCGAGCCTTGCTCAGGATCTCCAGGCCGGCAGTGGCGGAGCGGGGGCGGTCTCGTCCGTGAGCCTCGACCCAGACGTCCAATCGTTCGCGAACGGGATGGTGACGACACCGGACAACCTCTTCCTCAACGCGGCGAATACTGCCAACCTGGTCGTCTCGGCCGGCGCGGCGGCCGGAGGCAACACAGCCGGCGTTGGCATCTCGGCGGCCAACAGCAACATCAACAGGACCGTCAAGGCATTCGTCGGCGCCGGTGCCAACGTCCATACGGGAGGCGGGGGCACCCCGATCAACGACCCCGGCGGGTCGTCGTTCGGCGGCAACGGGCTCTCGATTCACGCCGCCACGACCGACAACATCCTCTCGTTCGCCGCGGGTGTTGCCGACGCGAGTCAGGTAGCGGTCGAGGCATCGGCCGTCGTGAACACGATGTCGAGCGACACCGAGGCCTACATCGGTACAGGGGCTATCGTAACCTCCGCGCAACTGGTGGAAGCCAAGGCCGAGCAGGCGACGACGATTTTGAGTGTGGCCGGAAGCTACGCCAGTGCCCCGGAGGTCGGCGTCGGCGCGGCCGGAGACGTCGAGACCCTGAATCGAACAATCAAGGCATACATCGCGTCCTCGGCCAATGTGAATGCGCAGGGCAACGTCACCCTCACCGCCAACTCACAAGACCAACTCGACTCCATCGTCGGTGGCACCGCGGGGGGCGGCCAATTAACGATAGCCGGGTCGGCGTCGGCCCTCTCACCGACCACGACGACACTGGCCTACATCGACCAGGGAGCGACCGTGTTCACTCCCACCAACGTGGCGGTCGCGGCTGAGAGTACCGCGACGATCACGACCCAGGTCGGCGCCTCCACATTCTCCAGCACGCTGGGCGTCGGTCTGTCGAACACCGCCATATTCAACTCCGGCGATACCGAGGCTTACATTGCCCAGGGCGCGAATGTCACGGCGCAGGCCAACGGCGCGGCGATCGTCGTCCCCTCGGGAGAGCAGGACTCGGGAGGCAACGATCTCACCCAAAGCCTCGACGGGCTTTCGCTCTCCGCGCTTACCCGCGAGGTAATCTCCCCAGCCACCGCGGGCAGCGCGAACCAGCCGAGCGGTGCGGGACTTGCCGGCTCTGCGACATTCACGACCCTCTCAGAGACGACCAAGGCCCATATCGACCCGGGTGCCATTGTGAACCAATCGCTCGCCGGAGCTGGTCCCGACCAGGTCGTCTCGCTGGTCGCGTCCGATATCACGCACCTCACGAGCTTCACGGGCGACCTCGGGGCGGGGGGGCTCGTCGGCATCGGCGCTGGGGCCGACGCCGCGTCGGTCACAAAGGACACCGAGGCGTTCATCGCCGGCAACGTCCAGGCGGACCAAGACGTGCTGGTCCGCGCCCTCTCCTCCGAGCAGGCCGTGTCGATCTCAGGCACCGCCGAAGTCGACTCCGCAATCAACCTGGCTGGGGCCGCCAGCATCTATACACTGGACGTGACCACCAAGGCCTACCTCGACAACGGGGCAACGGTCTTCGCACAGGGCAACGTGCTGGTCTCAGCGAACGACGACGACCAGGTGAACCTGCTCGACGATCTCAGCGGCGCATCGGCGCTGGCCAGCGTCGGCGGGGCACTGGGCATCGCTACGGTAAACCGCGTGACCGAGGCCTACGTCGGCGCGGCCACCGTCGACGCCCTTGGCAATGGGCCGGGTGTCGACGCCGCGGACGGCACCTTCACCGTCAATTACGCTCCAGACAGCGGTGGCGTCGGCGACGTGGCGCCTCCCGGCATCGACTTCATCGACAACATCCTCATCGTCGTCTTGCACACCGGCGGGCTGATCAATCTGACCGACGTCTCGCCGGTGCCCAGCGACCCGGCGCTGTCGCAGGTGCGAACCGTCACACCCAACACACAGACGGTCAACGGGCTGGCCGTCTCGGCGGTGTCTACTGGCGCCGTCAAGAACCTCACCAAAGGTTTCGGCGCGGCATTCGTGGCCTCGCCGGAGCTGTCCGCGGCCGCGGACGTCGTTAACACCCAAACGGCGGCGTTCCTCGCGGCCAGCGCGCAGGTCAACCAGCACCCGAGCGGAGCAGCAACCGACCAGTCGGTGCTGGTGGCGGCCGGCAGTGACTTCTTCCATCTGGGAATCGCTGGCAACTTCTCTGCCGCCGGCGTCGCGTCGGTCGGCCCGAGCATCGACGCCGTGCTCATCAAGAATACGACCACCGCGTCTATCGGTGCCTCGGCGCTAGTTAGCGCCCAAGGCGACGTCGTGGTGCAGGCGAACGCGACGGAGTACGTCGTTTCGGTCAGCGCCGGCGCTGCAGGCTCGGTCTTCCTCGGCATCGCACCGTCGGCAGCCCTGGTGACGGTGAACAACCAAACCTTGGCCTTCATCGACCAGGGAGCCACCGTCGACGCCGGTGGCAACGTCCTGCTCTCGGCCACCGACACGACCCACTCCGACATCCTCACTGGCAGCTTTGGCGCAGGCTTCCTGGCCAGCGCGGGCACTTCGCTGGGGGCGGCCCTGATCACAAAGGACACCGAGGCGTGGATCGGAGCCAACGCGACCGTGAACGCCCAGGCCAACTCACCGGCGGGGATCGAAGTCTATTCCGGCGACACCTCCAACGGGTTCGCGACCGAGTCGATTCATGGCGTCGGCGTGCAGGCGACCTCGTCCGAGAATACGGTGACGATGGCCGGGAGTGGATCGGCCGCGTTCGGCGTCGGAGTGGCCGCCTCCATCCCCGTGGATATCATTCTCGCGACCACCAAGGCGCACATCGACCCCGGCGCGTCCGTCAATCAGAGCGCCGGAGCGGCCAGCGACCAGACGGTCAACGTCGCGGCCGCCGACACCGTCTCCACCCTCGGCATGGCGGTGAACCTGATTGGCGGCGCGCTCGCAGCCGCCGGTGGCGTCGACCTCGGCATCGTTCGCAACGACACCGAAGCGTACACCGGTAAAGGGGCTAAGGTTAGTGCCCTCCAGGACGTTGACGTCCTGGCGCTGTCCAGCAAGCTGGACCAGAGCTTCGTCGGCGGCTTCGGTGTTGCCGTGGCCGGCATCGTGGGGTCAGTTTCTGTGTATTCCATCGGCGCCCCACTGAGCAGCGACGCCACCGACCTGCTTGGCTCGGTCGACGGCTCCGTTCAGAGCTACGTCGACGACCAGATCCAAAGTATCACCCAGGGCACGTCGGGGGTTTTTTCAAGCATTCTAAACGCATATGCCGGGGCCTTGGGCAGCCCCGCCCAAGCGGCCGCCGCTTCGCTTGGGAACCAGGCACCGACCGGCGCCGTGAGTACGGCCGTGAACAACAGTAACCCAAGCACGGGCACTGCAGCCTACGTCGACGGGTCGGTCGTGAGCGCCGGGCGAGATGTCAACATCGAGGCCAACGACCAGCTCCACGCAGTCATCGACACGTCATTCACCTTTGCCTTCGCCCTGACCAGCGTGCCGGTAAGCCTGAGTATCGACGCCGCCCTGCTCACAACCCACAGCGACGCCGCGGCCTACGTTTTCGACGGGGCGATGGTGTCGGCAGGCCACGACGTCAACGTGCTGGCTGCCGGCAATAACTTAAACGACGTCGCCGCCACCGTGGCCGACAGCGACATCGCCAACACGGTCACCGCGTACGTCGATGGCGCGAAGGTGATCGCCACGGACGTCGTCACCTTGACCGCCACACCGACTTCGACCATCAAGACCACCAGCCGGACCCTCGGCATCGGGCTGTTCAATCCCGTAAAGATCGACGACCCGCGGATCGCGCTCAGTAATATTGCAAACGTCACCGACGTCCACGTCTCCGACGGGGCTGACGTTGAAGGCGCCCAGGGGGTCACACTGGCGGCGCACGACACCTCGTCGATCACCTCGCAGGCGGAGGCGGGGGCTTACGCAAAGTACGTCGGCGTCGCCCCGTCGTTTGCGACCAACAACGTTGCCAATTCGGTCAAGGACTATGTCGACAATGCCATGGTGAATTCGTCGTCCGGGGCGGCCGGAGTTGACGCCAGCGAGACTGCGAACATCCTGTCGATCGCCGCCGCGGGCAACCTCTTTGGCACTGTCTCGGTCGCCGCGGCGGTCGCCTTGAACAAGACGAGCGACACGGTCGACGCCCACGTCGCCAACGGCGCAATTGTCAGCGCCCCCGGCCGGGTCGGCGTGACGGCCGAGAATGCCTCGACAATCACGGCGGTGGGCGGCACGGTGGCCGGGTTCGTCGGGGCCGTTTCCTTCGGGGCCACGGGTGGAACCAACCAGATCGGCGACACGACCACCGCCTACCTCGACCACGCAACCGCAACATCCACGGGCGACAATGTCGTCGTCCAGGCGACCTCTACCCCCACGCTAAAGACGCTCACGGCCGGCGGAGCTGGTGCCAACACAGTCGCAGTAGGAGGTGCGGTCTCGCTGAACACCGAGACCTCGACGACCGACGCTCATATCGCCGACGGTTCGACGGTCACGGGCCTGGGAGTGCAGGTGGCGGCGATGGAGAACGGCGGCATCGACGCCCTGGCCGGGGCCGCCAGCGGGGCCGGAACGGTCAGCGTCGGGGCGGCCGTTGCCACCAATACTCTCGGCGATACCACAAGCGCAGCAGTCGACGGATCCACCGTGAGGGCCACGTCACACGACGTGCAAGTGACGGCGACCTCGACCCCGGTTATCAATTCGATCACGGCCACGGGAAGTGGCGCTGGAACCGTCGCGGGCAACGGCGCGGTATCGCTGAACACGCTCGACGACACCGTCGATGCTCACGCCGCGGGTGGCGCGACCCTGATCGCCGCCGGCAACGTCGGCATCGCGGCCTCGGAAAATGCCGGAATCAACGCCTTGGCCGGCGCCGTCTCCGGGGCCGGAACCGTCAGCGTCGGCGCGTCCGTCGCCACCAACGACATCGGCGACACCCTCAAGGCATACGCCGATGGATCGTCGCTCAACGCGATGGCGGGCAATGTCACGGTGGGAACCTCGTCCCAGTCTACCATCGAGTCTCTCACCGTCGGCGGCGCAGGGGCCGGTACCGCGGCCGCAGGCGGCTCCGTGGCGCTGGATCAGATTCATAACTCACTTGATGCGTACGCGGCGGACGGCGCGACGCTGACTGCCTCGGGTGCAGTCCAGGTTACCTCGAGTGACACCCCGACCATCGACGGCCTGGCCGGCGGAGTTGCCGGTGCCGCCGCCGCGGCCATCGGCGCCGCTTTGGCGACCAACGACATCGCCAGCACCGTCACCGCGTATGCCGACGGGGCAGGCACGCAACTGACCGGAAGCAATAGCGTCGTCATTAGCGCCTCCTCGCAGGGATCGCTCGAGACGATCACAGTCGGCGGCGCCGGTGCGGACGGCTTTGCGCTCGGTGGGTCGGTCTCGCTGAATCATGTCCGTAACACGCTCGATGCCCATGTCAGCGGCGGGGCGGCTGTCGACTCTCCCGGCGCGGTGAGCGTCACCGCGACCGACACGCCGAAGATTCAAACCCTGGCTGGTGGCCTGGCTGGCGCAGCGGGAGCGGCTATCGGCGCTGCGCTCGCGACCAACGACATCGCCAGCACAATCACCGCTTACGTCGACGGCGCGACCGTGACTTCCACAGGTTCGACCGTGACGGTAAGCGCCGCCTCAACCTCCTCGCTCGAGGCTCTCACGGTCGGCGGCGCGGGCGCAGCCGGCTTTGCCGCCGGAGCGGCCGTTTCACTCAACAGCATCAGCAACACCGTCGACGCCCACGTCAACGGTGGGTCGAGCGTCAGCGCCCCCGGGGCAGTGAGCGTGACCGCGACCGACGCGCCAACAATCCAGTCTCTGGCCGGCGGGGTAGCCGGCGCAGCGGGGGCCGCGATCGGCGCTGCGCTCGCGACCAACGATATCGGCAGCAGAATCACCGCTTACGTCGACGGCGCGACCGTTACTTCCACAGGTTCGACCGTGACGGTAAACGCCGCCTCAACCTCCTCGCTCGAGGCTCTCACAGTCGGCGGCGCCGGCGCGGCCGGGTTTGCCGCCGGCGGGTCCGTCTCTCTCAACCAGATCGCCAACACCTTGGACGCAGATGTCAGGGATGGCGCGACGGTCGCCGGCGCCGGCGGGGTGGGCGTCTCCGCAACCGATTCGCCGACATTCAAGAGTCTCGCCGGGGGCGTGGCCGGGGCGGCCGGCGCAGCGATCGGCGCGGGTGTGGCGACCACCACAACGGGCGGTGACGTGACGGCCTATGTCGACGGCGCGACTGTTTCTTCGCCGGGTTCCGACGTGACGGTCGACGCAACATCGACGCCAACGGTAAATACCGTGACCTTGGGCGGCGCCGGGGCCGCCTTCTTTGCGTCTGGAGGTTCGGTTTCGAAGACCACGTTGGGCGACACGACCGACGCACATATCTCGGACGGCGCGGTCGTCACGGCCGCGGGCTCGATCCGAGTTGGGGCGGTTTCTTCGCCCAAGGTCGATGTCGAGGGGGGCGCCCTCAGCGGCGCGATCGCCGCGGCGGGCGCCGGCGTGGCTGTCGCCAACCTCGGAGACCAGACGAACGCCACGGTCACGACCGGTGCCAAGCTGTCAGCCGGCAACGAGGTCGATGTCACCGCCGCGGCCGACATTCCGTCCTTCACGGTCAACGGCTACGTCGGGGGCGGCGGGATCGTCAGCCTCGACGCCGTCGTCGCGACGATCAGCTCGACCAACAACGCCACTGCCGGCATCGAGTCCGGCGCCGCTGTGCAAAAAGCTGGGGCCGTCAACGTCCACGCCGAGACGGCGTCCCCGCTCCAGGCAAACGGCTTTGGCTTTAGCGTCGGTATCGTCGCGATCGGCGCGGTCGTCACCAGCGCCGAGGAAAACGGCACGACCCAGGCAACCGTCAATGGGGCCACCATCGGCTCCGGGCCGGGCCAGCAAGTCGGCTCGCTGAACGTCTCGGCGAGTTCCAGCGAGACGGTATCGGCGAAGGGCACCGCGGCCGGGGGGGGGATTGTCTCGGGTGACGCAGGCGACGCGACGGCTACCATCGCCCCCACTGTCAGCGCGAACATCGGAGGAAGTAGCCAGATCAATGTCGCCAACAATGTGACGGTCGCGTCGGCCTTGACTCCCCAAGCGAACGCCGACTTCACCGGCCTGGCGCTCGGCGGCGTTGCCGTCGGGGCCTCGGTCGCCAACGCGACCGACTCGCCGACGGTGACCGCCACCGCGGGCGGGTCGGGGACCACGATCACCGCCGGCAGCCTGGACGTCCAAGCGACGACCGTCGTCCCGGGCGGCAACGACAGCGCGAGCTCCTCCGCCAGCGGCTCGGCCGGCGCCTTGATCGGCGTCGCAGCCACCTCGAGCACTGCGAACAACACGGGGACCGTCACCAGCTCCATCGCCAACCAGACCCAGCTCGACGTCGCCAGCACGATCACCGTCCAAGCCTCCGGCAATACCGACCAGTACGCCCTGAGCACGAGCGACGTCGGCGGGATCATCGCGGTCGGCTCCAACACGGCGACCGCCGAGTCCAGTGCCCAGACCAACGCCACCGTCGGCAGCGGCGTCAACATCAGCGCGGGCGACCCGATCGGCGGCCTCACCGACGGGCAGATCTACTACGTTGTCCCCAGCTCCAATCCCAACCTGATCAGCCTGGCCAGCTCGTTCCAGAACGCCGTTCAGACCTCCGGCGGCGCCCACCCGCAGCCCGGCAGCGGTGCCATCACGATTGCCTTGAGCCTGCCAGGATTCTCCGCCGGCAACCAGAGCTTGACCCCCTACAATGGGGTTGGCGCCCAGCCCATCAACTTCAACCCGGCGACCGCCGTCGACCCGGTTACCGGCACCATCAACCTCGGGGCGAACGCGAGCAGCTTGTATCTCGGCGAGCCGGTGGTTTACCACCAGAGCACAGGGCCGACGCTCGCGATCACGGCCGATGGCGATGACATCAATTTCGCCCAGGCGGACTCGGGAAGCGGCGGCCTGGTTGCCGGCGCCGCCGCATCGGCGAACACCAACACGGGCGGCGGCGCCTCGGCTTCCATCGCCGACAATAGCGCCACCGGCACCAACATCGACGTTTCCAGCCTAACCATCACCGCCCAGCACACGGCCCAGTTCGACAGCCAGACCAACACGTTGCAGGCTGACGCTGTCGGGTTTTCCGGCTCGTGGGCCAACAACAACGACAACTCCACGGTCAAAGCCCATATCGGCAACTTCGCCCGGATCGTTACCCAGAACCTCCAGGTCCTGGCTACGAACACAACGGATAAGAACTTGGTGCCGTCGGGCCAGAACAACGTCAGCGCCGGTTCGGGGGGCGTGCTTCAGGGCAATGCCGCCCAGAGTACGACCACCATCTCAAACAACACCACCGCCGATGTAGGCGCAAATGCGAACATCAATGTCACCGGCAGCACCACCAACCCCGGGCTCTTCGTGCTGTACGCCTTGAACAACGTCGATGGCTCGGACACCGTGGACCTCGACACCGGCGGCTTGATCGACGGCTCCGACGCGACCTCCACCATCCACGCCAACACCAACAACGCGACCGCCGAGATTGGACCCAACGCCACGGTCACCACGGTGGGCGACGTCAACCTCGACACCCGCACCACCAGCAACATCACGGTGGCGCCCACGGTCCACACCTACGGCCTGGCTTCGCCGGGGGCGATCGCCGGAGAGGCGACCATCAGCGAGAACGACGCGGTCAACGTCGATCCCGGCGCTTTCATCCAGGCACAGGGCAACCTGAACCTGAACGCCGGCGGTGACATGAACGGCGACCTCAACGACCTCATGACGGGATCCAATGCGTACGAGCTGAATGCTTCGGTGATCCCGGCCTTCGAGCTCACCTCGAAATGCGAGATCGACCAGACCAATACGGTCAACGTGGCCTCTGGGGCGGTGCTCCAGGCTGCCGGTAACGCCAACCTCATGGCCCAGAAGAACGGCAACGCGGTCACCAACGCGTTCGGCACCGGCAAGGATTGGCTCACGGCCGTAGCCGGCGCCCTGGGCTCCCTGTTCGGCGGCACCGGCCTCTCCGCGGGCACTCATACCGGCACCGGCATCCTCAACACGACGACCACCGTCACCGTCAACGGCACCGTCCAGCTCGGGATCAACAACAACCAGTCGTTGACGATCAACAAGACCCTCAATCTGATCAACAGCGTGCCGGCCCCGAGCGATTACTCGGTGAGTGGCCCCATCACCTTCACCGTGGATACCGAATCCCTCGCCGCAGACCTGTCCCAGGAATTGACGACTTTGGACAACCTGTTGGTCGCCTACGCCGGCGATGCGGCCGCCGAGGGTGCCTACGAATCCGACATCCAGCAGGTCGAGTTCGAAATGACGCAATCGGGCCTGTCTGAGACCGATGGGGAGACCACCTTCTATCGCACGGAAGACGCCGTCCCCTTCGTCACCGTCAGCCCCATCTTCGCCGAGGCCGGCACCATTACCGTCAACGGCGACAACCTCCTGGGCAGCGGGACCCTGCTCGCACCAGGCAACGTGAGCATCACCATCACCAACAACAGCCCGGCCTTCCTCAAACTGAACTCGATCACGATCCCGCAAAGCTTCGGCGGCACACTCTTCTTCGACGGGTCCACGGTCACGACCAACTCGGGCATCGGGGGAATCAACCAGAGCAAGACGACGCCCTCGTTGTCGATCACGACCTCCAACACCTCCAGCCCCCCCTCGGTCACGATCACCAACACCTACTCCTCGAAGGACCCGGAGAACATCGGCTCCTCCCAGACCGGCAATCTGACCACCGGGTCGGAATCCGTTACCGGGCTGAACACGGCGGGTTTCTTCGTCGGCGAGACGGTCGCAGCGCCTGGAGCCGGCATTCCCGCCGGAACCACAATCGCCCAGATCAACTCGTCTTCTTCGATCACACTGAGCCAGAACGCGACGACCACGGGATCGTTTAGCCTGGCGTTCAATACCTTCGACGGCGTCAACTTCGCCAGCCCGGATATCGACATCGACGGGCCGATCTCTGCTCCTCCGACCGTGCTGACCGTCTCCAGCCAGGGAAGCGTCGTCGTGAATGCGAACATCGACGTCGGGACGGTCAAGATCACCGCCGGCGCGAACTTCATCCAGAGTTATGTCCCCGGGATCGACAGCATCGCCGGTGATCCCTCCACGCTCTGGTCGAACGTCACGAGCCTCACCCAGGCCAATGCCGCCGCCGCCAATCCCAATCCCCCGTTGGGCAGCCCCCTCAGCGTCAATGGGAACGCCAGCGGCACCCCCGTCCAGCAGACGGTAGCCGCTGATCTGGCGAGCCCCGGCACCGGCAACATCCTGGTTGGCAACGACATCTTCATCAGCGCCCAGTTCCTCAACGTCGACGGCACAATCCAGAGCGGCGAGCCGAACCAGTCAGTGACGATCGACAGCACGGTCAAGACGGTCTACAACCCCGACATCTTGGGGAAGACCTGGGTCGAGAGCATGACCCAGGCCATCACCGCCGCGGCCACCGCCTACCAGGATTGGAAGAACGGAGACCACGCCGACGCCCAATCCTTGGTGGCAACCTACGGGTTGTTCACCACGGATTATTCGGAATTCTTGCTCCCCGAGGGAACCGGCGACAATATCTACGTCTACTACGAAGGCCCGACCGGCCAGCTCGCGCTGGGGCAGACTGATGTCCAGGGCGGGCTGGTGGTGCTGTACGGCGACGTCCTCAGCACGGGCTCTGGGAACATCAACGTCCTGGACGGGTATGGAGCGATCAATGTCGTCAACAACACCAATTATCCCCTCGTCGAGACCGGCCTTTCCACGGGCGGAGGGACCGCGGGCAAGCTGCAGATAACCGACACGGGCCAGGAGAATGCCCAGGGCCAGCCCCTGGTCACGGAGTACTACCGCCAGAACGGACAGGTCTACACCAACAGCTATTACGCCAACCCCGACGGCTCGGTCGCTTCGGTCGTGTCGTCGCCGGGCCAGTACACCGGCCCCAACGCCGGCGCCCGCACGGCCAGCTATCAGCCAGCCGCCGCACGGTTCGTCTGGGAGGACGGGCAGAACCTCTCGGTGACGGTCACCAATAATTACCAGACAAGCAGTTGGGCCTCGATCATCCATCTGAACTCGAGCGATCTCGTCAGCTCGACAACTCAGGCCGGTACGCCCGAGCCGCTGCTCGACGGCGAATGGATCGATAACGCAGCGACTGATTCGAGCTTCAAGAACCTCACCCCTGGCACCGGCATCGACTCCGCGGATTACGAGTACTCGTTCGAGCAGATCAACACGGGCACTCCGACGACCCAAATCTCCTCCTCGCAGAACTCGACCTGGTACGGCACGACCACGTATTACGAGACGACCGTCACCACCACGCCCAAGAAGAACATCAATGTGAACAGCATTCGAGCCGACCGGCCGATCAGCATCGACTTCATCGGCTATGACGAAGGCGCGCCCCAGCAAGAGCTGTCCGTGAGCACCGAGGGCGACCTCTTGATCGATGGCTCGATCTCCAACGCCGCCGGCCCGACGACCTTGAGCGCCCCCAACGGCAGCATCGAGCAGGAGAACGCAGGGGCCTCGGTCGGCGGCCAAAACATCACTCTCAGCGCCGCCAACGGCATCGGCGGGACCGAACCGGTGCTGCTCAACATGACGAACATCTCCCCGACGAACGTCCCGGGCACCTTGAACGCGACCTCCACCAATGGCAATATCAACCTCGACAATGTCTCCGGCTCGATGCAGATCGGCCAGATCACCACATCACAGAGTACCGGGAACGTCACCTTGACGGCCGACGAGAACATCCTCGCGGCCAATTCGAGCAGCCTGGTCGAGGGGGGCGCGATCGACCTGACCGCGTCGTTCGGCTCCGTCGGCACCCTGGGGACCGGCGGCACGGCCAACGCCCCCGCGGGCGATGCACAGCCCATCAACGTCGATGTCGGCACCGGGAGCCTCGACAACCTCAACGTGTTGTCCCAGGGCGATGTCTACGTCAAGCAGACGACCGGAGACCTGCGGCTCGACAAGATCGCCTCGTCCGCCGGCAACGTCCGCGTCGAGGTCCCCGATGGCAACCTGGTCGATGCCAACAACATCTCGGTCCCCGACACCCAGAACCTCACCCTGCTGGAAGCGCGCTGGAACAGCATGCTGGCGACGCAGTCCACGGCCCAGATCAGCATCAATGACACCATCAACGCCTACGAAAGCGAGATCGACCAGGAATATCAGACCTACTGGCAGTTCCGCGACGAACAGCCCAATCCGAGCGTGTACGACCCCAACTTCCAGGTGACGCTGTCGCCCGCACAAGTGGCGGCCTGGACCACGTACTATCAAGGGCAGGGGCTCACCCCCTCTCAAGTGGCCGCCGCCATCACCACGCTGGAGAACGCGGATACCCAGGAATATCACACCTTCAACGCGACCTTCGGCAAGCTGGGCAACAGCTATAACCCGGACTACCGGTATTACGCCAACCAGACTCCGCTGAACGTCAGCCCCAACCTGGCCTTCGGTGCCTCGAACCTCGACACTACGGGTTACTTGATCAACCTGCCCGGGAATGCCTACACCACCGGCCAGGCGGTGGTCTACCACGCCAACGGCGGGTCGGTCACCGGCCTGACTGACGGCGGCACGTACTACGTGATCGTGGACAACACCAACCAGATCAGCCTGGCGTCGAGCTACGCGAATGCGACCGCTTCGACGCCGGTCCCCATCCAGCTTTCCCCCGTCACCGGCACCGGCAACACCCTCAGCGAAATCTTCCAGACCTTCGGCGCCGCGAACATCGTGTCGGGTGACTCGATCAACCTGCCCCAGAACGTCTTCACCACCGGCCAGGCGGTGATCTACCACGCCAACGGCGGGTCCGTGGGCGGCCTGACCGACGGCGGCACGTACTACGTGATCGTCGACCCCAACAACACGGGCAGCTCGGCCTACATCGGGCTGGCCTCCAGCTCGGCCAATGCGTCGGCCGGGATGGCGATCCAGCTCACGGGCGTCACGGGGACCGGGAACTACCTGTCCGAGGTCGACGTGGAGTCGCAGCGCGCCGCCTGGAGTCAGAGCCAGTTGCAGAACTCGATGGACCTCAGCATCGTCGAGCCGGTGTTGTTCCCGTCGTCTGTCCAGGCGATTCCCGATCCCAACATCGAGGGGAAGAACGTCGCCATCCAGGTAGCAGACAGCATCGGCACGGGCTCGGGCGAGGATGTGATCACGTTGCCGCTTACGGCCGCGCTCCCTCAGAACGAGGCCCTCGACCTCGCCGCCGCGCAGCCCGCGGAGGTCACGTTCTACAATGCCGGGCCGGGCAACACCTTGGTCGCGGTGTCGCCGACCTCGCCGTCGTTTAACCCCGTCGAGCTGACGGTCACGCTCGAGAAGGGCATCAGCCTGGAAAACTCGGGGTTGGTGGACGCGACCGCCGGCCAGAACATCGAGCTTGTTTCCGGCCAGGACGTGGTGAACAAGGGCCCGATCCTGCCGATCACGATCGATCACCTGACCGCCCAGGGCGGTGCCGTCGGCCACCCCGCGGGCGTGGTCCGCGTCCTCGGCCTGGACGGCCTGGTCAACGGCGCGGCCTCCGGCATCAACATCACCAGTGGCAACCTCTTCCTGGAAGGGGGCAATACCGGCGGGATCGGCACGGGCATCGCGCCTCTGACGATCGACCTGGCCCCCGACTCGCTCCTCGAAGAAGCCAACGCCGAGTACGACGTCGACATCGTCGAGAAGTTCGGCAGCCTGGACCTCGTCACCGCCTTCTCCGCCGTCGGTGACGTCAACCTGACCGCCGACCAATCGATCCTCAACGGTAATACGTTCAATAATGTCAACGTGGAGGCCGTGAACGCCGAATTGATGGCCGGCGCCGACGGCGACACCACCAACACGATCGGCACGGCCACGGCCTACCTCGACATCGACCTGAGCGGATCGGTCGTGGCCCAGGCCTACGAAGATATCTACCTCGATGCCACCAACGGCAGCAACCTGACCGTCTCCGACGTTCATTCGCTGCACGGCGACCTCTTCCTCAGCGCGGTGAGCCTGCCGTCCGGCGGATCGATCCTCGAGGCCGCCAGCGAGCCGCCGGGCACCGCGGTCGCCATCGGCAACAACATCACCCTCTCGGCCGATTCGCTGCTCGGCTTCATCGGTTCCCCGACTCAGGCCTTCGAGATCGACGCCATCGCCCCCGGAACCTTGACCGCCAGTAGCGGCCAGAACGCTTACATCACTCAGCCCCTCGGCGACCTGTACCTCAACACGGTGACCGTCTCCAACGGCGGCACGGCCTTCATCGTGGTTCCGGACGGCAATATCTACAACGGCAATCCCACCGGCCAGAACGTCCTGGCGGGCAAGACTTACCTATTCGCCAGCCTCAATATCGGCACGTCCAGCAGCCCGATCAGCACCCAGGTGGGCAACGTCCAGGGCCAGTCGACCACCGGCAGCACCTGGTTGGTTAACAGCGGTGCGCTGACCGTCGGCGGCGTCGTGCCGGGCAACAGCATGGGGATGGAGTCCGGAGGGACGATCAACGTCGTGGCCATGAGCCCGATCACGATCATCCAGAACGTCCTTTCAATGAGTACGATCAACTATACGTCCACCCATGACCTCCCGTTGGGCGGCAACATGGTGGTGGCACCCGGCGTGTCGATCGTTTCGACAACGAGCTCGGTGAACTTCTATGCGGGAGACAATTTCACGGAGGATGCCGATAGTAAGAACCCCGTGGCGCAGACGGTCGTGGTGGCGGCCACGAGCATCAACATCTACGGCGACTACCAGTACGCCACCGGTCCCGGCACCGTGATTACCGTCAACGGTGAGCTGATCGCGCCGAATATCAACATCTATGCGAATGGCGCCGATTCCGTCGTGAACCTGAACAACCCCTCCGGAATCAACAACGCGGCCGGAGGCTACCCTGCGCAGCCCACGGGGCTGCTCACCGTCTTCGGCAACGTCTCGGGCAATAACCAGCTCATCGTGAACGACTCGGCCGATACGAAACCGCAGACCGGCGTCTTGACCTCCAGCACGATCACGGGCCTGGGGATCGGCGGCAACGGCATCGTGTACAACAACATCTCGAACTACCAGGCGAACCAGCCCTTCACCTATAACCTCGTGGTCGAGCTGGGCACGGGCAATGACGTGTTCTCGATCCAGAGCACCAACGCCACGACGAATACCGAGGTCGTGAACACCGGGGCCCCCCAGGATCAGTTCGACGTCGGCAGCAAGAGTCCGAATACCGGCGGCATCGTGGACAACATCAAGGGGCCCTTGACGATCCAGGGCTTCGGCAACGACACGATGAACGTGGATGACACGGGCAGCACCACGGCCAAGACCGGCACGCTGACCGCCACGACCCTGACCGGCCTGAATATGGGCACCGCCGGGATCACCTATGCCGGTCTGTCGAACCTGAACATCAACCTGGGCTCCGGCGGCAACACGTTCAACATCAACGTCGCTGCCAACCAGAACCTGCCGGCCACCACGACGATCAACGGCGGATCATCGAACCACGATAGTCTGACTGCCTTCTGGGGCGGAGACTTCAACGGCACCCTCAATCTGCTCGGTTTCGAGTTCTCGACCATCGCGATTACCAACAACCTCAACGGCTCGCTGTCGGACACCGCCCCGGGCACCGTCCAGTCGATCACCATCGGCGGCTCGATAACCTCCTCGGGCGTGCTCACCGTCGGCAGCCTCGACAGCATGACCATCCAGCATGACCTGGCGGGACAACTGAATGTCCTGGGGACACTCAAGATGCTGACGGTCCATGGCGGAACCCCGGGGACGGTGGTGGCCGGCCAGATCGGGACGATCAGCGTTTACGCCGGTTACGGGCCGGTGGTGGCCCAGATCAAGGAAAACGGCATCCAGCGGCGGATCGAGGCGGCGGTGCCCTCGGCGCCGTTCCCCACCCCGCTCCCGCCGCCGGCCCCGACGCCCGCCGTGTCTCCGACCGGAATCACCTTCCAGTACTTCTATGAGGGCCTGGTCAGCCCGTCGGTTGAGGGTCTTAACCCCTCCACGAACCTGGCCAACCCGCAGCTCACCGCCCGCGTCACCAATGCGACCGGGAACACGGGTCCCGACCAGTTCGACTTCAGCCTGGTCACCTACAACGACACGGCCAAGTTCAACCTGGTGCGGCTCGACTCCGCCAGCGTCTCCGGAAAGAACCTCGCCGGCGTCTCCGGGATCCGCAACGTCGCCGTCGAAGGCGACATCCTGACCAAGGTAACCTCGGCGGCTTCAACCTTCTTCGCGCCGGATTCCTCCCCGGCTGGAATCTATCTGCCCCAGGACAACCTGGCGGGTGTCGGCGTTCGGGATTACGTGCCGGATCATTCCATCAACGCCAAGAGCATCCAGGCGCTGGCGTTCGGCTCCATGACCAATTACTGCGGCCAGATCGAGACGGGGGCGGGGGCCTGCAGCAATGATGCGGCCAACCTCCTCGCGCCCTGCACCGCGATTGTTCAAGCAGGCTCCATCAACAGTTCGACCGTGGAGACCTTCCGGGTCCCATTCGCGGATCTCACCACTCAGCAGGTCGGTTTCTTCATGGACGATACTCCGTGGAGCGGCTGCTTCGACAACAATAGCGTCGTGCTGGTCGTGCAGAGCGTGCTCACCCCCAACATCAGCGGCACGGCCAACGTCACGACGCAAAGCAACGTCGCTCGCGGCGCCGTGATTGCGCTGATCACCGTTGCCGAGACGTTCGATCAAAACAACCATCTCCAGAACTCGGTCATCGAGACCATCGGCCTGCGCGGTGACGGCGGCTCGATCCAGACCCATCAGACCATCGGCAGCTTGAACTACAACAGCCACACGACGGCGCCCTTCACGCCGTCGATCACCAGCAGTGGGCCGCTGGGCGACGTGATCCTTCAGGGCCCCTTGCCCAGCGTGACCGCCCCCAGCATCTTCGGCTCGCTCCTCCCCTGCGGCCCGATCCCCGCCACCAGCACAATCCAGACCACCGGGATCCGGACCGATCCGATCACGGGAGCGACGTCCCAGGTGCCCGCCGACCTGGGTCGGATCTACGTAACCATGACCAAGTCCGGTCCCGTCGTCACGGCGACGCAAGTGCAGTCCAACGGCTGCGGGCTCGCCGGCCAGATCATCTGCGGGGGCAACCTCATCTGCCAGGTCGTGTCGAATGGCCCCACCACGGGCATGATCACGGTCCAGCCGGTCGCGTGGGAGCCGGGCGCCGGAAACCTTGGGGCGACTTTCACGTACCCCGCTCCTTCCACTAACGTCGTGCACCTCGGCGGCGTCGTTTCCAACGGCTCGATGAGCGGACCGACCGTGGTCTCCAGTTGCCTGAACAAAAGCACCGTCACTGTTAACGGCCTCGTGCAGGGTGGCTCCATCACCACTTACGGCTCGGTCATCGGCAACATCACCATCAACGGCTGGATGAACGGTCCGACCTTGGCCACCGGCAACAACAGTGGGACGATCGACCTCAATGGCACCGTGCAAGGCGGTTTCATCACCACCTACGGCTCGGTCATCGGCAATATCACCATTTGCGGCCAAGTGAGTGGGCCGACCGTATCCGTCGGCAACAACAACACGACCATTAACGTCAACATCGGCGCCAGTTTAAAGGGCGGCTTCATCACCACCTTGGGCTCGGTCATCGGCAACATCACCATCGGCGGCTCGATGAACGGGCCGACAATCTCGGCCGGCGACAACAGCACGGCCATCAACGTCAACGGCCCTGTGCAGGGCGGCTCCATCACCACCTCCGGCGCGCTGAATGGCAGTATCACGATCGACGGCTCGATCAATGGGCCGATCGTGTCCGCCGGCAACAACTATGGGACCATCGAGCTCAACAGTCTCGTACAGGGAGGCTCGATCGTCACCTCTGGCTCGGACATCGGCCCCATCTCGATCGGCTGCGGGGTGAAGGCGCCGATCGTGTCTGAAAGCGGCTGTAACCGCGGGACCATCCAGATCGCCGTGCCCGTGCAGGGCGGCTCCGTCCTCACCGGCGGGACCCTCGGCAACCTGACGGTCGGCGGAGGGATAACCGGGCAGATCGTGTCCATCGGCAACATGACCGGGACTCTCAACGTCGGCGCGCTACAGGGCGGCCTTATCGCCTCGGCAGGCTCGATCAACGGCAACTTGACCATTAATGGGACGTTGACCGGACAGCTCGTGTCCGTGGGCAACATCAACGGCAACGTCACCATCAAGGGGCCTCTCCAGAGCGGCCGCATCGCCTCCTTGGGCTCGATCCTCGGCAGCCTGACGATCAATGGAGGGATCGACAGCCAGAGCGCCATCGTTTCGGGTGGGTCCATTGGCAACAAGACTACAGGCACGGGCTTGTCTGTCGGCAATGTCAATGGAATTGTGGCCTCGGTGGGGCAGATTAACGTCATCAAGATCGGCAGTACGAGCCAGGCTCTGTACTACAAGCAGAACATCCCGCCGGCTGACGCGGCCGTGGTCGATGCCATCTTCTCCCAGGGCCTGTTGTCGAAACAGGGCCCCACCGACCTGTTCGACCATGCGAGCTTGTTGGACCTGGAAAACCTCAGCGTGATCCTGGCCAATCTGAACTCCTTGACCGTCAAGAACGGTAAACTGCAGCCTTGAATGCCGTGACCGTCGACAGTCGAGCGGAGGGGATCGGCCGATGAGGACAATCCTGGTGACGGGGGCCTCATCGGGTCGACCGTGGCCGGTCACCTTCGTCAATTTCTTCGCGGCGGAAACTCCTGTTCAGGCATGGGGAGAAACCGCGCCCGCGAATGTTGAAAGATCGAACCATCGGTTCCTGTCCCAGGTGATCCCGGGTACAGTGGGCTCGTTCTTTGACAACTCGCTGTTGCCGGTTGGGAGGGGAAGGTCCTTCCGTAAAACAGCAACCACGATCGAAGACAAACACCCCCAAGGCACTCCCTCGCTTCGCGCGAGCAGGAGAGCAAAAGATCAGGAGCGACCCGCAAGCTCGTTCCCCCCGGGGAAATTCTCAACTGTTCCACTGTCGTGTCTCTACTCTCGCGGCGTAGCCGCGGGAGATCCGGTTAGCGGGGTGGAGCGGACACGTCGCGAGACGCTTCGCACCACGCGCCAGGTCGTGAGACCTGGCAGACGTGTGTCAAGCGGCCTATGGTAGCGCTCGTCCAAGCCAAAGCTCGGCTTCGCGAGGGGTCGGGAACTGCGGTGGAGAGTGCTCAAAAGCGCCCAGCTTCAGCTATGGGGTACTTGAGGATTTGGACTGGACCGTGTTTGCCCGGCTCTTGAACGTCTCCCCGAAGACAGTGCAAAGCTGTGAGCACGGCAGGCGCAGGCCGTCCCAGGCGGCGCTCCGGTTGATCCAGGTGGTTGAACAGAACCCGCACGGCGTCTTCTCCGTCGTGGGCATGTCCCCGCCGCACGAAAGCCCCCCGACGAAGCGGGAAAACACGGCCTCGACAAAAAGCGGACGGCGTTCCCAGCCTCGAGCGTCCAAGAAGCCGGCCGTGTAGGTTGCGGCAGATCCGCGGTCAGGATCCAGGCACGGAAAGAAAGTGGCCAACCACGTTCCCCGGGTGGCCGAGAGGGTGGCCCCTTCCGCTCTAGTGTTCGGGCACGATGAACCCACTCCGTGCGCGCTTGTGCCATCAAGGAGAAAGAAGATTCCAGAGACGCTCGCAAGACCCGGGCAATCTGGTCGTAAACTCAGTATGTCGGGACAGTGCGGAGGGTCTTTGTCAATTCGGTCTCAGATGCGGCCCGCGCGCCGCCCAAGGCGAAAGGCCGCGCGCGGCGTGTGTAATCTTTCACACGCGGAAAACAACCCGCCTAATTTGCGGATCGTGCAAGCGTTGAGGAAAAGCCGGATTGAAAGGGACGGCGAAAGCTTGAAGCCTCGCAGCGCTACCAGGCTCATCCCGGAATGACCGAACAGCACGCGGCTCGGGCCAGGGGGTCGTCAAGAAAGTGCCAAAACGAAGCCAATTGAAATCAGCCACAAATCTCTTGCCCTCTGAGAGTTAGCGTCTGATGGATTCGGCCTTCTTTATGCAAAACGAACCCAATTCCGGGTGGTCAAGGACGGGACATCGAAGGGCTGGCCATGCTGGAAGCTGGCACGCAGAGAAGCACGGCCGACTCTGGATCGTCTGGCCAAGACCGGCGCGGAATCGGAGGATAGACCTGGACATTGTCCCAAAACGAACCCAATCGCTCGACCGTTAACGCCAGTAAGGTTTGCTCTCAAGATGAGAAGTGGCAAACGCAAAAGCGCTCTTCACTGAAACGGCATAATTCCTGCACGGACCCTTGCGCAAGCCAATCAGAGTAGCGCGATGGCCCGGGCCGGGGCAGCGAGTTCCTCGTCCGGCTGCCGGTCCTCTCGCACGCCCTGGCGCCGGTGAAACCCGAAGCGTGTTGTGGCGATCGCGAGGGGTCTGGAACAGTCGATGACTGTCGCCGCATCCTCGTCGTGGACGACAACGAGGACGCGGCCACCAGCCTGGCGCGTCTCCTGTCGATGCTCGATGGACACTCCGTGCAGGTGGCCCATGACGGCCCATCGGCCCTCGCACTGGCCGCGGAGTTCGAGCCAGAAGTGGTGATCCTTGACATCGGTATGCCGGGCATGGACGGATACGAAGTCGCCAGGCGATTCAGAGCAAGACCCGAGTCCCAGCAAACCCGACTGGTGGCGCTCTCGGGCTGGGGACAGGAAAAAGACCGGGAGAGGTCGCGCGCCGCGGGCTTCGATCACCACCTGGTCAAGCCGGTTGACGTCGCGCTGCTCCGCGAGCTGCTGTCCCGACCTTCCGGTCATCGGCCGCGCGGAGCCGGCTTCCTGGCGGTCACGGGCAAGCAGCGTGTCCCTTGCAGGCAGGATGATGATACGATCACGGCCGTCGCGGTGAGCGCTCACCGCGACCCGCGGGGTTCGCGCTGGTCGTCCGCGCTCGATCCGCCGTCCGCTCAGGAAGTCAGGTGCCGCCCATGCCCGTGCTCCAGCGCGAAGAATACATCGAGCAGGCGTATTTCTTTCACAGCTTCCGCGACCGCCTCGTGGACGGGCTGCCAGCGCAAGAAATCTTGGCCCGGATCGGCGAGGAGCTGCTCTCGACCACCAAGCTTCCCCTGGCCGTCTCGTTCCTGTATGCCGAGATCAAGGGATCCGGCCTGATGGCGCCGGCGATGGCGCGAATCAGCCATTATTTCTCGGCCTTTCAGACCCATGTGATCAGCCAGGCCGAAATCGCCATGAGCCGCTTCTCCATGGAACAGGCCCTGCTGATCCTGGAGCGTGAGGCCAAGTACAAGTCCGAGAATCCCTCGCTCGCCGGCCTGTTCATTTTTCAGTTCGAGTCTTTGTCGCGAAACCGGCTGGGCTACACCCGGGGACTGACCGCCATGTCCGCGGATCCCTTTTATACCGAGGACTGGCACGATTACATCCTCATGCTTCAGACCCGACTGGGCGACGTCGATTTCGCCGACCTGATCTTCGTACGATCCTCTTACTTCGTTGAGGAACGCCGGAAGACCAACCCCGAGTTCGAGCCCAAGTATCCGACCCTCTTCGGCGAGCGGGAAGGCAAGATCGCCCGGGCCAACCGAGGGCGCGACCCGATGTACCTTTTCTCGGCACTCCAGCGCCAGCTTGGCTATCCCGAAGTCCCGCGCCCCCGCCGCCCCGACGAGCTCGAGGCCCGCGTCCTCCTGCTCGAACAGAAGATCGCCCAGCTCGAGAACCGCATCAAGCTCGCCGAGAGCGAGCTCAACCAGGACGTCGATTTATCCCAGGTCATCGTCAAGCCCGAAGACACCGCGGGCGTGCCATCGGGGTGGGGGAAGAAGGGCGGGGAATAGTGGTCAGTAGTCAGTAGTTGCATTGCTTGCGGGGAACTTCTACGGTACGCCAGACGTGGCCGCCATCGGCGGCTCCACTCACAATGTCGTCTGGTACCGGCCGCGACGACCGTGATTCCCATCGTGATAAGTCTTTTGTGAAGATTCCGGAGAATCGGGTAGAGATGGTAGTCACACCATTCCGCGCGAGTTATCCTGGGCAAGACCAACGGCGGGGCCAGCTCGCGTGGCCAAGGAAAGCATCGCCGATTCCCATAAATCCACAGGTTTCCGAGGTTCATCTGATGCTACGCGATTTGCTCGGCTGGCTCGTTCTGGCGATCGTGTTTCCGCAGGACTTCGGTCCTGTTTCACTCGGCGTGTCAGCCAGGGCGCAGAGCGCT
>Ga0208044_1000311_pt1 | contig 38874 bp, 34 predicted proteins | sample Sb_taG_8_FD_187712 | JGI IMG/M metagenome (GOLD analysis project Ga0208044, IMG submission 187712) | Peat soil microbial communities from Weissenstadt, Germany - Sb_50d_c_BC metaG (SPAdes) (version 2) | ecosystem: Environmental > Terrestrial > Soil > Wetlands > Peat | place: Germany...
CTCGAAGAGCCGGAAATCGTAACAGCCAAATTCGTACCACGACTCGCCTAGGTGAGGAACGTAGCCGGAGTCGTGGTAGAGATCGATGGCGTAATGGTTCTTAAGTTCTTCAAGGAGCCAGATGCAGTAGTCGGAGATTCCCGAGCGCTTCGGCGGGAGGGGGGAGAAGAATGCAATCCTGGGCCTTAGAGCCGGGAAGATGGGGTTGGACTCGGTGTCCAAAGAATTATCATCACTGGATCTCGCCGCCATTCTGGGTCCATCGCAACGGGCCGCCCGGCTAAGAGGGAGCATGGGCGATATTCTCCGGGTCTGGGCGCGTATAACAAATCTGAGGAAGCCGGGTCAAGATCGGACCGGATGCCCTTGCCGTGCCGCCGCATTGCAATTGCGACGTTTGTCGAATGAATTGCTGCCGGCAAGACTACCGAGCATGTGGGACGAGCCGAATATCGTCCATGCTTATCTTTCCCGTGGCGCCGCGCAGCCCGATTTGCATCATTGCCATGTGGGTCTCGCGCGGCACAGGAATCTCCCCCGAGACGCGTCTCCAGGGAAAGGACCCCTGCCAGGGACCTAAAAAACCATCACCAACTTTGCGATTCTCACCGTCGAAAAAACGGATATACAGAGACGGCCGCTCGTACGATTCACTGCCCGGTACCACATCCTCGGCCTTTACCGCCAGGCTGATCTTGACGCTTCGCACGCGTGCGCCGTCAATGCCCAGGCCTTGAAACGCATGAGCATCCCGGCCCGGTTCGAGATTGCTGAAGGTAATGTACGATTTGCCCTCCGGGGCCTTCGTGTGTTCCAGCGTGGCCTGGCGCTGGTAGAACCAGGCGTCGGCTTCCTTGCCATCGGTGCTGATCTCGAAGCCGCCGTTGACCACTTTCGGGTGAGCGCCATCCGGTCGTTTTTTGCGTTGGTCCTCAGCTTCGCCCGTCATGGGCACAAACAATGTCGGCAAGAGTCTGGTCTTGACCAGTAGCCCATCGCGTTTCTCAAATAGGTAGAATGTTTGTTGGTAGCGCTCGCCGAGCGGAATAATCATCTTCCCCCCCTCGCGAAGCTGCTCGGCCAGCGGTTGCGGCACGGATTCGGGAGAACAGGTCACGATGATCTTGTCAAAGGGGGCATGTTCGGGCCATCCTTTGAAGCCGTCCGCGACCTTTGCGCTCACATTCTTGTAGCCCAGCGACTTGAGCCGCTCAGCCGCCTGTTTGCCCAACGGCTCCACGATCTCGATCGTGTAGACTTCCTTGACAAGCTTGGACAGCACGGCAGCCTGATAACCGCTACCGGTGCCGATTTCGAGCACGCGGTCGCTAGGCTGCGGGTCGATAGCTTCCGTCATGTAGGCGACGATGTACGCCGGCGAAAGCGTTTGTCTGTAGCCAATCGGTATGATCATCTCGGCGTAGGCGTCCGACTCGTACTTGGGGGCGACGAACAGGTGGCGGGGCACCTCGCGCACGGCATTCAGAACGGCCTTGTTGCGGATGCCCTCGCGTTCAACGCGCTCCTCCACCATCTTCAGGCGAGCCTTGAGATAGGGATCGTCCTCGGCCCGGGCCTGGAGCACCGTGAAGAGCGACAGGGCGAGCAGCGCTGTGCAAACACCGCGGAGAGGGTGAGCCTGACACACCATGTCTTATACCTCGTACGAACCGCGGCAGAATTCGTTGCGATGAATCTCTGCCCGCCATGAGTTCGTTTTGATGCTCCAACTGCTATGAATTCTGATAATCAGCGCAAAAAGTACTCCACATGGGGCGCCAAGGCAAGTCCACATGCCTGGGGGCCGGATGGTACTGTGCCGAATCCGCCCACAGACTGTTCTCATTCCGCACGCCAAGCACACTTTTCCGGACGACGAACCGACATCACCCAAGGGAAATAGGAAATTGCGACCCCGGTTCAGCCGGCACTCCTAGGCCCATTTTTTCGGAAGAAACTGCGAGTTGCGCAAACTGCGATCAAGAGCGCATGGTTAGGCAAACAAATCACGGACGTCTGGCACCGCAATCGCAGGAGCCGGCACGAGAACGATCTTGGAACTTCGTCAATCGGGGAGTAATTGCCAATGGCAACTGTAACCATGCAGCCCACCGTTCAGAACCCGTCGCAGTTGAACCACCCAGCAGAAGTATGTTCCGTTGATGCGGCCGAGACGCAGAGTACCAAAAGTGGAATCTGGTCCGGCGATTTGATCGCGTTCAAGATTTGGATCATCGGATTCCTTATCATGTTGCTTTTCAACCTGTACGACGTGATCGCTGGGGTCATTCGTTGATGGTTTCAGCAACGATGGATGCCCGGCCGGCCCGCGGGCCCTCTGCCCGCGGGCACATGCCGATCGTTCATTTGAGTTGCTGCAGAATATCCGAGGCACTGATGACGCCCACCAGAACTCCTGCCTTGTCCACCACGAAGACGCGGTGCACCTTCAGGTCGAGCATTTCTTGGACGACCTTGCGGGCGGGGGTTTCCGGTGTCACGGAAAAGACGATCGGCGTCATGATATCGGCCACGCATGTGCGATCCACGCTCACGACCTGGAACCCGGTCCGAGTAGAGGCCCCAACGCGAGCGCTCAATTCCGCCTCTTCGTAGAATTCGGGCACCGGTGCCATGTATTCCACTTTCTCCCTGTCGTGGACGATGATGTCCGACCGGCTCACGACACCAATCGGCCGGCCGGCCTCATCGATCACCGGCGCCGCGCTGAATCCTTTGTCCGTCAGCAGGGCTGCCGTTTCCTGGATGGTCGCGTTCTCCCGGATCGAGACGGGATTGGCCTTCATGAGATCCGCGGCGTATTCCGCCTCTAGGGTCATGCAGGCTGAAGTTTTGGAACGTGTTGAGGTAGCCATGACGTCCTCCCATTTACTTGACGTGCGGGCGAGAGATCAGGACAGGGACCGAGGCACTGCGCAGCACCTTGTCGGCAACACTGCCCAGGAGCAGGCGGGCGAGACCACGACGGGCATGCGTTTGAATGGCGATAATACTTCCGGGCTGACGGTCCGATTCCTCGACGATGGCATGTGCGGCGTGAGCATTCGTAACGACACAGGTATGGACACGGAATGCGCGCTGCCGCAGCCGTTCTGCCAGCCGGTCGAGATAGATCTTGGCTCTGGCTTCCTCCTCTTCTTGACTCGGCAGCTCCGCCAATGCCATACCCCCGGTCACCGGATCGTAGCCCACGGGGACGGGCGGTTCGACCACGCGTAGCAACGTATAGTCGGCATCGAGCAGCCGGCCCAAGGCAACCGCCGGCTCGATGATGAATTCCGCCTCCTCCGAGCCATCGAGCGGGATGATGACGTGCTCAAAGGATTCGTCTTTGGCGACGTCGGCCTTTTCCTCGCGAGGACGGACAATCAGCACCGGCACGGAAGACCGACGGACAATATGGTCGGCCACGCTCCCAAGCCAGACGCGGGACAGCGGGCCGCGGCCGTGCGAACTCATGACGATCAGGTCAGCGCCCCGCGCCGCGACATGCTCGAGCAGCGCCTCCGGCACTGGCCCGTCCAGGAGTGCCGAACTGACCAACTGCGGTGCCACCTTCGCCAGTCGTTGGATCACGCCGTCCAGATAGACTTGTTCCTGCGCTCGAAACTTTGGATCGAGCGTGTTTTCAAAACCTGCCCTCGGATCCGCGTAGAGTGGCGCGAGCGACACGTGCGCGTGCGCCACTTGGAGGGGGATTCCGGCGCGCCGAGCTATGCTTAGCGCCAGAGGAAGGGCCTGCTCGCTGAAAGGAGAACCGTCGAGTGGGACAAGGATCGAGTGAAACATGGCTGAACTCCCTCAAGCAAGCGCTCACTTACTTACCCGCCAGCCATAACATGGCAAACGCCGTGCCGGCACCCCTGGCTGCGGCTCGCTCAAGCTGTACGCGGTTTCTTGCACAGGAAGCCGTCGACTTTGTGTGCGAACATGCACAGCGCCTGTGCCCTTGTCCCGGCAGACCGCACATGCAAAACAAGCAGCCCATGTCCCCCCGTCTCACGCCTTACTGCGAGTTTGAAACCAGAGCCGCGCACCTACCTCGCAGGCGACGATCCCCAGCAGGCCGCCTACGAGTGCTCCAGCCGTGTTCGAGAACGTGAAACCGAGTAAGCTGCCGACCACTCCCCCCACGACTCCCCAGAGGTGGACATAGATCAGCTTCGACCTAGGAGAACCGCACAAAGGACAAGAGTTTTTTTCGACCGGGATCGTTGCTCCGCACTTGTAGCATTGCATGGGTAAGTCCCCCTTCGCGAAAAGTCGCATTCTACAGGTCCAGCCTTGCCACGCATTATTTGGTGGCTGGTGGGGATGCCACAGTGCTGGGGGCGGGCGGCTTTACGGTCAAGACCGGACAGGCTGACCTGCGCAGAACCTGTTCGGCGACGCTGCCAAAAAGCACCCTGCTCAGCCCGGTGCGCCCGTGCGATGCCATGACGATCAGACCGGCCTCGATCTCCTGGGCGACATCGAGGATCACGTTGGCGGCGTCGCCTTCTTCCAGGCGGTGCTCGACCCGCACATTATCGTCAGGCGCCTGCATTCGACGAAGCGCTTCCCATGCGCCCTCGTAGTACTCTTCGGGATGGCGCTCAGCCTGGATTTCCTCATCCCAAAGAGGAGGGCGGAGAACATAGAGAACGACGACGCGCGCACCAGAATCGCGCCCAAGCGAACAGGCCAGCGGGAAAGCCCACTGGGCACTCTCAGAAAAATCCGTGGCAAAGAGAATCGTGTGGATTGGTAACATTCCAAACTCCTGGCCATGCGAAGCAGTCATCCCTTCAGCGGCTGAAAGGATTGTGGCAAATCTTCAACATGGGCTTCCGGGCCAAATGCTGACAAGTTTAGGAATTCAACTTGCTCCTTGGCGGGCTTATCCCAATCAAACCAAGCTGCCCATCCATCGCACAGCCAACCCGGGTTGACGATTGTTGTCCGGCCCACATGGGCAACGCCTCTTCGCTCAGTGCTTCCGCCCACGACGCAGAGGTTGGGATGGAGGCTATCGATCAAGTCACCGACCAGAGGATTACCCTCCATTCCACCGAGCAGGCCTGGAGGAGGGGCTGAAAGCAAGAGAACCTTGCGCGGCCGCTGTGTCGTTTGCAACGAACGAAGAAAATACTCGGCCTGAGTCCGCGAGTACGAGTCCATGCCAATCAAGGGACGTTCCGCAATAGAGCCGCCAATCCCACAGATGGCGGTGTCTTGTTCCTCGACAAGTGTGGCGTGGGCCACGTGGACATAGGGCGATTCCAGCTCTGCCTGCATTCCCAGCCGCAAGAATTCTTCCATGGGTTCTCCCGCCGGACCGGGAATAACGGCACTGAAGACGCCAAGCTGCCCCAGCGTCCGAAAGAACTTCAGAACGAACAGTGAATCCTCGTTCGAAATGCTCCAAGGAGTCGTGCGCACGGCGCAATGTCGCCCTGGGTCCAAAATGCCGCCCACGAACAGAATGCCGTCCGGCCGCCGCTGATCGACGGCTTGTTTTAACCAGTCCAAGCTTCGCGTTTGGCCGTGGACGCCGCTGCATAGTAGATAGCGTCGCATCCCGATCTCCCCGATTTAGGGCGAAACCTGAGGGATAGAGCAAAACCCCACCTCTCTTGTAGCAATCCGCTTGCCAAAACGCACTTTTGCTCAATGACGGTGCATATCGATGATGGGGGACTGCAAAACAAGTCTGCTGCGAGATTGCGGATGAACTTGGCTGTGCGTTTTCGCACAACCAAGCTCCAGCCGCTCACTTGCGAGATGGCGCCTGGAATGTGAGCCTGCGCGCGGCTTACGAATCCGCCGCCGCGACGGGACGATTTGCAGCGGCAACCGCCAAGCGCGGGGTATCTGCAAGCACTGGTAAAACCATCTGGACCGACGGTAATCATTCTTGGATCGGGAGAACGTTTAGGCAACGAATAATGCCAGCAAGCGGCCGTTGCGTCGCGCCGTGATCCGGCGGAAGTTATCGTTTGGAATCCAAAGTGAGCACCCTAGCCGATTCGTCGCTACGACGAAACGACGGCCTCGGCGTGACCGCTGGCCAGAGGGTCTGCCTTGTTGGCGTTTTGATTTGAGCGCTTGAGTGCTCTGTCGAGTCTGAATTGATGAGCTTTTAGCCGGGAAAGCCGCTTGAAAGCGGACGATTTTCGCGTACCCATGCTGACCCGCCAGAACGCCAGGCGGCAGCGGAGCCTCAATCGGAGGGTTTTGAGAAGGTCTGTTCCCCAAGAGGGAAAACTCAGTAATTTATTCTTAATGACGCCTGGTTGTCGGCTCTGACTCAAGGTGTCTCATGCTGAAGAATCTGGCTCGCTTCCACCTCAATGGGTCGCATTGAGCAGGCGGAGCCTGGTAAAGAGTGAATCTAGTTCATGGCTCGTTCATGCGAAGGAGACCCCCGTGCCAATCGCAAGCCCCTCTCGGCCCGAAGCAACAGAATACGCGCCCTTTTATGCGAACTACATGTCTCTGGCGAGCGAAGACGATGTCCTGCCGGCTTTGACCAGACAGCTGGAAGAGATGCTTGGTCTGCTCCGAGGCCTGCCGGAGTCAATAGCCAACACTCGCCACGCACCGTACACGTGGAGCGTCAAGCAAGTGGTTGGGCATCTGACCGATGCGGAGCGCGTGTTTGGCCACCGGGCTTTTCGCTTTGCCCGGAACGATCCGACGCCGTTATCCGGATTCGACGAGAATGTGTATGTTAGCAATGCCGCTTTCGATGACAGCCTCTTCAGCGACCTGCTCACGGAGTTCGAACTCGTGCGCCGCGCGAATGTGCTGCACTTTCAGCAGCTGCCAGCTGCTGCGTGGTCCAGGAGCGGCGTGGCCAACGGCAACAGCGTAAGCGTTCGTGCCCTGGCTTACATCCTCCTTGGTCATACGCGCCATCACCTGGAGATCCTGCGAAAGCGGCTTGCCGGCGGAAAAGCCCCGCCGGCCAAGCGGACATGAAGTTTGCAAAACCAGCGCCTGCGATGGTCTCTTCGATGAGGGCAATTCAGTCATCCACCACGTCTTCCAGGCGTGAGATCGCCACCATGTCTGCGCGACTGACGAGCACCCGCTTACGGTTGCGTTTGATCCCCGTGGCGTTGGACTCGGCAACATAGGCTTCGCGAGATGTTTGCGTGTCGCGGAAATCGTGGAGGTCGGCACTGCGAAGCTGTAAGAAATGCTCGTCCGCGTTTTCAAGCGTGCCGAGGCACACGTAGGTACTGCGCATGTCGACCACCACTTTTTGTCCGATTAACTCCTGCAGCATGATCTACTCCGGCGGAGTCCGCTCGCATTGGGTACCCGGCTGGTCTGTCTCTCGCTATCTTAATCCTTGATCGGGGCGCGTGCCCTGAGTGACCGCCGGCCTCGTCTGATCTAGTCACCTGGTTCTCCATGCCAACGCCATCCCTGCCGGCTGCCGAACGATTCTATCATGCCGCGCTGGAGCGCCTGCAGCAACTCATCAATCCGCAACGAGTTGCGCTCGACCGGGCCGCGACCTTGTGCACAGATGCCATTGCCGGCGAAGGCCTGGTGCACCTGTTCGGCTGCGGGCACAGTCGAGTGCTCTGCGAGGAGATGACGCCACGGCAGGGCTGTTTCGTCGGCTGGCACACGATTGTGGAGTTGGCGCTGACGTACCATAACTCCATCGTCGGTCCCAACGGCCTGAGGCAGAGTTTGCATTTGGAGAAGACGCCAGGCTACGCCGAGCAAATCCTCAGGAACTTCGCCTTTGGACCCCTGGACGTGTTCATTGTCATTTCCACGAGCGGCATCCGCGAGATCATCGTCGAAATGGCGGAAGGAGCCAAGCGGCGCGGGTTGAGCGTCATCGGCGTCGTGAGCCGGGCCCATTGCGAGCAGGCGCGGCCAGCTCACCATTCAGGTAACAAGCTAACGGATGTAGCGGACGTGATCCTTGACAACGGCGCCCCAGTCGGCGACACATTGTTGTCTCTGGACGGGAGCCAGCATAAAACCGGTCCTTTCAGCACCCTCGGCGGAGCAATGATCATGAACATGCTGCGCTGCGAGGTAGCCCAACGACTTGTCGACCGGGGCATCGAACCGGTGTTTTTGCCGAGCCACCAGTTTGTCGGGAGTCGTAGCGTCGAGGAGCAGCTTGAATACTTCTATGCTCAATACGCACGCAGGATTGGCCCGCTCTACGCCAGGCAAGGGGCGGCAAGCCCGCAATCAGAAGGATCGCATGGAATAAAGTAACCCTTCGTTCTTTCTTCTGCCATGGCAGGTCGTCTCGAGAACAAACGCTGTTTGATTGTTGGAGGCACGTCGGGGATTGGCTTCGCCGCGGCGAAGCGATTCCTCGCGGAAGGTGCCCGGCTCTTGGTTGCCGGTCTGGCAATGGATGAGCACGATGCAGAATTACTTACAGAAAATGGACTGATCGCTTGGCTCGCTTGCGATGCGCGTCAGGCAGCAGAAGTCGACAAACTCTTTGCAGAGACCTCGGACAGGCTGGGCGGGCTTGACGTGCTGTACCATGCAGCTGGCAGCAGCGGAAGGCACGCGGGCGACGGCCCCTTGCATGAATGCACTGAGGAGGGCTGGCAAGCAACCATCGACGCCAACCTCAAAAGCACCTTCCTGACGAACCGGGCGGCTGTGCGCTCGTTCTTGAAGCAAGGTCAGCCGGGAGCGCTATTGAATATGGCCAGCGTTCTCGCAATTGCTCCTTCGCCTCGGTACTTTGACACCTTTGCATACACTGCCAGCAAAGGCGGAATAATCGCCATGAGCCGGCAGGCGGCTGCGCGCTATGCTGGAGCAAGGATTCGTGTCAATGTGATCGCGCCGGGATTGATCGACACGCCCATGGCGAGCAGGGCGGTGCAGGACGCGAGCATTCGAGAGTTCTTGTGCAGCAAACAGCCCTTGACCAACGGTGCAGGGCAGCCGGATGATTGCAGTGAGGCGGCCGTATTTTTGTGCAGCGACACAGCGCATTTCATTACCGGCGTGGTTCTTCCGGTCGATGGCGGCTGGTGCGTCAGTGAGGGGCAATACTCGCTTCCCAAATAGCAATGCATTCTTCATGACAATTCCCGATCCTATGGAAGAGATGGTCACTCGGCCGGACGAATTGGCTGCGTGTTGCGAATACCTGGCCTCTTGCCGGAAGTTTGGCTTCGACACGGAGTTTGTAGGGGAGGACACCTATCATCCCCGTCTCTGCCTCGTCCAGGTCGCCACAGCCGATCGTCTCATTCTGATTGATCCCGTGACAGTTGGACCGCTGGATGCCTTCTGGCGGCTTGTGACCGACCCTGCAAATCTCGTGATCGTTCACGCGGCTCGCGAAGAGGTGCGTTTGTGCCGGCTCTGGACCGGACAGACGCCGGGCAACCTCTTCGACCTGCAGATCGCCGCCGGCCTGGTGGGGCTGGCATATCCCTTGGGACATGCCGCACTGGTTAGCCAGGTGCTGGGCGTGCACCTTGCCAAGGCAGAAACGCTCACGGAATGGCGTGATCGACCCCTCACCGAGCAACAAATCCGCTATGCTTTTGACGATGTGCGTTACCTCTTGCCCTTGTGGGAACGCGTCTCGGAGCGATTAGACTCGCTGGGGCGCCCGGAGTGGGCACGCCAGGAATTCGCCAGGCTGTCGGCAAACGCGGCGCCGGAAGAACCGGCCCTGGAGAAGTGGCGCAAACTGCGGGGTTTGGGGTCGCTCGACCGCCGGCGGCTGGCGATCGTGCGCGAGTTGAGCCGCTGGCGGGAAGAAACCGCAGCACGGACGAACCGGCCGGCGCGGACCATCGTCCGTGACGATCTCATCATTGAGATTGCCCGCCGCTCACCGACGCGCGAACGCGATCTGCAGGTCATGCGTGGCTTACGCCGCCGCGACTTGCCGGAAATCCTGAGCGCCGTGGAGCGGGCCCGCGCCTTACCTATTGAGCAATGCCCGACCGCCGCCGAGCGAGAACAGGACCCACCACAAGTTGCACTTATCGCCAATGTTTTAACGGCGGTGCTTGGCGACTTCTGCACGCGCGAGCATCTGGCAGCAAACCTGGTCGCCAACAATCAAGATGTGCGCTCTCTAGTGCGTGCCCGATTGCAAGGAGAATCACTTCCAGCGGAGTCGTCGCTTACGCAAGGATGGCGGCGTGCGCATGTACTGCCGTCGCTGCTGGCGATTCTCGAAGGTCGCCGCGGAATTCGCATCCAGGACGTTTGCGCGGAGGCGCCCTTTGCCGTCATCGAGACCGACCCGACTGGCGCGGAGTCAGCGCGGCAGACCCTTCCTCCGCCCGCGCAGTCCTAAAGGCGAGCCGAGAGTGATATTGTTACGAACCCCACGCTTTGTTATAAGCAGCGCCGCTTGATAGCCTGGGGCAGATTCCCACTTTCTTGCCGGAAACTCAGGAATCGTGCCTATCGAGCATTTCAAAGTCCGTGTCATCGTCAGCATGTTCGAGGCTGACGGTTCCCTGACAACACGCCCCGGTTCTACATCATCGCGGCGCGGACCTCGCTGAGATATCCAAGCCGACTCGCACGTGTGAAGTTAGAGACGGGAACTTCCATTGAAGTTAGAGACGGGAACTTCCATGTCCGTCTATGCCAGCCAAGCTGAGGCAGGAACTTGTGGTGCGGCTCTCGAACTGGCTCGCGCTATGGAGACCGGACTCGAGGTGCATCGTTCTTCTGTCTTGGACGACAAGCTGTACGCCAAGGTGCCGTTCCATCTCGAGCGAACAGCGCCCCTCTCCGTGGCAACGCTGCCCAGCGTCCGGCCCTTGTTGGATCCCTATTGCAACACCTTAGGTCACCCCGCCACAGCGCGGCCGGGCCTTTTGAGCCATGCGATTCGCCTGGCGCGGCGTGGACTTAAGGCGTTCATTCGTCCCTGGCTGGAACTCCAGACGCGCTTCAATCACGCCACGATCGCTAGTCTGGAGAATTCGACTGGTGCCATTCAGGCCCGTTTCGACCAGCTCGCCATGCGCCTCAATGAAAACTCCGAGATGTTGGTCACGCTATGCCGAACCATCGAGGAATGCTACAACGCCCTCCACCAACAGCGCAACGAACTCGACATACGCATCGACGACTGTCACCATCGAATGCATCTCTGGCGTGAAACATTGGAAGCCCGCATCGCTGATTCCTGCAATGGCGTCCAGCATTTGCGGCAAGAGGACACAGTGGACATCCTCGAACAAACATTCGTCAACGCGCGCCTGCCTGCCCCCCCGGCAAGAGTGTTGGAACTCACCGGCGCCGACAGCGGCAACACCCTGGATCGGACCGCGCTGGGCTACCAGGTCGTGCGCGTCGATCCGGGCCGCTGCTGTCTTGGCCCGCGAGAGGCTGCGGCTCTCCCGTTTGAAGACAATCACTTTGATGCAGTCGTGAATCTGGCAACGCTTGGCCATCTGCACGCTGCCTCAGGGGCCTTTGAACGAGAATGGGTTCCGGAAATCGCCAGGGTTCTTCGCCCCGGCGGACGATTGTTGCTCACGCTGTCGGTCGATGAGACTGGCCCGTTCGGTCGTGCCGTTATCCACGAGCGCGCGTGCTTAGAATCGTTCCTGCAGCCGTTGCACGTAGTCGAGCGCGTCTATGGAATGCGCGCAGGCGGCATCTGGTGGTTCAGCGCCGAAGGCAGCCGGATAGGAAATGCCGTTCAGGAAGATCCTGTGAACATGCTGGCCCTCGTGCTAGCGGAGAAGTCCTGAGATGGACCTGCTGGTCGATGTGCAAGCTCTGCAAACGTCGTCGTCGGGACACCGTGGCATAGGCCGGTACTCGCGCAATTTACTTGCCGCCCTCGTGAAAGCCCGACCGCATTGGCACATCGAGATCGTGCAGAACGGGCGACTCAGTCCGATCGAGGCCACGCGAACTGCCGGTTTACCTATTCTTACCTTTCGGCCTCCCTTGGCCATCGCTGAGCGCAATGCAGGGGTCAACGAACTCCATTACGGCGACTGGTTGTGTGCACGCAAGCCGCGCTGCATGCTTATTTTGAGCCCCTTCGAACGCGAAGGCGTGAATCCCTGGTTTGTTGGCTCCAGGCCGCCGCTCGCGTGCGTACTTTACGATTTAATTCCTCTCATTTTTTCCAATCGGTATCTGGACGACCGCGGCATATTCACCTGGTACGCCCGCCAGCTTCGGCGGCTGACCGGCGTTGATACGGTGATGACTATCTCGCAATCTTCCGCGAATGATTTTCGCCGTTTCTTCCCCGACGCATCGCCCCGGCTGCTGAAGATCGGTGGCGCCACCGAGCCGACCTTTGTGCCATTATCCATCTCCGAACTTCAGGCGACTCTGACGCCTCTCAAGGAGCGCCTGGCGCTCCAAAAGGAATTCTTCTTGTATGTAGGCGGTGATGATTTTCGCAAGAACATGGCCGGGGCCTTGCGAACCTTTGCCTGCCTGCCGGATGGCTGCCGCCGCACCCACGATCTTGTCGTGGTTTGCCACCTGTCCAACACTGCACGCGGCTGGCTCGAGAAAGTTGCGGCGGAACTGGGGATCAGTGCTCATGTGAAGTTGACTGGGTTCGTGACCGATCTCGAGTTGAGGGCGCTGTACCAGCGCTGCCGGTTATTCCTGTTCCCTTCGCTCTATGAAGGAATGGGGCTGCCTGTGTTGGAGGCCTTACAATGCGGCGCCCCCGTAGTTGCTTCCAATGTCTCTTCGATTCCTGAATACGCCGGCCCGAGCTCCTGGCTGGCCGACGCTCGCTCTCCGCAAGCGATGGCCCGCGCAGTCCTGGATGCCTTGGCGGAGCCGCGCGACGCCCGGCTGCACGAACGGCTCGCCTTCGCGAACAGCTTTGGCTGGGAAAAATCGGCGGAGCTGGCCGCCGGAGCCCTTGATGATCTCTGCCATGCTCGGCGGAGCCATTCTTTCGTCCGCCCCCGTCGTCGGCGCCTCGCCTTCGCCTCGCCATTGCCGCCGTGCCCTTCCGGCATCTCTGACTACTCCGCCGAGCTGCTCGAGCCGCTCAAGAGCCGCTTTGAAATCGAATTGGTCGTGGATCCAGCGCAGGCGCCAGTGGGGATCGCCCGGGAAGTCCAATACCGCGTTTTGCGTCCTGACGAGCTGATTAAGAGGCACGCGGCAGTACCATACGATCTGTTTGTCTATCAAATGGGCAATAGCCACTATCACACCTACATGCTCGACCTGCTCAGCCGTTTTCATGGCCTGGTTGTCCTGCATGATTATTATTTGGGCGGCATGCTGGACTCCGCCCGAAACGCGCGCCACTGGACTCACCCCGCGGTCGAGGAGCTTGAATATGAAGGCGAGCTTCAATTTGCCGATTGGCTGCGAACGGGAGCGATTGCAAACTGGGCACTCCATGGTCTTGCTCCCTTGAATCGCCGGGTGCTAGAGCTGGCGTCAGCTGTCGTCGTCCATTCAGGATGGGCCTGGCAACGTTTGCGGCGCACCATCCATACGCCCGTATTCCTGGTCCCACAGATCATGCCCCTGCCCCGACTGAAATCGCGAAAGGAAGAACGGCTCCGCCTCGGATTGCCGCTGGACGCCTTCCTGATCTGCACGCTTGGTCACTTGGGCCACTCGAAGCGAATTGACATGCTCCTGCGTGCGGTTGCTCAATTGCCCGCGGCTATGCGCGCAGGCACGCGTCTAGTCCTTGTCGGGACAGGATCGCCAGAGTTCATGGCGATGATGCTGCGTCTCTCCAGGGAGCTAGGCATCGCCGACCTGTTGCACTTTACCCATCATGTTTCTCTCTCCGATTTTTCCGCGCATGCCCGAGCCGCGGACGTGTGCGTTCAATTGCGCTACCCGACCCACGGCGAGACGTCGGCCGCCCTGCTTCGAGCCATGGCCGCAGGCGCAGCTTGCGTGACATCCGATCAAGGCCCCATGGCCGAAATTCCGGACCACGTCACTTGGAAGGTGCGCACCCCGCAATATGAAATCCCGGACCTCGTCGGTGCCCTGCAGCGCCTCCATAACCATCCCGAACTAGGTCGTCGTCTCGGCGAGGCCGCGGAAAGTCACGTGCGCGATCGCCACTCGCTGGAACGGGTTGCGGCGCATTATTCCCTGTTGATTGAAGAGGCAAGTGCAAGCCGCGACTCGATGGATGAGAATTGGCGTGACCATGCCGTGAGTGCCATTGCTGACGCATGCGACCCGAGTTTGGATGAGGCTTTCCTCGAATCCTGGCTGACACTTCGTCGCCAAGCAGCAAGGCCGCGGACGGCGAAGCCGGGACTCTTTCATGGATCTTCAGTGGAAACGCCGATCGGCGAGAGTCGCCAAGTTGCCTGACCCATGCCTGTGCCTGGCTGCGGCGCCCCGAACGGAGCAACATCGCAGGTTCCCGTATTGCAAAGACGGCCAGGGGGCACTATACCCATGCGTTGCCTGCACGAGTGCGGAGCGGAATCCGGCCTGACGTACTGGCCAAGGATGGGTTAAAGACCGGAGATTATCCAGTTGGCTGAAGGAGCAGCGGCGTGCCTGCCAAACTCATCCTCATCAACAACTGCATGAAGGACCTGGTTGGTCATTACTATGAGACCGCTGTCTCGGTTGCCGACGCCGCTCGTGCCAAAGGTCTGATTCCCATCCTGGCAACGCATGCAGATTGTCCGACGAATATCATTCCTGACTGGCTGGATTCCTACCCGATCCTCTGCATCCACCATTGGCTTGGCGACCATCCTCCGCGTACGCCTCCCGCGATTCGAGGTCACCGCGCGGATCCCTATTCTCAACAGAATTGCACGATTGCAGCCGTGCGCAGCGGTCAGATGTCGATCGAGGATTACATCCGAGCATACATTGAGTTGCCCGAGGGACAGCCTGCAGCGGATGAAACTCTAACCGCGCAAAGCATGCGGAACCCCGTGGAGCGTCCCCTGGTGGAGGAGACGAAGAGGATGCTCGAAATGGTGGGATGCGGGGACGATCTTGAGCCTGCATTGATGTTCAAGCGGGACCTGGAAAGACTCTTGAGTTTGACCGGTTACAACTCCGAGGACCACGTTTACTTGGCCACTGCCCATGCCCGTGATCTTCTTGGCGTCGCTCTGTTTGTCTGCCGAGCCGGCAGCGAACGTGCTCCAACCTTTCATCTTGAGTACCGGCACTCCCTCTTCGAAAGCCCCAATTGGCAAATCGATGCCGATTCTGAGTACTTAAGGCTGCATCGCGCCTATTTCACAAGCTACCGCAATTGCGGCCTGTCCCCGCGCATTCGTTTCTATACGGATACCGAGGAGTTGGCCGAAGAATGTCGTTTTGTGGCCGGGTTCGATTTCTCGGTCTTGCCGATTCCTTTTCGATCACATGCGATCGCGAATAAGCCGAAAGACCCCGCCCAACCCCTTTGCTTCTCGTACTTCGGTGAAGCGCGGGACGAAAAAGGCTTCCACTGGCTGGCTGACACCGTGGATCAGCTCATGGACGGTTACATCAGACCTGGCAAGATCCGGTTTGTGCTGCAAGCGACCATGGGACCAATGGGCAACAGGCAGCCACAGAGCGCAGTCAGCATCGCCCGCCTTCTCCGGCACCCGCGTAAATACGTGAAGCTCGTCGGGCTTGAAGGCCCACTATCGATGGAAGAGTACTACGCAATGGTTTCCGAGTCGGACGCCGTGCTCTGTCCCTACCATGCGTATCGCTATCGGAACTCCAGCTCGGGCACGCTCATGGAAGCGATCGTCGCGGGTAAACCGACGATTGTTCCTTCCACAGGCTGGCTGTCCCGACAACAGCCTCCCGGTTCTGGAGGCCGCTTCGTCGACCAGGCCAGCTTCATTGAGGCAGTAAAGCAACTTTGCGATCAGTTCCAGTCTTACAAGTGCGTCGCCGAGCGCTACAGCAGTCTTTTCCGGTTGACACATTCTCCCGAACGGCTTGTTGCCAGAATCCTGCAAAAGGAGGCGAGTCCGCCGGCCATGACGTTCGCTCAAAGAATTGCTGCGTAGAGCACAGCGCAGAATTTACCCGGCGGCAGTCATCCTGGAGCTTGTTGCCCAGAAGCTCCTGGCAAGAACACTCAATGGGATAGGATAGGAATGCGGGTAGTCCATTTTTACCCCTGGGGCTGCTTTTACCCGGCATCGTGTGGGGCCGATACTTCTGCAGTCCATCAGCTCGAGTACCTTCGCGAGAGAGGTTGGCGAGTGGACTGCCTAGTGGGTTGGCTTCCCAGCAATGCCTCTGCCTTGCACGAGTTTCGGGAGCAGTATTCATGGGTAAACCGGATTACCTTCCTCGATATACCGCCTTTGGTTTCGTACAGTATGGAGGGAATTCTGGCCGCCTATTGCAAGATCAGGGCCTCGCCGGTCCTTGCTAGAGCCTTGCTCGAACCTCCGGACCTCTTCTTCGCAAACTACTTCTTCAGCGCGCCGATGCTCGATCTCTTGCCGGCTCGGTGCAAGAAGGTCCTGGAAACACACGACTTGTGGACACATCAGTTCCTCGCTCAGGAACACCACTTCGCCCCCGACGCGCCTCCCGATCCTCTGGAGCCAGTCCGTAAACGCTACCTCTTCCAGTTCGAGACCAGCGTGTACAACTTGTATGATGCCGCGATTATGTGCCAACCGGAAGAACTAGCTGAGGCGCGGGCTACCCAGAATGCCAATTTCCACTACGTGCCCAGGATGCATCCACTTGCCGAGCAAGCCGCGCACCAGAAGACGGAGCAACCGATTGACCTTCTGTTTGTCGGCAGCGACAATTACTTCAACCAGGATGGGATCAATTGGTTCCACCGCCATGTGTACGAGCCATATCTGAGCGCGCAGCGCGTGAGGCTCTCCCTGGTCGGCCGGATCTGCGAGCAGGTAAAGTTCGACGGGCAGAATGTTTGCAAGATGGGTCTCATCCGAGGAGGAATCGAGGAACTCCGAAAGGTCTATGACCTGGCCAAGCTGGTGATCGTCCCCATGCGCAAGGGCACAGGCGTTTCGATCAAGACCCTGGAAGCGCTCGGGATGGGATGTGCGGTCGTCTCGACCCCGGTGGGCGCCCGCGGGCTTCGCCATGCCGAGGAGGCCATGGTCTGCCTGGATATGGAAGCCGATCCCAAGGCGACGGCAGACCGGATCCTCCGGCTCCTGGCCTCGGATACCGAGCGGCATGCTTGGGAAATTGCTGCTCTCTCCTACATGCGCAAGCATCATAGCCGCGAGGCCTTCTACAGAAGCATGGACACTGTGATGGAATCCGTTGGTTTCTCCCCAAACGCGAAGGGTTAAACAGCGGCGATCGTTCAGCCTTATCCTTTTCCGGACACCTTCGATGTACGACATTGCAATTATCGGCGGAGGCGTCGTCGGCATGGCCACGGCGCTAGCGCTCGCGTCGGACTACCGCGTCTCGCTCATCGTCTTGGAAGCCGAAGACCGACTTGCCGCTCATCAGTCGGGCAACAACAGCGGCGTTATCCACTCAGGGCTGTACTACAAGCCCGGTTCCCTGAAAGCCAGTAATTGCATTGCGGGCCGCGAGGCTCTGTATCGCTTTTGCGAGGAACACGGGATTCGGCACGAACGCTGTGGCAAGATCGTGGTGGCGACTCACGAGGGGGAGCTGCCGGCACTTGAGACCTTAGCGCAGCGAGGCGCGGCCAACGGCCTGCAAGGCCTGCAGCGCCTCACCGCAGCAGAAATCAAAGAGTTCGAGCCTCATGCCGCAGGAATTGCAGGCTTGTTTGTCCCGCAGACTGGAATCGTCGATTACATCCAGGTAACGGAGAAGTATGCCGACCTCTCTCGGGCTGCGGGAGCCACGATTCGAATTCAAACGCGCGTGCTCCGGTGTCAGCGGGCATCCGTCGGTCTCGTCTTGGAGACCTCGAATGGCGATATCACCTGTCGAAATGTCATCAATTGTGCCGGTCTTTATGCGGATCGAGTGGCGCGGATGTGCGGCGTCGATCCCAAGGTGCGGATCGTGCCCTTCCGAGGGGAGTATTACCAATTGGTGCCGGCGCGTTGCTCGCTTGTTCGCAACTTGGTTTATCCTGTGCCCGACCCCCGGTTTCCCTTCCTCGGCGTTCACTTCACCCGCATGATTCGTGGCGGCGTGGAAGCAGGACCAAATGCCGTTCTTGCACTGAAGCGCGAGGGCTATCGACGGGGCAGCTTCTCCTTTCGCGATGCGCTGGAAATGGCCAAGTATGCGGGATTCTGGCGGATGGCGTGGAAGTACTGGAGAACCGGCGCAGGCGAGTTTTTCCGTTCGCTCAGCAAGCGCGCTTTTGTCACAGCGTTGCAGAAACTAATTCCCGAACTAGGCCTCGACGACATTCAGCGCGCTGGGGCTGGAGTTCGCGCGCAAGCTCTTGATCAGGACGGGAATCTTGTCGACGACTTCCGCATCGTCGAGGTGGAGCGCATGATTCATGTGCTGAATGCCCCGTCGCCGGCGGCTACGGCGAGCATCAGCATTGGCCGTACTATTTCGAAAATGGCCGCTGCCAACTTCCGGCTCGAAGCCCTGGAACGCCACTGCTCCGTCTGAGTCATGGCCGCGTCTTGTCAGAGAAACTATCCATCGCGACCTACCTGCTTATTCCACGCCGCTACCCCATGCCCGCCCCATTCGCCTCGCTCATTTTGCAGGCGCAGATTCTCGGCCTCCTCCGTTTCCGCCAAGAGGGCTTACTGCCCCAGGCAACTGCTCTTGCAGCCGGGTTGCAGATTCTTATACTTCGTCCGGCACCTCGGAGACTTTCTCGCTTCCTCATCGTTGCTCAGGTTGTCGATTCCGCTGCTTTGGTTTGCCTGGACGCAGTCTTTTCTGATTCCAGGCCAAGGAGAATGGCCCGATGGGAGCAAGGGTTTTGATCACAGGCGGCGCCGGCTACATCGGCTCCGTGCTGACTCCGCTGCTGCTCAACGAGGGACATCACGTCACGGTCCTGGATAGCTTTCTTTTCCGGCAGACGAGCCTGGCGGATTGCTGCGCGCAGGAAAACTTCACCGTCATTCGCGGAGATTGCCGAGATAAGGCGACCATGCGCCGGTTGGTCCAGGAAACGGACATTATCATTCCCTTGGCCGCAATTGTCGGCGCCCCCGCTTGCAAGGCGGATCAGACTGCGGCGATCTCAACTAATCTGGACGCGATCAAGCTGCTGCTCTCATTCCGGTCTCGTTCGCAACGGATCATCTACCCGACGACAAACAGTGGTTACGGCATCGGGGAGAAAAACAAGTTCTGCACGGAAGAGTCGCCCCTACGGCCGATTTCGCTCTATGGCGTAACCAAGGTCGAGGCGGAGCGCGCTGTCCTCGATGCGGGCAACGCGATCACGTTTCGCCTGGCCACCGTCTTCGGGATGTCGCCCCGCATGCGGATTGATTTACTCGTGAATGACTTCGTTTACCGCGCGCTTCATGATAGGACGGTCGTGGTCTTCGAGGGGCATGCCAAGCGCAACTACATTCACGTACGCGACGTTGCGCGGGCGTTCCACCACGCGATTTCGGATTTCGAGCGCATGAAGGACCAGCCCTACAACATTGGCCTCAGCAACGCCAACCTTTCCAAGCTCGAGCTATGTGCCAAAATCCGTGAACAATTTCCCGGCTTCGTGTTCCTCGAGGCGCCGTTCGGTGAAGATCCCGACAAACGGGACTACATCGTCTCCAATGACAAGATCGAACGGACGGGCTTTAAGCCTCTGTTTACTCTTGAAATGGGCATCAGGGAATTGGCAAAGGGCTACACCATCCTCAACAATCAGAAATACGGCAACATCTAAAGAGTGGTCGGGCCCCCACGATCGTGGATTGCCATTCCAGGAAATCTGCCATGAATGCCAAGCGAATTGTTGTCACCGGCTCCAGCGGCTTTCTCGGCCGCCATCTTACTCCCCTGCTGCAAGCGCGTTACGGCGCCCAAAATGTGGTTGCTCTGACCAGTCGAGATTACGATTTGCTCGAGCAGCAACAAGTCCGGCGTCTTTTTGCGGAACTCAAGCCGGAGATTTTAGTCCACTTGGCAGCCTACTCGGGAGGGATCGGCGCCAATCAGGCATTCCCTGCGGATTTCTATTATCGCAACACCGTTCTGACCACCCTGGTCTTTCATGAAGCAGCGCGCAACGCCGTCAAGAAACTGATTTACCCGATGGGAGGGTGCAGCTACCCGGCAACCGCGTCATCTCCCATCGATGAAGAACAGATGTGGAACGGTTTTCCACAGGCCGAAAGCTCTGGCTATTCCACAGCCAAGAAGATGGGCATCGTGGCCAGCAGGTGCTACCGCCAGCAGTATGGTTTCAATTCGGTGGTCATCATCCCGGGCAACATGTACGGTGAGTACGACAATTTCCGGACAAGCGAGTCCCATGTGATCCCAGCCATGATCCGGCGTTTTTACGAAGCCAAGCGTCGCAAAGTCAACGAGATCGTGATATGGGGCACCGGCGAGGCAGTGCGCGACTTCGTTTATGCCGCCGACGTAGCTGCCGTTTTCCCGCATTTCATCGAAAACTACAACTCCAGCGAACCAGTCAATATTTCGTCAGGGACGCGAACGTCGATTCGAGAGTTGGCTGAAACTATCAAGGAGCAAATGCAGTTCCCTGGCACCATTCACTGGGATACGTCTAAGCCCAATGGGCAAATGGTCAAGATCTTTGACGTGGCCAGACTCCGGGGCCTGGGTCTGTCTTGTAGTACTCCCTTGCAGAAGGGACTGCAGAAGACGATTTCCTGGTTCTCATCCCATTATGAGACCCGTGGCGACGGTATTCGCTTGTGAGGGCCCCACAATGATTGGCATCATTGGCGGAAACGGTTTTGTCGGTTCGGCGTTCGTCCGCCATTGCCAACGCGTCGGTCTTGCGCATGCGACCATCGATCGGGAGAACTATATCGCGATGGTGGGAAGAGAGTGGGACATTCTCATCAACGCGAATGGCAATTCCAAGAAGTTTTTGGCGAACGAAGAGCCGCTGGAGGAGTTCGATGCGAGCGTGCGCAGCGTGCGCAGAAGCTTGCAGGATTTCCGCGCCGGCTGCTATGTCCATCTGTCAACGTGCGATATATATCCCAATTGCTCGTCACCAGCAGCCACCCGGGAAACTGGCGAGCCGGATGTCGCCAAACAGAGTACGTACGGCTTTCACAAGTATCTTGCAGAGCAATGCGTCCGGCACGCGGCCGGCCGCTGGCTGATCTTCCGCATGGGAGGATTCGTGGGCCATGGCCTGAAAAAGAATCCAATCCATGACATCCTGCACGGGCAGCCACTTTGGCTTGACCCAGGCAGTGAATTGCAATTCCTGAATACCGACGATGCGGCTGGCATGATATTTCGCATTCTGGAGAGTGGCATCCACCACGAGATCGTCAATTTGTGCGGCTCGGGCGTCGTCGCCCTTTCTGAAGTCTTGAGCCTGGTTTCTCGTCCCGTCGCCATAAGGCCGAACAGCCCGCGCGTTCGCTACGAAGTTTCTATAGAAAAGCTGGCCGGGCTTACATGGGTGCCGGACACACGCAAGACTGTTCTCTCGTTTGTAACTTCTGAACTGGTTCGCCAAGCTACGGTCGACAACGCCGCTTAGCCGGCAATGTGCGCCAGAGATGACGCGCTCGGAGATGTCCAGTGAGAGCGAAGTTCTTGCTCCTCAACAATGGCCTGAAGGATCTCTTGGGCCACTACTACGAGAGTTCCATTTCCGTGGCGGAAGCAGCTCGGGCCATCGGCTTATTGCCTGCGTTGGCAACACATGTTTCGTGCCCGACAGACATTCTCCCTGAATGGATTCATGCCTATCCTCTGTTCCGCGTCGATCATTTTGGAGTCGATGCTGCACAGGTGGCTCCGGAGATCCCGGGTCTGCGCGCGGATCCCTACGCCCAGGGCAGGTTGACAATCGAGGATGTGTGCAGCGGCAAGGCGACTGTCGAGGATTATGTCCGGGCGCATGTCGAACTTCCGGAGAGCGCGGCCGCCACGCATAGCACGTTGACAGACAGCAGCTTGCAACATCCAGTCGAACAGACCCTTAGCCAGGAGACTGTGAGGGCGCTGACAGACGTTGCTTGCCTGGCCGACATCGAACTGGCCATGATATTCAAGCAAGACCTGGAGCGATTTCTCAGCCTTGTTGGGATCAGCCGCGCGGACCACGTATTTCTGCCCACGGCCCATGGACGTGATTTGCTCTCGGCAGCGCTCGTTGTCCGCAGGTTCGGCGAGGAGTTTGCTCCGACCTTTCATCTGGAATTCCGGCATTCTGTCTTCCTGGCCGACCCCGTCGCTCATCCAGTTCAAGATCGACCCTATCTTGCGCAGCACCGGGCCTATTTTGCTGCTTATGCCAAGGCAGGTCCGTCGGCGCGGATTCACCTCTATACGGATACGGAGGAGCTGGCCCAGGAATACCGGGCGCTCAGCGGATTTCATTTTGAGGTTCTGCCGATCCCGTTCCGCTCAAATTCAATCCTGTCTGGGCAAAGGTCGGCAGGGCATCCACTCTGCTTTGCCTATGTCGGCGAGGCTCGTGACGAAAAGGGATTTCACTGGCTTCCCGATGCAATCGATGCCCTCATGCCGGACTACATTATCCCCGGCAAGATGTGTTTCCGCATTCAAACGACGCTTAGGCAGCCGGCCATTCACCAGCCGCTGAGCGCCAACTGTTTGCCGCGGCTTCTGAACTACGATCCAAAGCATGTCAACCTTGTCGGCCTGGGTAGTCCGCTGTCCATGACCGATTACTATCGAACTCTTTCGGATTCCGACGTGGTGCTCTGCCCGCATCATGCTTACCGCTATCGCAACTCCAGCTCCGGAACCCTGATTGAGGCGATCGTCGCTGGCAAGCCTACGATCGTTCCCATCCACGGCTGGATGGCGCGCCAGCAGCCTCCGGGAGCGGGAGAGTGCTTTCAAGACCAGCGGACATTCGTGGAGGCGATTAAACGCGTGTGTGACAATTACGAGCAATACTGGCGCTGCGCCCAAGCTTATCGACGGATGTATCGCTTCCACCATGCCCCAGAGACACTGATTCGCAGATTGGTCGGATGCGGCAGCGGCACTCGGATGAAGGTTGGAGCCCCAGGATTGGTTGCCTAGGGATTACCTGGCGAAGGACGAACTATGCGCGTCATTCATTATTATCCCTGGGGTTGCTTCTATCCCAGCTCGTGCGGGGCCGACACCACTGCCGTCCGTCAGCTCGAATACCTCCGCGAGAGAGGCTGCCAGGTCGAATGCCTCATAGGCTGGTCATCGCAAAGCTCCAGCATCGTAGAGCGTTTTCGTTCGCATTATGATTGGTTGGATGAGATCACCTTCCTGGATGTGCCACCTGTCCGCGCCTTCACCTTCGAATGGGTTTTGTCCGCCTACTGTCAGCTCAAGTCGTCGCCCGATCTGCAACGTGCCCTGGCGGCACCTCCTGACCTGTTCTTCGCGAATTATTTCTTCTCTGCGCCAATGCTTGATTTGTTACCTACATCCAGCATGCGCATACTCGAAACACACGACATCTGCACAGATCAGTTTCTGTCCCAGGAGCTCGCTGCCGGACACCAGGATGGGACTCCACCCAACCCACTGAATCCTGCGCGTAGGGATTACCTCTTTCGCCTTGAAACAAACTTGTTCAACCTTTACGACGCAACCCTGATGGTACAACCCGAAGAGCTTCGGATGGTACAGGCCGCCAAGGTGCGCAACGCACACTACATTCCCAGAATGTGTCCGACGGAACCTGCCCCAGGCGCAAGGCGGCACGCCCAGCATGCTTACGACATTCTCTTTGTTGGCAGCGACCACATTCCCAATCGCAAAGGCATCAACCGGTTCCTGACGCACGTGTACCAGCCCTTTTTGAGCAAGCACAAGATACGGATGGCCATCGTGGGCCGGGTCTGCGATCACGTGAAATTTCATTCCCCCTATGTTGACATGCTTGGAGTCGTGAATGCACCTCCGCACGCCCTCAAGGACGTCTACTATGCTTCGAAGCTCGTAGTCGTTCCGATCCTTGAAGGCACGGGGATTTCCATCAAGACGTTGGAAGCACTGGCAATGGGGCGAGCCGTCGTGACGACGCCAGTAGGTGCTCGGGGTTTGGAAGATCCGTCGCAGGCCTTGGCTTGCGTGGACATGCAGGGGGCGCCAGAGTCCATGGCAGAGAAAATCCTACATCTTCTGAACTGCGATCAGGCACGCACGGGACTGGAAGAGCAAGCGATTGATTACATGGAGAAGCATCATAGCCGGGCGGCATTCTTCGCCGCCATGGACCGGATGATGCAGTCCATCGGCTTGCATCCTTTTGCTAATTGACGTACATACGTTTCTGCATGTACGTGCAAGTGCACTGTTTTGGCGAGAAGCCCAGCTTGTCGGGTTTGTCCTGAAAGATGACGAAAGCCAGCTAAACTAGGCAAGATATTGAGTGCCGGAGCCATTGCTGCCCGGGGAGATGCATATGGTACGAGCAGTTTTTCGCACGATCAAGCGGTTCGTCGCCCGCCACACCGGTATTGTGCGCATGTACCATGAGCATATGCGCATGCAGAATTCCATGGACGCGCTCAATGCTCAGGTCAACGAATGCTTGAGCCAGCTCAGGGAAGTGGCGCTGGCAACACAGCGCCGAGCAGACCAACAAACGACTGTTCTGAGCGCGTTGGCCGAACTATCAGGCCGAATGTTTGAGGAGCAACTAGACGCCAAGGCACGCTATCCGGAAATCCAGTATAGCCTTGGCGAAATTCATCGGCTTGTGGAGCGCGGAGAGCATCTATCAGCAGAAGTTGGAAAGTTTGAGGCAAATGCGAAGGTTGGGGCGCATCCCGCGGAATATCCAAGGGGCCCGGTGCAGGAGCTGGGCGGCACCAATGGGGAGGTTGGACGAGCTCGGCCCGCCGCATGAATTCTGGCGAAATGAACCTGGTGGCCGCCAGACATTCGAATCGGCAAGATGGACCGGTCGCTGCTCATCTCCAGCAAAAGGCCAGCAAGAGCGCTCGCGCCAAGGGCGCGTCGTGCCGGTCGCAGTTCTCAGGCAGCTTCCTTCTTCGCACCGTAGCGTGCCCGCGTTTCCTCTAACAATTCTGCAATCCTCGGTTTGATACGCTCGAAGAATTTTCCGGAGTGCTCCTCACGGAGATAGCGGAAGGTGCGCGGACAGAAACTTTCCCGCAAAAGTTCGTAAAGCGCGTGCAACTGCTGGAGAAAATCCGCGTGGGGTCGGAGGAATGCGGGCATTTCGCCGGTAGCGACCGCGGATTTCTTGTATCGGTCAGCTATCATGCCGGCTGGAATGTCTACTGAGATTCCGAGGATTCCGGCTGCGTTGTTCATCATTTCCGGCGAGAACCAGTCGAAAAACGTGACGTAGGTGTTCTCGAATGCCAGGTAAATGTCGATTTGGAAATCCACCGAGAGCAACCAACACTCGAAGAGTGCCACCATGGTGCGATCGGGGAATTTCTTTTTCATCGACCAGATCACCTCTGCGGGCGCCCGCATCGTTAAGAAGTAGGTGGATCCATAAAAGTATCTCGAATAGAAATCGAGGCACTTTGGTTGCCAACCTTCGCCGTAGGCATTTGGCTGCGGCGCGATGGCCAGTTTTTCACCCACGTAGCGATATCGCCTGTTCATCCGACAGAGGAAAGAGAACGCATCATCGTCTCCGTAAGGTGACGGAGGAATGTACGCGCCCTTGCGGAACAGGTTGTCGTACGACCGATGGCGGGCGTTGAAGAACCTGACAAAATCCTTCTGTTCAAAGTTAACGAAGAGGTCCGGTTCCTCGAGAACGCATACTTCTTTCGACAAATTGATGCAGTTGACGAAAATCGTGGTGCCCGAGCGGCCACTTCCTATTACGAAGAGGCCTTGGCGGTCGAGCTTCTGCATCTCGTCTTCCGCAGGCACGTCGGCCGATCCTGTCATTCGTGAATCACCTTGCGCGATGGATGATCTTGGCCGCAGTGCGTGGCTCGAGGAGGGAAGGACAAATTTGCCGCTTCCGGCCAATGCGCCTGTCACAGCCTCGTTAAGCAGTTTGTCGAGAGTTGCTTGTTGTTGGCTCAGGCCGGCGGACAAGCTTGCCGTTTCGCGCTGCAGTTGTGCCGCTCGCTCGTCGAGCAGCGCAAGCAGTGCGTCGTGGTGATGCTGCATCTGCTCCAGGACGCGCGCTGTCTCGGTCTCCAGGTGTCGGATATGCTGCTTCGCGAGATTATCGATGGCCTGTTCCTGGCGATTGCATTGGCCCTTGAGAGCCTCAGACTCCCGCTGCAACAGATCGAGCCGCTTTCCCAGTTCGGTTGCACGGGAATTCATCCCGTCGAGCAGATTGGAGTGCCACCGTCTTCGGAACCAGTCGATAGGTCTTCTTAGCCGGTTGCGAAGTGGTATCGATTCCTTCAGCTTAGCCCAAATTGCCTGCATTGACTCATCCTCTGCGCACGACCTGGAGCGCTAGTCGGTCGGCGCCACCTGCACACATCACTAGCTCAGATCCGAGAAGAGCGGTCGTCATCGACGAAGTTGCCCAGGGGGCGGGCGGACAATACATTCCTCCGACAAGGAACGCATACAAGTTCATTGATCGTGTGCATACCTCGTGATTTACGTGGTGGTCATCTGGGCTTGCACTGCCGCTCGGTGTGTGCTAAAGGCCCACACTCAATTATCTCCAGAACGTTCAGCAACACTCTGTGGCGCGCTCGCCGCAAGCAGCCAACTCGCGCCGTGAATAGGCGCGCGACACAGACCGAGGCTTGGCATGCTCTTGAGCCATTGGTTGCCGGTCATTGCTGTTGAAAGCGCTCTGTTCTGCATCTTATCGTTTGGTGGGCGGCCCAACAGCAATCGGTGGACGACCTTTCACTGCCTTGCCATTCAAGGGAACCTGAGGGGGCGCAATTCATCTAACTTCTTCGTCAGGAAGCGTGGTCATTTATTGCACATTCTTTAGCTTCGTGATCCACAATCGGAATCTGACATTATTCAAAGGGGCTTTCGGTCCTGACCGTACATCGATTTGTGGCGAGGGAAGCCGGTCCATGAAATAAAGGGCTGTTCGCGCATTGCTGGGAAACACCCATTTGTATTGCACTCCCGCTTGCTGCCCGCAAAGCCGGAAGGGCTTACTCGTTCCACGCAGTTTGTCGGCAATGGTGAATGCTCGCGGAACTGCTCGCAACCGTGAGCACTAAAACGGGGGACACCAAGGCGTGCTTGCCGTGCCTGGCCGTCTGTGCCACGTTCGGAGTCAAGTGGACTATGATCATTACCCAAACGCCGCTACGAATTAGTTTTCTCGGCGGCGGCACAGATTACCCAGAGTATTTTGAGAGTCACGGAGGCGCTGTGCTGGGTACGGCGGTAGATAAGTTTGCTTTCCTGTCGATGTCGCGCTTCCAGAGCGCGCTCTTCGATTACGCAATCCGCATTTCCTATCGCCAGGTGGAATGCGTCAAAGCACTCGACGAGATTCAACATGCTCCTTTTCGAGAATGTCTGCGCTGGGCTGGAGTCTCGCAAGACGTCGAGGTCCACTACGCGGCAGAACTACCGGCGCTGACCGGGTTGGGTTCCTCCTCGTCCTTTGTCGTCGGTCTTCTCAACACGATTTACGCATTCCAGGGCAGGCTGATCCCGGCCCTCGAACTCGCCTACGAGGCGATCGAGATTGAGAGAAAGGTGCTCGGAGAATCGGTCGGCTGCCAGGACCAGACCTTTGCGGCCGTGGGCGGCTTCAACGTGATCGAATTCAGGGGCTGGAATAACTTTACTGTTCATCGCATTCCTTTCAGTCAGGATCGGCTGGAAGAATTCGAAGAACATATGCTGGTCTTCTTCACCGGCATCCGGCGCCGCGCGGAGGAATTGGCCGCGCGTCAAGTCAAGCGCGTCCAGCAGAATGCAGACCACTTACTTGCCATGCGCAGGATGGTTGATGATGGCTTTCGCATCCTCGTAAGCCCTGGCAGTCTGGCGCCGTTTGGCGCCCTGCTGCATGAGGCCTGGCTGCACAAGCGTCAACTAGATCCTGGGATCTCCAACGATGCGGTGGATCGGATTTACGAAGAGGGCATGGCCGCAGGGGCCCTGGGAGGCAAATTGTTAGGAGCCGGAGGGGGAGGCTTCATGTTGTTCTTCGTACCGCCCGAGCGGAAGGATGCCGTTCGCCAGCGGCTCAGCCATCTGACGGAGATTCAGTTCAGGACCTGCGCACCGGGCACTTACGTTGTTCACGCGGGGACCGGGCAATCGACCACTTCACGGCGCCGGCAGCAACAGGCCGCATGAAAGGAACAGAGAGTGGCTTGCTCTATCTTCGATCACACGCCAATCGTCATTCTTGCCGGAGGTCTGGGCACGCGACTGCGCTCCGCGCTACCTGATGGGCCGAAGGGATTGGCCCCGATAGGAGAACAATCCTTTCTCGAAATCCAGCTCGGGCTGTTTCGGGAACAGGGCGCCCGTCGCTTCGTGCTTTGCGTGGGTTACCAGTCAGCCCGGATTCAAGCTGCGCTGGGCAATGGGCAGACGTGGGGGGTTCGAATCGACTACTCAGCCGAAGGAGAGCGCCTTCTGGGTACCGCGGGCGCGCTCAAGTTGGCGGAACGATTCTTCGCGCCTCGGGCCTTGGTGGTCAATGGCGATACCTACTTCGCTCTCGATTATCACCGGCTTCTGCAGCGCCACGTCGATATGCGCGCCCGACACGGGATCGTGGCAACGCTATCTCTTGCGACGGCGGACGCTGAAGCCCGCTATGGCAACGTACTTCTGGATGCTTCTGAACAATTCGTGACCGGGTTCCGGGAGAAGGACTCCTCTGCCGCGCAGGCAGGCTGCTGGGTCAACGCCGGCGCCTATGTGATCGAACGCGAACTCCTGGACCTGGTGCCAGCCAACGAGCCCTGTTCCCTCGAGCACCATGTGTTTCCACACGCGCTGGCAGCGAACCTGAGGATTGCCGCCTACACAACTGCGAGCCGGTTCTTCGACATCGGCACACCCGACAGTTGGCGAGCGTTCACTGACTATTACCTGGAGATGTGCAATGGAAAGCATGCAAAAGCTGATTCAGCAGCATATCAAGGACAGTATTGAGACAAAGCTTCGGATGGAGAAGGAGCAGGGACCGGTCATCGCGCGCATAAGTCAAAGCCTTATCAAGGTCTTGGGCGCGGGCGGCACGATTTATCTCTGTGGCAATGGGGGCAGTGCCGCCGACGCTCAGCACGTAGCAGCGGAGTTCGTGGGGCGGTTCTTGCGCGAGCGCCGGCCGTTGCCTGCCGTGGCGCTGACCACGAATACCTCGATTCTAACGGCTATTGGCAACGACTACGATTACAGCCAGGTGTTCTCCAGGCAGGTCCGCGCCCAGGTCACGCAGCGTGATGCCGTGGTGGGGATCAGCACGAGCGGAAAATCCGCAAACGTATTGCAAGCACTGAGGGCAGCCCGAGAAATAGGGGCCGTTACGATCGGCTTTACGGGGAGCCCTGGACAGCCCCTGGCTTCGGAAACCGATTTGTGTCTGTGCGTGCCAACCAAGCACACACCATTTATTCAGGAAGCACATATAGTGGCGTGGCATATCATCTGCGACTTGGTAGAGCAGGCCTCGATCGATGCTGCTTAAACCGGCACTATTCCTGGATCGCGATGGCGTCATCGTGGAAGAGGTGGAGTACCTGAGCCGCCCCTCGCAGCTGGCGCTGATTCCTCGCGGCGCCGAAGCCATTGCCCGTGTGAACCGGCGCGGCATCCCGGTCGTGGTAATCACCAACCAAGCGGGAGTTGCCCGCGGGTATTTTCCTGAAGCCCGCGTTGCCGAAGTGCACGATCATCTCGACAAACTTCTCAGCGCCTGCGGCGCTCGCATCGACCGCTATTACTATTGTCCCCACCATCCCACCGAAGGCTTGGAACCCTATCGTCGGCAGTGCCACTGCCGCAAGCCTCATCCGGGCATGTTGCACAAGGCGGCCCTCCAGGAGGGCATTGACCTGCAAAGTTCTTGGCTAGTCGGCGACAAACTTAGCGATGTTGAAGCCGGTCAAGCCGCCGGCTGCCAGACAGTCCTTGTGCACACAGGACACGGCCGCGCGCACGCTCGGCTTCTGGAGAAACACAAGCACCTCATGGCTCGTATCGTGCCGAATCTTTGGGAGGCTGTCGACCTGTTTCTGTCCAGCCTTTCTGTTAGTCGTTTTGCCGGCTGGTCCTCCGACTGAAACCCTTCTCGTCACGCCTTGCCGTCACCCGATATAGTGAACGAAGGAAAATTGCACATTTTCAATCACGATTTCAGTATCGTTAAGGGCCCGATCCATGCAAGACAGTGCGAAACTGACAGCCGAAGAGGGCCGTTTGCAGGAGGAGGCTGAGCGAACAAAGAACTGGAAGCGTTGGGGACCGTATCTCTCCGAGCGACAGTGGGGAACCGTCCGCGAGGACTATTCCGCGGACGGATCGGCCTGGAAGTATTTCCCGCATGATCACGCGCGTAGCCGCGCCTATCGCTGGGGGGAAGATGGATTGCTCGGCATCTGCGATCGCCAGTGCCGGCTTTGCTTTGCCCTGGCTCTATGGAACGGCCAGGACCCGATCCTGAAAGAGCGTCTATTTGGGCTGACAGGGCCTGAAGGAAACCACGGCGAAGACGTCAAGGAATGCTACTTCTATCTCGATTCCACACCAACGCACTCCTACATGAAGGCCCTCTACAAGTATCCGCAGGCCGAGTTCCCTTACGACCGGCTCGTAGAGGAGAATCACCATCGCGGAAGGCTCGATCCCGAATTTGAACTGCTCGATACCGGCGTTTTCACGGAAAGTCGCTATTTCGACGTCACGGCAGAATACGCCAAGGCAGGCCCGGAAGACATACTCATCCGTATTACAGCTGCCAACCGCGGGCCCGCAGCCGCGCGGCTGCATCTCCTCCCAACACTTTGGTTCCGAAACACCTGGTCGTGGGGTTGCACGCACGAAGGTTGCGAGGTGAAGCCGCAACTGGTATTAACCGGCGCTGCACAGCTCCTGGCCCGGCACGCTACTCTGGGCAATTACCATCTTCTCGTCGAACCCGCAGCGGACGGGCGAATTCCGCCGGTCTTGATCACCGAAAACGAAACCAACCAGGAGAGGCTTTTCAACACTCCCAGTGCGAGCCCCTGGGTGAAGGATGCGTTTCATCGTTACCTAATCGACGGACAAACAGGGGCGGTGAATCCCAAGGGAATTGGCACGAAAGCGGCTTTTCACTACGTTCTGGACATACCCGCAGCGGGGGAGGCGGTCGTACGCCTTCGGCTAATCGCTGAAACGGAATTGCCCATTCCCGCGTTCGGCCCCAAGTTTGACGCCGTTTTTGCACAGCGTATTGCCGAGGCGGACGCCTTCTACGCTGCCAAGACCTCGCCTGCCGCGTCGGAGGAGGAGTGTCGGGTTGCGCGCCAGGCGTACGCCGGACTACTTTGGAACAAGCAGTTCTATCATTACGTGGTCGAGCACTGGCTGAGAGGGGACCCCGACGAGCCGCAGCCGCCGCCCGGCAGAGCGGAAGGCCGCAATTACGATTGGCCCCATCTCTACATCCGCGACATCTTGTCGATGCCGGACAAATGGGAATATCCCTGGTTCGCGGCCTGGGACCTGTCTTTTCACATGATTCCCTTTTCGCGCATCGATCCACAACTCGCCAAGGAACAGCTCGTGCTTTTCCTGCGTGAATGGTACATGCACCCCAACGGCCAGATCCCGGCTTACGAGTGGAATTTCTCGGACGTGAATCCGCCGGTGCATGCCTGGGCCTGTTGGCGCGTCTACAAGATGACCGGAGCGCGCGGCGCGCGCGATCGGCTCTTCTTGACTCGCATTTTCCAGAAGCTCTTGCTCAATTTCACCTGGTGGGTGAACCGCAAGGATATTCAGGGTAAGCATGTCTTCGCGGGCGGCTTTCTCGGCCTGGACAATGTCGGCATTTTCGACCGCTCCAAGCCTTTACCATCAGGGATGTACCTCGAGCAAGCGGACGGCACAGCCTGGATGGCGTTTTACTGCACCACCTTGCTGGCCATGGCGCTCGAGTTGGCAAGCATGAATCCCGCCTATGAGGACGTGGCGTCGAAATTCTTCGAACACTTTGTTGCCATCGCCGACTCCATGAATTCTCTAGGTGGTTCAGGATTGTGGAATGAGGAGGAAGGCTTCTATTGCGATCAGCTCCAGGTGGACGGAACGATGATCCCGCTGCGCATTCGCTCCATAGTTGGCATCATCCCGCTTTTTGCGGTCGAGGTCCTGGAAAGCGAGGTGATCGAAAAACTGCCTGGGTTTCGCAGGCGCTTACTCTGGTTCCTGGAGCACCGAGCCGATCTGGCGAAGAACATTTCTTACATGGAGGTAGACGGCCCCGATGGAGCGCCGCATATCCATCGTCTCTTGGCGATACCGTCCCGGGAACGCCTGGCGCGCGTGTTGCGTTATGTTCTCGACGAGAACGAATTCCTTTCCCCTTACGGCATCCGCTCGCTGTCCCGCGCTCATAAAGATCATCCATACGTTTGCCGCATGGGTGGCTCGGAAAGCCGCGTGGTCTACCTTCCCGGCGAATCGGACAGCGGAATGTTTGGTGGAAACTCCAACTGGCGAGGGCCTATCTGGTTCCCGGTGAACTTTCTCCTACTGGAGGCACTGGAGCGCTATCACCACTTTTATGGCGATAGTTTCCAAATCGAATGCCCCACCGGCTCTGGTCGGAAAATGAACTTGAGCCAGGTCGCACGCGAAATCGGGGCCCGACTGATAAGACTCTTTCTCCCAGATAAACAAACAGGTCGGCGCCCCTTCCAAGGGGGGGATGGAGCCTTCTTTCAGGATCCGCACTGGCGCGACCTGCTGTTCTTCCACGAATACTTCCATGGCGACAACGGCCGCGGCCTTGGGGCCATTCATCAGACCGGATGGACTTCTCTGGTGACGCGCCTCCTGGATGACGTTGGCCGGAAATAGGTATTTAGATCAACCTAGCCCAACAACAAGCTCGATTCCCAGCCGACTCTTTCGGCCGAAGCTCTCAATTTCTCCAGCGCCCGATTCTGAATTTGACGGACGCGCTCCTTGCTGATGCGTAGCAGATGGCCGATCTGCCGGAGACTGTGCGTGCCGTTGCCGGTAAGTCCAAAGCGAAGATCGAGGACTTTGCGTTCACGAGGTCGCAAATTCTCCATCAAAAAGCCAAGAGCCTCCTGACGCTCAGAGTTCTGGCGTAACGTTGAGCTCTCGTTATCGGGCATCGCCTCAGTCAGTTTGAAATCGCTGTCGTCATCAAGGACTGCGTTGAGCGAAACGGGAGCGCGCGTGGCGGTTTGCAAATGAGTCAGGTGTTCGAGGCTGCTGCCGGTGCGCGACGCCAATTCTTGGGGGCTCGGGAGGTGTTTGCCGCCGTGCGCGAGGGCTTCGGATTCCTGCTGCAAGAGGCCTAGTTCTTGAAGGTGGTGCGGAGACAAGCTGACCAGGTGACTCTGCCGAGCCACAGCGATTTGCAGCGTCTGGCGGATCCACCAGGTTGCGTAAGTTGCCAGGCGCGTGCCATGACTCACGTCAAAGCGATCGATGGCCTGCATCAGGCCACATACCGCTTCTTGCAAAAGGTCCGCATAGCTCAGGGCGTGGTGGCGGAAGCGTTTTGCGACGTGGGCTGCCAAGCGAATATTGGCGGAAGCGAGCCGGTGTTTGTGATGGACATAGCGGTCATGAAGGCGGCGAACCGCTGCAACATCGCGAGTTTCCTCGTCACAGTAGTCTCGAATGAACTGGGCCATCGGCCAGGGCTCAAGCGGGGGGCGATGAGATCGGAGCCGCGGAAAATGGCGGATCAATACCCGCACCAGCTCGCTTTTGCACTCCCAAAAGCCTGTGAGCAACTCTCGTTCCTCCTCAGGTGTCAGGAGGTCGGAAGAGAAAATGGTGGTGGGTGCGATGGAAATGGGACTCCCTGGCGCCGTGCGGCGCTTTCGACGTTGAGCCTTCATAGCCGTCCTTCCCAAATATGTCCAAATTAGTGTTTGTTGAGCCCGTGCAGCGGTGATGCACCACGCTTGCCGATCAGTGCCCCTCGATCGACAACGAACCGATCCTCGCAGAGAGCAAAAAAAGGAGACGAGTTCGTCTCCCTTCGCACCACTTTGCCCGCCGCCAGGTAACAGTCCTCGTGTTCTCCGGCTCCGGCGAATCCAACTTGCGCAAGGTGCCTGACGATGAAAGTGAAGGAGTGAACGATCCTGCTGCTTCAGCGCTAAAGCTTGGCCGTCACCAACTTCCCCTATCGTCAGCCACAATTGTAAAGTGCTTGGACAGCCTTATCAAGAGTCATTATTGGAATTGCGGCATTATTTCTGGTCGGTATGAAGGCGGCTCGAGCAACCGCCCAAGCAGAATTCCCAGCTCCTAGAACCTGCATTCTTCGGGGCAATCTCCAGGCGAGCGCTCGACCTGGCATTTGGATTCCATGCAAATATAAGCTATAAGAATAACAGGTGGTCTCAGCGGTTCGCTGACCACAACCCGTCCTTGTGGCTGGCGGCTGGCGCTCGGGGCCTTCGATGATTAGCAACCACAAGTGTTCCCTTCTGGTCGTCGATGACGAACCGTACATCCTCACGACCCTTTCGGTTTTTCTCTCGCAAGAATTCGAAGTGTTGACTGCTGACTCGGCAGAAGCCGCCCAGCAAATCTTTGCGCGCCGCAGCATCGATCTAATGCTGACGGACCAGAAGATGCCCCGGATGAGCGGAGTGCAGCTCCTGGAATGGGTCCGCGAGCGCTCTCCCAAGACTGTCCGGCTGCTGATGACCGGGTTTGCAGAGCTCGAGGATGCGGTTGATGCCATAAACCGGGGCAAGGTTTACCGTTACCTCTTCAAGCCCTGGCGCACCGAAGAGCTGCTGCAAATCTTGCGCGACGCCTGCCGCACTTTCAACCTCGAACGCCATAACGAAGAACTTCTCGAGAAGCTCCAGCGACTGAACCAAGAACTGGAGCAGCGCGTGCAGGAGCGCACGCACAAACTGGAAGAGGCGAACCACGAGCTTCAACAGAAGAATCTCATGCTGGAGAAGTTGGCCCTGACCGACCCGCTGACCAGCCTTCCCAATCGCCGGGCGATCGACCGCTTGGCCGAGGCCGAGCTTCGGCGCCGAGCCCGCTATCCTAGCCCGTTGGCCCTGGGCTTCATAGATGCGGACCATTTCAAGGAGATTAACGACCGTTACCTCCTACCGGGCGGCGATCAGGTTCTCATGGATTTGGCCAAGGTCCTGGGTGCTTCGGTCCGAACCGTGGACGCGATCGGCCGGGTCGGTGGGGAAGAATTTATCGTCGTGGCACCGGAAACAAGCTTGGAAGGGGCCGTTGTTCTGGGTGAGCGCATCCGTAGCGCTGTGGCAGAGCATCCGTTCTCGTACAAGGGTGAACAAATTCAAGTAACGGTCAGCACCGGCTTTGCGGTCGCCGACGCCGGCATGGCCGCCGACTACGAGCAACTCAAACACACCTCCGCGGCAGCACTGGCCAAGGCCAAGTCAACCGGCCGCAACCGAACGGTCGTCTGCCCCATGGTCTAGATCCAAGAAGCTGCAAAGCACTCCTGGCCGCCTCTATTCGTCTTCGTCGGCTGCGACTTTCGCTTTGCTGACGATTTGTTGCTGCACGTTGCCTGGCACGAGGTCGTAGTGGCTGAACTCCATCGTATAGAAGCCCTGTCCTTGCGTGATGCTGCCTAGCTGGGCGGCGTAGCGAGTTACTTCCGCGAGAGGCGCCTTCGCCTGGATAACCGCCAAGTCGCCCGGCAAGCTATCCTGATTTTCGATCCGCGCTCGTTTGGTGTTCAGGTCGCCCAGGATGGCACCGGTATATTTCGACGGAAGCGTCACTTCCAGAGTGACGATAGGCTCGAGAAGCACTGGATGTGCCTGGAGGAATGCGTTCTTGAAGGCAATTCGTCCTGCCGTCTTGAAGGCAGCCTCAGAACTGTCCACAGGATGGTCCTTGCCGAAGAAAACTTCGACAGCCACGTCTTGAATGCGATAACCCGCCAACGCCCCGCGTTCCAACATCTCTTTGCAGCCCTTCTCGACGGCTGGGATGAACTGATTCGGGATGGATCCGCCGACAATGCAATCGATGAAAGCAAAATTATGCCCAGGTTCATAGTGAGCGGAGCGCATCTTCTCGAAGCGCGATTTGTTGGCAAATTGCTCGAGGAGTTGTTCTTCCGAGGTTATTCCCCGTGGCAAAGGAAAGACCCGCATGTGAACTTCGCCAAACTGACCGCGCCCGCCGGATTGCTTTCTGTGGCGGTGCATGGCTTCGGCATGGCTCGTGATGGTCTCCCGATACGGGATCTTGGGCTCCTTGGTGATTACTTCGAGGTCAAAACGCCGTTTGAGCCGATGTTGGATCACATCCAGGTGCAGCTGGCTCATGCCGGTAATCACCATTTCCTTGGTCTGGTTGTCGCGCGTGACATGGAAAGTGGGGTCCTCATCCGCGATCTTGCCCAGGCTACCCGAGATCTTTTGCTCGTCACCGCGGGCTTTTGGCTCAACCGCCAGCCCGAACATGGGTGTCGGGAAAGTCGGTCGCGGCAGCTTCGACCCGTGAGCGTGGCTCGCCAGCGTATCGCCGATGTGAAGATCCTCCACCTTGGCAACCGCCACGATGTCCCCGGCGATCGCCTCGTGAACAGTATGCTGCTGCTTTCCCTGCATTTGCAATAGCCCGCCGGAACGTGATGACTTCCCGGTGCGGACGTTTACCAGCGGGTTTTCCGATGTAATCTTGCCCGAATAAATCCGGATGAAGCTCAGGTTGCCGACGAACCGATCCGAGAGGGTCTTGAAGACCTGGCCGACGAATTCGCCTGAGTCGGTGGGCTCCACGACCACCTGAGTCGCCTTGTCTCCTTGCCCCTTGGTAGCAGTGCGCTGCTTGCCTTGAACAGGAGACAGGGCGTACGTGCAAAGCGAATCGAGGAGTTCGGCGACACCCACATCTTTTTTTGCCGAAGCGCAGAAGATAGGGATGACAGTGCCGGCAGCCAAAGCTTTTGGGAGAGCAGCGGCCAATTCTTCGGCGCTGATGTTGCCCTCCAGGAGGTATTTTTCCATGAGGCCCTCGTCGCATTCGACGATCGCATCCACGAGTTTGGATCGTGCCTCTGCCAGATCGACCAGGCAGCCGGCCGGGACGGGATCAGGTGGTGTGAGGACGCTGACGACACCTGTGAATTGTGCCCCTTGGCCGATCGGCGCGTCGAGAAGGACGCAGCCCTTGCCGAAGGTTTCGCTGATCGTATTGACCAGGGTGTCGAACTTGATGTTGTCCGTGTCCATCTTGTTGATAATGAGCATGCGCGCCAATCCGCGCCGGCCCGCTTCCGTGAACATGCGCCGGGTGTTGACCTCGATGCCGTTGGGAGCGGAAATGACGACCGCAGCGTTCTCGACGGCGTCAAGGGCCTCCAGGGCGGCTCCGACAAAGTCGGGGTAGCCCGGCGTATCGAGAAGATTGACCCTCGTTCCCTTGTAATCGAAATGCAAGACGCTGGAATCGATGGAAAAACGCCGTTTCTTCTCTTCCTCGTCGTAATCGGAAACGCTCGACCCGTCATCCACGCTGCCGCGTCGGTCCACTGCACCCGCCCTGAACAAAAGCGTATCCGCCAACGAAGTTTTACCTGCCGCTCCGTGCCCAACCAGTGCAACGTTGCGAATGTCTTCTACACGGTACTTCGCCATGAATTCCTCGTTTGGAGAGTGGATTGGGTGACTTCAAGTACATCCGTGAGGCTGAACCTTCCTTCATAAAGTGCCCGGCCGATGATGCAACCCGCGAGGCCAAGCCCGGCGAGTTGCCGAACGTCCTCGAGTGAGCTGATTCCTCCCGAAGCGATGACCGGCAGCCGGACGGCGCTAGCAAGATCTGCTATAGCAGTCAGGTTCGGGCCCTGCAGCATGCCATCCCGGCTAATATCGGTGTAAACCAGTGCGGCCAGGGGCCAGCCCTCAAATTGGCGGACCAATTCAAACGCAGGTTGTTGCGAGACCTCCAGCCAGCCGTCGGTGGCTACCTGGCCCTCTTTCGCGTCGATTCCCGCCACGATCCTGTGCGGAAAGCGCTCGCAAACCATGCGGAACCACACGGGGTCTTTGAGCGCGCGCGTACCGATGACCACTCGGTCGACGCCCCACGAGAGCGCCTCAGCAATATGGGCTTCGGTGCGAAAGCCGCCCCCCACCTGGCAAGGAACGCGAACCTCATCCACGATGCGGCGCACGCTGGCGCCGTTCACGGGCTGCCCTTCCTTGGCGCCGTCGAGATCCACGATATGCAGAAAGGCCGCACCTTGACTGACCCAGCGCTGCGCCATCGCCGACGGGTCGCTGCCGAACACCGTCTCCTGGGAATAATCACCTTGCCGCAGCCGGACGCATTGTCCGCCCCGTATATCGATGGCTGGAAAGATAAGCATAGTTTGCGATCCAGAGCCCGCAGTCCGTCGAACCGGGCCCACGGCTACGGACGAGGGGCTGGAAAGAGAAAGTGTATCGCAAGATCGCTCGTTTGTGAAGGAGGGGTGAAACTCTCGCTCGAAATGGCGAAATTCAAGCCGGGCTGTAACACCTCGACACTGGGACTCATGTCGCTTTGGTTCCCGTTCACGATAGTATTCACGTTACAGCTGCTAATTCCTATTATGCAGCTGTATGAGCAAGCACGCACGGAAGTCGTGTCCACAGTGCCAGCGTCTGCAACGGCTTGTTGAAGCTCAGGCCG
>Ga0208044_1000312_pt1 | contig 38864 bp, 30 predicted proteins | sample Sb_taG_8_FD_187712 | JGI IMG/M metagenome (GOLD analysis project Ga0208044, IMG submission 187712) | Peat soil microbial communities from Weissenstadt, Germany - Sb_50d_c_BC metaG (SPAdes) (version 2) | ecosystem: Environmental > Terrestrial > Soil > Wetlands > Peat | place: Germany...
CTGGACGACGGGAATGTCAGCATCGGGATATACGTGCCGGAGCACCGACCATGTCCCATGATCGAGCCCCCAAGAGTTGTCGAGCGTTACCTCCAGCGGTGCGAGCAATTCTTGTACTCGACGGGCGAGTTTGGGATCACCAGGCGCAGGATATTGCACTTGAAACAATTCTCGCGGAAACCCGCCGAAGTCGTGAATGGTTCTCGGCGAAGTGGCGATGGTTACTCCGGTTTCTGAAACAAACCAGTGGGCCGAGATAGAGAGAATCGCTTTGGGTTTGGGTGTTGTCCGTCCTATGCGGCTCCATGCTTTTGTGTAGCTGTTGTCGAGGACGGCGTTCATCGGATTGCCATGACCAAAAAAGATCGCGGGGAGTATCTCACCCATGTCCAGGCACCTCTCTTTGGTTCACGCCACCTCTGCGGGCTATTGGCGCGGGTGGCCTAGTGCTGTCAACCACGTCCGCTTAGCCGTCAGTCAGATACTGGTGCAGAGTATCACTTTTGCGAACGCGATTGCGCGAGTGCGTGAGACCACTGGTGAACGAAAGCAAAGCAGCTTGACTCAACCAATTCGATTCTCCTGCCAGAAATAGTCACAAGTCTTGCGGAATTTGGCGGGAGCGACGGGACTTGAACCCGCGACCTCCTGCGTGACAGGCAGGCGTATCAACCAACTGATCCAAAAGACATTCTCGCCGGCGGGTTGGATTCTAAATCTGGCCCACAAACTGGCACACCGGGTTGCCTAAGAATGCCAGCAAAACAGAGTTTTCGATTGATTGGCAGTCAGTCCGCCTTGCGACCCCGTTGGATCACGCTCTACCCCTATCTCACCAAGAAAGGTCGACTAATCGCCAATGGGTATCCGCACGAGTTCAACCGCTTTCAGCTTCGCCGCCTCACCGCGTTTGTCGTAAATCGCTGTTGTACTGATTTGCCGGTGTCCAGCCAGTTTCTGTACGACAGCCAGATCTGCGCCGGCGTTAAGAAGATTGGTCACGAAGCTTCGCCTGAGGTCATGGCATGAGAAGCGCTCCACATTCGCTGCCCGACATCGCTTCGTCAATATCTGGGCTATGCCTTCGCAAGTAAGACGCTTGAGGACGAGATGGCCTGACTTGGTAACGGGGAAAAACATCGGCCCGGTAGCGATCCCCCGAACTGGCAGCCACCGTTCGAGAACGGTGCGAGCTTCCTCCACGACGTATGCCGTCCGTGCCTCGTTGCCGTATGCCTCATAGACCAAGCGACTCAGTATCACCAAGCGTATCGGCTGGCACACGTTCCGGCGCACCTACACGACTCTGCTACATGCGAATGGCGAAGATGTGAAGGTTGTGCAGGAGTTACTGCGTCATGGCTCGTCCCGGATCACGATGGACGTGTACGCCCAGGCGGTGCCACCGGCCAAGCGCAAGGCGCAGGGGAAAGTGGTTGCGATGCCGGGACACAGAGAAGAAGTCGGGCTAAAAGTTGTGTGTCCCCGCTGTGTCCCCACGGAAAAGCGGGGTTTCCAGCAAGTCTTTTGTTTTGTTGGCGTCCCCGACGGGATTTGAACCCGTGTTACCGCCGTGAAAGAACAATGTCCTAGGCCAGGCTAGACGACGGGGACCATTGGAGGCGGGAGTCCGACGGCTGACTCATCGATGGTATCAGTGCCTCCGCAGAGTGTCAAAAACGATTCCAGTTTCGTTAAGCCTACTTACATCGTATCCCCCTAGCGAGGTTGAAATGTTTGAGTGAGAAACGCAGCACGGAACTGGCCGGTGGCTCGGGAACGACAGGAGGCGGTGGGTGCAGAAAGATACGCCTTTGTGGCGGCGGCTTGCTTTCTGCTGATTCGTGAGATCAGCTTTGCCGACAACATCGCATGCGAGTCCATTCCATGTCGTTCCCGGACTCCTGGATGTTCTAGAATCATTGCGTACGCCCCTGCTGCGGCGTAGGAGCGATTTGTGGCCGATTCTCTTTATCTCAGCTTGTGGTTTTCGAGTTTTGAATTGGACGAGATTTTGCCGCGAGCCTTGGCGGTTATGCGCCAGTTCCCATTTTCTGGCCTGCAACCTGGGATAAGCTATGTGGCCCTGCATCCCGTCTCTTGGAACGAACCCACGATTTTCGAACAGCGCCTTAGGCCCGGGATCACTCCCGAGGAGGCAGTCCTCCTCGTCTCTGATTTGCTTCATGAAGATTACGCTTATTTGTTCGAGGCATTCTGGGACCTTTGGATCTTTGAGCGCGACGGGCGCGAGTGGACTCTGCAACCATCGCGCGTAAAATTCCTGGTCCACGGAGTGGAATTTGAAGAAGGAACTTACCAGCAGGAAGGCCATGTCCAGGTGGACTTCGGTATAGACTCGCCTTTCCTTCAGGACGGAGTGCAACTCACCAGCGAGACCGAAACTCGAGTTCGCGCCAATGTGCAAAAGCTCGTGGAGTTCACGAACAAGGCGGAGGAAAGTTCAGGCGCCAGCGGACGCTTGCTGTGGTCAGAGTCAGAGGAAAATTTCGCTCAGAAATTGATCGCCCGGCTGCAGAAGGTGCAGTAAGTCCCGGAGCACATCGCCCCACAAACGTTTTCGTTCCTCTTGCCTCGACTTCAACTTGGCGACGCGGGCTGCTTGCGCCACCGCGAATCATGGCGTCAGCGCGCGAAATGGTGAGCAGGAGAAATAGGTCAGCCCGATTTGCCGGCAAGACTCAACTCAGGATGCCCAGCAGGTTCCAAGTTCCAAGTCTGGATCAAGTCTTGCCATCGGCCACGATCTCGGAAAAATCGGCAATAGTGGAGAACTCATAGAGCAGCGTCTGAAGAAGCGCAAGACGATTTGCTCTAACGTTTTCGTCGTCCACCATCACCATGACCTGGTCAAAAAACTTGTCGACCGCCGGACGCAACTTTGCTGTTTCTAACAAGGCACCATCATAGTCCTTGGTTTCGCGCAGTTCATGCACCCTTTCGGTAGTAGGCGAAAGTTGTGCAAACAACTCCCTCTCCGCTTCCTCCTTCATCTCAGAAGGAATAGGAGCTAGCCCTATCCGTACTTTCTTCTCCCGAGCCTGCCGCAAAATGTTCTTGGTGCGCTTGAAGGCCATGGATATATGTGTGAAGTCTTGGGAGGAACGGGCCCGCTTCACTGCCGCAGCCTTTTGGACCGTTTCCACCACTTCGTCGAATCCGACCGCCAACACTGCATTCACGATGTCGTATTCAAAACCTAAAGCATCCCTTAAGTAAAACTCAATCCGATCACGAAAGAAGACCGACAGCGCCCTTGCCATCTCATCCTGCGGTACAGGACACAGATCCTTGTCCGAAGACACGTACTCAGTGACGACTTCGGGCGACAGTGAACCTGGCACCTGTGCTCGGAGTTCAAAACGCAAAGCCTCCTGGAATTGAAACTGGTCTCGGCCCCTCACAAAGCTCTGCTCCGCCGTGGTTCCGGCGTAAGCCTTCATGGCATCAACAAAAAGTTCACTCAGGCCGAGCGTCAACTTGTGCTCCGCAATCGTTCTTACAATCCCGTTTGCCTGCCGCCGCAACGCAAACGGATCCTTCGATCCTGTGGGCTGCAGTCCCAAGGCAAACATACCGGCGATGGTGTCTGCTTTGTCGGCGATGGAGAGGACCGCACCCTCGACCGAGCGCGGAACCGAATCCTCCATGGATTCGGGCTTGTATTGATCGTAGATCGTCTGCGCGATCAACTGACGGGTGGCATCCGGCATATCAGAATCCAGTTCCTGCACGCTAGCGTACAGTCCACCCACGATCCCTTGTAGTTCCGTGAACTCTTTCACCAACTCAGTCGTGAGGTCAGTTTTCGCCAGGGACGCCGCCTTGTGCACGATACCAGGACGAACCGGCATTTTGTTCTGGCGGATGATTTCGCACAGCCAACTGGACAAGCGTTGCACTCGCTTGGTTTTGTCGTAGTAGGTGCCCAGATCTTTCTGAAAGGTGACGTTCTTGAGCCACACTGTCCGCTCACGCAACGGATGCTTCTGATCGGTCTGCCAGAAAAACCGCGCGTCGTTGAACCGCGCTCGGAGCACGCGTTCGTGCCCATGGCGAATAATGCCCCGAGGGTCGCCATCGGTGTTCAGCGCTGCCAGAAAAAGCGGTAGCAGCTTGCCGCCTGCGTCCTCGATCGCGAAATACTTCTGATGATCGCGCATCACCGTCACCAGGACTTGCTCAGGCAATTCCAAGAACTCGGCGTCGAAACTTCCCAGGACTACCGAGGGAAACTCGGTCAGATTCACGACCGTATCCAGGAGGCTCTGATCTTCACGCCAGCGTGCACCGGGAATGGTGCGAGTGGCGGCGTCGAGGGCTTTGCGAATCTGCTGCTCGCGCTCGCCACGACCCAAGACCTTGGCCGCGCGCAAGGCTTCAACATAGGCAGAGCTGGCAATCGGGATAAGAATCGGGCCGTCGGCTAAGATGCGGTGCCCCCGCGATTGGTTCCCGGCACGAATGCCATCAAATTCCAGGGGAATCACTTCCTGGTCAAGCAACGCCACAAGCCAACGCACTGGCCGCACGAACTTTTCGCCCGGTTTGCGCCAGTACATGTTCTTCGGCCAGTAAATCGAGTTGATTTCTTTGGGAAGCATTTCGGACAGGACTTCTTTTGCCGACCGTCCTCTCTTTGTGATCTTTGCCGCCAGATATTCGCCCTTGGAAGTTGCCACTCTCTCCAGTTGAGAAACATCCACCCCGGCCTTGCGGGCAAAGGCATGCGCGGCCGGTGTGGGTTGTCCATCCTTGAAAGCTACGTTCGCTGAAGGCCCGGTGATCTGTTCCGTGACATCGGTTTGGGCTACGAGAATTCCTGATGCGAGAACCGCTAGGCGACGAGGGGAATCGAAACTCGAAATTGTTCCGGTCGCGGAGAGCCGTTCCCGTTCCAGCAATTTGTGCACTCGCTCCCGCAAGTCGAGCGCAGCGGCGTCGATCATCCGCGCCGGAATCTCTTCGCAACCGATTTCAAGCAGAAAATCTGGCATCGTTCACTCCGTAGCACCGGCATCTTGCCGGCTGTCCCGAGGGTATCCTGCCGTCGGTTCGGCAGGCGAGACGCCTACCGGACAGCCGCCGGGACGGCGGCGCTACAAAAAACCACTCACGAGATCGCTGGTGCTGTTTCTCTTTTCGCCTTCAGCTTCTTTTCCAGTTCCGCCTCTTCGGATGCAGTCTCGTCCTGCTGCTGATCTACGTGCGCCTTCGCAATCCCCACGGCCAGCGCGCGCACTCGTGCGATCACTGCCACGCGCTCGGTCACTGAAATTGCGCCGCGAGCATCGAGAATGTTGAACAGGTGCGAACACTTCAGACAGAGATCGTAGGCGGCAAGGATCGGAAAGCGTTTCTTGTTCCGCTGCCATCCGTCCCCAACCATCTTCTCTTTGCTCAGCGCGGCATATTGATCCAGCAGAGACCTACATTCGGCTTCGCACAACTCGAAGTGCTTCCATGCCTTCTCGACATCGGCCGCCTCGAAGTTGTATACGGAAAACTGCTGCTCGTCCGCCAGTCGCACGTCGCCATAGGTTATGACTCGACCTGTTTCCGGATCACGCGCCCACACGATGTCGTAAATCGAATCCACGTCCTGCAGAAACGCCGCGATGCGCTCCAGCCCGTAAGTCAACTCCGCTGATATCGGATCCAAATCTATTCCGCCGCACTGCTGGAAATATGTGAACTGGGTAATCTCCAGGCCGTCCAGCATGACCTGCCAGCCCACGCCCCAGGCGCTGAGCGTCGGCGCTTCCCAATTATCTTCTTCAAATTTGATATCGTGCTGGCGCAGATCAATTCCCATCGCGCCCAGCGATTCCAAATACAGCTCCTGCACGTTCTCCGGCGGCGGCTTCAGAATCACTTGTAACTGGGTGTGCTTGTAAAGGCGATTTGGATTCTCTCCATAGCGTCCATCCGCGGGCCGACGGGAAGGCTGCACGTAGGCCACTTTGTAGGGCTTCGGCCCTAGCACCCGCAAAAATGTTTCGGGCGCCATGGTGCCCGCGCCGACTTCGACGTCATAGGGCTGTTGCAGCACGCATCCCCGCTCGGCCCAGAAAGTCTGGAGGCGCAGGATGAGTTCCTGGAAAGTGGGCGGATTGGAGTTGCTGTGGGTCAAAGTGTTTGGGCTGGCAATCAGCAGTCAGCATTCAGTCACTACAAACCTTGCTACTTCAACTTTCTACTGGCTGAGTGCTGATTGCTTTCAGCTGATCCTCTCCAGCATCCCTGCCGTCACCAACTTCTTCTCCATGTGTCGCTGGAGAGCCTGCAGCAGAAATTTTCGTAGATCGGCGGCCTGAGCCTTGCGTCCGGGCGTTGCCGCAAAACTTTCGACTGGCGCACGCAACATCTGTCCAGCCAGGGTCCGCGATTCCACGGAAATCTCCGACGACGCCAGCCGCTTATCCTCGGCGCACATTAACCCGTCGCTCAGCGCATGAAAGAATGCCCTGCTCCCATTCAGCGTCCGCCCGCAGACGATACATTCGGAAAGCTCCGGCAGATAGCCCATCAACCGCGTCATCCACAACTCGAAATACGTGATCGGCATCCAGACATCGGCTCCGCGCAATCCTGCCAGCACCGCGAGTGCCAACCGGAAGACGTCATCGTTGGCTTCGCGATCCGGCAGCAACTCGTCCAGCAACTCCGCCACATGGCCCAACGCGACTGCCCGCGCATAACTCACTTCAAATGCAAGCGGCGACTCCAGGACTTCGCAGGAGTCCAGCCGCGCCAACTCCTGCCGTTCACGATCCTCGTAATAAACTCGGACATAGGTCAGAGGCTCCAGGGCTCCGCCAAATCGCCGCTTGGACTTCTTGGCCGAGCGTGCCACCCCACGCACCTTGCCTTCCAGGCGAGTGAACAGCGTAACCAGCAGGTCGGCCTCGCGCAACGGATACGTCCGCAAAACAATGGCTTCCGACTCCTTCAGCGCCATGGAATCTCAGCAGGTGATCTTTGATTGTAATGGAGCAGTGCGGAGATGGAAAGGCATGGTCTCCGGGTTGACGGCGACCGCTGAAATATGATGGTTGTTATCCGCTCGGCAGCGTGATTGCGCTGAAGTGCAAGGGGACACAAAGTTCGATTCAGCCCAACCTTGACTTCGGCGTCGCGTTCAGAACCCTCGCCGGGATCCGGAATCCAATTTGTCGCTTCTTGCGAGGCTCCGGAGCCATTAGCTCATTGATCGCATCGATGATTGCATGGATCGAAGCATCGTGGCCCTTCAAACGACGCTCCAGTTCGGCCAGCTTGCCGGCAACTTTTCCATTGGTGGCTAGCATGTCACGTAAGCGGACAAAGGCGCGAACCACGAACACGCTCATCTCGATCGCGCGCTTCGAGCTGAGTACGGTTGCTGCCATGATCGCACCGTGCTCGGTGAATGCGTACGGAAGATGCCGTCGCCCACCGTGGCTGGATCTTGAGGTCGCAAATTGCGACCTCAAGTTCTTATGTTCGCTGGGAGAAAGTTGGAACATGAAGTCGCGCGGAAAGCGCTCGGCATTTCGCTTGACTTGCTCATTCAAGCGCTTCACCTGCACGCCGTACAACTCAGACAACTCTGAATCCAAAATAACCCGCATGCCTCGTAGGATGAGAATTCTTGGCTCGACGGGTTTAAGCAACACCATCTGGGCAACGCGCATGGAATCTCCGAACTGCTTGAGGTCGCATTTTGCGACCTCAAGTAGGGCCTTTAACCCATCGATTTTACGCGGCCTCGCCGTAGGCCGAAAAGGAAAAGGCGCACGTCCCTCGAGAAAAGACGCGCGCCTTACCCAAATGGGGAAGCCTATTTCTACCGGCCAAAATACTTTGCGTTCCGCTCGGTGAATTGTTTCCACTTTTCCGGCAAATCATCGAGGGCGAAAATCGCCGATACCGGACAGACGGGCACACAAGCCCCGCAATCAATGCACTCCACGGGGTCGATGTACAACATTTCCTCTTCCGCGTACGCCGGCGAATCCTTCTTAGGATGAATACAATCCACCGGGCAAGCGTCCACACAGGCGGTGTCCTTGGTGCCGATGCACGGCTCTGCAATTACGTATGCCATAAAGTCTGTCTCTCCCTGAGATATGCGGACCTTAACGGAACCGCTAATTCTAACAAGAATGCCGCCAGCGGTACAGCATTCAACAGCCAATATGCTCGTTTTGGGGATGGGCGCCTACTCCCAAGCAGAGCAACGCTCCGCAGGTGTTCTACGCCCCCACTAACTCCCGCTCCGCGCTTGGCTCGTATTCGACGATATGACCTGCCACGGCGCTGGCTGCCACGGTCAGCGGACTGGCAAGATACATTTGTCCAGGTCCGCTGCGTCCTGGGAAATTGCGGTTCTGCGCGCTAATCACGACCTGCTCCGGCCGCGTCGTCACCCCCGGCCCGGCATTAATGCACGCGCCGCAACTTGGCTCGATCACATGCGCTCCGGCTTTCTGGAAAACTTCGAGATAGCCTTTGCGTATGCAGTAGTCGCGGGTCTCCTGCGATCCAAACTGGATGTAGAACTTGACTGAGTCCGCCACGCGTTGGCCATGCTTCAGTGCGTCAGCGAGCACGAGCGCGTACATGTCCATGTCTTCATTTTTGCCGGCAGTGCAGGTACCGCCATAAGCGAGTTCCACCGGAACCGGCGTGCTCAGTTCGCGAATGTACTTGCCATTTCCCGGATCGCCCGGCGTCGCCACCATTGGCGTAATCTCAGCCGCATCGAGTTCGATCACGTGCGCGTATTGTGCTTGGGGATCGCTGTAAAGGCCTTCGATCAACGCCTCGGCCTTCTTGCGGTCCATCCCGCGGCGTTCCACGAGAAAATCCACGGCCTTGCGGTCCGGCGCCACAATCCCGGTGAAGCCGCCGATTTCGGCGGCCATGTTGGTCATGGTGGCGCGCTCATCGACGCTAAGTTCCTCGATGGCCTCGCCCGCATATTCCATCACCTTGGCCAGCGCTTTGCCGCTGTGAACATAATCCAGACTGAGAATCTTGAGAATGAAATCCTTCGCCGTGACGTTCGGGTGCTTCCTGCCGCGAATCACGATCTTGACCGACTCCGGCACCTTCACCCGAACATCTTTCGTGATCCACGAGTTGAAGACGTCGGTCGTGCCGATGCCGAAGGCCACGCATCCGATCGCGCCTACATGCGGCGTGTGCGAGTCAGAGCCAATGTTCAACTGTCCCGGGAGCGCGTAACTCTCCAGCACAATCGAGTGGCAGATCCCTTCCGAACCCTTACGATCTTTCAATTCGCCGTGCAGCCTGATTCCCTGCTTGGCCGCAAAGTCCTGCTGCTTCAGCTTGAGTTGGGTAGCCAGATCGAGCAGCCCCAGCTTCTTTTTTTCCTTTGAGATTACCTCGTCGAGAAACGTGAGGTGGTCACGAAAAAATAAGATGCTCGAGGGATCGTTGACCTTGGCGTCCTTGCCCACGTAGCGCTCGAAGAAAATAGAGGCCATCGGCGTGACGTATTCATGGCTGAAACGCAGGTCGGCGCGGGCAAACCCGGTGTCGCCCGGCTTCACGCTCGCCACACCCAGTTCGCCTTTCTCGCCGATCATGTGCCTCGCGAAGATTTTTTCCGCCAGCGTCATGGGACGGTTTTCAGTCTTGATCGGCGGGAGAAATACTTTCTTCTGCATGCGCGCCACGTTGAACGGAAACAAGCCGCCGTACTCGATCACCTGCCGAGTAATCTCGTCTTCTCCCGCTGTGAATTCGTTTAGCGGAATCTCCTCGCCCGCGCGAATCTGGTCAATCAGCGAGAAGTTGGTCGAAGTCAGCAGGCCGAGGTTCTGGCAGTTTTGCTTGTAAATGCGCTCGATGTTCTCCGCGATGACGAGGCGAATGCCAGCGCACATCTCGGCATAAGGCGACTGTTCCCGGCTCGAACCCTTGCCCCTTCGCTTGCCGCTGACGGCGCAGACAAAGCCGCCTTTTTTCACGTCAGAACGTCCAATGGGGAACACGCTGCCACACTTGAGGCCCAGGTAAGGGATTTCGCCCAGGGTCTCGTCGAAATAAAAACAATAGTGCGCCGGAGTGATCTCGTCGGTCGAAATATCGTCACGCAGCTTGGGATTGTTGGTCGGGTGTTTGGTATCCCACGGCAGGTCTTCACCGGCCAACTGCCGCTTGATGAGTTCAGGATCCTCTGTCAGAAAAAGAATACGTCCTTGCAGTCGAACCTTATCGGGCCGTTTCTCGATTTTGCGTTCCAGCAGTGAACTGATCACGATCTATGGCCTAGGATGAGAGTAGAGAACCGAACTGCTCTTATTGTACCTGTGCGGCGCCGGCTTCTTCACTCGGAGTCCAAGGAAACTCTGATTCGCCCGATTTTCAACCGCACGGGCGTGGACGCCCGCGCCTACATTTGCAACTCAGGGATGCCCGTGGGTCCGATCGTATTTCTCTCCCGCCGGGATCGCGACCGCGAGCCGATTCTCTTTTGGTGCCAAAGGACAGGTAGCATAGGGCGTTACCGCGCAGGGCGGGTTGTATGCCCGGTTGAAGTCGATCACCACCGTCCCGTTCACGACCGGATCAGTTTGCAGAAAACGGCCTCCAGGGTAGGTATCGGTTTTGCTGGTTAGATCGTTGAAAACGAAAAACAGGCCTTCCGAGGGATCGCCACCTAAGTCCGTGAGTCGCACTTCCTGACCGCTGATCTTGAACACCGCCGTCCCGGCCACCGGGGTCGGTGTGATGTCACCGAGAACGTTGGGTACATCCACCGTTTTCTTTCCGTCGGAGGGTACCCATGTCGCAGTTATCCGATAAGACAAGTCCAGCGGGAAAAACACGGGACCGCGATAATTCTTGGCCTCCTCGCTGTCGACGTCTTTCAGCCGGATGCCAATACGTTGACCACGCACGATGGCGTACATGCGCAGACTTCCCAGCTCCACGACTGTGGGATTGCCAGAATTAACGGGCTGCAACTGGGCTACGGCCACCGGCTTGCTGCCGATCGTGGCGTGAGCGTCGGGAGAGAATTTCACCGTCACATCCGTTCCCTGCAACTCGAAAACGCCTGCGTGCGCCGGGCCTTTAGGAAACACGATGGTATTGCCCATATCAGTGCCGAAGCTGTTATCGCCGGATTTGAGCCAAAACAAGCCCGCCAAGGACAACCAGTTTTTCTTGAGGTCGTCGACGAGTTCAGTCTTCCACTTATCGTACAACTGGAGGTACGCCGTATCGGGCGCGGAAGGTGACGGGTTCTTCTCTGCCGGAGCCACGGCAGAAAACAACGGCACTGCCAGCGCCAACACAACCCACAAGTTCCATCTTCGCTTCATAACAAGGTCTCTCCGCGAGTCTCGCCGTCGAACTATCTTCTGAACTCGCGCACATCGGGCAACGGTTCCAGGTCATGCCCGCTGAAGATCTGTTCGAACTCGCTGAGCAATGCCGCATGCACCAAGCCGTTCGTGGCCAGAGTTTCGCGACTGTCCAGTTGGAATGGCCCACCCTTGAAGTCGCTCACTTTCCCTCCGGCTTCCTGCACCATCAGCACGCCAGCTGCCGTGTCCCAGGGGTTGAGGTTGAACTCCCAGAACCCGTCCAAGCGCCCGCAAGCCACGTAGCAGAGGTCAAGCGCCGCTGATCCCGCTCGCCGCACTCCGTGGGTGTGCAAAGTCATCTGATGGTAGAAAAAAATATTTGGGTTCTTATGCCGCTTATGGCTGGGAAATCCAGTAGCCACCAGGCACTCCGCCAAATTCGCGGTCCTCGACACATGAATTCGTTGCTGATTCAAGTAGGCGCCGCTTCCCAAGGCCGCTGCAAACAATTCGCTCCGCGTAGGATCGTAGATCACGCCAGCGATCCGATTCCCCTTGTAGTCCAACCCCATGGAAACGCAAAACACTGGGAAACCATGGGCGAAGTTCGTGGTTCCGTCCAGTGGATCGACGTACCAGCGGTAGTCATTGCCGGTGTCCTGCAGTCCGCCTTCTTCGCCGAGTATGTCGTGGGTAGGCCAATGCTGGCTGATCCGCTCCCGGATCAGTGTTTCTGACTTGCGATCCGCCACCGTGACCAGGTCGGCTTCGCCTTTATATTCCACTTTGACGTGTTGGTGGAAATAGTCCATCAGCAGCGCGCCGGCTTCGCGTGCGATCTCCGCCATGGCTGGCAAGAAGTCGTGGCTATTCGAGGAAGATGTCATTCAGAGTGAAGTGCTTTATTCGCATATCGCCCCGGCGGTTCACCTGCGCTTGACGCCGTCCTCTGCGATGTACATGATTTCGTGTTTAAAAATGAAGAGATTCGGCCCGTCCTCGCGCGTCAGCCGGAGCATGTTTTTGTCGTAGTATTCAATCCAGCCGTGGACGACTTCGCCGTCCGCCAGCTTGATGCTGACCGGCTTCTGCTTTTCGCCCAACGACTTTAAATACGCGGCTTCCTGCGAGGTTTCCTCGGGAGGAGTGATCTTTGCTTTCCGAGGTGCGGCGGGACCTGCTTGTCCGTTAAATGGCATAGCTAGCATTTTACACGTGGCCGCCGAGCGGACGCCGCCCATCGTGCAATGATGGAAATCGATGCCAATAAAGTCAGCTTTAGCCTCGCAGGTCAGGGTAGAATACCAGCAATCTCTTCTCCTAGTAGGGAGGTTTCGCCATGAGGATGAGATCAATTCTCCTGTTCACTCTCCTGCTTTCGGCGTCACTGTTCTCGGCACAACGCATCAGGCCCGCCGGACAGCATGAGGCTGACAAAGCCGAGAGCCAGTTCGACAAGAGCATACCCGCTCCCGCCCAGCCGCGTCAGACCATCGATCTCACAAAGCTCAGACAGGACGCCAACGAACTCGCAAACTTGGCACAATCCATTCCAACGGCTGTGGACCAAACGACGAAGGGACTGCTGCCTAAAGACCTCGACCAAAAACTCAAGCGAATCGAAAAACTGGCCAAACAATTGCGATCACAGATCGATCACTGACATGCGGCGGCGAGGCCGCGATCGTTTTCGTCCGCCACGTCTCCCATCGACTGAAATGCTGGGTTAATGCGCGCTAAGCATTCGCCCATAGGAAGGACGCATTGCCATCAGTTTCGCGTCGCTCAGTTGGTGGATCTGGCCTTCGCTGTCCATGGAAAATATCTGATATTCGCCGGTCCATTGCTCACACCGGGGTTTCTCCTCCCCTTGCACGATCCCTTGCGATCCCAGGCGATTCAGCGCCGAGAAAACAACCGTGCGGCCGTCGGGCGACCATGAGGGAAAGCAGAAATCCTGATTTTTGGAGTGGGCGATGCCATGTTGTCCAGAGCCGTCCGCGCCCATGATAAATAATCCTCGGCGATCGTTGCCGGTCGCCGAGATAAAGGCAATTGCGGCGCCGTCCGGAGCCCACGCTGGATTGGAATCTTCTGCGTTGTGCTTGGTGAGACGGCGCACGTTGGATCCGTCAGAATTCATCGCGTAAATCTGGAAGATGCCGTCGCGCTTGGAACCGAAGGCGATCTGGCGGCCGTCCGGCGACCAGGAAGGATCGAGACCGTGGTCGGTAAGACGCTTTTGATTCGATCCATCAGGGTCCATGACCCAGACTTCAGGATTGCGGCTCGGATTGGTTAGTGCAAAGGCATAAAAGGCGATCTTCTTGCCGTCGTGGGACCAAACCGGGCCGCAGGCGTCGCCCGTACCTATATTCGTAATTCGCTTCTGGCTAGAACCATCTGCGTTCATGACGTAAATCTGGGAGTAGATAGTGTCACGAGATGAGCAATACACAATCTTCGTACCGTCAGGGGAGAGGCTGGGATCAGAGCCATACACGTGCAACGTGGTCACGCCGGAGCCATCCGGGTTCATGATGCCGATCTCACTCGTCTTCGGGTTAGCCGCAGCCGTGGCTTGCATATCCGGAGCATCGTGAGTTTCTGAGGCCATGCCCGTTTCACTCGCGCGTCCCGTGTCGTTAGCAACGGTGATTGTCCTCATAGACGAGACTCCCTGGGAAGGGTCCGCACGCACGAAAACGATCTTCTCCTTCAGAACCTGCGCTGCAGATGCTGCTTTCCCGGGGGCGGGAACGGCGGTAGCCTGCCGGCAATAGGTGACCTGGGCAATCGAGATAAAGGCGATCAGAGCAACGAGAGCATTCCACCGGTGCAACATGGTTGGTTCCTCCGGACGTAAAGGGTAGTGCAACCCTCCGTCGGTTCGCAATGAAGCGAATTGTACTCTCCGCTTCGTGGAGGCAAAGAGCAAAAGGCCACCCGTCCGGAGGACGGGTGGCCAGGTTTACGAAGCCCGCTTTGGCCTAGTCTAGAAGGTCAGCCGCAAGCCGAACTCGAGTTGCCGTTGCGAACCGAGCGAGTAGACGCCCGTGCCGTTGCCGACTCGGAACGATTCCTGATCTGCCCGCGTGGTTCCATTGATCGAGCCGCTTCCCGGGCCGAATAGAATCCCGTTCATCGTATTCGGCGGGAGGTTGAAGTTAGCGAAGTTGAACATGTTGTAGAAGCCGACGCTGGGTTCGATGGTAAATCTCTCTGCGATCGTGTGCCTCCACGCCAGTTTCAAGTCGGTGGCTCGTATCCAACCGAAATCAACCTGGCTGCCGGGAGAGTTAGTACAACCGGCAGCACTCGTCGGCGGCGGTGGGCACACTGGCTGCGCCACTCCGCCCAGACCCTGCAACTGCGCCAGGGTCATGAGACCGTTGGCAATCAGGACCTTGCCCGCCGGAGTGGGATTGTTGGCTACGTTTTGGTTGTAGTTGTTAATCAATTGCGTGAGACCCGCAGCATTGACGCTGCGATCAAACGAACCAAACTTGGTTCCTGGAATGGGGTTTCCCCCCGTACCGTAGGCTCCACTCCCGGTAAAGTCCGAGATGAAAATCTGGCCAGCAGAGCCTGTGTTTGGCGCATCGATCGAACTGGCCAATGGGCTGAGGAAGTGGGAGATCAGCCCAATGCGGAAGCCGAAGGGAACATCCACGTAGCCGCCAAACGAGATCTGGTGGGTACGATCTAACAGCGAAGGGCCGAAGTATCGACTGGGGTTGTTATTGTCTGCCGCTTGCAAAACGAAGTCCTGATCGTTGTCTGCGGGCTGTCCGGCTAGCTGGACGCCACCAGAGTTTTCAAACCGCGACAGGCTGTAGGACACCTGGAAGTTCGCCGCCTTGACCCCTCGCATCGGGTTGTTTACGTTGTCTTTCAAGGTCATCTGCAAAGCGTTGTACTTCGAGATTCCTTCGGGGAAGAGGAAGAACATCTGAGACTGACTTTGATTCACTCCGCCGAAGGCGCATGGATGCCCGATCCCATTAACCGACATACAACCTGCTCCGGTGGCATCGACTGCCGTACCTAAACCGTTGCCAGCGTAACTCGCTATAGTCGCTCCCTTAGTGATTGCACAATCGACAGTCGCACAGCCGAACGAGGTATTCGTCGCGGCGATAGCAGCTTGAGCGCCTGCCAGGTTAAAGGTGCTGATGTCGCCTTGGCGGTTGGCGTCGACACCTATCAGGGTGCGCGTTTCCACATTGCGCAAGTAATCGGCGCTGAACACCATGCCATGGCGGATTTCACGCTGGATGCCGACATTCATCTGCACCGAGCGCGGCGTCTTGTAGTCAGGCGCAAACAAACCAATAGCACCGTTCGAACCTATTCCGGCATTCAGGAAACCGCCGATATAGCTCGGATTGGGAGCCTGGAGATTAGTCGGGTTTCCCGCCTTTACCTGATTCCAGAACGTAAGAATCTGAGGGATGACGTTGCCGATATAGGTGTTATTGCCGCTGGTAGCAGGAGAGCTCCCGCAGATGCTTGCTGGAGGAGTAATGGTCCCGCCGGCAACCGGCACGGGTAGCGGGCTACCGCCAAGGCAAGCGCTGGTTACCTGGTTGAAAGCTCCGGTCTGCAAACGCAGGGGTCGATCGAATAGCACGTTGTTGTAGATTACGTTCTCATAATAGAGGCCGATGCCGGCACGGACCACTGTCTTGCCGTTCTTCATCGGGTCCCAGGCGATACCCAATTGCGGTGCGAAGTTCAGATTCGCCTGTTTGACCGGATTTCCCAATCCGGGGAAAGCGGCATTGATCGGCGCTATCGCCGGCAAATCGCTGTCGGTACGGCCGGTATCCCGGTCATAACGCAAGCCCACAGTCAAGGTGAAGTTCGGCTTGATCTTCCAACTGTCGCCGACATAGAGGCCGATCCGGTTATCCGGTCCCAGCCCGCCTGCGGGGAAACCCAAAGCTGGCGCCAGGGTGTTGAATCCCTGCCCATTACCCACGCGGAGGTGGTTCACATCCCAGTTCAACGGATTGGCAGAGCCGCCGGGGAACGGCCCGGCATTCGCAAAGGCAAGACACGACTCGGTCCCTAGGGGCCCACAGTTCGCCGCTGACGTGCTGAAAGAAACCCGCGGCGCGGTGCCGTAAAAGTCGGCAAACCCGCCGCCTTGGATGTGGTTGTAGGAAACTCCATAACGGATAGTATGGGAACGCAGCACTTTGCTGCCGTCATACTTTACCTGATTGTTTTGCTGCGGGGTGCTCTGGGGCGCCAGCAGGTTTGGTCCAACGTAAAAGTTACCCGTGCTGATTTCCAACCCAGTGCAGCAATCCGGCAGCGCATTGTTAGTGAGTGTCGCGTCCACGATCTGGTTCTGGAACTTCAAATACGAGTAGCGGATGCTGTGCGAGAAGCTGCCCGTGTTGAAGTCCACGCCGGCCACATGGGTCCGCGTGTAGTCTTTGTTGTCGTAGACGGAATACCCGAGTCCGAAAGTAGCAAACAACGAGTTCGCAAAGTAGGAGTAACGATAGAAAGCTTTGGCGCCGTTGCCGAAATTGTAATCCACCTTTCCAAGAAGGTTGCTTTCGCGGAAAGGCTGGCCGAAGCCGCCGGTCAAACTTGCGAATGGAGTGCCGGCCAAAGCAACGGCCGCAAACGCATCCTGCTTGGTGCGTTCGCCGTCGGCGAAGAAGAACAACTTGTTCTTGATGATCGCTCCGCCTACGCTGCCGCCGAACTGCTCGCGCTGAAAGTAGTAATCGTGGCCACCGGGCGCGGAGGCGGCGAAACTGTGGTCGCGAATAAAACCGAAGGCTTCGCCGTGCAGTGTGTTCGTGCCCGACTTAGTGGTCACGTTGACTGCTCCCGAGGAAGTCAAGTCGTTGGAAAGATCGAGCGAGGATTGACCGATCTGGAATTCGTCGATCGCGCTGGCTGGGATGTCAGCGGTCGTGGTGCCCACGGTCTCGTCGCTGATGTCAACCCCGTCCACGTCGATGCGGGCGGTACGGCCAAAGCGGCCTCCGAATGAAATCGAGGAGTAGCCGGCCTTGGTTGGGTCGAAATTTTGACCGTCCTGGATCTGAACGCCGGGCTCGAGTTGTGCCAAGTCGAGGAAGTTGCGGCCATTGACGGGCAGGTTCGCAATCTGCTCCGAATTAAGAATGCCTTGCACTTCAGCCTGTTCAGTGTTGACTGCAATCGTACTGGCCTGCACTTCGATGACCTGACTCTCTTGGCCAAGTTGCAGCTTCACGTTGGCGGTTGCAGTGTTGCCCACCTCTACCGTCATTACCTCGCTTACGGTGCTGAACCCTTTGGCGGAAACTTGCACTTTGTACTTACCTGGGTCCAGAGCTCCGGAAGTATAGGAACCTGAGGCGTTCGAAGTCAGCGTCTGTGTCTGACTCGTACCTTGATTGGTGATGAGCACTTTGGCGCCACTCACAACCGCGCCGGAGGGATCGGTCACGGTTCCTTGAATGCTGCCCGAACCGACAGTTGTTTGAGCTAACAGAAGTGTGGAAGACAGTAAGAATGTTATCGCTAGAGCAATACTTAAGAACATTCCAGCGGGACGGAGAGGGGGGTTGCAATTAAGGGACATCGTCCACCTTCCTTTTCAGAATCTGTTCTGAGTCTGTGTTTCCAGTCAAATGTTGATTTCGCGGGCGAGGTAGGCTGGCAATCGTGCGTCGCTAGCTCACGCCGCTCCACAAGAATCCTCGCCAAATAACAAAGGCCGACTGCGACCGCTCACATAAACCCGAGCACACGTAAAGCAACAGCAGTGCAATTAACGGACCAAGACAGTTAACGCAGACACTTTGTCATGTCATCTGCAACCCTGTCAATAGGTTAGTAAAATGTTATGTGAGCCTAATGCGGCTCGAACGAGCCAGGAAATTCCATATTTTGTAGATTGCTACTGAAAATGAAATGAGAAACAGGAGGAGAATTGCGTCAAAACTTGGATTTGGTAGTGTAATAGCCGGTCCGATGTCGCACCGTGAATGACGATGCCGCTGAGGCTCCGTCAACTTTCACTTCAATGCGGCGGAAGCTGGAATCGGAAAACCGCTGCGAGGGATAGTAAGCCAATAAGTATTGTGTGCGCAGTTCGTCACTGATTTTTCGGAAGGCGTCGTCGAGTTGAGGCACGGACGTGGCGTAGAAGTACTTGCCGCCAGTGTCTTCGGAAATCTGGATCAAGGCGTGCTCCCCGCCGATATCGCGCCCCGCGCTCGCCTCAATCGGCACCACGATAATGCTGTAAACGATGGCTTCGGCTTCCTGAGCGGAACGCACCGCTTCCTTGTAATCCACTCGACTCACCGTATCGCCGCCGTCGGTGATCACCACCAGCACCTTTCTCCCCTGTCGCCGTTCCAGCGCCTCGGCTCCCAGGTACAGCGCATCGTAGAGAGCGGTCGCCGAGCCCGGGTGAACCCGGTCAACGCCGCGGTCGATCGCCTTGAGGTCAGAGGTGAACGGCACGACTTCGCTGACGATTTCGCTGAAACCGTAAAGAGAGAGCGCATCAATGGGTCGAAGGATGGCATGCGCAAAGCGGCGCGCCGAGGACAGTTCGAGTGGCAGATCCTTGCGCGTGCTCAGGCTGGTATCGATGTCGAGCACAATGGAAAGGGGCAAAGCCGATTCTTTGTCGAACACCGAAATGTTTTGTGGCTTGCCGTCTTCCAGTAGCGCGAAGTTTTCTTTTTTCAGACCGGCGACGGGCGCACCGTGCTCGTCCGTGACCGTGACGAACACGTTCACCAGCTTAACGTCAACCTTGAGAGTAGTTTCGGGATTCTGAGTTGCGCTGGTGCCGTCCGCGCCGTCGCTATTCTTCGATATATCAGGGGACTTTGGTTTCGCCGGGCTTGAGCCACCTGATGCCCACGGTGGCTTCGGCACCTGGGCATGCGAGACCGCGACCACGATAGTCAGGAAAAGAATCAGGCTTGGCATTCGGAGCCTGAAATTGTTCTTAGCGGCCGTGCGCTCCTCCCTGCGAACGCTGCGGATATGCTCTTTCTGAAAAATAGCCCTCAACCGCAAAGCTCGTAGAGAAATTTCGCCGAAGCCGTGAAAAGGCAATCTGCTCACTTAGATGCAGACCTTTCGGAATGGCTGCCTTCGGCTTTGGGAATCCCAACTGGGAAAGGCTCGCCATCGGCCCAAACCGCGCCATCTTCAAAATATTCCTTCTTCCAGACGGGCACGGTGCGCTTGAGTGTGTCGATGAGCCAGCGGCAGGCATCGAAGGCGGCTGCACGGTGCGCCGAGGCTACCACGATCAAGACGCTGGTTTCGCCAATTTCCAACCGGCCCAAACGATGCACCATGGCGACGTCGCGGACTGGAAACTGCTGCAGTGCTTGCTCGGCCAGCGCGTCCATTTGCTTGAGAGCCATCTCTTCGTAAGCTTCGTAGTTTAGAAAGAGAGTGCGCCGGTCTCGTGTGTTGTCGCGAACCACGCCTTCAAACACGACCGCGGCTCCGTCTGCGGGCTGCTTGAGTTTGGCGAGCATCGCCTGGGTGTCGATTTTCTCGCGCACGATAGATGAGTAACGCCCGCCTCGCGCAAGGATATGGCTTTCGGGACCTGTTAAACCTCCGCTCACCGGCGGTAGGAACGCAATCTCGTCTCCTTCCTTCAACTTCGAATCCAGTCCGGCAAATTCCTGGTTGATCGAAATCGCAATCGAAGCGGCAAGTTCCCCTAGCTTGGGAACGAGCTCTTCGTAATGAATGAAGACGTCGCTCAAGGTGGCATGTTCCGGCACGTTGAGGAGATCGGTGCCTCGCCCCGCCAGATCCTTCAGCATGCCGAAAAATAGAATGCGAACCTGCATGAAATCCCGGTTGCCGCGATTGGCGGGAACTTACCAGTAGTGTAACGCGGCTGCCGCGTCACCGCTTTCCTGAGAGACAGCAAAATGCCAGTTCCCTCTCGAGAACTGGCGGATTCCGTTGCATGACTGAGCTAGACCCCGCTACTTATGAGGCTTCTCTTCGTGCGCAGGCGGTTGCGGATGCGGCGCGGCCACATGCGGCGGCGGTGCCGGCGGTCGCGGTGCCGAGCTCTGACGCTGTTGCTGCCATGCGTTGAACTTGGCTTGCTCATTTTGCTGGTGCTGAGGATTCTCCTGCACCGGCGGAGCCGGTTTCACCAGCGGATGCGGCACCGGACGTGCGACCGGCTGTGCCGGCTCGGTTTGACGGGACGGTTCCTGCGGACGCGCTGGCTCCTGCGGTTGCGTCCCTCCCGGATGTGGGACGTTCGCTGCCGGACGGTTGTTCGCCGGATTCGGCGGAGCCTGCGGATGCGGAGTTTGGTTAGCCTGCACCGTAGGCGGCTGCGGTCGCGGCGTTTCATTTGGTCGAGCCGCGGGCTGCCCGGGTCGTGGCGCCTCAGCTGGCGTTCGAGCTGCGGCTTGCGTCTGTCCTGGAGTCTCCGTACGCACGTTCGGCGCCGGGACCCGCCGTTGTTCAAAAGAAGGGCGCGGAGGCGTGGGCTGCCTGGTCGCAACCACCTGCCGGTTCACTACCGCCGCAGGCGGCTTTACCGCGGCAGGCCGGCCAGCTCCCATGACGCTCGCCCGAACCGGTTGCACCGGGACGTTGTGCACCACGGGAGCGCTCTCGATCTGTTTTTGATCCACCTTGACCACACTCGCTGCGACGGGGCGCGCGTTCACGAACGTGTCATGGGAAACCGCCGTCACCGCATTGTTCACGTGTTGATTGGCGTAGTTGATTCGAGTTACGTTGGTCGTGTTGTTGTTGATGACGGTGGTGTTGTAAACGTTAGTTACTTGAGTTACGTTTACCCGCGTGTTGGTGATGTTCACATTGTTAACGTAGGTCGGGCTGGTTCGATACGAGGGCACGAAAACCTCCCGCGGAGCCAGCGGGAACCAAGCTACGCCAGCGCCTCCACCAACGAAGCCGCCTCCCCCAACAAACACGACCAGTGCCGGTGCGTACACCGGGCGCACATAAACCGGACCCGGCACCCAGCACCATGAACTTTCCACAAATGCCCAACGTCCATAGTGGAAGGGCGCGAAGCCCCAAGGCTCATCTTCCACCCAGGTCCAACCCCAAGGCTCGACCCAAATCCAGTGGCCGTATCGATAGGGAGCCCATCCGGGAGCGACTGCGGACGGCGCCCACACCGGACCGTAATCCGCTACATAACGCCAGTGACCGTATTCGTCGAGATCCGAGGCGCCAGTCATTTCAGGGGAAATGTAGTTGGACGATTCCGCATGGTCCTCACGCTCATCGCGCTGAAATGCGAAGTCGTCGAAATCGTCGCGATTGGGTATCTGGTCGATCTCATGATCCAGTTGATCAGTGCCGGTGAACCGGGCTCGCTGGCCGGCAACCACATCGTAAGACGCTCCGCCGCCAGTCGCTTCCCCTCGGCCATGCCAAACCGTGGCATCGGTTTCACTTCCATCGGCACTCACATCAATGCGATATTCCCCAGTGCGCTGAATCTGAAAAGCCAGATTCGGCGTATCGATTTCGAACTGATCTTCGTCATCGAGGTGCCGTACGCGCACAATGATGGAACCCTGGGACAGCTTTAACTGTGCCGTGCGGTCATCGAGCTCAAGCACGGTGAGACTGGTTTCCGAATCCACGCGAATTGCCGTCGAGCCGGTTTGCAGTTCAGCTCGCGAATCCTTGTCCGCCCACAGGTTGTCACCGGTGGTCAGTGGACGATTGTTGACTGCTTGTACCCAGTCGCCTTCGCCGCCCGGCTGAAAAGAAACCGATCCCACTGTATAACTGAGTCGCGCTACGCGGCCCGGAGGATCTTGCCCCGGCCCCTGCTGTTGCGGGGGGCCTTGATCCTGCGGAGGTGGTCCCTGCGCCATGATTCTGAGCGGTGCTTGCAACATCAGCAATATCCCCGCCAAGACAATTCCAACTACTACGGCTTTGTGCGTCTTCATTGGCTTATGTTCCTCGCTGCGGTTGCGAACAGCACCCGCTTCACTCTGTATTAACACACCTCTACCCAATAAGTTCCAATACCGTGGTGGCTGCACGCAAGTACTCTATCTCAAAGAAAATATGCCAGCTCCCGTTTCCGAAAACTGGCATCCTATCTGCCAACCCGTCTGAGCTCTTAACCCACCGGCTGTTCGCTCAGAACTTTCTCCCGCTCTTCCGCATCCTGCTTCTCCTGGCGCGGCGACGAAGGAAGGGCCAGTTCCAGAACCTCGCTGATAGTCTTGACATAGTGAATGCTCAGATTCTCCAGTTGTTCGGGCGTCAAGTCCTCCTCCACATTCATCTTATTTTCCGCAGGCAAGATGATGTCGTGAACCCCCGCTCGCTTCGCCGCCAGAACTTTTTCTTTGACTCCTCCGATGGGCAGCACATTCCCGCTGAGCGTGATCTCGCCGGTCATGGCGGTGAGCGGACGAACTGCATGCCCGGTAAGCAATGAAACCAGCGCCGTAGCCATGGTCACTCCAGCGGATGGGCCATCCTTCGGAATCGCTCCCGCCGGCACGTGAATGTGAATATCGTGCTCGGCGAAAAAAGTCTCCTGTATTCCTAATTGCTCGGCGTTGGATCGCACCCAGGTCAGTGCCGCCTGCATGGACTCCTGCATCACCTGCCCGATCTGCCCGGTCATGGTGAACCCGCCTTTACCCTTCATGGTATTGGCTTCGATGAACAGAATGTCGCCGCCAGATGGAGTCCATGCCAGCCCGACAACGACTCCAGCGCGCTTGGTGCGTTCCGCGATTTCCCCTTCGCTCCGAACCTTGATGCCGCCCAGAAATTCCTGGATGATCTCCGGGGTCACCACCAGTTTTGCGGTTTTGCCTTCTGCTTGACGGCGCGCCTGCTTGCGGCAGACTGTGCCGATATTCCGCTCCAGATTACGCACACCGGCTTCGCGCGTGTAATGCCGAATGATGTTGCTGACCGCTTCTTCCGGGAACTCGATGTTTTCGGGCGTGATCCCGTTCTCTTCAATCTGTCGCGGAATCAGGTACTGAAATGCGATGCGCACCTTCTCTTCCTCGGTGTAGCCCTGCAGTTCGATGATCTCCATGCGATCCCGCAACGGCTCCGCGATCGGATCAAGCATGTTTGCCGTAGTAATGAAAAGCACTTTCGACAGATCGAACGGCACATCCAGATAGTTGTCCCGGAAACTGAAGTTCTGCTCCGGATCGAGCGCTTCCAACAGCGCCGAACCGGGATCGCCGCGAAAATCGCGACCAACTTTGTCGATCTCGTCGAGCATAAAGACTGGATCCTTGGTCTCCGCGCGGCGAATACCCTGGATGATCTGCCCAGGCAACGCCCCGATATAAGTGCGCCGGTGACCGCGGATCTCAGCTTCGTCGTGAACCCCGCCCAGCGATATGCGGACAAACTTGCGTCCCAGTGCCCGCGCGATGGACTTTCCCAACGAAGTCTTGCCCACGCCGGGCGGTCCGACAAAGCAAAGAATCGGTCCCTTCATCCCGGGTTTCAAACGACGCACGGAGAGATAATCGAGAATACGGTCCTTCACTTTTTTCAGATCGTAATGATCCGTGTCGAGAGTTTCCTTAGCTTTGATGATATCCACGTCGCCGCCAGAGGTTTTCGCCCACGGCAGCACCGCCAGCCATTCAATGTAGTTGCGCGTAACCGAATAATCCGCAGCCATGGGCGACATGCGTGAGAGCCGCCCTAATTCTTTCAGCGCCTCTTTCTTCACCTCATCGGGCATTCCCGCCGCTTCGATCTTCTGCCGCAGTTCTTCCGTATCCCGCGCGCCCTCGTCCTGCTCCCCCAATTCTTTCTGGATGGCCTTCATCTGCTCGCGCAAATAATACTCACGCTGGGTTTGCTGCACCCGATCCTGCACTTCCGACTGAATCTTGTTGCGCAGTTGCTGGACTTCCAATTCCTTGGCCAGGTGCTGATTGATCTTCTCCAACCGAACCCGGACGTCGGTAGTCTCGAGTGTGTCCTGCTTATCCGCGGTGGAGAGGGAAGGCAACGAAGAAGCAATGAAATCCACCAGGCGGCCAGGCTCTTCAATGTTCATGGCTACGGTGGAGAGTTCGTCGGACAAAGTCGGTGAGCCCGCCACAATCTGCTGAAACAGGGTTAGAACGTTGCGCTGCAGAGCCTCCACTTCAGAACTCTTCGGCGGAATTGCTTCGGGCACCGAGTCCACTCGAGCCCGCATAAAGGGCGCGAGTTGGGCAAACTCCACCAACCGCACCCGCTCCAGACCCTCCGCGAACACAAATAGGCTCTGGTTGGGCATCTTGACCACTTTGTGCACCACCGCCAAAGTTCCTACCGTATAAAGGTCAGAGGGCTGGGGTGTGTCGACGCGGGCTTCGCGCTGCGCCACCACCACGATGGTCTTGTCCTCGCCCAGGGAATTGATCAACTGGACGGAGCTGTCCCGGCCCACGGTCAGCGGCAGCACGGCATGCGGAAATAAAACCGTATCCCGCACCGGAAGAATCGGCAGCGCCCGCTCTTCCGGCTCGCTATTCCTTGCGTTTTCTTTAACTTCTTTTGCTTCCTTGGCTTCTTTTACTTCTTTTGAATTGCGCTCGGCGCGCGATGACTGTGCCATGATTTCACCTTGAGTGTAATATGCTCAAGTTTGATGAGATGAATACCCCGGAGGATGCAACTGACCCTCCAGAAATGATTTCTGTGAGCTGCTGAATTCTAAACCTTCTCTGGAAGGTTTGCACCCAAACGAAGGTGCAAGGTACAAGGTGCTGGGAACGATGCCGCCGGAACGCGCCCACAAAGCGTCAGGCTGCTTGGTAAATCCCCAGCACTTTGACCAAATCGGCCACCTCCGCAAGATGCCGCAACGCTCGGCGAGCCACCTTATTATCTCCGCAAAGCAGGTCGGCGTAAAAGACGTATTCCCACGGACGCCCCCGCATGGGCCGAGATTCAATCTTGCTCAAGCTGATTTCCCGCAATGCAAATACGCTCAACGCCTTGAACAGCACGCCCGGCGAATTTTTTACACTGAAAGCGATCGACGTCTTATTAGCGCCTCGAACCATCCGGCGGTCCTTACGGATCAAAAAGAATCGGGTAAAGTTCCGCTTGTCATCCTCAATCCCCGCTGCCAGGATCCGGCCTCGGTAGACGGCGGCAGCCTGCCGCCCAGCGATCCCCGCCGCGTCCCGTAACCCGCTCTCGATTACATACTTCACGCTGCCCGCGGTATCGTAAAAGTGCGTGGCCTCGATCCTCGGATATTTCCGAAAAAAATCTCGGCATTGGTCGAGCGCGACGGGGTGCGAATAAACCCGGCGAATATCGCCGATCTTCACTCCTGGCGCAGCGATCAGGTTGTGCACGATCCGCAAGCGATATTCCCGCTGCACAAAGACATTGCGGGCTAGCAAAAGGTCGAAGTGCTCCGCCACGGAACCTGCCAGCGAATTCTCGATAGGAATCACCGCCACATTGACCGAACCACGTTGCACCCGATCGAAGACCTCAGCCGAGCGCGCACACGGCACAATACTGCAACCACGCAACATGCGCTTGGCCGCTTCATGGCTGAACGAACCCGCTTCGCCCTGGATGGCAACTTTCATAGGAACAACTTACTTGTCCCCGCGGCTCGCATGCAATTCCTTTTCGAGCACGAACGCATCCACTCCATTCGAGTAGTAGCGCGGGATTGTCTTTACTACACTGTAGTCATGCCCCTTGTAGAAAGTCAGGGCCCCGGCATTGTCCACCGCGGTTTCCAGCACGACGCGATGGCAGGCAGCGGAACGCAAGCGCTCTTCCGCCGTGGCCAGCAACTTCGAACCAACCCCAAAACGCCGGCTTCCAGGCGGCACGTCAATGGTCAAGATACGTCCGATTCCGCGCCGGTTCGCCTGCGCCACAATGAAGCCCAAAAGCCGAGATGGAGATTCGCGGACCCATCCTGCAGCCAATGGCTCAGCCACCATGGTAAAGGCCCCTCGCAGCCGTATGTACGCCGCCAACTCTGGCCGGGAGTATGCAATCCCCGGCGCAAAACACTCCTGATCAATGCGCCAAAGGCTGTCGAAATCCTCGCGCCGAAACTCTCGCAGCACAAATCCCACCCCGTCATTGTAGCGTGAAGCTTCACCTGTTCCGGCCTTCTTGATGACGCTGAGAGGGTTACGCATGCCCGCAAAAATAGTCCAACAAACTGTTGCCCGGCTTGCACCCCAAGACGTACCATTCGCATCAGAGAATAATTGTGGGGCGCCTCTTTCTGATTGACGCGGCCGGCGCACTGGCCCTGGTAGGGCTCTGGTATTTCTGCTTGGCCAGCTATAACCACCGCCGTGGAAGTAGAGCCTTGCGCTGGGTGGAAGCTGCCTGCTTACATCGCGGCCAAATAACCCAAGCACGCTGGGTGGGGGCCTCCCGCCTGCAAGCGCATCTGCAATTCGCCGCTCATTGGTTTGAGAACGCCCGCGTGACCATCCGCCTCCTGCCTCGGCCGTTACCCGTACAATGGATGTTAAGTGTCTGGCACAAGCAGCGAGAGACGCTCACCTTTGAAGCGGATCTGGACTGCGCCCCCAGCGTCCGTTTAGAGGTCCTCCGCCATCGCTGGCTCACCCACAGCGACAACAAGCTAGTCCGAAAATCGCGCAACTGGACGGTGGTCCGTCCCGGCCCCGTAGTGCTGACCACATGCACTCAGTGGAAACAGGAACTTCCGCCCGTGATCAACACCCTGATGACCTCTCGCGGCCACACCCTGCTAAGTGTCCGCTTCCGCCCAGAGTCCCCGCACCTGGCCGCCACCATCGATCTGGACGCGCTCTCCGATGAGCGCGCCGCCGCCGGATTCCTGGGAGTGCTGCGAGATCTGGCCGCCGGAGCCTCCACCCACCGCCAGTAGAAAAGGCCATCGCTCGTAATGATGGCCCACCCCCGTTGACAAAGCCGCGATTTCGTATCACGATTCGGGGATCGGGATTCGTATTACGATTCGATCGCGATTCGTATCAGGATATGGCTTCAGCCATACCGCAAGCGCCCCCAAGTCAACTCGGCTTCCGCCGCCGCCGTTCTTGCTCGTGTGGGCACGGGCGCACCTGCCAACTACACCGGGCGCAGTTTCAAAGACAAACCCATTCGTGAAGTCGTTGTCGCCGATGATAGAAAGGCTTTGTCCCATTCCGGCTGCAGCCCGTGCATCCGTCGCCGAGAGACCCGGCAGCGCGGTACGGTGGTCTTACGCTCTTACCAAAATCACAGTCGCATCATCATGCAGACCGGCCCCGTTGGCAAACGCCCGCACGTCTTCGAGGATGCTCTCCGCGGAAGCGTCGTTCTGACGAAAGTGTTTTTCAAGCCGCTCCGCGCCGTACTCTTCGCCTTCCGGATTCGTCGCCTCAGTAATGCCGTCGCTATAAAACAAAAGGCGTGAACCTTGGGGCAACTGCACTTGAGCCTCAGAGTAGTCTCCGGAACCGATTCCTAGGGGCATGCCTCGCTCCGAATCGAGGAAGCGTGCATGAGAGTTCTCGATCAAAAGCGGACGCAAGTGTCCAGCGCTCGAGAACGTCAGAGTCCGGGAAGTGGGATCGAGGATCGCGTAGAGCATGGTGACAAATCGGCCGGAAGGAAAATCATTGACCAACAATTGGTTGAGCTTGTTCAGTACCTCGCTGGGGCAGCATGCGCTTGCCAAAGAGCGAAGCATCCCGCGAGTTGCGGACATCAGCAGCGCCGCCGCCGTACCTTTTCCCGAGACGTCGGCCAGCACCAATCCCCAGCGACCATCGTCGAAAGGAATAAAATCGTACCAATCTCCCCCCACGGCTCCGGCCGGAGTCGAGAGTCCGGACACGACGAAGCCCGGAATGTAAGGCGAACTCCTGGGCAGCAACGCCTGCTGAATCTTGCGCGCCTCGTTGGCCTCGCGGCTCATCTCCTCTCGCTCGCTCCGCTCCTGCTGGAAGCGACGCGCATTGTGGAGCGCGACCGCTACCTGTCTGCACAGTGCCTGCAAAAGCCGAAGTTGCTGGGAGGGAAACGCATCCAACTCGGGATGCGAAGCCGTGAACACGCCAATCAGCTTTCCATCCACATGCAACGGAATCGCTACCTCGGAGAGCGTGCACTCTTCGCATCCGATGTAGTACGGATCCTTTCGCACGTCGGGTGCATAGCGCGTCTGGCCGGTAGCTGCGACGTAGCCGACCATACCTTCTTTCCCGATCTTCAGGCTGTGGCCTTTGCCGCAGACATCGCAGCCAGCGCAACCGTGGGCGCAGGCCAGAACCAATTCCCCGCGCTCTTCGTCGTGCAAGTAGATGTCTGCCTCAACGCACCCGAAGGAGCGCGCCACATCGTTCACAACTTTATCGATCAGCCGATCCAGGTCAAGGATCGAGCTGATCTTCTGCGCCGCCTTCTGCAGCTTCAGCAAATCCTCGACTTGACTGAAGGCCAGCTGGTGAGCCCCTTGGTATTCCGCTCGAGTCACTCTGGGGATGGTCGCCACGGCCGTTCCCTCCTGATTGTAAGTGCAAGTGAAAACGATACTTACGCTACACATAAGATGTCGGCCCGGGCTTGGGCGATTCACTATTCAGGCGAAAACAGGAGGAGTCTGCCGGAAACGAAAGTGACCGCGGGCTGCCTTGCATGCGAACCAGTTGCGCGTAATCCGCCGTGCTGCGCAGCATCCAGTACATCCTCACGGCCAGCTTGCGGGCCACGGCGACCTTGGCCACCGAAGCCCCACGACGGAACTTCAATCGTTGATATACCCGCCGCAGCTGCGGATCGAAACGCGCCGCGGTGGGCCGGCTTCGACCAGCAACGAACGCATCATCGGGTTGCCTTGCTTGCTGATCGATCCCAGCCGCTGCTTCCCGCCCGAACTGTGCTCCTGCGGATTCAGTCCCAGATAACTCACCACCTTCCGGCTGCCCGCAAAACGTTCCACCGGCCCGATGATCAGCACGAAAGCCAGCGATGTCACCGGCCCTACTCCGGGATGCGTCATCAAACGTGCCGTCAGCGCCTGACTCTTCGCGGCTTGCTCCACCGCCTGGTCCAGTCGGGCCACCGAAGCCTGCAGTTCATCGAACAGGCGCAGCAACTCTTGCCGCCGATAGCTCGCCCACGGCCCCAGTGCCAGCGCTTCCAGTTCCTGGCGCCCCTTGGCGGTGAATAATTTCTTTTTGCGACACACGCCCTCGCCCATGGCCAGCGCATGCATCTGATTCTTCACCGCGCCTCGCATCCACACCAGCTTCTGCCGATGCCACACCAACTGCCGCAGATCCCGCTCCGCCCAAGACGGCCGCCAGATCTTGGGAAAGCGCTCGCTGCACAGCAGTTCCAACAGATGCGCCGCATCGCGTGCATCCGTCTTCTGCTTGCGCACCACCGCCGCCCGAATCTTGGCCGCATCGCCCATCCACAGCTCGTGACCCAACTCCGCCAGCATGGCCTCGAACCAGTGCGTGTGCCCCGTGGCCTCGATCCCCACCCGCACCCGACCTACGAGTGCGGCATAAAAAGTTCGCGCTTCTCCGCTCTCGTGCTCTAAACGTCGCTCCACCAACTCGCCGGTTTCCGTGTCCAGCATGGCAATCTGCTGGTAGCGCGTGTGCAAATCACACCCTATAATCATCATCGCTCGGCTCCTTTCCTCCGCGCCTTGGTCGCTTTGAGCGCTTCCAAGTCTACTCGCTCGCAAGGAGCCGGCACGGTTATCTCATCAGCTGTTTGTGTTTAGGAAAGCCTGGGCCAGCCCCCGATCACTAGGCCGATCAGGTGTGCGATGCCTCGCAAGCGCGTGCTGATCGTCGCCCGATCGGCTTGGCAGGATTACTCCCTACTTGAACTGCACATGCAGTTGGCGCAGTGCAATCTGAGCAGCGACCGTGCCGGCGTTGAATACGACGATGCGTACCGAGTAATCGCCGTTTGCTGCGGTCGGCATGCCTTGCCAGCCACTTGAGTAGATTCCCTTGGGCGTCGTCACAGGAACTTCTCCCGACAGTGTGAACCAGTTCGTTCCGTCAAGCGTGTACTGGGCTTGAGCATAGCTTCCGCTCGGCAGAACCGCTGCCCCCATCGTGACGATGAGACGGATTGAGGTCGCATTGGACATGTCAATCTGATCGCGATCGAATGAGCCCCCGACTTCATGCGTGCCTACACCTGCGTCGTACCCGGTCCCATAGTAGAAGCTGTAATCGGACGGCGCGGCTGTAGTTCCGGCTGGACCCTGTGGACCCGCGGGACCCTGTACTCCCACGGCTCCCGTAGCTCCGATCGCTCCGGGCGGGCCAGTAGGTCCAATCGCTCCCGGGGTTCCTTGCGGACCAACCGGTCCCACGGCTCCCGTCAAACCGACTGCTCCGGTCGCTCCCACTGTGCCTTGCGGACCAGTTGGTCCGACCGCTCCGGTTAAGCCAACCGCTCCGGTCGCTCCCGTATTTCCTTGCGAGCCAGTCGGTCCGACCGCTCCTTGCGGGCCAACTGCTCCAGTCGCTCCGGTGGTTCCTTGCGCTCCCGTCGTTCCTGGCGGACCCACCGGTCCGACCGCTCCTGTCAGACCAACTGGCCCTATCGCTCCGGTGGTTCCGGTTGCTCCCGTCGTTCCTGGCGGACCCACCGGTCCGACCGCTCCTGTCAGACCAACTGGCCCTATTGCTCCTGTGGTTCCGGTCGCTCCTGTACTTCCTGGCGGACCCACCGGTCCGACCGCTCCTGTCAGACCAATTGGTCCTATCGCTCCTGTGGTTCCGGTTGCTCCTGTACTTCCTGGCGGACCCACCGGTCCGACCGCTCCTGCCGCTCCCGTCAAACCCACTGCTCCAGTCGCTCCCACCGGTCCCGTCGTTCCTTGTGGACCCACAGCTCCGGTCGCTCCCACTGGTCCGGGCGTTCCTTGGGGACCGATTGGTCCGGCGGGTCCTTGAAGTCCTTGCGGCCCCACCAGGGAGTGATAGTTGTTGCCATTGTCCGATTCCACGAGCATGCCGCTGGCGATCGACAGCGTGTATTGACCCGCTGCCGGCGGTAGCGCGGGTAGGCCAAGATCAACTAAAGTAATTGCCGATTGCTCTTTGTTTCCGGACTGCGGCTGCACGCTCAACGGTCCGCCACAATTCGTGCCTGGATTGCCCGTGGTACATTGCGCCCACGAGATGCCTGGCAGCAGACTCAGCATGCCGACCAATAAATAGTTTTTCATTTCATCTCCGGATCTTTAACGTTAGGGGATCGCAGCTACAATTTCGTTGCTGTAGCCGCTTTCGTTGCTGCCGTTCACCGCGGTGGTTACGTAGTAGAGCGTTTGACTATGCGTTACCTGTGCATCGGTATAAGTTGTGCCTATGATCCCGGAAGCTATTTTTGTGTATTTGCCTCCGTGTGCGGTCCCGCGGTAGATGCTATAACTAGCCGCGCCCGGACTGGCGGTCCAACTGAGAGTGACCGCATGCCCGGTGGTGAAGACAGTGGCCTGGCCAGTGAGTTTCACATTGCCTTGAATGCCCTGCGCCCAGCTGAAACCCAGGCAGCAGCCCAGAATCATGCAGATTGTCAGTAGTCGCTTCATGGTTCCATTCTCATGTGGCCTCTTGGGGTGAAATTCTCACGCTGGGTGGTCCACAGACACAAATCTTGCGAGGCGCCGAAGCAAGAGAGTCACTGCCGCGTCCAGTTCGGTTAAGTTGTCGGCATGCGCTGGGGAACACTGGTCCGCGCGGACCGTGGGCCGCGAGCATCACCGCTCATGGTTGCTCTATCGGCGCGATGACCCAATCCATTAGGAGATAACGGCAATATAATGTACGGTGGAATTCAGGAAGGCCGACCGCGTCCGCGCCCGTTTCAGAAGAAAGCGGACTTCAAGATACCCATTGCACGGTTGCGGACAGAGCCACCTGCGCTGAGCCATCTCTGGAACGATGGCGTGATCGCGCCAGTCTCAGAGCGCCCTCATCTACCTGGCGTTCCCTACCTCATCTAGCTCGGTCGAATTTCACATTCCGCACAATCCCCTCACCTTCCTTCACGTAGACCAACTGATTGGCCTTGATATCCTTCATCGTATCCACTTGTCCGCTGGGCCAGTGAATCTCCAGCAAATCCACCTTTTCAGCTTTGCCCAGGCCGAAGTGAATTCGCAGATCATTCTGCGAAATGTAACTGCCGCCGCTGCGCACTTCATCGATCTGCTGATGCGGTTTGGTCTCATCCGGCGGGTGCGTGACGCACTTCAGGCGAGCCCCGATGCCGCTGCGGTTCGATTTGGTTCCGATCGTGCGGACCTTGATCCAGTTGTGGTTTAGACGGGAGTCGCAGCGCAAAAGCTGCGGCAGCCCGTTGATGGTATTGACCACGACATCGATATCACCGTCGTTATCGAAGTCGCCGACCGCACAACCGCGCGAGGCGCTGGGCGTAGAGATGCCGGCCCCGGCATTCAGCGAGACATCCTCAAAATGCCCGTTGCGCTGATTGCGATACAGCAGCTTCCGCTGAGCGTAGCCGGCTTCGGTCCGCAATTGTTCGACCTCGGGATACACGTGGCCATTGCAAATCAAAATGTCAGGCCATCCGTCATTGTCGAAGTCGAAAAACCCGCAGCCCCAGCCCAGAAACTGCGTGTGCATGCCCAATCCGCCAGTAAATGTGGCGTCGTCAAACTCTGCTCCTCCGCGATTGTGGTAGAGCGATGGCGTGTCTCCGGCGAAGTTAGTCTTGACGATGTCCAGATTGCCATCCAAGTCATAATCGGCCGCGGATACCCCCATCCCGGCTTGCGGCTTGCCGTCGGCGCTCAAGGCGCAGCCCGCTTCGATGGCAATGTCTTCAAATTTGCCGTTCTTCTTGTTCTGGTAAAGAGCGCTGGCAGTCGAGTCGTTGGCCACATAGATGTCCGGCCATCCATCATTATCAAAATCGGCGACCAGAACGCCGAGACCGTAGGTGCCATTGGCTCGAGTGATTCCGGCCGTCTCGGACACATCCGTGAAGGTCCCGTCTCCGTTGTTGTGATACAGAATGTTCTTCCCCCCGTTCAAGCCGGGCGGCCCGCAGGCGACCATCACGCTCTTATAGAGACAGGGTCCGGACTCCGGCACCGGCGCCGTGGCCAGATCAAGGTCGATGTAGTTGGCCACGAACAGATCGAGGCGCCCGTCCCGGTCATAATCGACAAACGCGCAACCGGTTCCCCAGCGCGTTTTCTTGCCGGCAACTCCAGCCTTCTCGCTTACGTCGGTAAAAGTTCCGTCCCCGTTGTTGTGGTAGAGGACGTTCTTGCCATAGTAGGTCACGAACAAATCTTCGAAGCCATCGTTGTCGTAATCTCCGATGCAGACTCCTTGCCCCCAGCCGCTATGGCTTAACCCAGCTTTGGCGGTCACGTCGGTAAATGTGCCGTCGCGGTTATTCTTGAACAGATGGGATGCCGGCTCGTGTCCCGCCGGAAAACCCTCCAGACGCCATCCGTTCACCAGAAAAATATCGAGCCAGCCGTCATTGTCATAGTCGTAGAAAGCCACGCCACAGCCGGTAGTCTCCAGCAGATATTTATTCTTGTGCTCGCCGCCAAAAATGGTTTCTACGTTGAGACCGGCTTGGCTGCCGACGTCTACAAAGCTGACACCTAAGTCGATATCGGGGGTCGCGTCCTTTTCCGAAGCGTTGGCCAAAGCATGAAGGCGAAGCGGACGGGCTAGAGAGAGCACATTTTCCAGAGAAAGTACCAGCGCACATCTGCTCAGTGATCGGAGGAACTTGCGCCGTGAGAACACCAGAAGGAAGTACCTGTATACCCTTAGCTCGTGCTAGAATTCGCCCTTAATTCTGTAGGACAACCGCCCGATTTGCAAGCGTATACACCTCGACGGGCTGACAGCAACGGAGTTTCGAACGGCCTATTCCAGCACTGGCGGCGCTCTCCGCAGCCGACGCGAACGATTCCGTCGGCTAGGCGCTACGCTGCTGCTGGCCGTTCTTTCAATTTCCGCATTCGCTGAGAATGATGGCCTGTCTCTTTCGCGCCCCGTGCGCCCCTGGGAATTTCTTTCGGCAGTTGGGACGAGAGCCGGGATGTTCGGAAACGAAGCTGGAACTTTCGAAGCCTGGGTGTACCCGCTCAAAATCCTGCGCGATTTCCACCTGGTATTTCATGTTGACGGTCGCGCGCTCCCAGCGGAGTCATTGGCACGCACGGTTTCTGTCCAACCGGAAGCATGCTCCATCCTTTATGCGGGCGACACGTTCCAGGTCCGCGAAACATTTTTTGTGCCCGTGCATGAACCGGGTGCTCTGATCCTGATCGAGGTCGAGACCGCGCAACCATTGGAGGTCGAGGCCGCGTTTCAGCGCGATTTTAAGTTGGAATGGCCCGCCGCCCTGGGCGGAACTTATCTCAACTGGGATCCGACGCTTCACGCTTTTGCGCTGGGGGAGGAACAGGAAAAATTTTCCGCATTAGTGGGATCGCCAACGGCTGCACTTTCCGGCGAGGAGTATGTCACCGACTACGCTTCGTCGTCGCAGAACTCTTTCCTGCTGGGCCAGATTCCAAAAGGCAAAGACACGAAGGTGGTTGTGATTGCTGCTTCAGTCAATGGCGCCAAGGAAGCCGAAGATACTTATCGCCGACTCTCCAGCACTTATCCAGAACTGCGGCGCACTTCCGCCGATTATTACAAGCGGTACCTAAATGAAACCGTGAACGTGGTCCTGCCCGACGCGCAACTGCAGCAAGCCTACGACTGGGCGCGCGTAAGCACGATTCAGGGGATGGTCAACAATCCGTACCTGGGTACCGGTTTGATCGCGGGCTATCGAAAGTCGGGCGACACCGCGCGGCCGGGCTTTGCCTGGTTTTTTGGCCGCGACGCGCTCTGGACCTCCTTCGCGCTCAACGCCGAGGGCGACTTCGCCGACACGCGTACGGCGCTGGATTTCCTTAGTCACTACCAGCGCGTTAACGGCAAGGTCCCGCACGAGATCTCGCAGTCCGCGACCTTCGTTCCCTGGTTCACCGACTATCCGTATCCCTATGCCTCGGCCGACGCCACTCCCTTGTACCTCGTGGCCATAGACGATTACATCCGGAAAAGTGGAGACGTCGGCTTTGCCCAGGAGAAATGGGAGAGCTTGTGGAAGGCGTACGAGTTTCTAAAGTCCACATATGGCCCGCAAGGGCTGCCGCAAAACTTCGGATTCGGCCATGGCTGGGTGGAGGGTGGGCCACTGTTGCCAGTACAGACGGAGTTGTATCAAAGCGCACTCGGCGCCGAAGCCCTGCAAGCGCTCTCGAATCTCGCTCACCTGACTGGCAAGGACGACTTGAGCCAGAGACTAGCCCGGGAATTTACTCAGCAGAAGCAATTGGTGGACCAGACATTCTGGTCGCCTGAGAAAAAGCTCTACGCCTACGCACTCGACCGGAATGGCCAACGCATCGACGTAGCCAGTGTGCTGGCCACCGTCCCGCTCTGGTTCGACCTTCTCGACCAAGACCACGTACAGCTTATGATTGACCAGTTAGCCGATTCAGATCACCAAACCGACTGGGGCATGCGGATCATCTCGTCGCAGAATCCTGTATACAATCCCGGCGGCTATCACTTCGGTTCGGTATGGCCACTGTTCACAGGGTGGGCCGCAGTGGGCGAATACCGCTATCATCGGGCCTTGCCAGCGTACTCCAACTTGCGTTCGAACTCGCTGCTGGCCCTCGACGGAGCACTGGGGCATGTCACGGAAGTTCTCTCGGGTGATTATTACCAGCCTCTTTCTACCAGTTCGCCTCACCAGATATGGTCTGCGGCTATGGTGGTCAGCCCTTTGCTGCGCGGATTGCTCGGCCTGGAGACTGACGCGACATCGCATCAACTGCGCTTTGCCCCTCATGAACCGGCCGGATGGAAATCCTTCGAGATCCATAGCATTCATGTCGCTGGCGCCACTCTTGATCTTAAGTACAAACGCACAGAGGACGGCATCACGCTAGAGATGCGGCGTACGGGTTCGGGCGAGTGCACCATGGAATTCTCGCCCGCCCTCAGCCCGCGCGCGGAAGTCGCAGGCGCGGAAATCGATGGTCGTCCCGTTTCGCTGCGCGTGGAACACAACAGCCAGGATCAACACGTCGTCGTGCGCTTCCCGGTTTACTCGGAGCCGAGCACGCTCCATATCCATCTGAGAAATGATTTTGGCTACAGCGTTTCTTCGAATCTCCCCCTGCTGGGAGAACGCAATCAGGGATTGAGAGTTCTTTCCGAGTCTTGGGGCCCAAGAAACGCAAGCTTGACCGTGAACGTCTCCGGTATTCCAGGCAAGCAGTATGACCTCATCCTGTGGAATTCGGGGCAGATCGCAAGCGTAGAGGGAGCCAAGCTCATCAAAGGAGAAAATGATGAGATGCGGATCCGCGTCGAATTGCCGGGAGCGGATTTTTCTTCCTATGTTCGCCGAAAGATTCTGATCCATTTTATCGCGGAAGGTGGCGGGTCCAAAAACAAGAAAAAGATTCGCTGAACCATGAAGACAATATCGCGGCTGCCTGCGGTTTTGCTGGCCTCAGACAGCCGGCTGAGCTAGACTTTCCCTACCGCCTCACAGCCGATACACGAGGATCCTCTAAAGGAGGAAGTTCTATGTTCCGCAAATCCGCGGCTTTAGTTCTTTTCGTCGCTGCTTTCTGCTGTATGCTTCACGCCCAAGCCCAACCAGTAGACGCTGAAGGGCACCAGTGGTGGCAGCATGCTGTGTTTTACGAGATCTATCCACGCAGTTTCATGGACAGCAATAACGACGGCGTGGGAGATCTGAGGGGCATCGACTCCAAACTGGACTATCTGAAAAGCCTGGGCGTCGATGCCATCTGGATCACCCCGTGCTATCCCTCTCCCCAGGTTGATTTCGGCTATGACGTTGCCGATTACGAGAACATCGATCCTATGTACGGAACCCTCGCCGACTTTGATCGCCTGGAAAAAGACGCCAAGAAACACGGCATTCGTATCATCATGGATTTCGTGATGAATCATACCTCGGATCAGCACCCGTGGTTCATCGACTCTCGATCTTCGCGCACCGCGGCGAAACGCGACTGGTATATGTGGCACGACGGTAAAGCCCCGGGAGTGCCGCCGAACAATTGGATTTCAACCTTCGGCGGATCGGCATGGACGTTTGATGCGAAAACCGGGCAATTTTATTATCACTACTTTTATCCGCAGCAGCCCGATCTGAACTGGCACAATCCCGCCGTCCACGACGCCATGTTCGATGTCACCCGCTGGTGGTACCAACGCGGAGTGGCGGGCTTTCGCCTCGATGCCGTCGATACCCTGTTCGAAGACCCCGCAATGCGCGACAATCCGGTCCTTCCGGGCTTGAACAAATACGGCGATCCGAAGGAGGAAGACCTTTACAACACCAAGCTGCCGGAAGTCCACGACGTTCTCCGCGACCTGCGAAAAGTCGCCGACGAACACAGCGCTGTGCTCATCGGCGAAACCTGGACTAAAGACGTCAACGAGCTCAAGCAATATTACGGCGACCACAGCAATGAACTGCAGATGCCGATGGACTTCATGTTCACCAAGGTCGATAAACTGTCGCCCCCGGAATTCCGCCGGCAAATTGCGGCGGTCGACTCAGCCGGGGGCTGGCCCGTCTTCGTCCTGAGCAATCATGACATCGTGCGTTCGTATGTGCGTTACGGCGATGGGCAGCACAACCAGGCCATCGCCAAATTGATGGCATCACTTTATTTGACTCTTCGCGGCACACCCATCATGTACTACGGCGAAGAGATCGGAATGGAAAATAACGATCCGGTCCGCAAGGAAGATGTGAAGGACCCGATCGGGCGCGTAGGCTGGCCACAGGAGAAAGGACGCGATGGAGAGCGCACTCCCATGCAATGGGACGACGGCCCCAATGCCGGTTTTGCGCGCGGTACGCCGTGGCTGCCGGTTCCGCCCAGCTACAAGACTGTGAACGTCGCTAGCGAACTCAAAGATCCCTCTTCAATCCTTAATATCTATCGCAGTCTGCTCGCGCTGCGGCATCAAAATCGAGCACTGCTTGACGGTGACTATGTGGCCCTCAACGAGAATGATGCTAACGTTCTCTCCTATCTCAGGCGTTATAAGAATGAGGCCGTGCTGGTGGTGCTGAACATGTCCGCCCAGCCGCAGGAGGTGAGCTTCGATCTTGCGGCCCAGGGCTTCGCCGCAAAGAGTGCGCACACTCTGCTCAGCACCATGGCGCCGGGATCGAAAGAAAACGCACTGTCGCACTTATCGCTGGAACCGTTTTCCGTTTACATCGGTACAGTGTCGAAATAACCCGTGACTCGTCCTGAAGTCCTTCTAGTGGCCTGTCGCAGTGAGTTCGTTACTGCGGATGCGGCGGGTGGGGTCGGAATATTTCCACTGGATGGGCCGAGCATTGGCGGAGTAGGCATTGATGTAGCGGCGGAGTTTGCGAGCCAAGTCG
>Ga0208044_1000322_pt1 | contig 37766 bp, 30 predicted proteins | sample Sb_taG_8_FD_187712 | JGI IMG/M metagenome (GOLD analysis project Ga0208044, IMG submission 187712) | Peat soil microbial communities from Weissenstadt, Germany - Sb_50d_c_BC metaG (SPAdes) (version 2) | ecosystem: Environmental > Terrestrial > Soil > Wetlands > Peat | place: Germany...
TTGATCCCGACCCAGATCTTCTGTCACTTCGCCGACACCGGTGGTCGGGACCACGAGATGCCGATTCCCCTCCCCGCCACGCCCGGTTTGACGCGGATCGAGGAGGTCGTCATCACGTTCGGACCTGAATCCCAAGCTCGGCCCCTTGATCTGTCCATCACCCATCTGCGGGTCGCGCCCATCGTTGGGGAAGGCGTTCAGCGCCAGTGATTCAGCACGTGAATCCGATCAGTAAGGGGGGAGCCACCGGGATCACCGTTCCTGCCCAGATCGATACGGCCGCTGACCTCGCGGTCATTCCAGGGCGGCTCGTCGAGGAGCTTCAACTAGTTCCGCTCGACGCCGTCGTGGCTCTTGGATTCGGAGGCCACCTGTTGACAGACGTTGCCGACATACCTGGTCGAACTCCGGGTGAAGGAGTTGGATCCGGTCACGGTCAAAGCCCTTGCGAGCCCCGACGAACCGTATGCCCTGCTCGGCAGGGACGTCCTCAACCGGTTCACGATCTTGCTGGACGGGCCGAAACTGGTTCTGGAGCTTCGCTGAAGTCTGCGCGGCAAGCGGGAAGTGTGTCCGAAAGCTAACCCGATCTCGACCCTTGGATTGGCCGCGAGTAAGAAAGGACCCTGAGGGTTCGCCTCTCACCTCACGCCACGACCTCTCCGCCGCCTACCGACCCGCCGGAAATTGGCTTCGTTTTCCCGCTCCATTCGGCCTTGATTCATCATAAGTCGCAATCTGTAAACGACTAACACCCGAGCAGTTTGGCTTCGTTTTGGCGCTTTTCCAACACTGACGGCTTTCTCTCTTCGGCTTCACTGGTCACTGGCCACTATTCTCTCACCACACGCCACGACTTCCCTGCCGCCTACGGACCCGCCGCAAATTGGCTTCGTTTTCCCGCTCCATTCGACCCTCGTTCGGCCTAAATCTCAATGTGCCAGTGACTAACACCCGAGCGAATTGGCTTCGTTTTGGCGCTTTTCTATCACCGCCAGCTCCCCCCTGCGACTTCACAGGCCACTGGTCACTATCCTCTCGCCCCACGCTCCACGCCCCACGCTCCACGATCGCCGGGGTCCGCCGTCGATGCCGCGCGCCGAGCCGGGTACAGCACCCCCCACCCGGAGGGGTCAACATGCTACGACATGCTACGTTTTCCGCTTCCGGCAGAAGTTTGGCGAGCCATGTTGTCGGCGCAAGTTAATATAGAATTTGAATTTACGTCTATTTCTTCCTTGACTGTCGTGGAACGCACCTGTAGGCTTAACTGCATACTGATAAAGGAGTTGCGTCGATATGATCCACGTGGTAGATTTTGAAAAAACCGCCTTTTCGACCCCTTTTCGGGGCGTTTTGCCCCCATCCGGCCCACAAATCATCGCTGAGAGCGGAATGGGCTACCCACTTCTTGGCACCCGGGAAACCTGGCTGGCCCCCAACGTCCACTTGGCCACTGTTCTCCCGCCCCACGCTCCACGCCCCACGCCGGAACCAGCGGGGTCAGGTCGTGCGCAGACCGTTCCCCGCTGGGTACTGCCTGACACCGACAGCCGAATTGGCAAAGACCGAACGGGGCCCGATCTCGACGAGCGGCGCCCCTATTTCAGTATGTCACAGAAACAGGCGATTCGTTCGGATAAATCAATCCGTTCCCCCACTCGCCGCCGCCCCATGCTGAATGGCAGGCTGCGTGGAGGGACTTGAAGGACCACCCCGTCGTCGAGATGCGGCAGCTTTCGATCGATGACCGGCTAACGGAAGAACGGAATGGGCCACCCCCTTTCAGGCACCAGGGAAACGTGGGGGTGCCCCTTTCGCTTCGGTTATCCACTCGGGAACCGCCGTCATCGAACGATGCCTGATCTGTCATGATTCCCAAACGACGATCTTGATGAATCCATGACCTGCAGGTGATCGCCTACCCGCTCTTCCGCCCGATTCTCTTATCTGCGTTCATCTGCGAAATCTGCGGACAAGAATTCGGGACTTGATCTCCAATCGGATATGGGACCTGCGGTGTTGGCCGACTCACCGCTTCTGGCTTAGGGACCCACAGCTTCATTGATCAGGAGACCAGCTCACGAAGCCCCCCCCGGAACTGTAAAGGTGGGCGGAGAAAAAAACAGGCGGAATGAGGCCAGACAAAGAATCTGTCAGAGCGCATCTCCAAGCTCGATCCTGGGCCAGTTGCTTGTCAGTATGGATCAACCTCAGATTTCTTGTCCGCAGATTTCGCAGATGCACGCAGATGGGGGGAATCACAGAGACGATCCGTTGCTGGTTCGATTGGCGGATTCAGCAATCCTTGAGGTCGCGATTCATTGGAGCTCAGTCTTCAGCCGGTTGACGGACCGCCCTGAAGGCCGAAATCAAACGCCAGACAATTGAGCAGTCGAAGCGAGCAAGGGGTCGGAGCTTCGCCTCGGTTGTCACCCGGAAACGCCCGTCATTGAACCGTGCCCAATTTGCTCATTTTGAGCCGCTGTAAGCGTCACGAGGAGCGTGAGTTCTAACTGCGCCTGGCCGTTCGGGAGAAGTGGGGGGCCGAGTAGCATTGGACCAGAAATCAGGCATAAGCCGTCCAGTTTGCTGGACATCCCGGGGATGAGCCGATTCTCACCACTTCCGCTCGAACTCGTTTTGGATGTGCACGTCGGTAAAGTTGAGGTAGATCGCCGTCGTCTGGAGATTGTCGTGGCCCAGGATCTTCTGCACCGTCGGGAGGCTGATCCCCTTCTGCAAGGCCGTCGTGGCGAACGTGTGCCGCAGCACGTGCGGACTCACTTCCTTGGTGATCCCCGCGCGGTTGGCCACCGCCTTGACGATGTCCTGGGCACGCCGCGTCTTGACCGGGAACGCCTTCTCCAGAGCGAAATGGTGCTCCAGGAGTGCCCGCACGCAGTTCGACATCGGCACCACGCGGAACCTGGGTCTTCTTACCGTGAGGGCCGCCATTGCCCTTGATCCGGAGCTGGCGCTGCTGCCAGAGGACGTTTTTCCAGGTGAGGGCGCAAAGCTCGCTGTCGCGGAGCCCGGTGTCGAGCAAGGTCCAGACGACGAGCCGCTCGGTGGGCGTCTCGCAGGCATTGGACAGACGATCAGATTCTTCGGCAGTGAGCGGTTCTCTCACATATTGATACGGCATCTCTCACCCCGGAATTCGTGCGTCTTTGGGGTCGGAACACGCAGCCGCTGCGCTTTCCGACGGCCAGGCTACCCGCACCGCAAAGGGCACGAAAGTGGCCTGCGCCCGAGAAAACCAGGAAATCGCCGCTCCGCGGCGGTTCAAAGGTTGGGAGCTGGAGTGCGTGATCCGTAGCGGAAGGCGAACTCGCTCTCGTCGCCTCTGTAAAGGATTGATCTCCTCCTCGGGGGCGACGGCGTCCTCGGGACGCCGTCCTCTTCCCCTTCTCGAGCATCGCGGCCTTGTTGCGGAACAGGAATGTCCGCTCGTAGAACTGGGATCCAATTTGCAATTTGTCGGCCGAGCTGCCGCACCGACTACCCTCCGCGGACGGCCTTGGCGTGGCTCGACCCATATCTGAGCGTGATGCTGGTCGTTTTTTCTGGAATTGATGAAGGGAACCGGCTTCAATCGATGTTATAATGACCCAGACGAGTCCTGATGTCAGTCAAGACGGTTCTCATCTGTGAAACCCCGTCTATTGAGGTCCAGGTAAGTTGCCTCCTCGCTCTCGGGAGGGCGATGCCCCTGCCGAGCTGCATTTTCCATATGCAGCTCGGCTTCCGATGCTTCATGAGAGGAAGCAACTTACCTGAACCTCAATAATAGTTCATTTTCAGGGGCGCACCTCATCGTCAAAGCCTCGCGGTGCGGCGAGGTGAAAGGAAGGGCTTACTGATATGGAACTGATCACGACTGCTATTATTGTCGCCCTCAGCGGGTGTGACCGACGAATGATGTAGTTGCAATTCGTCTATCAGACTGAATTACGGCGAATCAGCGCATTTCGCCCTGGAAACTGGCATCTTCCGAGGCAAGCGTTTTCGCAGCCCATTTCCGGCCAACATCATTCGTCGATCACACCCGTCAGCCTGGCTACCGCACCCATGAAGAGAGACCATGGCCATGCCTGAACCCGATCCCACAGTCCCCAAAACCTTCATCTCATACTCCTGGGACGACGACGCGCACAAGGAGTGGGTCAAGCAACTTGCCACCCGGCTGAGGGCGGACGGCGTCGACGTGACGCTCGACCGCTGGCACTCCGCGCCCGGCGACCAGATCCCGGCGTTCATGGAGCGCGCCGTCCGCGAGAACGACTTCGTGATAGCCGTCTGCACACCCCGATTCAAGGAGAGGTCGGACGGGCGTGGCGGCGGGGTTGGTTACGAAGGCGACATCATGACGGCCTACGCCTTCACGGGCGGAGACAAGAGGAAGTTCATCCCGGTGCTGCGGCGCGGGAGTTGGAGAGAGGCAGCGCCGACGTGGCTCCTCGGGAGGGCCAAGATCGACCTGAGCAGGGACCCGTACTCCGAGTCGGAGTACGAGGAACTGCTGCGGACGCTGCACGGCGCGAGGGAAGAAGCACCGCCAATCGGACACCGTCCGAACTTCGGGGACAAGAAGGGGTCGCAGGCAAGTCCAGCTCCCGCGCCGGTAACCCCGCTTGTGGGATCGTCCACGCCTCAACATCAATCGTCGGTCACACCCGCCCTCAGCAAAATGGCCGACCCGATCATCAAGGATGCGTATGAGGCATTGAAAACTTTGCTCATCCATAAGTTCGGCCGGTCGTCAGAGGCCGTCGCCTCCGTGGAGAAACTGGAACAGAATCCGGACTCGACTGGGCGCAAGGAAACGTTGAGGGAGGTACTCGCCGCTGCGAAGGCCGCAGAGGACGCAGAAATCCTTCAGGCCGCGCAGACTTTGCTGGAGAAAATCAGAGCGCAACCCGGCGGGCCGGAGCTGGTTCAGCAAACAGTGACCGGCAATCAGAACATCTTCTCCGGCTCTGGCGATGTGACGGTTCAGTTCGGTCACCCGCGCGACAGCCGGAAGGCCTGAGCCTGGAGGCACATCGATGCCTACTCCTGAAGCCAGCCAGACCGTCTCCGGCGACCACAACATCTTCACTGGCACCGGAGACGTCAAAATCGTTTACGAGCTTCCTCCTGCGGAAGCAAATGAGCGGCGTTCGCTGCTCATTCTGCTCAGCCGAGTGCGGCAGTTCTGGATCGAAGGCGTCCTCGAACGATCGGTCTATGGAGCAGCCTTGCTAGAATTGGGCAAAGAAAGGTTGCAGGGTGCGGTTGAGCACCCATGGGAACGAGTGCTTGAACTTCCGGATGATGCTCCGCAACAAGTCCCGCTGGACCGAAGCATCGTCGAAGTGTTCCATAAGGCTGGCCGCAGCCTGCTCATTGCCAGTGAGCCGGGCTCGGGCAAGACGACTACGCTGCTCGAATTGGCTCGCGAGCTCCTCACATGCGCGGAGCGGGACCCCAGCCAGCCGGCCCCGGTCGTGTTCAATCTTTCCACGTGGGGCGAGAAGCGCCAGAGGCTTCTTGACTGGCTGGTCGGCGAACTGGCTTCGAAATATTACGTACCCAGGCGAATGGGACGTGCCTGGCTCCAGGACAACCGCCTCCTCCTCATGCTGGACGGACTGGACGAAGTGAAGTCTGAACATCGAGCAGCCTGCGTCAAGTCCATCAACTCGTTCATCCAGGAATTCGGTGTGCCAGGTCTGGCCGTGTGCAGCCGGCTCAGCGAGTACACCGCACTGCCGGTGCGGTTGAAACTCCAGGGAGCGGTGCGCCTTCAGCTGCTGACATCGGACCATGTGGACGCCTATCTCGCAAAAGCGGGCTCGCGATTGGGGTCACTGCGTAGTGCGCTCCGGGAGGACGAGGTGCTGCAGTCGCTGGCCAGGACGCCGCTAATGTTGAGTATCATGAGCCTGGCGTATCAGGACCAACCGCTCGGAGCCCTCCAAGGCGCGGACAACGACACTCCCGAATCCCGGCGGCTGCGTATTCTTGAGACCTATGTGGAGCGCATGTTCGAGCGTAGGGCCAAAGCTCCACATGCCTTTGCTAAAGGGCAGACCGTGGAGTGGCTTTCCTGGCTCGCCAGGCAAATGCAGCGACACGGTCAAACGATTTTTCTCATCGAGCGCTTGCAGCCCAGTTGGCTGGCCACCCGCGGCGAGCGGTGGATATATGCCGTCCTTTCGCGTCAAGCAGCTGGGATAATACTGGGGATTTCGGAAGGGCTATTCCTGGCGGTGCTCGGCTTTCTTAACATCGGGCAGTATTGGGGACTGAAGAAGATGAGTTTTGGGGAAGGGCTTCTGCTTGGTGCAGGTGTTGGCGGGCTTTTTGGCCTGTACGCAGGGACAGTGGACGCACTGAGGCTCGACAGACGAGAAGATTCCATCGAGGCCGAACCGTTTTACCGGACGTTGCTGCGGGTGGCACTTCATTGGTTGATGTTTGGCCTGATCATCGCGCTCCTGCTGGGCACCTTCTCCCGCTCGAGCTTTGGCCTTGTCTGGGCATTGTTGTTCGGAGTACGAGGCAGGGAGCAAGGATCTTGGAGTGATATCCAATCTGTCGAGGCATTGCGATGGTCGTGGAAAAGAGCCGGCAAAGGAGCTTTGTGGGGAGGGGCGGCTGGGGTATCGGTGGGGATGGTTGGCTGGGGGCTAGGCTTTAAAGCCAGCGTGTCTCTCCCGGGATGGGCCTTGTGGGTAACTCAGCTGGCTATAAACGCATCAGCCCTCGCCGTACTCGGGCTCAGTTTCGGTGGCTTGACAGGAAGGACTCTGGAAACGAAGGCCACCCCGAATCAGGGCATCCGCCTCTCCATCCGAAATGCGCTGTTTGGCGCGTTCATCATCGCCTTCTTTGCTTGTCTGCTCTTCGACCTGATCATCGTTACTCTCGTGCGCTTGCTGACCTGGGATCGCTTTCTGGTTTTGGCTAAGTCGGCTGGCATACCCCCGACGCTGGCGATTTTATCGCTTCTCATGCTTGTCATTGCGGTTCCCGCCGGCGTTTATTACGGCGTGTTCGGCGGGCTGTGGTACGGTGGCATGGATGCGCTGCAGCACTTCGTTCTGCGACACCTGTTGCTCCGGAGCGGTTGCATTCCGCGCTCGTATAGACGATTCCTCGATTATACGACTCAGCTTGTGTTCCTGCGAAGAGTAGGCGGCGGATACATCTTCATCCATCGCCTTCTCCTGGAGTACTTCGCCTCGCGCGCCGAAGCAGTTGGGGCGTTGAGAAAGACGACGCGTACCGAGTGAAGTAGAAAGACGAGTTACAGCCTCCAGGATTCTCGAAATGGGTGAGATACTGTTGGCGAATTCACCTCGGGGGTCGGCAAGCCGGAACTTGAGCAAGATGAGTCCCTGCGAAGGGGTAGTGCCCTGGTTTCCAACTGCCTGGACGAATTCGCCAACAGTATCCCTCCCCTTTCGGGACGGTCGGTCAGGCCCAAACGCCTTCATTTCCGCTGCTGCCGCCCGGCTCGGCGAGTTACCTGAGCCCGTCCCGAAATCCACCTAATCGGCACATCCCCTCGGGAGGCAGCTCCCAACTTCTCTGGGGCCTGATTTACAGGGACAACCACATCGGACCGTCCCGAGACCCGATGGGGTTTCGGGACTACCTGATGGTCGAGTGCGCCTTTCTATGCAGAAGACGCACTCAGGCGCGGACCGGCCTTGGCGGCTGGTGGGTGGCGGGGCCCCTCGGAGCGCCGGTACTGTGAAGGGATCTGGAAGCAGGCTGCGAAGCGTGCGCAGGGGTTCCCGTGCGACGGATTTGCGCCACGGTCACGGCTTTTTTTTTCATGCTTGACTTCAGCCGGTTCTCCCTGAGCAACATGGTCGAGTGCGGGAGCGCCCTGCGCTCGCTGGGGGATCGTGCCGGCAGCATGGAGGAGGTGGCCGGACGGATCGTCGCGCGACTCGACGACTGGTTTCGCGTTCCCGAGACCGGTGAACCGGCTTGCGCGCTGGTTCGCCTGTTCAAGACCCACGTGTACCAGCACCTGCCCGTCGAGTTGCAGACGATCGCACGCGAGCAGATGGCGCCCGCCTCGCCCGACCCGGAGACCCGATGCTTGACGCTGCTGGGTACGACCGGCCTGCTGCCCGAATGGCAGACGCGGTCGCGATCGAAGGGGCACCGGGTGATCCCCCTGCCCAGCGTCGAGGTGATGACGCGGTTCCCGATGATCATCCAACTGGTCCGGCAGCTCGGCCTGGAGGTCGGCCCGATGCTGCACCGATCGCCGACGTTGCTGGTGGACTGGCAGCAGCGGACGTTCAATGTGTTCCACGTCCCGGAGGCGGTCGGCAGTCCCGACATCCCGGCCCAGGCGGAGTTCGTCATCCCCCACGGCGTCCGGTCGGTGCTCGGTTTCGGCGGCATGCTCCCCGGCCGCGACCTGTTCGCGGTGATCCTGTTCTCGCGGGTGCCGATCCCGCGGAGCACGGCCGAGCTATTCCGGCCGCTGGCCCTCTGCGTGAAGATCGCCCTGTTGCCATTCGTCAACGGCCCGGTTTTCACGGCGAACGCCGCAACGCCCGTGGCGGCCGCGTCGATCGTCGGCGAGGCCGAGACCCAGGCCTCACGGATCGCGGCGCTGGAGCAACTGCTGGAGGTGGCCGAGCCGACGATCCTGGAACAGTCCACCCAGCTCGAACAGGCTCTGGCCGAGGCGCAGAACCTGCTCGAATCGGCGGCCGACGCCATCGTGATCGCCGGCGGCGACGGGCGCATCGTCCGGCTCAATCGGCAGGCCGAGCGGATGTTCGGCTACACCCGCGACACGTTGCTCGGGCAACCGGTGGAAGTGCTGATCCCCGAGCCGCTACGTGCGCGCCATGAGCTCATGCGCCGGGCATATGTCGAGCAACCGCCCCCCCGCAAGGCACTCGTTGGCCTGGAGGTCGCCACCCGGCATCAGAGCGGTGCGGAAATCCCCACCGAGCTGACCCTCAGCCCCCTGGAGACCGCCCGGGGATTGCTCCTGATCGTGATCCTCCGCGACATCACCGAGCGGAGGCGTGCCGAGGAACGCCTGAGGCGGCAGAACATCCTCCTGGAAGAGATCGCCCGTTCCGAGCGTGCCGCCCACGAGGCACTCAAGCAGTTGGAGAGCCAGATGGTGCAGTCCGAGAAGCTGGCCGCCCTCGGGCGCATGGTCGCGGGCGTGGCCCACGAGGTCAACAATCCACTGGCCTTTGTCCGCAACAACCTGGCGATCTTGCAACGCGATCTGGGCCACCTGCGCGACCTGATCCAGCTCTACCAGGAAGCGGACGAAGCGCTCGACCAATCGCGGCCCGAGCTGCTGGCTCGGATCCGAGCCCTGGCCGAGCACATGGACTTGGCCTACACCCTGATGAACGTCGAGAGCCTGGCCGCACGTTCCACCGAGGGTCTGAAGCGGATCGAGCAGATCGTCAAAGATCTACGCGACTTCGCCCGGTTGCACGAGGCCGAACGGAAGGAGATCGACCTCAACGAGAGCATCGCGACTACCGTGGAGATCGCGCGGGTGGCCGCCCGGCAGAAGCAGGTGGAGATTGTGACCGATCTGGAACCGTTGCGCCACATCACCTGCTATCCGGCCAAGCTCAACCAGGTCGTCCTCAACTTGCTGACCAACGCCATCGATGCCAGCCCACAAGGCGGCACGGTCACGATCCGCACCCGGTTGGACTCTGAAGGGGGAGTGACGCTGGCGGTGATCGACGCCGGAAAGGGGATCGATCCCTCCATCCGCGACAGGATCTTCGAGCCGTTCTTCACGACCAAGCAGGTCGGCCAGGGGACGGGTCTGGGGCTGTCGATCGTCTACGGGATCGTGCAATTGCACGGTGGCCGGATCGAGTACGAATCCGAGCCCGACCGGGGGACGCGGTTCACGGTCCACCTCCCTCTGGTATCCCCCGACCCCACGCCGGAGCGGCCGGATGGTTCGGGTGGGATCACAATGTTCTGAAGGCCCGACCTCCGGCCATGCGCCCCGGCAGTCTTCGAGCGATCCGGCATGCCTAGCTTCTCGTCTTCCCGGGCTTGACGTCCGCCTGTGCATCCGGGACAGTCGAGGGGAGACGATTGCCCACTGCTTGACGGCTGAACTCGCCCAGAGAGCGCCATGTCCGCGGATGTGACGAACGAGATGGAGTGTTGCCGCAAGTTCCTGGAGCACCGCGCCGCGCTGCCCGCGGGAGCGCTGACGCCCTATGCTGGCCGCTGGATCGCGTGGGGCCCCGATGGAGCCAGGATCGTGGCCGTTTCCCAGGCACCGGAGGATCTAGACGACCGGATTCGTGCCGCCGGGGAGGACCCGGAGCGGTGCGTGGTCGAGGGTGTCCCCACGACAGACGCAATGCTCGGTGGTGAGGGGCTTGGCGCGGCGGGTTCATTGGGATGCGATCGCCGGCTTCGTGGCAGCACCGATGCGCTGGGCCATCCTCGGACATGCAGGCGTTTTGCAATACTTCGATCTCCAGCTCCTGGGCTTGCGCCGCGAGGCTTTGCTATTCCCGAATGCGTCCTACTCGGGGTACCATGCGATTCATCGGTCGTCTCCTCCGTGAAGCTCCGTGGGGGTCGCCTGTGCTGCGCCCATCTTCACGGACGGAAGCTTCTTCGTCAGGCCACCTGGGCTGAGGTAGCTTCTCCAGTATGCTGATAGCCGACATGCGCCACTTCCTGAACGAGGATGGCTCCTTGCCCGACCTTCCGGAGCCCGCGCTCAATCTCGCGTTTCACCTCGGCACCATTGTCGGATGGGTCTCCCGCTTCCCTTCGAACAAGCGCCAAGCCACCAATGTTCCGTGTCGACGGCGGCCACGTCGGCGCCGCTGCCTTGGAGAGATCCAGGCTTGCCTCGATCCGCATACCGGCGCCATCGAGTGGACCTGCCCCTTGTGTTCCGACAGTGGGACGATCTCAGGTTGGGAAGGTACACTTTGGGACAAGACGATTCCGTCATAGTCCCGCATCTGCAGGGCTCAGAGCCTTGGCGTCGATCGAGTCCTCATAGATGGATTCCTTCGGGTTCCTGAGCAGACCACGCAGTCGGGTGGCGTCGGCCGAAACATCCCGATGAGAGGGGCCGGACCGGGCTTGTTCAGCCATTTTCGGACGGCGGAAGATCCAGCAATGCGCGGAGGGCTGCCCGCTCTGTGAAGAAACCGCACAAGCAGCACGACCACCTCCCCCCGGAACAGGCGGTCCAGCCGCTGATCGGGTTCGGTCATGCTGATCTGGCAGGGTAGTCGCAGGATTCATAGAATAACGTGATCGCACCCTCTGGCCGTGGGTGTCTCTCAGACATGCTCGACAAGGTCACTGGGGCCAAACTTCGCGGCTCGGCCGACAATGACGCCGGGCCGCACTGGATGGTCGACGGGCCTCAACTCATCTGTGTCCATGACTCGATCGATCGCGCGGGACTTAACCCGGGACGAATTGAGGCTTTGCATGATTGAGACGCAAGGACAAGCACGGCGAATTCCTCCCGCCTTGAGTGAGCCCGAGGTCGCGCTGCATGTGCTGGCCGAAGAAATGGCTACCTATCGCGACCACCTGACCAGCTTACTCCAAGGGCAACAGGGCCAGTATGTCCTCATCAAAGGGAGGGATGTGGTCGGCGTCTTTCACGACCGTTCCGAAGCGCTTCGGGAAGGCTACCAGCGATTCGGCGTAGTCCCGTTCCTGGTCCGGCAGATCATCGCCTGCGAACCCGTGGTCTACCTACCTAACGTGGCACCCTGAGCAAATGCCACGCCTGGAGACGCCCATTGGAAGGGACGGGCCGATCGTCGACGTCCGAATCTGGATCGGCCCCGAGCATGAGGAGGCATTGAAGCTCCGCGGCTATCAAACCCCTCGACCGCTGTCGGTTTCGGGACTTGTTGATACCGGCGCCCAGATGACGGCGATCCAGCAGGTCCTGGCCCAGGGTATGGGACTTCCTGTCCACGACTGGGTGGGGCTCAGATCCTCGGTCCTGGGCACGGAAGCACGGGATGCCCCGATCTACCTCATGCGCATGACCTTCGGGTCCATAGAGGACCCGAACCCGCCGAAATGGCGAATGATCCGTTCCGTTGGGGTTACTTTGGTCTCGCCCGGTGCTCTCATCCTTATCGGACAGGACTTGCTCGCAACGTGTCGATTTACCTATGACGGCCGCAAGCGCCGGCTGACTATGTCCTACTGACCCGGACTGGGCTTAATGGTTGGAAGATTTTGCCCCCACGACTTCGAAGCGGTCCTCGAGTCCACCCGTGCTGCTCGTGCCGACGGTGACCCGGAATTCACCTGGCTCGACAACGAACTGGAGCTGACGGTTGTACAGACCCAGGCGTTCCGGGCCGAGCTCGAAGCGAACGGGCTTTGTCTCACCCGCCTGAAGTGAGACGCGCTCGAAGCCGGCGAGCTCCTTCACGGGACGCACAACGCTCGCGACCAGGTCGCGGACGTAAAGCTGGACGACCTCGTCACCCGGGCGATCACCGATGTTCCGAACGTCCACACTCACGGCGAGCCGGCCATCGGGTGGGATGTCTCGCCGGCTCAACTTCAGGTTGGAGAGCTGGAACCGGGTGTAACTGAGCCCGTGGCCGAAGGCAAAGAGGGGTTCGGTGGGGACGTCAAGGTACTTCGACGTGTACCTGTTGCCGGCCATCGGAGGCCGGCCCGTGTTGAGGTGGTTGTAGTAAAGCGGCACCTGCCCTACGACGCGTGGAAACGTCACAGTCAGCTTGGCTCCGGGGTTCACGTCGCCAAAAAGGACGTCGGCGATTGCGTTTCCCCCCTCGGTTCCTGGAAGCCACGCTTCCAGGATCGCGGGAACATGGTCAGCGACCCAGCCGATGGTCAGGGGCCGGCCGCTATACAGGACGACGATGGTGGGCGTGCCAGTTGCGTGAACCGCCTTGACCAGATCGAGCTGGTGCCCGGGTAGATCGAGCGAGCTGCGTGATGCGGCCTCGCCGCTCATCGCGGACGCTTCACCTACCGCGACGATCGCCAGCTCTGCCTGGCGTGCCAGGCGAACTGCCTCGGCGAAGCCATCCGTCGAGCCTCCTTCGATCTTGCAACCCCTGGCGTGAGCGACGGTCATCCCCGGGCGACCGGCAGCCCCGGCCTGAATTCCCGCAAGCAGCGTCACCACATCCTCCACCCGGCCATCGCCGCGCCAGTGGCTGAGGGGGGCATCCCGGTCGTCGGCCAGCGGGCCGAGCACGGCGATCGAGCGGATCTGGGGCTTCAGTGGCAGAACGTTCTGATCGTTCTTGAGCAGGACCAGCGAGCGGCCTGCAATTTCCCGGGCGGCCGTCCGATGCTCCCGAGCCCCGACGACATTGGCCTGCCGAGCCTCGTCAGCATACGGCCGCTCGAACAGGCCCACGCGGAACTTGATCCGGAGAACCCGGCGCACGGCCTCGTCGAGCACCGACCGGGGGACCAGCCCCTGCTCCACCAGTTGAGGCAGGTGATTGCCGAACAGGCGGCTCACCATCTCCACGTCAATGCCCGCCATCAGAGCCTGGCGGGCCGCATCGGCGTCGTCCACGGCGACGCCATGGGCAAGCAGCTCCTTGACCGACCCGTAGTCACTGACCACGAGCCCATCGAAGTGCCACTCCTTGCGGAGCACCTGGGTGAGTGTGAATGGATTCACCGAGGCAGGCACGCCGTTGATGGTGTTGAACGAGCTCATGACGGATCCCGCCCCGGCCTCCAGCGCGGCCCGGAACGGCGGGAAGTACATGGTGCGAAGCGTCTGCTCCGACAGGTCCACGCTGTTGTAGTCCCGGCCTCCTTCCGCCGCGCCATAGGCGACCCAGTGCTTGGCGCAGGCAAGGATCCTGTCCGCGGCCGACGGATCGGTCCCCTGAAATCCGCGAACCCGGGCCCTCGCCATGACGGCCCCCAGGTAAGGATCTTCGCCCGACCCCTCCGAGATTCGGCCCCATCGTGGATCGCGAGCGATATCGACCATGGGCGCGAAGGTCCACCTCAATCCCGTTGCGGCAGCTTCCGCGGCCGCGATTCGCGACGATCGCTCGACGGCCGCCGGATCCCAACTGCTGGCCTCCCCCAGGGGAATCGGGAAGATCGTGCGATAGCCGTGGATCACATCGAAACCGAAAAGCAGCGGGATTTTCAGCCGCGATTGCTCGACGGCCATGCGCTGAGCTTCGTTGATATTTCTGGCTCCCCGCACGTTGAGAAACGAACCGACCAGGCCCCGGGGGATGAGGTCGCGGTGCTCATCACGAACTCGCCAGAAGTTGGGAACGCTGTCAAGCTGCTGCAACTGACCGACCTTTTCCTGGAGCGTCATCCGCGCCAGCAACCCATCAACGCGCCGCTCGATTTCGGGGGCGGGTGGCGCTGGCCCGGCGGCCGCACACATCGTCGCGGCGATGAGCAGGGACGGTACGATCCGGGCTTGGCTTTCCCGCGATGAGCGAGGTGCTCTTTTCATGGCGATCGTTCTCTGAGGGTCGTTGACCAGCATCATGGCGGGATAGACAATACGGCAACGTGGCTGACGCCTTAATGTATTCCTTCGTAGGAGAACCCATGCCCAAGATCGTACTGCTGCGCCACGGCGAAAGCATCTGGAACAAGGAAAATCTCTTCACCGGATGGACCGACGTCGATCTCTCCCAACAGGGGAAGGCCGAGGCCAAGAGAGCCGGTGAGCTGCTCAAGGCCGAAGGGTTTGCTTTCGATGTCGCGTTCACCTCGGTGCTCAAGCGGGCGATTCGGACCCTCTGGATCGCACTCGACGAGCTGGACTTGATGTGGATACCGGTCGAGCACTCCTGGCGGCTCAACGAGCGCCATTACGGGGCCTTGCAGGGCCTCAACAAGGCACAGACGGCAGCCAAGTACGGCGATGAGCAGGTCCTCGTGTGGCGGCGGAGCTATGACATACCACCGCCTCCCCTGGAGGAGTCCGATCCCCGTTATCCTGGCACCGATCCCCGTTACCACGGGTTGAGCAAGGCCGAACTGCCGCTGACCGAATGCCTCAAGGACACCGTGGCACGGTTTCTCCCCTACTGGCACGAAGAAATCGTTCCCACAATCCAGAGTGGCAAGAGAGTGATCATTGCCGCCCATGGCAACAGCCTGCGGGCGCTGGTCAAGTATCTCGACAACATCTCCGACCAGGACATCGTGAGTCTGAATATTCCCACGGGTGTGCCTTTGGTCTACGAGCTGGACGCGCAGCTCAAGCCGATCAAGCACTATTACCTGGGCGACCCCGAGGAGGTTGCCAGGGCGGCGGCGGCCGTGGCGGCCCAGGGGAAGGCAAAATAGAAGGGCGGCGACTCCTCTCCTGAAGCTCTGCGCGACCGGGGCCGCAATGGATGCAAGGGTGTCGCAAGTTCGGTCCGCCTCGGGATCCGGTGCCAGATCGGAGGCGGATTCGATCCGGCACGGGGCACGCGGTCGCTCAGAACAGGGTGTAGATGAAGGGTGCGGCCGCCGTGCTCGATAGGAAGATCAGCACGCCCAGAAGGAGCATGGTGATCACGATGGGCAACAGCCACCACTTCTTGTTTTGCTTGAGAAACGCCCAGAACTCGCTGATCAAGCTTTCGCCCTGGTGCTCGGCGGCAGCTTTTTCAAACTCGCTGGTCGGTTTGGGAGATGTCTCGCTCATGGTTGACGAATCACTCGGAGAGAATGACATGAGTAAGTAAGGGTCAGAACTGCTTGAAATAACGCCGCGGGTCGGCGGGGGTTGTCTTGGGAGACCAGTATGACTCCAAGCCCGGTTGGCGGGCACGATGAAGCGGGTCGCGACCGATGATCCGGAAGATCAGGCCGATCGGGGTGAACAGCCCATAGAACATGAGCGCGAGGATGATCTGCGAAATCGTCCAGCCGATCGGGAAAGCCAGGACCATCCAGGCCACGTAGATTGGCCGCAGGGTTTGAGGCCAGATCATCCCCACTGGGCCGACGGTCAAGGCCAGCACGGCCAAGGCGGCCGCGAGGTTGGTATGCTCGCGGACGATGCCCTCCCAGGCGGCCAGGCCGCCGAAACAGGCCAGCCACATCCAGGCAAATTGCCGTAACGTCTTGCTTGGCGGATGAAACTGGATGTCAGACCATTGCATGGCTGTTCGTGCTGATCAGAAGAGAGAATGCCCGCGATGAATGGTGCGTGGGGAGCTCTGTCCTCAGGATGCGGGGAGTCTTGGGTCAGCTCCCTCGTGGATCCCCAGGCTGATCTGCTCGACCGAACCACGTGGGCCATTATAGCAGAGCAACGAGTGATTTGCCTCGCGCAGCCCTGACTTCGGCGCGTCGCCTCTCAATCCAGTTGAAACTGGGCCAGGTACTGTTCCCGGGCCAGCGCTCCTGCCTTCCGCGAGGCCGCATCCTTGGTCACCACGACGTCTTCGAGAACAAGGACATCCATGTCGGTGGCCAGGAAACAGCGGTAAGCATCCTCGGGGGTGCAGACAATCGGCTCGCCGCGGACGTTGAAGCTGGTGTTGACCAGTACAGGACAACCGGTCAAGCGCTCGAAGGCTTCAAGCAGGCGAGCGAATCGTGGGTTGCGTTCCTCATCCACGGTTTGGATCCTCGCGCTGTAGTCAACGTGTGTCACGGCCGGGATCTCCGAACGAACCACGTTCACCCGGTGGCGGAGGTCAGGATCCTCATTCATGATTCGCAGTGCGTCGCCATCGATCGGGACCCGTCGATCCGGACGCACAGGAGCAACCAGAAGCATGTAGGGACTTTCGTGACCGGGCTTCAGATCGAACCACTCGGCCGCGCGATCGAGAAGAACGGCCGGAGCAAACGGCCGAAAGCTTTCCCGGAACTTGATCTTGAGGTTCATCGTAGCCTGCATCGCCGGCGATCGGGGATCACCCAGGATACTTCTGGCTCCCAGTGCCCGGGGGCCAAACTCCATGCGGCCTTGAAACCAGCCGACCACCTTGCTCTCCGCCAAGTTCACGGCGACATGTTCGACCAGTTCGGCCTCCCTCGTAAACCGCTGGCTCTGTGCCCCCTGCCCCGCCAGGAATCGGGAAATCTGATCGGTGCTGTACCCAGGACCCAAGAAACTACCATGCTGGGTATCTCGACCTGTCAGCTGGCGCGGCTTTTCCAGAAGCTGGTGCCAGACGAATAAGGCTGCGCCCAGGGCCCCGCCGGCGTCACCGGCCGCCGGCTGAATCCAAAGATCGTCGAAATCCCCCTCGCGCTGTAACCGACCATTGGCCACGCAGTTCAGTGCGACTCCACCTGCCAGAACCAGGTGTCTCATGCCGGTTCGCTTGCGGACATGCCGACCGATTCTGAGCACGGCCTCCTCGGTCACGGCCTGGATGCTGGCGGCCAGGTCCATGTGGCGTTGCTCGAGAGGAGACTCAGGGGCCCGGGGCGGACCGCCGAAAAGTCGATCAAACCGTCGCCCTGTCATGGTCAACCCCTGGCAATACTGGAAATAATCCATGTTCAGCCAGAAGCTGCCATCGGCCCTCAGATTGATCAGCCGCTCGAGAATCAATTCTTTGTAAATAGCTCTTCCATAGGGAGATAAGCCCATCAGTTTGTATTCGCCGCTGTTGACTTTGAAACCACAATAGTAGGTGAACGCCGAATAGAGCAGACCCAACGAATGGGGGAAGGCGATGTGGTCGATCAGTCGAATCCGGCTTCCTTCACCAACCCCAAAGGTGGCTGTGCTCCATTCGCCAACCCCATCGAGTGTGACAATCGCCGCTTGCTCGAAGGGGCTGGGGAAAAAGGCACTGGCGGCATGGCTCTCATGATGATCAGTGAAGATCAGACGAGCCTGGGATGGTGCTCCCAGAGCCTGGCGGATTGTGCGCCGCATGTGCAGCTTGTCTTTGAGCCATAAAGGCATGGCCAGCCGAAAGCTGCGAAATCCGACGGGTGCATAGGCAAGGTAAGTCTCCAGCAAACGCTCGAACTTTGTCAGAGGCTTATCATAGAAGGCGATGTAATCTAATTGACCGGGGGTTAGCCCGCCTTCGGTCAAGCAGAATTCCATGGCCTGGACGGGAAAGGCGGGGTCGTGCTTGATCCGGCTAAAGCGCTCTTCCTGTGCGGCTGCGACGATTCGACCGTCGACCACCAGCGCCGCGGCGCTGTCATGATAGAACGCAGACAGACCCAAAATCGCCGTCATGTGCAGTTCCGATTGAACCGCAGGCCATCGCAGGCAGCGCCGGGAATGCCAGGGCTCTAGCGCTGGAAGATGCCGGTGGTCCAGGGTCAACTTGGGTCCACCGATGGCTTGGAAATCGAGCTCGGTGGGGTCGTGAAATGCGTATCATACCTCAAACCGGGGCTGTGTAACCACGAAAACAAACCAGCGCCTGCGACGCATCGAGCCGGCTCCGCCTGTATCAATCGGTCAACACCGTCTTGAGTGCTCGGTCGGTCTGATGAGATAATGTTGGTCAAGACGAGGTATTGACCCCCACGCTTGATCTTCATTGATTGGACTTTCACGATCATGAGTTCTCAACATGAATAACGCCATCATCGCGGCAAAAAACGAAACCAGTGATGAATTGCCAGTGCTTTCCAAACCAGTCGCCAAGTTCGAGTGGCGCTGGGTTGCCTTGATCTGCATGCTTCTGGTCATCTCGGGGGCGATTCGATATTGGCGCGACTGGCATTTCCAAAGCCTGTCCAGGGGAAGTGAAATACCGCTGTTCCCGTTGAACGAGTTTCCCAAGGAATTAGGAAGCTGGCGGGCGGAGGAAGGTTCGGAAGAGACCCTCGAGCCCGATATTGCCCGGATTGCTGGTGCGAGCGACCACCTGATCCGAACTTACGTCGATGCAAAGAGCGGGGAAAGCGCGGTGGTCATGATCATCTACGGGCTGGCCTACAGGGTCTGGCCACATGTACCGGATGTCTGTTATCCCGCCAACGGATTCAAGTCGGTGCCTCCACTAGAGGACATTGATATTCAAATACCTGGCACGGCAAACAAAGCGCGGTTCCGCATGCAGAACTTTGTCAAGTACAAGGCAGGACAAAGAGATTACCGGGAAGTCTATCACTCATTTCGCAACGCCGGCGAATGGGGAATTGACATGGCGAAAAACTGGAAGATCTTTCGCTATCACCCAGGTATGTTCAAAGTCCAAGTTCAGCATCAAGGCTCAAGCAGCGGTCAGAAGGGAGAAAACGAATCAGTGGAACAGCTCTTGGGGCTGATTGTTGGTGAAATCGAGCGGCGCGTTGCCGAAAAGAACTGAACTCGATCGAGAACAAGTACTCAGGTGTCCTGGTCGCGATCAACGGATCGACCGGGACATTCCCGCGTGGTACCAAAAGACCAGAGCTCACAGTGGTCGCACAGGAAGGATTAACCAGATGGGTGGCTAGCTCGTGGTCGTGCCCTGCAACCTGGCAACTATGCTGGCCACTGCCACAATCATGATCCCCAGGGCGCCGACCAAGAAAGCAATCAAGACTGCGGGAATGAGATAGAGAGCCAAAATGATCTGAACCAATCTGCAGGCCAGGCTATGGGTCGTCGATCGTTCAGTATTTCCAGCAAGCGCAGACGTTGAGTTCCTTGATTGAGACCAGGGAGCGACTCTCACCGATGGCAGTTGAAAGATCATGACTTGCGGCCCCCCAATTCGGATTCAGCCAAAAAGGAACGTCTGCAGCTTCCTCACCCCGACTGAATCTGGAAGACTCACTTCCCTGCTCCTTCGTGGAGAATCAAACCGGCTTCAGAAGGCTCGGCGCGTCCGCCAAGAATTTACACGAATCCTGGGTCACATCGCTCGATTTCCAAGCGTCTAAGTCTTTGGTGCAAACCGAATGAACCTGATCAGTTATGCGTGTCCCGAAGAACTGCGAGTCATTCCGGGAGCGGCTTCGAGAGCTCTGAATACCCAGCGATTCTCAAGACATCAAATCAGACCAAGCCATCCTTTGCCCGGAAAGGACGACGAGGTCATGCTTTCAGCCAGAACCTGGGTTCTGTCCTTAAAGAAAGTCGTCGAGAACCGTCGCTCAACGACTGACCCGGGTCCATGGCGCCGCTAGAAAACCTAGCACATGCCCCGCCCCGCAGCCACAAGAGGCCTAAGATAGCAAGAAGCCCGGGCCAGGAATGCCGCAAAGAGCCAGCGACTCGTTTTAAACTTGGGTAACTTGGGTAGTATAACAAAAATCAGCTTTTTCATTCTATGGGAGCTCGGAGGCCAGATCATGTTGCTCCTGGACAACGGAGCAAGCGAATTCTTGGAGGAGGAGTGTCAGCGGGGATTTTGATTTGACTAGAGTCAACGAATTGGATTACAGTTCGTCGAAGACAGACCAAGACCAAGCCGGTTCAGATGATCTCCGTCATGGGAGAATCGCGGCGAAACAGGTAACTTCGCGCGATCGCTGGGCGGACGGCAGGCAAAGCGAAAGGCTCGGATGACATCATCCGCCGCTGGGAGAGAATCCTGACCGATACAAAGTTCACCCGGATTGTCGGCAAGAGAACCAGCAGTCCAAGCCGTGGCGACTAGGGGCAGACTGCTTTATCCGCGTTCTCTTCCTTTTTATTGAGTAAACTGCACGATGGACACCACGGACAGTGCCAGCGCGAACTTACCAGCCCGACTGCCGGCCGCCTCATCACGGCTGCCAGCTCAGGTGATTGTGGCTCCCCGCGAGGTCGCGGTGGCGTCTCCTGCACCACCATCATCAGTGAATCTCAGAATACTCCTCCGCGGGCTGGCACGTAACTGGTGGCTCATTCTCCTCCTTTGGCTGGTTCTTGTAGCTCCAGGGATTTACCTGATCTATCAATATGTTCAGCCAAGCTACGTGGCCATTGGTATGGTCAAGGTCGAATCGAACCAACCCGATCTCTTCGGGCCTACCGCGAATCCATTCGGGAATGGTTCGGAACCCACCTATCTCTCGACCGAGATCGAGTCCATGAGGAGCAATCCCGTGCTCGAGCTCGCGCTGACGCGGGATGACCCATCGATCGCGAACTATCCTATGCTCAAGAAATCAAAGGACCCCAAGAACGATCTCCGCAGCAAGCTCGTTCTTCAGGTCGTTCCGAACACACACTGGATCCGGGTCGCCATCGAGTCCACGGCCCCGGATGAGGCTCGTGACATTGTCAACGCGGTCATCAATGCCTATGAAGAGGTAACAGTAAGCGAAAGCGTAGGCACCTCTACTGCCAACAGAGTCACGGCGAAGAAGCAACTCGCGAAAAAGATTGCTGAAGGCTTCAAGGCTTACAAGGACGGTCTTGAGGTGAAGATCAAGGCGGCAAAAGATAACCTGCGCAAATACGCCGAGAACGGGAACGTCGAATTCGCCAAGCCGAACATCAGCTTCAAGTCCGACGACAACGAGCAAACACCACAGCCGTCTTTCAACGCCCAGTCTCTGGAGCAGTTCAGGACCACGAAGGACCATTTGATGCAAACCGAGTTTCAGATCATGGAACTCGAAGCACGACTCTCAGCAAAGCAGACGGAGGCGCAGCAGCAGACACAGTTGGCCGGCGACAGCCCCGACTACCCAAACAACGCGCAGTTGCGAGATCAGGTCGCGCAGGCATTCAAGCATGACCCGGAAGTTGCCTCTCTGATCGACCAGATCAAAGCGACGACAGCAGAGCTGGATCACACCAAGGGAATTGCGCGGCGTGGTGCCGATCCAGCCATGGTCGCGGCCCAGAGGCATCTAACCAAACTCAATGAGGAGTACACCGACCTCTGGAGGACCAAGAGCGAGGAGATCCGCCAGCGACTCCTCGTACCCACGAGTGCATCTGGAGCACCTGAGCTCGATGCGCCCACCGAGATCAAGCACAAGATCGAAGAGCTTCGCTTAAAATGTCGGAAGCTCACCGAGCTTATCAATAAATTCGAGGTCGAAAAGAAACATTCACACACCGATGCCCTCGAGGCCACTTTCGAGCGAGACGACCTGAGCCGGTATTACAACATGTTCGACCAGGTCAACCGCAAGCTGGACACGTTGGAGTTCAGCAAAGACAAGGCAGGAATCGAGATCGAGCGGACCGATCCAGCCGAACTCCCCAGGGTCCCGAATAACAACAAGCGACTGAGGTATATGGCTCTCCTGCCGGTGGCTGTCTTGTTCGGCGTTCTGGGACTCTTCCTGCTGCTGGAGGTCAGATCCGAGCGAGTGGGTGACCCCGACGTTCTGTCCAGCCGGGTTCAGTCGGAAGTGTACGCGCTACCGCCATTGCCGACGACCCGGTCAGCCCGCAAGCTGGGTGGGCCCATGATCGACGACCAGATCGAGCGGTTCATCCAGCGCCTTGATCACTTGCGGTTCGCGGTCTGCGGCGATCAGCATGGCGCCGACCTGGGCCGGTGTGTGCTCGTCACCAGCGCCGTCGGCGGAGAAGGCAAGACGACCCTGGCCGCTCAACTGGCGGCACGATGTGGCAACGCCGGGATTTCCACGCTGCTTATCGACGCCGACTTGCGGCGAGCGGCCCTTTGCCCGCTCCTGGATGTTCCCGAGGGCCCGGGCTTGAGCGACGTGCTCGAAGGCGCCAAGACCGAAGACGTTGTCATTCCCGTGCAAGGGGGTACCTTCCACCTGCTGTCCGCCGGCACGTCGGTTCAGGATACCAGCCGCATCCTCCAGGGGCAGAACTTCCCGATGCTGATTGCTCAATTGCGTCAGCGCTACCAACTGATCTTCATCGACTCTCCTCCTGTCCTGCCGGTTCCCGATGCGCTCATCCTGGGGCGCTGGGCCGATGGCGCCTTGCTCGCGGCCCGGTTCGAGATCAGCCGGTCGCCCCAGGTCGAGCGAGCGCGACGGCAACTCGACATCGCGGGGATTCCGGTGCTCGGTACGGTGATCAACGGAATGCGTTCTTCCAATGCCTACTACGGCCGCTATTCCTACGCTCGGCAGCGAACATCTCCAGCCAATCCAGCCAGCACGATCTAGACTCCTCCTGTGGGCCGCACCGGCGATCGCGTGTGGGTTCGGGAGATTGTCGTCGGCCGGAAAACCATGATCCGGCCTCTTGATCGCCACAACAGCAAGTGACCGCCAGAATGGCCTCTTCAGGCGACCTGTCGTATTAATCTCATCAGGGCGAAGGCTTATGGCGCGTTAACCAGCGTTTCTCCCCGACGTAACACAAAGGCACGACGGGTGAAGCTGGGGAACCCGTTGTAATCATTGATTGAATCGAAAAAAATAGAAAGTACCGCAGAATTCAAGGGTGGAAGCAACCCACGGGGACGGAGTCCGTGCCTTGGTCCTGAGGTCGGTGGCGATTTGAGTTCGTTCCGTAGGTGCAGATCATCAAGCGCTCGGGAAATAGGTAGAGATCACCGGACAGGGCTTCGCCCTGTGCTGAGCTGTTTCGCCCCGTAGGGGCACAACAATCCAGCACGGGGCATCGCCCCGTCCGTAAGTCTTCATCGTCCCCCGAGGGTAATGCTGCGCTACCCGGGGGTGGGATGCGAGAGATTTTTTGCGCCGAGACCGGCACGGCGAACCGCGGCTTACGAGGTAAGTACGGATGGCTTGTGCCCTGAAGTGGGTCGATAGAACTGTGCCATGTTTCTCCCTGATTTTACTGGGGAGCATGGTCCTCAGCCTGTCGGCCGCGCTCGCGATGAGGGCCGGCTTGAGACCCGAACAACTCGACATGGACGAATTGGAGTATTACACCATCGCCGGACAGGTCGCCGACGGGAGCTATGAGTTTTACCCCCGGCGGACCGTCGGCCACCTGCTCGTCCTCGGGGCGCTGCGGAAGGCGTTCGACGGGCGGCTAGTGCCGATCCAACTGGCGGTATCTGCAATCTTCAGCCTGACGGCCCCGCTGGCGTACCTGGTGGCCCGTCGCGAGCTCCGGGACAACCGGGCGGCGGTTCTCGGGGGTTTGGGCGTGATGGCCTGGCCCCTGTTCGTCTGGTACGGCGCGACCCTTTACAGCGAGACGGTTGCGCTGCCCCTGTTCGCCGCGTTTTTGCTGGCGGTGCCGGGCTCCTGGAAGGCGGGTGACGGGCGGGGCGGCCGTTGGTTCGGGGCGGGGTTGGTCCTCGGCCTTTGCATGCACTGCCGGCCCATGTACCTGTTGTTCAGCCCGTTTGGAGCCCTGCTCGCGTACTGGCGAGGCCGAGGCGGCTGGGCCGGGCTGGCACGCGCCGCGCTCTTGGCGGCCGGCTGCCTCACGGTTGTCGCGCCGTGGTCTCTCTTCATGACCGCGCGGGAGGGCACGCCCGTCCTCCTCAGTAGTAATGGAGGCGAAACGATCGCCGGCGGCTTGAACCCCGAGCTACTCCGCATCGAGCACGAGGAAGGGTTCCAGCCGTTCACGGCGCCGAACGGCCGATCTACGTGGGTGGGGCCGGGGAAATGGCTGAGCATGGCCGATACCGGTTACCTCAGCCCGGAGGAACTACGTCTGCCTTACTCCCAGCAAAGCAAGCTTCTGACTCACAGAACCGTCGGCTGGGTCACGACCCACCCCAGGAAGGCTGCCTACCTGACGCTGAGGAAGTTGCTTTACATGTGGGGGTTCTACCCGTTCTGGAACGGCCGATCCCAAACCTTCCTTGGCAATGTCCCCACCGCCGTCTTGCTCTTGCTGGCGATCTCCGCGCTGGTCAGGCTCCGGTGCTGCCTACGTCCACTTGCGATCATGTGGACGCTGCCGCTCTTCGTGTCGCTCGTCGCCATAATCAGCTGGGGTAGCTGGCGCTTCCGACAGCCAGGCGATTTGGGATTGATCCTGCTTGCGGCGGCCCTCCCGTACGCCGCGCGAGTCCGCTCTGGCCTCGGCGGGTGCGGCCAGGGAAGCCCCGGCGGAGCGAGCCCCGAGTTGACCGGTTGATACGAGATCCCCAGGTTGCTCGGCATGTCGAGGTCCTACAACAATCGATGCGGCAGGTCATCCGAGGGACTTCTCCCTTTAGACGTGCGCCCATCACGCGTAAAGTCGGGTAGCAATACACAAAGTTTCAACGAGGAGTTGGGTGATGGCCCTTGATGCTTCTGGCCCTCCGGGATATGCCTGGAGACATGAGCGCGATGCTCAGCGGCTCCCGGACCCGCGTCAGCAGCGACCTCGGGTTGTCGACCCAGCCTGGGTTTGGCGAGTCCCCTTCGCTCCGTTGTCGATGGCTGAAGCAGTCACAGCGATCGGGAACCTGATCGAGATGGGCCAGCCCACTTTTTTCATTACTGCCAATACCCACTATGTGATGCTGACCCAGCAGAATCCTGACCTCCAAGTGATCAACGCTAAGGCGGCCCTCATCCTCGCCGACGGGGCCCCGCTGGTGTGGGCATCGCGCTGGATGGGATCGCCGCTACCGGAGCGAGTCGCCGGTTCCGACCTGGTCTTCGAGTTGAGTGCGGAGGCGGCCAAGCAGGGATACCGTTTGTTCTTCGTGGGGGGCGCCCAGGGAGTAGCCGAGCAGGCGGCCCTTCGTCTGCGCGGGCTCTACCCCGGACTCCAAGTCGTCGGCACGGAGTGTCCCTCGTTGCACGAACTGACCCGGGAGGAGGAGGCAGCCTTGATTGGGCGGATCCGCGCGGCCCGGCCCCACATCCTCATGGTCGCGTTCGGACAACCCAAGGGCGAGCGGTGGATCTATCAGCACCTTGAGGAACTCGGAGTGCCGGTCAGCGTTCAGGTCGGAGCATCCCTCGACTTTGCCGCCGGGCGAATTCGCCGCGCCCCGCGCTGGATGCGGAACTCGGGCCTGGAATGGGCGTTCCGGCTCGGGCTCGAACCCCGGCGGCTGTTCGGGCGCTATGTCCGGAACGCCTGGTTTATCGCTCGCATGGTCGCCGGGGATCTGCGACAGGCGACGGGCCGGAGACGCATACCCCACCCGTCCTCGCACGCCTTACCCCACAAGTAAGACAGCGCAGAGGGTGACTCCCTGTCCTGATCAGTGCCTCGTCAACGTGATATTGATAAGTTTCTCGCACTTCTGTCCAATGACGGCAGATGCACATTCGCGGTTGCTTGGAGCCAATTCGGCGGCATGTTGCTTCACGCCTCTGATCGCAGGAACACAAGGAGTTCATTCTTGGCCCCTCTCCCGTCCGTCAATGCGAATGAAGTGGCAAGCGGCCGGAACCCATCGACCAAGGAACCCGTTTCTGGTCGAGCTTCATCCATCTGGAAGCGGCTTCGAACACTCCCTCCCCGGCTGTTAGCCCTGGCCATTGGAATGGGAATCCTGGGGTGGGCTTACTGGCCGAATTTGCAAGATCTCTTCGCGGTTTGGACCGATGAGCCAAACTACTCTCACGGTTTCCTTGTGATCCCGATTGCCCTGGCGATCTTCTGGCAACGGCTGGCTGATACACGAATCGACTGGTATGCAAGCCGGTTTCTCTGGTGGAGCTGGATTCCGCTGGTCGCGATTCTGGCCGCGAGGATATTCGCCTATGAGCGCAACAGCCAATGGCTCGAAACCGCCACCTTGGTGCCAGCAGTTGCCTGCCTGATTCTGGCCATGGGAGGCTGGTCGTTGTTGCAGCGAGGCTGGCCCGCCGTGGTGTTCCTGGTCTTCATGCTGCCCCTGCCCCAGTCGATGAATAATATGATCGCGCTGCCTCTTCAGCGGATCGCCACCCTGGGCAGTGTTTTCGTGATGCAGTTGACGGGGTTGTGGGCGAGCGCCGATGGGAACGTGATCACCCTTCTTGATCATTCGTTTAACTTGAGGACCCTGGAGGTGGCCCAAGCTTGCAATGGTCTCTCGATGCTCATGACCTTGGCCGCCACGGTCACCGCGACTATCATGCTGATTCCCATAGCAAACTGGAAGCGGATCGTGGTACTGGCAAGTGCCATACCGATTGCCCTGGTAAGCAATATCGTGCGGATCGTCGCAACGGGCTGGTGCTATTACCTCATCGACGGGGAGAGGGCCAAGAAACTTGGCCATGACTGGACAGGCATTCTGCTGATGATGCCGCTCGCATTGATCCTGGTCGGCCTTGAGTTGCTTGTTCTGTCATGGTTGGCCGACGATGGCCAATCCTCAGCCGAGGACATCGACCGGCCTATTTTGCCTATTCTTCCCGACAAGACCAAAGACAAGATCAAGACCAGAATGCCGAGTGATGATGACGTCTGAAGAAGCTTACCACTGAGCCCGTTTGGGTCTGGGGACTGCCGTTTGCGCCCATGAGCCTGGCCGAGACGGTCTCGACCATCTCGGCTCTGATCGAGAGAGGCCTGCCCACCTTCTTCATCACGGCTAATACCCATTGCGCGATGTGGACGCAGGAGAACCCAGACCTCCAACAGGTCAGTGCCCGCGCAGCTATCGACGCCACCCCCGAACCTGTCCAGCTCCCAGAGGCAACCGCGATGATCATCTCCCAGACTCCGTACCGCGTCAGTTTCGCAGGCGGTGGGACCGACTTACCAGCCTTTTACCGAAGGGAGTACGGGGCCGTCCTGAGCACCACGATCGACCAGCACATGTACGTGACGATCCACCGGCGGTTTGAGCCGACAATCCGGGTCAGCTACTCCCGTACTGAAACATCCAGCACGCTCGACGGAGTCCAACACGAACTCGTCCGCGAGGCAATGCGACAAGCAGAAATTGACGAACCGCTGGAGATCACGACCATTGGCGACGTGCCGGCTGGCACCGGAATGGGCTCAAGCAGCAGTTTGACAGTCGGTTTGCTCAATGCCTTGTACGCCTACCAGCATCGGGTCGTCAGCCCTCAGCTCCTGGCCGAACAAGCTTGTCGTATCGAGATCGACGTTCTCAACAAGCCGATCGGCCGCCAGGACCAGTACGCAGCAGCTTTTGGCGGAATCAACTACATCCGCTTCAACAGTGATGACACCGTGGACATTGAGCCACTCCCCTGTCGAGCCGAAACCCTGACCGAACTGGAACAGCGCACCTTGCTGCTTTACACCGGCCAGACGCGTGACGCCAACAGGATCCTGGAGCAACAGTCCAGCGGAACGGCCGACCGCATGGAAGTACTCCGGCAGATGCGCGACTTGTCCGCGAAAATGCGGCTAACGTTAACCGGCGAAGGGGACCTCGACAAGTTCGCATCGCTGCTCCACGAAGGATGGGAGCTGAAGCGGTCACTGGGCTTCGGGATCAGCAACGATCAGGTCAACGAGTGGTATGAGGCAGCCCGTAAAGCGGGCACCGTCGGCGGCAAACTGCTCGGCGCCGGCGGTGGAGGCTTCTTGCTCTTGATCGCTCCTCCGTGGCGGCACCGGGCAATCCGCGAAGCGTTGAATCGCCCTCGAGAGCTTCCATTCCGTATCGCTCGACATGGCAGCCGGAATATATTCATCCACAATTAAAGACAAGTTTTGAGCAAGAAACCACAACATGCCCAGTATTCCGCGACGAGTGCAGGCACTGCTGCTGGCGGGGGGGCTGGGAACCCGGTTACGTCCCTTGACAGACACCGTACCCAAATGCCTGGTCCCGATCCTTGACCGCCCCCTCCTGGACTACTGGGTTGATCGCCTGGCGGAGGCGGGGATCGACGAGGCCCGGGTCAACACCCATGGCCTGGCTGAGCAGGTTCGAGCTTATATCGCGGGGGTTAATTCCGAAGGAAGGGTTCACCTGGTCGAATCGCACGAGCCAGTGCTTCTGGGCTCAGCCGGCACAATCGCCGCCAATGCCGACCTCGCCGACCTTGCCGACCAGGTCGTGATCGTCTATGCCGATAATCTCAGCGACATCGATCTCCGTCCTCTGCTCGAATTCCATCGCTCCCACAAAGACCCGTTTACCATGGTTCTGTTCCGCGCGCCGAATCCCCGGAGCTGTGGAATCGCCCAACTCGATGCCGTGGGACGGATCGTCTCATTCATCGAGAAACCCGAACGACCCGCCACCGACCTGGCAAATGCGGGCCTGTACGTGATCGAAGCCAGCGCGTATCGCGAGATCGCCGCACTCAAGGCATTCGACCTGGGATTCGACGTGCTGCCCCGATTTGTGGGGCGAATGCGCGGCTGGGTCTGGGGTGGTTATCACCTGGATATCGGCACTCACAGAGCGCTCGAGCGAGCCCGAGAGGATGCGGTTCGAATCTTTTCAGCTCGCCGCGATCCCCGGACACAGCACCTTCGCCCGGCAGTTTTTCTTGACCGTGACGGCACTCTTATCGAACACGTCCATTACCTCTCCGACCCGGCCCATGTCCGGCTCTTACCTGGTGCCGCCCTTGCGCTCATGCGACTCCGCCGTGCCGGTTTCGTCTGTGTATTGGTGACCAACCAGTCTGCGATTGGCCGGGGCATGATCACCGAGGCTAGACTGCACGAGATCCACGTCGAGATGAATCGGCAACTGGCCGAGCGCGGCACTGCCCTTGACGCCATCTACTTTTGCCCGGATGCTCCTGCCGGAGATGATCGAACCGTGATCGAAAACTCCAAACGAAAACCCGGCCCTGGCATGTTGCTCCAGGCGGCGACCGAGATCGGTCTGGAGCTGGCAGATTCATGGATGGTCGGCGATCTGATAAGCGACGTTCTCGCCGGTCTTAATGCCGGATGCAGAAGCATTCTGGTCGCGTCGGGGCAGACCATGCTTTCCGGACTCGAGGATCACTCTTCAACTGGCAGCTTCTTGACGGCCTCGGACTTCGCGGCCGCAGTCGAAATGATTCTGGACCTGCAAGGAACTCATCAATGAAGATTCTCCTGACCGGGGGGGCTGGATACGTCGGGAGTGCTTGCCTCCGCTGGCTGCTGCATCACGGTCACGATCCGATCGCTTATGACAGTCTTGTCGAGGGCAACGTGGCGGCCGTCCCCGGCGCTTCCAATCGTCTGATCGTGGGTGACATTGCCGAGAGCGATCGCCTTGCCCAGGTGCTGCGAGAGCAGCGCATCGAAGCGGTGATGCACTTCGCAGCGCTCGCATCGGTCCCTGACTCGATCGCGGATCCGGAGTCGTACTACCGCGCGAACGTCCTGGGAACGAAGAGCGTGCTGGACGCGATGAGAACGGCCGGTGTGCGCAAAATCCTTTTCAGCAGCACTGCCGCGACCTATGGATTCCACACCGAGATGCCCCTGCGAGAGGATTCGCCCCAGCTTCCCGAGACGCCATACGGTACGACCAAGCTGGCAGCGGAGTGGCTGATCAAGGACTACACCCGAGCTTATGGCCTGGGCTATACCCTGCTGAGGTACTTCAACGCCTCCGGTGCTGACTTCGACGGCGAGCATGGCGAAGATCGCCGCCACGAGAGCCACTTGATCCCGCTGATCTTCCAGGTTGCCTTGGGCCGTCGCGAGAAGCTTCTCATCTTCGGAGGTGATTACCCCACCAGTGACGGAACCTGCGTGCGCGACTACGTTCATACCGAGGATCTCGCCCAGGCGCACCAGCTAGCCGTCGAATCCGTGGAGCCGGGTATGGGCAGAACCTACAATATGGGCTCTGGAACTGGCGTGACGGTACTCGAGGTACTCCGCGCCTGCGAGGAAGCTGTCGGCCGCCCAATCCCCCATGAAGTCGTTGGTCGTCGACCGGGCGACCCGGGGGTACTGATCGCAACGCCGGACAAGATCGTCCGGGAGCTGGGATGGTCGCCCCGCTATACTGATATCCGGGAGATCGTTCTTACCGCCTGGAAATGGCATCAGCGCCATCCCCATGGATACCGCCAGGGTGGCACCTGATTGCTGGTGCAGTCGCGCTGGCGGTGTGACATCACGATGACCTCCTCGGGAAGCGGCATCCAGAGCGCGTCACGCCACTACGCTTTCGGCAGCTTCGCATAGAGTTGTTGATAGAATGTTGTGAAGTCATCCCAGGCTGCCGACTCATTCCAGCCCAGGGCATTGGCATCGGGAACGTCGGTGTTGATGCGAATCCGCGGCTCGGGAAAATCACTCTGCTGTTTCAGCTCCACCAGGCAGGGTAAGTTCAGTCGCGGCCGCATCTCCTGGGCCACCCGGAGAGTGAAAACCCCCTGGCTCTCGATGTATCCACTCGGATTGATCCTGCTGAATCCGGGGATCGCTTCCAGGCTTTGAGCGAACCGGGAATAAGCCTTCGCCAGCAGTGAGACATGAATGTTGTCCCGGACGTAGGCCGGGCTGGAGCATGACGGCGTTCCTCCGGCCAGCCAGGTTTTCATCAGGTAAGCGGTGTAGCGTGGTTCCTCGTACGGGCCAAAAGGATTGGGAATCACGAACTTGCCGAGACTCAGGTCGGCCTGGGCACAATAGTAGCGAAACACCCGCGCGGTCAGCGCTTTGGACAGCCCATAGGGAGAAAGGTCAGGGAGACCCTGGGAGCCTGCGCCTTCGCCGCCTTCGAAGACGCTGCCGGTGAGCAAGATTCTGGAGCAGCCTGCTGATTTGAGGGAATCGAGCACGGCGGGCAGGTTCTGTGTGTTATTTTGAACCGCGCCGATCGCATCGAAGCCAGGGCTCCTGTAGTTGGTCACGGCGGCGGCGTGGTGGCAAAGCAAGTCCCACTTTCCTTCTCCTACCAGGGTCAGAAACGAAGCATCGCCGAATGAGCAGCCATGAACGGGGCGGCAAAGCCGGGAGGCAATCGTGACCCTTTGGCACCGGATATCGCCGGAATAATCTTCGGCGCGCTTGCGAAAGATCGCCGTGACCTCGTGACCGGCGGCCGCGAGCTCCCGGATGAACCAGAATCCCGTGAACGAACTGCCACCTGTGAAGAGAATCTTCATGTTACGATTCCGTGCTCAGGCAGGAAGGTGCCAGGTTGGGTCGAAGTCGCGTTGGTTGGCGTCCTTATCAGAGAGCACAACAGGAGCCAGGGGCCACGAAAGGCTGAACCTGGGATCGTTCCAGCGGACGCCCCGCTCGCATTCCGGGGCGTAGAACTCGTCGACGAAATAAAAGGCCTCGGTATCCTCGGCCAGCGTAATGAAGCCGTGCCCGAAGCCCTTGGGAACGTACATCATCCGGCGGTTGCCGGCGGACAGTTCGGCTCCGAAACTTTGTCCGAAAGTGGAAGCACCCGGTCGCAAATCGAGGATGAGATCGTAAAGTGCCCCACGGATGCAACGGACCAACTTGGTCTCGGCTCTGGGTGCGAGCTGATAGTGCATGCCGCGAAGCGTGCCCTTCTGAGCGCTCAGCGAGTTGTTGACCTGGACAAATCGTGTAACAAGCTGGTGTGCAGCGAACTCTTTTTCGCAAAAGGCCCGGGCGAAGAAACCCCGGTCGTCGCCTTGTTTTTCCAGGTCGATCAAGAACGCGCCCGGAATGGGTGTCTCGGTGAAGATCATGATGGCCTCGTGTTAGTCGAGCAGGTGAAATCGATTCTTGAGCGTGCGCAAACGGACGAACTGATTTCCCTCGAACTCCTGCTTGCCAAAACCATGCTCGACCATCCTTCGGTGCAGTTCCTCCATCCCAGTGGCGAGGTTGTACTGGAGCTTGAAGTCAGGCAGAAGCCGGTAGAGCAGATCGAAATTGACGCGGTAGTTGCGGGGGTCGGCGCCTACCTCGCCGGTGTGCGTGATCTTCGCCGAGGTAATCAGTCGCTGGACCTGGTTGCCCACATCGCGAACCTGATAGTTCTCGGTGTTCGCCCCAATGTTGATAGCCTTGTTGTGGACAGCGGCCCTGGGGGCGACAGCCAGTGCGAGGAACGCGCGGGCAATGTCGCGACAGTGGATGAGCGGGCGCCAGGGAGAACCATCCGATTGAATGCGAATCTCGCCATAGGCCAGGGCCGAACCCAGCAGGTTGTTGACGACCAAATCAATGCGGAGCATCGGTGAGTGGCCATAGGCCGTGGAATTGCGGAGGAAGACCGGAGTGAACGAGGCATCGGCCAGCCTTGAGACGGCTGCTTCCGTCTCGATCTTGGACTGAGCATACGCGGTCAGCGGGTTGAGCGGGTCATTCTCGTCAAGGTCGAGCTTTTCTCCCTGGCCGTAAATGGAGCAGCTTCCTGCGAACAGGTAGCGTGGAACGCGTGCTTGCCTGGCAACCTGTGCGAGGCGGATCGAGGCATCACGATTGACCTCGAAGGTGATCTGGGCGTTCAGCGCCCCCATCGGGTCATTGGAAATCGCCGCCAGGTGCATCACGCAATCGCAGCCATCGAGGTCGTTGGCCTCGATCTTGCGAACATCCTTGACAAGCTCCCTGTCGGGTTTGACCATGGGCTCCCAGTTGCATCCCTCAAATAGATTGAGATCGCAGCCGACGACGGTGTGACCTTCTTGCTTGAGGAGATCGACCAGGTGAGTTCCGATGAAACCTTGATGGCCAGTGACGAAGACTTTCATGGGATGTCAGAATCCGAGGTTGTGGAGGAAGGAAGGAATTGACGGTTCAGACGGCCCAGGATGCCTGTCCAGATGCCCAGAGTTTGTTCAGGTATTCCAGATCGCGCTGAGTGTCCATGCAGGCCCAGAAGCCGCGGTGTTTGAACATGCTGAGCTGGCCATCGCGCGCCAGTTGGACTAGCGGGTTGCGCTCGAGGACACAGTTCTCGTCAGGGGAAAGATAGGACAGAAAGTCACGGTGGAAGAAGAAGTAGCCGCCATTGATCCAGTTGTCGGAAAACTCGGGTTTTTCGCAGAACTCTTCCACCTTGGTCGCCTTGACTTTGAGCTCACCGAACCGCGAGGGGGGGTTAACTCCCAGGACGGTGCCCTTTCGCCCTTGCTCGAGATGAAACCGGAATTCCTCGCCGAGGTTGACGTCGGTCACGCCGTCGCCGTAAGTAACGGCGAAATGACGGGCATCGCCAAGATACTTGGCCGCCGCACGACTGACCCGGGCTCCGGTCATGGCCAGCTCGCCGGTGTAAGACAGGGTTACCTCCCAGTCTTCCTCGTGGTCGATCGAGTGAACCGTCAAGTTGTTCGTCATCAACTCGACGGTGAAGTCACTGTTCATCGATGCATAATTGAGAAAGTAGGACTTGATAATCTCAGACTTGTAGCCGAGGCAGAGAATGAAGCGGTGAAACCCGTGATGGGAATAGGTTCGCATGATGTGCCAGAGGACGGGACGATTGCCTACCGGGACCATGGGCTTGGGGCGAACCTCGGTTTCCTCGCGCAGCCGCGTGCCCAAGCCACCGCAAAGAACAAATACGGGTATATCCGAAACGTTGTCTGGCACTGATCTCTCCCTGCAAATGAACTGAGCCGCCCGGCTTTCCTTGGCAGCAATGCTCTCAAGAACGCAGGGGCAAGTTCATACAACCCTCATGAGAATCACAAGGCCCACGAACAGCGTAGTATAGAACAACGCGGGCCGCCTTGACAAATGCGCTGACAGGTTATTTTCATGAAACTCTTCGTTGTGGTGCTGTGTTATCGCGTGCCCGATCTGACGATTGAATGCCTGCGATCCCTGAAGAAGGAAGTCGGTCGGGTCCCGGATACCAGGGTCGCTGTCTGCGAGAACGGGACAGGCGGCGATGCGGGCGAACGACTGAGCCGCGCTATTGACGAGCAGGGCTGGAACTCCCGGTGCGAACTCACCGCAGTCTATCCTAACCGCGGATTCTGCGAGGGCAACAATCTGGTGATCCGGCCGGTGCTCGAGTCGGACGATCCCCCCGAGTACGTGCTTCTTCTGAACGCCGACACGATTGTCCTGGACCACGCACTGGCGACTCTGGTGAACTTCATGGACAGCAATCCCAGCGCCGGCATCGCTGGCAGCCAGCTTCTCTCACCGGACGGGGAAGTCCAGGGCTCTCCGTTTCGTTTCCTGGGGATTTTCACTGAACTGGAGCGCGGGCTGCGATTGGGGATTGTCTCCAAGCTGTTCCCCCGATGGAGTGCGGTGCCGCCAACACCGGTTGCCGCCTGTCCTGTCGACTGGGTTTCGGGAGCGAGCATAATCCTCCGGGGGTCGATGCTCAAGCAGATCGGGCTCCTCGATGAAGGATTGTATACGTATTTTGATGACGTTGACATCTGTATGAGAGCTCGGCGGGCGGGATGGACGACCTGGTTCGTTCCTGAGAGCAAGATTATTCACCTCGAAGGAGCATCGACAGGCGTGGTCGCTCGGGTGGTGAAGCGTCGACCTGATTACTGGTTCCAAGCACGCCGGCGATTCTTCCTGAAAAACTACGGCAGATTGTATGCTGCGCTCGTGGATGCCGCCTTTCTTGGTGGGTTTGCACTCTGGCGGCTCCGTCGGTGGCTTCAGCGCAAGCCCGATACTGACCCACCTTACATGCTGGTTGACTCGCTTCGTCATAGCGTTTTCTGCACGGGTTTCAAGCTCAGGAACGTGGAGAACCCGGCGATGCACGAATCTGTGACGGGGGCTGCCAAGATCCCGAATTGAGGACAAAAGCCCGTCGCCGGGTCGCATCATAGGGGATTTTATTGCTTGGATCATTCTCGACTCATGAATGAACTAGGTGTTGTCATCATCGGCCGCAACGAGGGCGATCGACTGCGGCGCGCGCTAGCGTCAGTAGCCGGCAGGGGTCTGTGGGTGGTATATGTGGATTCCCACTCGACCGACGGGAGCGTGGACCTCGCCCGCGATATGAATGCCGCCGTGGTGGAACTGGACCCCGCCAAGCCGTTCACGGCCGCCCAAGCCCGCAATGCAGGATTCGAACACCTCCTTCAGATCACTCCCGGCATTCGATGGGTCCAGTTCGTTGATGGTGACTGCGAATTGATCGACGGCTGGCTGGAGCAGGCTCGCACCCTCCTCCAGGAGCGGCCCGAGGTTGCCGCGGTCTGCGGCCGCTTGCGCGAACGTTTTCCCGAACGTTCCGTTTATAATCGCCTGGCCGATCTCGAGTGGGAATCGCCGGCCGGCGAGATCAAGGCGTGCGGGGGTACTGCGATGATCCGCGTCTCCGCTTTCCAAGCAGTTGAGGGCTTTGACCCAACGATCATCGCGGCGGAGGATGATGAACTATGCTTGCGCATGCGCAGACGGGGATGGAAGATCTTACGGATCGACGCCGAGATGGCACTGCACGATATGGCGATGACGCGCTTCCAACAATGGTGGAAACGTGCCGTGCGAACCGGCCACGCTTACGCCGAAGGTAGTGCCATGCATGGCCGAGCTCCAGAGCGACATTTTGTCCGGCAGACGCGGAGTGCGGTTTTCTGGGGGATTCTCATCCCGCTGGCAGCAGTCTTATTCGCCTGGCCGACCTGGGGATTGAGCCTTGGACTCTTGGCCGGCTATCTGCTCTTGTACCGTCGAACCCGTCGCTATTACGCAGTCCAGCGCGGCTGGTCACTGCCGGATGTCAGGCTGTACGCGGTGTGGATTGTTCTAGCCAAATTCCCGCAAGCCGTTGGTTTTCTTCGATACTGGCTCGGAAAACTCTCCGGCAAGCGAAGCCCGGTGATCGAACACCGCGGTTCTGTCCCGAGCGGGGACCGAGCGGCGGGCCGAATTACACCGTGAGAATTCATCGTCTGGGAGAGGTCAAGAATCTTGGGAATAAAGAAAGCCGCCCAACCGCTTCGCGTCGGGTTCTTGGGAACGGGCTATATTGCCGACTGGCACGCCAAGGCATTAAGCACTATCCCCGGCGTCTCACTCGTCGCGGTCTGTGACAAGGACCTGTCGCGGGCCGAAGCCTTCGGGCATCGCTATGGTGTCGCCCGATCGTACCAGTCGCTCGATGCGATGCTCGGTGACGGGGAACTCGCACTCGACGCAGTCCACGTTCTCCTGCCTCCCGACCTCCATGCGCGCGCGGCATCTGCCCTGATCGAGAGCGGCATGCACGTCCTGATAGAAAAGCCGATGGCGATCACGGCCCAGCAGTGCTCGGAGCTGATCGAGCAAGCAGCAGCCCGCGGAGTTATGATCGCGGTCAACCACAATTTCCTGTATGCGCCAACCTATGAAAACCTCAGGGATGATCTGAACTCCGGCAAGATAGGTCAGCCCGATCATGTGACGATCACTTGGAATCGAGGGCTCGATCAGCTCCAGGCGGGACCGTTCAACCTCTGGATGCTCCGCGATTCGCGCAACATCGTCCTGGAAATCGGGCCGCACTGCCTCGCTCCCATCCTCGACCTGGTTGGCCCCCTTGAGGTATCTGCGGTCCAGGCATCGAACCGGGTGATGTTGCAAGAAGATCAAGAATTCTATCGCCGATGGAGCATCGAGGCACGAACGGGGTCAGTCGCTGTCACCTTGCATCTCTCGTTCTCCCCTGGGTTCGCCGAGCAGATGATACACGTTCGGGGCAGTCTGGCCAGTGCCACGGTCGATTTCGAGCGGAATACCTACCTGCTCCACCAGCATACTCGCTATAGGCAGGACTTTGACCGATACCGAATGATTCGCCAGGAAGCGAGTTCTCTGGCAGCTCAGGCCCGGCGATCCTTGACCCAGTATGCCCTGTCCAAGCTCAAGCTTTCCACCCAGGGAAGTCCTTACGGTCTTAGCATCGCCAGGGCCCTGCAATCGTTCTATGCCGGGCTAGGGAGAACCATTGATCCCCGACTTTCACCTGAGCTCGGCCGGGATCTTACGAAGCTCTGCGCCACGATTGGCCAGATGGGGGCTGGTGAGCCAGCAGCGTCTCCGGCCGCGGTTCCGTCCCGTCCTGGGGAAGCTCTGGCGCCGGACGCAGATTCACCCGCTGAGATTCTCATCCTGGGCGCGACTGGCTTCATCGGCCAAGAACTGGCACGGCAGTTCCTCGCCGATGGACATCGGATTCGTGTCCTGGTGCGCAACCCAGGGAGGTTGCCCA
>Ga0208044_1000323_pt1 | contig 37752 bp, 38 predicted proteins | sample Sb_taG_8_FD_187712 | JGI IMG/M metagenome (GOLD analysis project Ga0208044, IMG submission 187712) | Peat soil microbial communities from Weissenstadt, Germany - Sb_50d_c_BC metaG (SPAdes) (version 2) | ecosystem: Environmental > Terrestrial > Soil > Wetlands > Peat | place: Germany...
AATCGCCCTTTCATCGCCCATCAGGCGTGACACGTATTCCGGGCGCGTAGAATCGCCGCACAAGAGCCGATGCTTACCCAACTGCCAGATTTGGCCCAAACGCGCCACAGGGCTAGCCGGTGGCGCGGGAATGGGGTCCTGTGCGGCGTCCTCGGCCAAGCCGAGGCGCTCCATTTCCTTGGGGTCGAGCCCGGTCAGCTCCGCGAGCACGCCCAGTTCGCTGACCTCCAACTTGAGCAATTTGTCATCCCAACGGGCCTCTTCGCCGGCGCGGTTATCAGCAATGCGATAGGCGCGGCATTGGGCCTCGCTCAAATCGGCGGCGACGTGCACCGGGACCTCGCTCAAGCCGAGCCCACGTGCGGCGAGCAATCGCGTGTGGCCGACCACGACAACGCCGGCGGCATCGACGACGACGGGCTGGCGCCAGCCGAATTGCTTGATGCTCGCGGCGACCTTGTCGATCGCGGACTGCGGAATCTTCCGCGGGTTCTTCGAGTAAGGAACCGGGCGGTCGATCGGCCAAAGTTCAATCTCCATCACGAGCCGGCCTCCTCCTCGTCGTCGTCGAGCAGGCTGTCGAACAAACTTCTCTGTGCCGGATTGAGCGACTTGACCTTGGTTCTGGATGCGGGCGATAGACCGAACTCAATCTCGATCTGATGCATCGCCTTCGAGGACATCGAGATCGCGTTCACGTACGGGTTGATGTAAGGGTTGCCAACGCCGTTGGCTTTGATCACGAGGCCGCTTTTGTTGACCGCGCGCGAGGCGATGTCGCGCACCGAATACCAAAGGCACCAGGTGCCGAACATCGTCAGGTCGAGCGCGGTCAGAAGGCCAGCCTTGATGAAGCGGCGTCCCTCTGCAGACCAGACGCGCTTGCCCTCGTCGTTGAGGAACTCCGGCGCCGGCGGCATCCGCTTGAGCAGCGGACTCGACGGCTCGTCGGAATTTAGCCGACGGCGCCCTGGGTTTCCGCGCAGGATTTTAAGCGTCGTCGGCGTTGGCGTTTTCCCTCTCATGCAACCTCCTCCATTTCAGAACCGCTCCTCGCCCGCAGCACCCCCCCACCCCTATGTCCATCGCGACTAAATGCGTTCGTTTGCGCAACGGTCACGGGTGCCGGCTGCCCAAGGATTTGACCCGCCCCCCCCGTCCGCAATGCCGCCGCGCTCGACATCGCCGCGACTGCCGCTTCGCAGCGCTCATGCCGAGTCCCCATCGCGCTGCGCTCGCCTCGTACCTTGAAGCCGCCATCCCCACTCGGCGACGTATGCCTCACGCCACTCTGGCGGATAGTCCTCGACTCGCTGGCCGCCCAACAGACCCTGGTGGACCAGCGCTTCCTTCGTGCCCCACACGCCGCATCGGCGACAAAGCGCCTCTTCTAGCGACCGCCCATTGCAGCGCGCGCATCCCAGCGGCCCTCCGCATTTCCAGCAGTTGCCCCAGGTAGGCTTAGGGTGGTGATGCGGCGCGCCTGCCTTCGATTGGCCTTGGCAATGGAATACCTGCCGATCACCCGGCCATTGCTGCGTCTGCGTCAGGTTGAGGTTGCAGACGCCGCAGACCGCGGCTATCGCCGCGCTTGCATCCGTGTGTCTGGCCATGACTTCTTCTCCCCCTTACTGTTCTTCGCATTCGTCAACCAGTTCCTCACGTACTGTTTCCAGCGCCCCGCGCCATAACTCCTGAGACTCGGATTCTCGATCAGCTTGGCCGCAATCCCCGCGAATTCGCGCGACAGAAATGGAACGTCAACGCCTTCGAGCGATTCAGTGACATTGTCCCACCAAAGCGGATCATCGAGCGGCTCGACTGGCAGAAAAGTCTGTTCGTGTAGGAATTTCCTTAACCACTCGTCACTACCTTTCCACGTCGCTGACGGCGCTGAGCCGTTAGGTCTCAGCGCTGCACCTTCTTCCTGACGGATCTCTGGTCGTTCTAATGAAGGATCGGGTGCAACGCTTTGCGCCACCTTCTCGCGCTGGCTTTCACCACCTAAGGCGGATTCTTGCACCACCTTCTCGCGCTGGCTTTCACCTGGTGCAACGCACTGCACCACCTTTCCACTCTGGCTTTCACCACCTAGCTCGGCTCGCTGCGATGCCCTTTCATCCGAGGTGGTGAAATCTTTGCGCCCCCTCGTGGCCGGCAAAGGCGAATATCCTATGGGTGGCTCCTCGCACAGGGCGATCCGATAAAGGTTCGTGCGCTGGCCGATCGCACCAGGCGTGGCACTGCGGGTGATCACGGGCCCTTGGTTTGGGAAGACCCGGAGCTCCCCGCATTTCACCGCCCGCCGGTTCAAATTTTGGATGTTTCGCTCTGATAGCCTCGTGTCTAGCGCAAGCGCCTTGATGCCGGCCCAGAGGTAGCCGTACTTGTCGCTGTAGTTCGCCATCACGAGCATAGTCAGCAGTGCGGAGCCTTTTTGCTTCGATTTTGCGATAACTGCACTTGTCGCCTCCCAGCTCACCCGCCCGCCCCAATCGGCCGCGAGGCGGTTTGCACCCGGCGCTCGGCGATGTAAGCCTGTACGTCTTCGAGTTTGTACCGGACGAGAGCCCCAATTTTCACGAAGGGCGGCCCCTCACACCGGCAGCGCATGTTCTGAAGGGTCCGCTTGCTCACGCCCAAGATCGCGGCGAGAGAGCCCTCGTCGATCATCGCATCCCGTTCCTTGGCCTCGCCGTCCATTTCGCTGCACCCTGCCTGCTCCCCGACACCTAGACTTCCCAACAATTCCCGACCATACTCTTTTTTCGGCGCGATGAAAGGTCTAATCTGCAATTAACCATTACAGGATGTTGCACGATATAATCATGCGAAAAGAACGACCGAACATTACCGAGGCGCCCGCCAAGCGCCTCGCACCCCAGACAGGTTGGCTCACCGCCGCGGCGGTGAAATTCAAACCCGGCCAGCAGCCCTTCAAGCCGCGGGCGCTCTTCGCCCGCGCAAGAATGAGAGTCGGAGGAGAGGCGCTGCTCGGCAGGCTCAAATGGCTTGTGGCATTCGCTCAAGCGGACCGAAAGAGAATACGCGCACACCTGACCGCGGGCGGCGAGCCCATTCTGGCGTACGAGATCGCTTACCTAACTGGTTCCTCGCCGTACAAGGTCACTGCGCGCGCGGCCATCTCGGCCGCCGATATTCTGCTGGCGGGGATGCGGTCCCTCTCGCAGTCCGGCCGCTGGGATGTTCAATTGCCCCCCGGCGTGGTCTGCATGTTGGAGAGTGACCCGGCCAAAGATAACCGCGGCGTCTGGCTCACGCGCCTGCACGCGAGCTACGTGGCGAGCGACCCGGGCGCCGCTTTGATCGTTCTCGCGGTTGAGGTCCTCCAAGCCGAGGGAGCGCGGCTGCGCGTCTGCGCTTCGCGCGGTTGCGATAGGTTATTCGTGAGGCTCGGCCGGAAGCTCTTTTGCAGCGAGCTTTGCTCGGACCGCGAACAAGTGCGGCGTTGGAGGAAACGAAATCCCGAGGTCTATAAGCATAGCAAGATGCGGAAATACGTTAAGGGCCGCGTCGGGATACCGCCCTGACCTTGAGCGCCCGAGGGCCACCACGCCGCCGGCTCGCTATTTCACGAACTCATCTCGGCCAGCATCCCCGGATGCAACTCCCCGACCGACTGCGCGGTCGCGGCGCCGGCGCCCGCGAGTATCACGAGCGCCAGCACGCCGGCGATCGGCAGCGCCAGGAATCCGGAAGGAAGGTAGGTGTAGAGTCTCATCCGTTCTGCCACCAGGAACCTACCCGGGAGACGATGGCGAGCATGACGCCCAAGACGATCAGCCGCGCGCCGACGTCGCCCCGAACGCCGCCGCCCGCCATGCCAAAACCGACCGTGGCTACCGCGATCGCGAAGAGCGCAAGCCCCTTCCACTTCTTACCTGTGGCTTCGATCGGTAGGGCCGCCTGAAGCGGATACGCGCAATGCGGGCATCCGACAGCGCGATCAGACACCGCACCATTGCATTCCGGACAATAGATTAAGGCCATTCAATGCCTCCTTACCGCCCGTTTTCTCCGCCCTTCTACATATGTCAGTCGCTGCGAACCAGGCGAGGTCTTGGTCGCGACCCACGCACCGATGATTTCGCCTGATGCGCAACCGCCGGTCGTAGTGCTGCACTCTGGTTACTCACGATGGCGGGCCTCCCTTGGCCATCTCCGACACATTAAGGCGCATATAGACGACCGTCAAATGACAGCCTGTGGATAGATGGGTGCTGTCTTAATCCAGGGCTGAGTGTCTGAATTTGTAAGCGCGAGTGTCTGGATTTCCCTTGATGCGCGGATCGTCGGTCGCGATGCACTGAGAGTTCGCCAATAAAATGTTCATTGTCCCTTCCTCAATGCGCTTTTCGACTGGAGAGATATTTGGGTTCTCGGTCTCGCGCTGCATCTTCCGAAGCTGGTCGGGATACTCATTGCAGTCTTTGGTTGAGTCGAAGCGACCAACTATCTGCCATCGCGACAACGGCGCTTTAATATCCATATTGACGATGCCTTTCGGACTAGTCCGCGTAGGTGGCATTATGAAATACCAGCCCACAAGCGCGAGCGCGGCGGCGTGGCGGGGGTTCATCGACGTTAAGTCAGGAGGCTTCTCTGTTCAGCAACTGGGGCTGGTGATATCGAGAGTCCCTCCGTCGGACTGGTGGCACCCGAAGATCGAATAGGTTCCCGTCACTTCGTCGGGCGCAACCAAAGTGCCAACCATCGCGACTTTGCATTTGGTGCCTCGTTCCTTGAGTGTCGCAGTGACAGCGTCGCCTTTTATCTTGCCTTTGAAAGTCCCATTTCCGCCTAAGGTGTCCGACCAGCTTCCGCTAAGATTTGAGCCCCTCTGGTTGACTTACAAGCTGATCGTGCCGGAGCCGAACTCGTTGTCCTCTACCGACCCGCACCAAGGACCCGCGACATCCGGCGGCGGCGTCTTTGTTTTGAGTGGGACAGCGTCGCCGGCTGAATCATCCTGTGCGGCATCGACGGCTGGCGACGAATCCTGAGCCCACGCGACTGCGCCGTCAACCGCGATTTTCGCAGGAAGCCCGCCAACGCGGCTGACTCCGAAGAAACCGAACGCGAACGCCAGAATTGCGAAACCGACCTTACGCAGCATTGTTCTTTCTCCCTGGTTATAGGAATTTGGCGAGTCTCAGCGAGTCACACCGTTGAGCGCATACCGGAATGATTTTGTGCGAGCGCGGCGGCGTGGCGAAGATTCATACGAAGGGAACTATGCTGCTTTTGCCCTAAGAAAGCCATTGTTTTGAAAGTGTCTGAATTTCCCGCGTTCAGTGTGTTAATTCAGCCAGTGCCGATAGATGCCGTAACCGGCTCCTTGTCTTGGCGCGGATTCCGCGCAAGCCTCTGGGGCTTGATGGTCGACCTAATCACGCATCTTCGCGAGGCTGCGCAGGTGCGGGGCGAAGGTCACCGAGCAGGAAGAGAAGCCAGCGGCTTCGGCCGCGAGCCGCGCGTACTGGGACGCTCTCACGCCGGAACAGCGATCGGCCGAAATGAAAAACACGCGCCGCCACACGCAAGCGACGTGCAGCAAAGAAGGAAGGCCGCAAATAAAACACGCTGGTGCCTCCCTGGGGCTTCCGCACCGCCGATCGAGCGGCTTTTTTGGATGTGGACAAAGATGCGCCATTCGCTTGCAAGGAAGCGCGCCCCGCGCAAACCTGCTTGGTTGGTCTTGTCGCAGAGAGGAGGGTTACGCGGATGGAAGAGGCGGATGCTGACGTGCTCGAACCCGGAGGCGAACACAGCGGCACCGGTGATGATGACGCCGGTGACAACCATCATAGCGGTAGCGGCGGGAACCAGCGCGAATCCGTTGCAACGCAACTTGTGAACATGTGTTCGGCCGCCGGCGTGATGCTCTTTCACGACGATGAGGCTGAGTCTTATGCGACCATCGATGTCTGCGGTCACAAAGAAACCTACCCACTCACCTCCCGCGGCTTTCGCTCCTGGCTGATCCACCTTTACGACAGCAAGGTCAAGTTGGCGCCCAACGCGCAGGCGGTCAAGGACGCGTTGGCTACTCTTTCGTCGCGCGCACATTATGACGGCCCGCGCCAAAACGTCGCCACGCGAGTCGGCGAGCACGACGAGCAGATCTTCATAGACCTTGGCGATGACTCCTGGTCGATTATCAAAATCGATGCACGTGGATGGCATCTGATCCCATATGCGAACTGTGCCGTGCGGTTCCGTCGCCCCGCAACAATGAAGCCGCTGCCGATGCCCGTTGCTGCTGGCGCTTCCATTGAGCCTTTGCGCAGCTTTGCGAACGTCAGTGACGCCGAGTGGCCCCTTATCCTGGGCTATCTCGTACAGGCGTTGCGCGGTGTCGGGCCTTATCCCGTGCTCGTCCTGCGCGGCGAGCAGGGCACGGGCAAGACAACGTTGGCCCGGGTGCTCAAAGAACTCACCGACCCCAGCGGCGTCACCACCCGCTCAGCGCCTCGCGAGATTCGCGATATCGTCGCCGCTGCGCGCAACGCACATACTCTCATCTTTGATAACGTCAGCAGGATTCCGGCGGAGATTTCTGACGCGATTTGCGCCTTGTCTACCGGAGGCGGTTTCGGAGGGCGACAGCTCTACACGGACAATACCGAGGCAACGTTCACGGCTTTTCGACCTGTCATCGTCACCTCGATTACCGAAGTTGCAACCCGCGCGGACCTGCTCGACCGAGCAATCATCGTATCGCCGCCGGCGTTCGCTGTGTCATCGGCCAGCGACGCTGAAGCCGCTCGCACGGCGGAACAGAACTTCTGGCGGGACTTCGAGCGGGCGCGCCCGCTGATTTTCGGCGCGGTACTTGACGCCCTTGTGCGCGGCCTCGCAAAGGCAAAGGCCGTTACGACGCGCCTGAAAGTCTCGACGCGCATGCTCGACTTCGCGATCTGGTGCAGCGCGTGTCTACCCGCATTCGGAATCGACCAGAAGACATTTCTCGATGCCTATCGCGCCAATCGCGATCACGCAAATGAGGCTGCCCTCGAGGCCTCCGTAATTTCAGATTACATCCGGACTTTGGCTGCCGGCGGCTGGTCTGGCACTTCAAGCGACTTGCTCAAGAAAATCGCCGCGCTTGCGGACGGCAATGGGCGTGCGAGGGAGTTCCCAAGGACCCCGCGGGCATTGCGCGCAGAGCTCGATCGGATTCATCCGAACCTGCGGGCAGACGGCATCCTCGTGACCTTCACCCGGGCGGGCAAAGACCGCGCCCGACGAATCTCCATCGCCAAAGCCGAGAGATGAAGAATGCGGGGGATAACACCGTCCGCACCGTCCGCCGCACCCGCCCCGCCGCCCTTGGACCTAGCGCGTCCTACCGCGCCGCGCGCTCCGTGCCGCGACTATCGGCCGAGGCTGGCGTCTAGCAGCAATCTTTCGCACCGCGCGCTTCCGTGCGGCCCCTATCGCCTCTTTCGGCAGTCGCCATTGCCGCTGGCTGGCTGGCGCGCTGCCTTGGTCGCCACGTCGAGCGCGAAGGGAGATGATATGAGCCATGAGTGATGCAGAGCTTTCCGAAGCAATCGATTTCCTGAAGCAAACATTTGATGAGCTTCTGATCGTTGCCGAGTCCTGCGTCCGCGAGAAGGTAACCACGCCGGCGCTGGTTCTCGTCTATTCCGGGATCGATGTCGCCGGGTGGCTGTACGTCGGCGATCCCACGGCGCCGCCAAGAACTCGATTCACAAAATGGGTCACGCGCTACCTTCTGCCGGCCGGAAACCTTGGCGTTTCTGCACTCGAATTGTTTGGCGCTCGCTGCGGGCTGTTACACAACTTCGGTTCAGAATCTGACCTTAGCCGCCAAGGGAAGGTCCGGCAGATCCAATACGCCAGAGGCAGTAGCAGCCCCGAGACGGTTATCGAGATGGCAACGAACGTGAAAATGGAGAAGCAGCACACCGCGCTCAAGGTCGAGGAACTGATCGCGGCATTTAGAACAGGCCTGGCTCGCTTTTTCGAAGGTGCGGCCGCCGACCCAAAAATGGCGCGCACGCTCATAGAGCGATCGGCCAAGGTTCTCGGGCCAATGTCGGAAGCCGATGCCCAGGGGCTCCTACTGTTGAGCAAGCCTTTTAGCGGGGAGTAAGGAAATCTCGGCGCGGCTGTTCGAGGAGAACCATAGGTCGCGATGCTGGCCTTCACTTGGGCAGAACATTGGCAGAAGCAGCCTACCATCCTTCCGAAATAGCGGCCCCGCTGCGCGCGCTCAGACCGAAAAACACTCGCATTTGTCTAGATAGCGCCCGACATGGTCCAACAGTGCCGGGCTGCGCATAAAACTGAAAATCCTTGTGTCGAGTGTTCGATTCACTCCCTGCCCACCAGAAAACCCACGATTTTACGAGAGATAATCGAAGGGCATCGGGGGGCAGGCCAGTCGGTCGAACGGGACTCAAACCGGTCGCGGCGTTCAGTTTTCTCAGCGAGGATTGGTCGCCATGGATCGCGCTCGTGCGGATACGGGAGCGGTGGCCGAGACTCAGGTTCGATATGAGGGCGGCGCATTTGCAGGAGGTGTGTCTGGGCAGGCAGAAGGTGGGAGCATAGAGGGTATCTATTTCACCCCGCCCGCCGAGCTTCTGCGATCATGTGAGTAACGATGTCGCGCCAACCGGTACGCATCGCTACTTCCAGCGCAGCAGCGGGCGCTCTGAGTGCATACTCTTTAAGCAGTTGTTTCTTTACCTCGTCTGGCGTTCGGGACCTGAAGATCGCCCAAATGATTGCTGCCGGGTCCCTCTTCTTCGAGACCGGTGGAACAGAATCATAGATCAAAAGAGCCAGGAGGTCAGTCAGACGTTCGCTAAGTTCACCGTTGGCGTACATCTCAGCCGCCCACGCTACGATTTGTGGGTGTCTTTCGGGATAATCGAGAAGTCTGTTGACGACGTGCGGTGAGCGTCTCTGGTTGACTAGAAGCCATTGCACAGCGTTTTCGCTCAGTATTTGGCCCTTCACTATTCTACTCAGGCACCACTGCACCGGCTCGCTGACGGATAGGATTCTAGACTTGTAAATCTCAAAGAGGTCGGCAACGACCGTGGGGTTAAACTGTTTGGCTTCGTGGGAAACGATGATCGCACGAATCACTTTAACGCAATCGACGAACCGGAAGGGCTTTCCCGTTTCAAGAGCGTCGCGCACAATTCGAGCGAGGTATCCGACCGTAAAGTCACTAGACGGTATCTGCTTCAATACCTTCCGATGCTCGTAAATGTCGCGCCCTGTTTTGATCAGGCGCTCAAGGCGGCCTTCGGGTTCAAAAAAGATTAAGTACCCCTCCAGTTCCTCAGGCGTTCTAGCGTCGTTGGTATAGAATTTCATGCAAACCGATCTTAGACGCGCGAAGCTTTTATCTCAAAGCGTACGCCTTCACGGCGCTGGAGGAACCCTGTCGTTATCGAAAATTAGATCGGGACGTATTGGTGATGCAGTCCCCCGAGCAGCGGCACCTCACGACGCCGATTCAGAGATAGAAGGATACTTGGTCACCGGCGACACGGCTCTTTACAAATCTGAGCCAAACTGGCGAACCAAGCCGCTGAGCGTCATGTTCTCCGCAATCACGTCATGCGGGATCAAGATGTACTTCCACGGTTTCCCACCATTACTGATTTCGTAATCCGTGGCGAGGCCGCACCATTTCACAGCGGCGTCCTTTTTCGCGTGCACTTCAGGATCGTCCAATTCGTTGCGCGCTTTGGCTTCGAGCATGTAGATCGAATCGGCGGTCTCGCCTACAAAGTCGGGCTGATATTCCAGGTGGTCGGCTCCCTTTCGGTAGAAAATCTGAAATTGTCCCTTGGCTGGTTTGAACCACTTGAGCGCGTCGCGATCGAGAATAATCGCGAGCTTGCGTTCGGAATCCGATTGAAACTTTTGCACGGGGAACAGGCATCGTTGGAACCCGCCGAACAGATATTTCGACATGTTGCTTTTGTCGGCGGGCGCGTGGCGGAGATCGAGGGGCGCTTCGCCGGCCGTAGCGGTGTAGGCGCTTGTTTTCAGGTCCGTGAAGCCCTTGTTGATTTTCACCTCGTAATCGACTGTTTCCTCCCAATAATGGTCTTGCATCTGGGCGTGGATGAACCGCGCGATTTCGCGTTGATGGCAGCGCAGCACTTTGCGCGTGTCGTCGTCAGACAGATAAGTCTTGAAATGCTGGACGGTCTGCGCCGCGAGATCGTAAAGCAGGTCAGCATGGTCATCGTAGGAGATGTCGTCAAAATCCACCAAGCCGCTGACGACGTAATCTTCGAGCCGGGATTCTTCGATTCCGCCTGCTCCCGTCGCGACTGTCTCGGTGCTGCCGGTCCGCAAATACTGGAGCCACAACTCCTCGGAAACAGGTGGATAGCGCAATGTATCGAGATCGAGGGTGAACTGCTTGAAGCCCGATTTCACCTCGCCCTTGGGAACCACAATGATCCGCGGGATGCTGATGGTTTGCTGCGCCACGAAGCCCGCCGTTTTTGCCACGACCGCGGCAATGTCGGGACGCTTGGTGACGCCTTCCAGTTCCATCTGCGTGGGGCGATACTGCGCTTCAACTTCTTTTATGATGGCGGCTTGTATCGACGGATTCGTAAGATGGCTGGCGTTCGGCAGTGTGTGCGGCTGATTTTCCAATCCGCGGATCACGTCATACGTGACCTGCGCGACTTTCTGCTCTTCCGGCCGCGAGAATAGCGGCGTTTCGCTCTGCCCGGCGACCGTTGTGCTGCTCGTGATTTGATCCGGCTGCAGACCCAGCTTGGTAGCGACCGTCGGCTGCGATATTACGGTGGTCGTCCTCTGGGCAAGTTGGTTGGGATCGATCTCTTCGGTTTTGAGCCGAATGGGGGAGTCCGGTTTGTTGGCCTCGTCGATGATTTCCTGAAACCTATCGTGCGCGACGATGTTCAGCCGATCGACCGCCGTGACTCCCGTGCGCCGGCCATACGGGAGGCGCAGGCCGCGCCCGATGGACTGCTCGATCAACGTGCGCGCGTTGGCGGCGCGCAATGGAACGATTGTGTAGAGATTGGTAACGTCCCATCCTTCTTTGAGCATGTTGACGTGGATCACGATTTCGGTTGGCTCGTCGGTGTGTTCGACTTTGAGCAGACGCTCAATCATCTCCTCTTCTTCGGCGCCGGTCTTGCTCGAATCGACCTGAATGACTTTCTCTTTGTAGCGGCCCTCGAAAAATCCGTCCGACTGGATCAGTTGGAGCAATTTCGCAGCGTGAGTGGTGTCGCGAGCGATCACTAGGAGGAACGGCTTAACGATCAGATTGCCGGTTTCTCGCGCATAGGTTTCGAGGTTCACCTTCACGCTTTCATGCAAGCGCACTCCGTCCTCCAGCTTCAAGCGTTCGATCTCCTCCGGCGACATGCCGGCTGGCTTGAAGTTCTTGCGCGTGACGACGGCTGGTTCCTTGACGAAACCATCGGCCATCGCGTTGGCGAGCCGATAGTTGAAGATCACGTTTTTGAACGGCGCCGGGTCCCGGCTTGTTTCCACGAATGGCGTGGCCGTGAATTCCAATCCGAGAACCGGCTTCAATTCATTGATCGCCCGGACACCCGCACTCGCGCGGTAGCGGTGCGATTCGTCCATGAGGAGAACGAGATCGTCGAGGCCCGCCAGGTAATCGAAGTAGCTCTGGCCGATGTATTCCGACAGGCGTTTGATGCGGGGCGACTTTCCGCCGCGCACCTCGGAATTTATCTTCGAAATGTTGAAGATATTCACCTTGCAGCGGCGCAGATCCGCGAAGAAGGAGCCCGCCATCGCTTCGTAATTATCGCCGGTGATGATCTCAGGCGATTCAGTGGCAAACTCCGCGATGCCCTTGAACACGTACTTGGGCGTGTTCGGGGTGAAGTCGGCAACCAGCTTGTTGTAGATGGTGAGGTTGGGCGCTAGTACGAAGAAGTTGTTGATGCCATGCGCCAAGTGCAGGTAACTGATAAAGGCGCCCATGAGGCGGGTTTTCCCCACGCCCGTCGCGAGCGCGAAGCATAGCGAAGGGAACTCCCGCTCAAAGTCGGTAACTGTTGGAAACTCGCTTCGGATGGCCGCCAGCGCGGCTTCCAAGTCCGCGCCTTTGCGGGGAGGAACAATCTCGGTCACCCGGTCCAGAATCTCCAGCGCGCGGCGCTGCGGAGGCCGCAGGCTCAGGCGGCCGGCGATCGCGTTGACGTTGCGATTCATTTGGCCGCGCGCTCCTCAAAGAGCGATTGCTGGCCGCGCACGGGCGGCGCCTTCGGAAGGTTTTCCACGCGCAGGCTGTAGTCGTCGTGGCCCCACTGGCAGCTAGAAAGAACGGCCTTGGGGATCTTTTTCACCGTCAGGTTTGGATATTCGTCACGGCCGCGAAAGGCCGTGCACAGCACGAGTAGCGTGCGGCCCGTCCCTACCTCGTCGCTCAACTGTTCGAGTTGAGCGTGGCTCAAGTGGGCCGTGGTGACATAGATGAAGTCGCGTTCGGTGGAATGGCCGTGCTGCCAGTAAACCGTGTCGCTCGGGGCGTACTGAAAGCCCTCCAGTTTGCACAGCGCCTCGGCCAGCATGGCGGCGTTGTACTGCTTGCTGATGACCCAGTTGCCCCACTTGTCTTTGTCGAGCAGCGACGGCGCGAGGCGGTAGTAACGGAACCCGCCGCCCCCCTTCCAACCTACGGCCTCGGTAATGCCGCCGCGGTCCGAACCGTCGATGACTTTTCTGAGCCGCGGGATGATATGCGTGTGGCAATGTTCGCCCAACTCAACCATGATCCAGCGCCGACCCATCTTGTGCGCTACCGCGCCAGTCGTACCTGAGCCTGCGAATGAGTCCAACACCCATTCGCCTCGATTTGAGGCTATGCCAATGATCCTTCGCAGGAGTGCCTCGGGCTTCGGATTGTCGAACACCAAGGCGTCGCTAAGAAGCCCGATAAGGCTCTTCTTCGCTTCGTCGTTGGTTCCCACTTCGTCGGCGGGCCATATCGTTTCGGGTGTCAATCCGCCGGCGGTGGAATCGCTCAAGAACTTTTTTATTCTAGGTAAGTTGTCGCCGTCGGGTCCGAACCAGATTCTGCCGGCCGCGATCTCCTCTTGCATCCGATCCTGTGTGTATAGCCAGCATCGGCCTTTCGGGGGATCTACGGCGCGCCCCGACGGAAGCTTCAGTTTGTAGAATTGAGCGGCTGTCGCGTGTCCGGCCTGTGCGTTCGCCGACACTGACTGCCACGCTCCGCGCGGATCGTTGTCGGGGTTTTTGTACCGTGCGAGCACTTCGTCTCCTAGCTCGACAGGATTGCGGACAGCTTCAAACGCGTTCTTGTCCTTTGCGAAGACTAAAATATAGTCGTGGTTGAACGAAAACACGCGTCGATTTTCGCGAGACTTTCTCTTCTCCCAGATGATTGTGGCGACAAAGTTAGAGCGACCAAAGACTTCATCGCACAACACCTTAAGGTAATGAGCCTCGGTATCGTCGATCGATATCCATAGAGAACCATCCCGTCGGAGCAAGTCGCGAAGCAGATCTAAGCGATCTCGCATGAGAGACAGCCAGAGGGAGTGTTCGATCCCGTCGTCATAGTGTTCGAACGCACTGCCGGTGTTGTACGGCGGGTCAATATAGATACACTTGAATTTCCCGGCGCATTCCTGTTCGAGCGCCTTCAGCGCCAGCAGGTTGTCGCCGAAGATGAGGCGATTATCGAACAGGTCGTGGTCCGTGACTCGGTGTTTGGCGTGGTAGCACTTCTCCCCGTCCTCCAGCAGGATTCGCGGCTCCAGCTTGGGCCGGTTCTCCTTGCCGATCCAGGTGAGTTCGAGTCTATTCTTGTTTGCCATAGTCGTATGTGCTTGTACCAACTGCTACCCGAGTGGGCACTTCGGCCACACTGCGCGGACCTTGCCTAACTCGGTGATGTGCCGGCGCACTTTTCCAGATGCTTGCCTGTCAAGGACCCCTTTCAAAATCGCGAAGCCTTTATTGCCCGGAAGCAACAGTTGGTACACGAAGTGACGCGGCTTGACGTAACCGATGATGGCGATTGGGCGCCCTTTCTTCGGATAGTCAGTACCATTTTTCGCCGCAAGCTGAACTCGTAGGTTCTTGCTACGGGTATAGGTAAAGTGACGCACTTCCTCACTAACGCTCGCCCCCGTGCTATCCACCTCGTTGAAAAAGAGTGTCGTTCGGAGTGAATTCGGAGTGCGCTCAACTCCAAAAAAATCACGAGTTGTAGCGACGTCAAAGTTGGCCTGCTGCCACCTCCCACCGCCTCGCGGCAATTCAGCGATTAGTACACCGCTTTTAGGAGTGCGAAAGTGCTTCTGTACAGTTCGGTGTTCTGGCGCTTCGATCTCCCCAACGGATTGCGTGAAGGTATTCTTTGAGGCGCGCTTCAACGCTTCATCATCAATCTCTCGAATATCAGAAGCGTGACTGTCGAGGAACCGATGGAAAATCACGTTGAAGTTGGTCAGTTCAGATGACTTGCCTTCGATCAGGGTAAAGGCCTCGTAGTTGTCACGAAGTCCACGAGGCGTGAGGTTTCCAGACCCTATGATCCACGTGTCTCGATGCGCGCTCTGAAAGTGGCACAGTTTGGGATGAAAGATGCCCCCTGTCGTGTTCCAGAATACCTTTGGACGGAGGCCGGGCCGTTGATGTGACGCTTCTCGGAGCTTTTCGAGCGTCTGCCGATTCGTTATCGCGTCGATTCCCACTATAACTTCGAAGAGGCCGGTGTTACTTAGCGTTTGAATGCTGTCATGATTCAGCAGGAGATCGACGCCGGCCTCCGTTGCAAACGCGAAGATGGCGTAACCACGTTTGGCTCCGTTGGCCGCTCGAACGATTGCATCAAAGACATATGGCATCGAGCCATCGCTTGGGTCTTGGATTCCTAATTGGATCTTCATGAGAGTGGCTCGTGGGAAGTCTCGATGATGAGTGGGGTTCTGAATAGGGCTATCCAAGAGTCCAGCGGATCGAGAAAAGGCGCTTGAGTGACATCTGCGGAGAGAGTTTCCCCTCGATCGCCGCAATCAGCTCTTCGCTTTGCTTGTCGACCGTATCTTGAGCGTCGAAAAGGGACCGGCGCTTCTCGTTTCGCTGGACTTCAAGTCTCTTGACCTCTTTCTGTCCGGCGAGTTTTTCTTCCAGCGTAGGCGCAGCGGTGGCGGCGCGGCGTGTCTCCCTTATCTGCCGGTCGAGGTCTTTGATCTCGCGTTCAAGTCCAAGCTTCACGTCGTCGGCCCATCCATCGAGCTTTTCGGCTTCAGCCTCGAAAAAGCGGACATTGCGTTCCGAAATCCCGCGCTGGATCGCAGCTTGACGCTGTTCCATGAGCGCATTCAACATCTGGGTTGGTGCAAAAGCCGCGCTAATTTCGCCCGTAACTGCGCCCGGCAAGGTCATCAGGCGCGCCGCGGCTTCCTGATCTAGCACCTCGCCTTGGTCGGTTGCAGCGGCGAAGAGCGGGTGGTCTTCGGCTTGATCGAGGGACTCAACGCTGAAGAGACAAAGCGTCAGCCAACCAGACTTGCCGATCAACGGTTCCAGCAGCGTGATCTTGCCGGCGTGATCGCCATACGCAAACCGGACCTCCGCTGAAGGCAGGTCCCGACTCTTGGCGCGCGTCACGAGGCCTTCTGCCAGCGGATGGCTCAAGCGGTAGAGGTGCGCTTCGCCCGAGCGGCGCGGAAGCTCGTAGAGCCCGAGGGGTATGCCAGCCGCCTTTTCCGGAAAGGGACACGATCGCAGGTGGAAAGATGAATCGTTGAGGAACTCGGCCGCTCCGTTTAGCTCGTGGCGTGTAAGCTGCATGAGGCACTGCTCGTACCGGTTAAGATACGCCTTCGAGGCTTCGTCGCGAACTCTGAGCTTCTCCCGCACCTCGTCGTCGAAGTTCTCCAGCAGTTGCTGGCGCGTGCGGGTCATCGACTCATTAATATCAGAGCCGAGTTCAAGCTGAAGCTGGTCGAACGCGCCTTGGATTTCTTCGGGCTTGCGGCAACGCTGGTAGATGTCGGCGATGCGTTTTTCCAAATCCACGCCGGATTCGATTGCGCCGAGCACTTCGTCGCTGGCGCCGAAGACGCCCTCGAAAAGCTTGAACTTCTCGGACAGCAGTTGAAAGACGCGCTGGTCGGCCGCGTTCTTTTGGTTGAGGAAGTTGGCCACTACCACATCGTGCAGTTGGCCGTAGCGGTGACAGCGGCCGATGCGCTGTTCGATACGCTGCGGATTCCACGGCAGGTCATAATTCACGACCAGCGAGCAGAATTGAAGATTGATGCCCTCCGCGCCGGCTTCGGTGGCGATCATGATACGTCCGTCCTCACGGAAATAATCCACAAGCGCGGAGCGCATGTCAGCAGTTCGGGAGCCGGTCACGCGGTCGGTGCCCTGATGGCGGCGGAGCCAGTCCGCGTAAATCTGTTTTGAGCGCTCGTCTGTGTTGGAGCCGTTGAAGAGGACGATGCCCTCCGCAAACGGACTTTCGGCCAGAACCCTCAGCAGGTAGCTTTGCGTGCGCCGCGATTCGGTGAAGATAATTGCCTTTTGCGGAGCACCCAGCGCAGCGGCTTTGGCGAACGCGATTTCCAAGGCCTTGAGGAGCGCCCTTCCCTTTGCGTTGTGCTCGATGGAGGTGGCGAGTCGGGCAAACTCGTCGAGTTCGGCGATCTCATGCTCGATCGCGGCGCGGTCCTCCGCGGACAGCGACTCGACCGGCGGATCCTCCGTCCATTCTTCGGCGGTTTCGTCGAGTCCTTCGTAATCTTCTTCGAGTTCGTCCGCGAGGGACTGCACCGGCTCATGTCGTTGCAGTTTGGTCTTGAGGCGATTGGAGAGTGATGTGAGCGCTCCGGCGATGGCGAAGGTGGAGGAGGCGAGCAGTTTCCGCAGCACGAGCGTCATCAGTGAGCGCTGGCTTGCGGGAAGGGCCTGCAGATTGTCGCGCCGCAGATAGTCGGAGACCAGCTCGTAAAGCCGGTCTTCGCTTTCCTCTGGAGTGAACGGCTGCACGATGGGATGACGCACGGTGAACTTCACATACGGCAAGACCTGGCGGCGCAGGGTACGGTGGCAGATTGGCTTGAGCCGCGCTTTGAGGGTCTGGAATACCTGCGCTTGGTTCAGATTCGCAAACTGGTCCCGAAAGCTCTTCAGGTCGCCAAACGTGTGCTCGTCAATGAAGCTCACAAGCCCGAACAGTTCGAGCAGGGAGTTCTGCAAGGGCGTGGCCGTTAGGAGGAGCTTGTGTTTGCCGGCAAGTGCGAGCTTGAGCGTGCTCGCGATGACGTTGGACGGCTTGTACACGTTGCGGAGCCGATGCGCCTCGTCGATCACCACGAGGTCCCACGGGACCGTGCTGATGTTGGAGGATTGGCTCTTCGCAAAATGGTAGGAGCAGATGACAACATCCGTGCCCTCGAACGGATGGAAATGGCCCTGTTTTACGGCGGCATTGTACGACTTCGACTCCAGGATGCGGCAAGGGAGGAAAAATTTCTCCGTCAACTCCTGATACCACTGCTTGCGCAGATTGGACGGTGTGATCACGAGAATGCGGCGCTTCCGCTCCGCCCACTTCTGCGAGAGAACGAGTCCCGCCTCGATGGTCTTGCCAAGGCCGACCTCATCGGCCAGCAAGGCGCCTTGTGAGAGAGGCGACCCGAACGCGAAAAGGGCGGCGTCGACCTGATGGGGATTCAGGTCAACCTGCGCATCGGCCAGCGCGCCTGCGAGCTTCTCGACACTATCGGGTGGGCACCGCTTCGTGAGTTCGTGCGCGAAATATTTCGCGTGGTACGGTGTTAAGCTCTGACCGTAAGCGGATGTGTCATTAACGGAAGTTATCGATTGCATGCCCACCACATTCCCCTGTTCGCGCCCAAGCGTCAGGCGAGACGGGTCACCCCCCTCGGCTGTTAAAGTGGCACCGCGTTCATTATTTGGGCGGCCACCTGCCAGCGTCAAGCTCATTGTTGGCCCGGTCGATTTCTCAACTCCCGGTTGTACTAGTTTCGCGGGACCCTCAACAACCGGCGGACTCTACTTATGATTGGCGGGGAATTGGGGAGCAGACCACCACCTTGCTATTGCCGCGCCTGCCCAAGCCCAGCTACCGCTGGCGGTGACTCCGACGCCCACGGCTCTGCTGGCATGCGAGAATAATAAATCTGGATTTACGATATAGCTGGAAAGATCTAATTCGTTTCTAGAGAGAAAGTGCACGACGCGATCGCGAGCGTGCCACATTCCGGACCGGGATAGGTGGCGCAACTGAGAGAGAGAGAAAAATTGCTGGGGTCTTGAATTGTTATGTTACAGCTGCCTACGCATGGAAACGCAAAGTCAGATTTCTCGATGCTTTCGCACAGGTCAGTATTAAGCGTGGCCATCGTCGTAGTCGAAGTAATATTGTACGTACCGCCAGTGTTCCAACTGTCACAGATAATGCCGCTGTTCTGATAGTCGCCATAGCAAGAAATGTCGTAAGTGCCGACCGTAAGGGGAAGTGGCGTCGATGTCGGAGTTGCTGTTGGCGTGTCAGTCGCGGTCGCGGTCGCGGTGGCAGTGGCCGTGGCAGTTGCGGTGGCAGTTGCGGTCGGTGTAGCAGTCTCAGTCGCCGTTGGCGTCGCGGTCGCGGTCGTGGTGGCAGTGGCCGTGGCAGTTGCGGTGGCAGTTGCGGTCGCAGTGGCTGTAGCTGTTGGTGTCGGGCTCGGCAGAACTTCAAACTCATGCTCAACAACAGTGGCCCCCAATTCGTCGGATGCCAAGACTCGGGCCGGGAGCACGTTGAAGCGGTACAGGTCCATCACAATATCCTGCGTAGTACAAGCGGTGATGGTGCCGTCAGGAACCTCACCTTGCGGATTGTTGGCGCTGTCTATTAACACGCAGGGGGCCAGTAACGTACCCCCTTCCCAATTGGCGGAAACGGTACTGAAGTCGAGAGGGAGGGACGCCGACTCTCCTACGTCAACATCACTAGAGACTTTCCCCGCAACCTTCTCGAAAGCACTTAATGCGGCACTTAGCTCACCCGGCTTAAGGCAATCGAGCGCAGCTTTGAGGACCGATGCTGTCGAGGGCGATAGTGGTGGGATGTAACGCTGCACAACAATTCCCGCAACAAGCTCACTCGATTCACCCGGAAAGAGGGAAAACGGGGGAAGAGTAGGTGGGTTCAAACCTACACCAAAGGAGTCTATTTTGCCGTAGCAACCGACCACAGTATCGATTGTCAATCCAAGTAGCGCTCCGCTTATCTCTATGCTGTCCTGTGCGCAACGCGAGAGACCCGGGATCAGACTTATGAGACCGAAAAGCTGGAACCCATTCGACAAGTCAACAAACTGCTGGCGCTGGTCCAGGAAAGCAATGCCGGTGACGGGAAGAGCACCGCTACAAGATACTTGAAGAGGTTGCGCTAGCAATCGTAAGGGTAGTTCACTCGGGTCTGCGCTAGACAGTGCCAGGTTGTCGTTCAGAAGAGTTTGCTCGATAAGGGCCACGGCTGTCGTGTTTTGTTCCATAATCAGTTCTGGCAACTGCGCTTGAAAGAAATCGGTCAAGGGCGGTACTACCCCCTGAAGTGTCTGCAGATACGATTGCACTGAGGGATCACTTGTTTCACTTTCAAATTGCGAAATCACCGAGTTGATATTGGATGTCTGGTCGTTGACATCCTGACCGAGAGAGGTAGTGACCGAAGCGACGACGGCTCCTGGCGGATTGTTGTTTTCGGGTAGAGGGGTGACAGTGAACATACCGACAAATTTACCATTTATCTCAACAGGGATTGGACCAGAAGCTAAGGGTGCGGGCACTCCTTTCTCCGAGATAAAAGGAACCAAGACGGTAACTTCCGCACCACGGCTAAATGAAAGCTCTGGCGCTTTGACTTTGCCGAACCTTATATTCTTCTTGTCTGTTAAGCCGGGACCATAAATGGTAACAACGGTGCCCGATGAACCGCTGGGCGGAACAAGCTGAAAGGAATGTGGAACCGGACGAGCTGGTTTGACTGTGGCCTTGCCCTTCAGATTCACGGTCGCCGAGCTCTTCCCGCTGGTCGCGTCACTGGTGATAGCGATGGTCCCGTCGTCGGTCGCGGGTCCGTGGGGGACGAACTCAACGTCAACCACGAGGCTTCCTTTGGCAGCAATCGTGTTGGAACCGCCGCCGGAGGTGATGAGGTAGTCGGAACTGGAGGGCGCGCCGACGGTTACGGCCAGGCCTGCCGCCAGCGTTCCGGTGTTCTTGATGGTGAAATGCTTCGTCTCGGTGGTCACCTTGTTGAGGTTGACGTTGTAACTCAGCGTCGTGGGCGACACGGAAAGTTTACTCACGGGCGGCTTGGCCTTGTCTGGCGATGCATCTTGATCCGATTGTGCCAACGCCGGGCGCGCAAACGCGGCGATCAGAAACAAGAACGAGAAACTTAAGCACGCGACGGACCGCGTAAACGACTTAGCGGAATTTCTCATTCACTCTCCGATTTCAGTTCCCGTATAGGCCCGACGGCCTCTCTATGCAAGCAACACGCTTACTCACTCCTCGCGGTCGCGCTCGGCCGCTGCACGCGCGGCTTCGCCGTCGTCCGCGCTCTTGCTCTCGGCCGAGGGCGGGCCGTCTTTGTCGATCTTCGCTTTCCACGCCGCGACGATCTTCGCCTTGATTTTCGAGACTTGGTCGGCTGTGTACTTTGCAGCGTCGTCCGACTTGTGAATGTAATCCCAGGCAGCCTTGAGATGCTCGACCGTGTCGAGCGGATACCGATGCACGCCGTCGCTTTGATAGCCCGGGTCGGCGTAATCGACATCGCCGTAAGGCTTCTTCGCGTCGCGCGATTCCGGATGAGTCCGCTTGAGGCCCTCCTCGACAATCGCGTCTAGCGGTCGAACATTCACTTCGCTGTCGGCGGGTTACGCGGTGCATCCACGCGCGCGGAGGGGCACCCCTTTAGCGCGGTCGCGAAGTTACGTCGCCACGAGCAGTTCGGGTCCGTCATTCCTGACGCTGTTGGCCAGCGGCGATGCGGGCTGCGCGAGCAGGACATCGTCAGCCGCGGGAATTAACAGCCTCTTGTGCGAGAGCGGATCAGCTTCGCCCGGCTCCATCCAATCATCGGCGGCGTGTTCCTCGAGTATGACCGGCATCCGATTGTGAATCGGCCGGGTCACCGCGTTGGGCTCGCAGGTGATGATCGTGAAGGTCGTTTCGGGCTTATCCTTTTCGGGAAACCAATCTTCGTACAGGCCAGCAAACAGGATCAGCTTACCGTCCGCACGGTGAATCCAAAGCGGCTGCCGCGCACCCTTCGGGCCGGTCCATTCGTAGAATCCGTCCGCCGGCACCACGCACCGGCGCTTCTTGAACGCGTCGCGGAACGACGGGCGCACCTCGACCGTCTCAGCCTTGGCGTTAATGCATTGCGAGGCGCGGGAGTTGTCCTTCGCCCATCGATTGACCAGGCCCCAGCGTGCGGAAACCACCTTTCGATTTTCAAATTCGGTGGTGACAGTGAAATGCCGCTGCATCGGCGCGATGTTGTAGCGCGGCCGATAGTCGCTGAAGGCATCGTCGGGGACGCCGAGCTCGGCGGCAAGCTCGCGGCCATCGCGCCGGGTCAGTGTGAAGCGCCCGCACATCGATGCTGATTATCGCTGATTGGCCAAGCCAGTGTCACGCCGCTGTTCTCCCGAACTGGTGTCATTCGAGTGAGGTCATGAGCCGCAGAGACCGCCGCCCTACGCGCCCTCGCGCGCGGAGGGGCGCCCCTTTCGCGCGGTCGCGTGCTGTCGTCGAGCGGCCGTAGGTGGATGCGCGAAAACGCGGCTACCCCGCGACGATCTCTCGCTTATGCATCGCGCCGGCTGTTCGAAGAAGGCTTTCGGGGACGGTTCCCGCTTGAGCGGTGGTTCCAAGCGATCGAGATCATGGACCGAATCAATTCGTTTCGACGCAACGGATCTCCAATCCGCAGCGCGCCGAAGTAGCGAATTGAATCAATCTCTATTTCGTGACTTGGACTGAGGTTCACCGACCTCGGGCCGCGAAGAGGCCGTCTCCGCGAGCCCGAGTAAGCGCAGCGTATTCGATTGGCGCGAGTGCCCATTGAGTGCCCACTCTCAGCTTCCACGGAATAAGCGAACGTAAGTCTGGTACTCAAAACACTCGGTCTTTTCTTGGCTGGAGAACTCAGCATGCCCCCTTATACTGCACACAACGTGATTTCAGGACCGGTGCTGGCGCTTCATTGAATGTGGCGATACTGTCGTCCGCATGCTGAGCATCTCCCTGCCCGCGCGCATCAATATCGTCGGGAGTCCGACCGATGCGGTCGAGGGTGCCTACGCAACCATCTCCGCAGCCGTCGACCGGCGCGGCGGTGCGCGCATCCGAGCGGCGGACGGGCTGGAATTTTGCCGTGCAGCGGGAGAGACGGCCAGCTTTCCGCGCCAGCGCATCGCCGACGCGCGGGGCTTTGACATCGAAGCGGCTGCAGTCAATGCGTTGCTCCGCTACGTCCCGGACTTTGCCCCCCGGCTGCGCGAACGTGGTGCGGCGATCAGCACATGGACCGACATCCCCGCATCCAGCGGCTTGGCCGGCTCCTCGGTTCTGTTGCTTGCCGTCCTGGGGGTGCTGCGCGCGTTTTACGCGCTCGATCAGCGGCGTTGTAACGACTACGTGCTTGCCGAGATCGCACAACGCGCCGAGGAGCAGGAGATGGGCATCGTCTGTGGTTTCGCCGATCGCTACGTGCCGCTCTTCGGAGGCATCGCCTACCTCAGCTACCATGGCAAGCTCTGGCATGCGCCCGTGGGCGAGGAACCGTTCGCGACCTACGAGCCGCTGGCCCGCTGGGCGCCGCCGTTGCGCTTCTGCATTGCGACCAGCGGCGTGCAGCGTAATTCGGGCAGTACGCACGCACCGATGCGCGCCCGTTACCTCGCCGAACGCCGACGCGGCAGCGGGCCGTTACTGCAGCTCGCGCGCCAGCTCGGCGAGACGGCGTGGCGAGGGAAAATCGCGCTGCTCGCCGGCGACCTGAACGAGTTTGGCGCGCAGATCACACGCAACCAGGAGCTGATCGATACCATGATGCAAACTTGCGGCTTTCCCAATGGCGCGGGCACGGAGGTGCGCGCGCTGATCGCGGCCGCGCATGACGCCGGAGCCCTCGGCGCGAAGCTGACGGGTGCCGGCGGTGGCGGCGGTATCTTCGCCTTGCCGGCGCAGGGACAGGAGGAGGCGCTGGCCGAGGCGCTGCGCGGCGCCGCGCAACGCGCGGGGCTCACGCGCAGCGAGGTCTTTGTGGTGCCCGTCAGCGAGACAGGCTGGATAGTGGAAGCGTGACGATGGGACGGTTACGAGGCAGCAGCGCGCACAACCGTAGGAGCCTGTCGGATGGAACTGACGCCGACCGCAGGTCCATGGCGCTAACGGCCATCATCCTCGCCGCCGGCGCCGGTACGCGGCTCGGCGCGCTCGGCACGCGCTATTCGAAGCCGATGTTACCCATCGCCGGCCAGCCGCTGATCGGTTGGCTCGTGACCCGCCTGCGGGCCGCCGGTGTTGAGCGGCTGGTTGTCGTGAGGCATGCGTCCGACGAGCACTTGCGCGACTACCTGCACGATGCGCAGCGCGATGCCCAGCTGGTCATCCAATCCAAGCGCCGCGGCATCGCCGACGCCCTGCGTCTGGCGCTGTCACAGGTCGAAGAGGAGGCCGGCTACCTAGCGTGTGCCTGCGATAGCCTCTTCGATCCAAACGACATCGCGCAGCTGATCGCGTGCGGTCGGTCGCAGCTCAACACAGCGGTGGTCGGCGTTCTCGATATGGGACGTGCAGCGACAACCAGTCGTAGCGCGGTACTGCTCGAAGGTGAACGCGTGAAGCAGATCGTTGAGAAGCCGGCACCCGGAAGCGTGGCGTCGGGTAGCGTCGCACTGCCGGTGTACTGGCTCCCATCTGCCATGAGCAGCTACATCGAGCATGTCCGCCCGCTGGGGACGGAACGCTGCATCTCCACCGCGCTGAACGACTTCGTCGCAGCGGGTGGCACGGTGCTCGCCGTTCGTATGCGCTGCCGGCTCGAAGTAACGACGGCCGCGGACGTCGAACACGCCGAGAAGGTCCTTTGCGGCAACCGCGGCAAGTCGAAGCAATGACCACAGAGGTTTCGCTCAGCGCGGCCCGCCGGCTCACGCTTCACTTTGACGGGACATCGCACTTGCGTCTCGCGTGGGACGAACCCGACTGGCTGGGACCAATCGGATTCATGCTGGCGGCGACTCCGGCGCTGGCGGCCACATTGCCGCCGCGCCTCGAGCCATTCGGTGGCAGCGATGATCTGGGCGCCTATCACGGTCTCGGCGTGGCGTGGGACGGGCTGGCCGTCCCGCTGCGGATGGAGGTGCGCGCGTATGCCGATGTGCCGCTGCTGGTGTTTCGACTCGAAGCGCTCGATCGTCTCGGTCAGCTGACCACCGGGAGCTTCGAGCAACCGTCGGTGAGCTGGCCGGCCTTCCAGCCCCGAGAACGGATGACCGGCGGCGTGCCCGCCGGCACGCGATCCTATGGCCATCAGTACTGCGAGTTCGCCCTACCTGTGAGCGGCGACGCGAACTGCGGCGGTTTCTTCCTGACACCGCACCGTCCGGCGGTGGTCGCGCCGTTGCTGTTCATCGCGCCGGACGGTCGCACGCTGTTGCTGGCGCCGCTCGATCAGTTCCATGAGCAGGTGATCGCCGTGCCCCGCGACGGTACCGGCGTGCGCTGTGGCTGGCACGGCGATCTGCGTGAGGTGCCCGCGGGATTCGCGACCGAAGTGGCGATCTGGGCCGGCGATGGCCCGCGCGCGCTGCTCGACGCATGGGCACAGCTCCTGTGCCGTCGCCACGGAACGCAGAGGCCGTCGCGCTATGCGGACGATCTCCTCGGTAAGCTTTCCTATTGGACTGACAACGGGTCAGTCTACTACTACCGCACCGAAGCTGGTTGCGATTACACCACGACGCTCGAGCGCGTCGTCGGCGACTTGCACGCGCGGGACATCCCGGTGCGTTCCGTGCAAATCGACTCGTGGTTCTACCCGCACCGGCATCTGCGTCCCGTCAGTGCCGAAGGAGCGACCTTGGTGCCGCCGACCGGGATGATGACGTGGGAGCCGCGCGGCGATCTGTTTCCCGATGGGATCAGCGGTCTGCGCCAGGTGCACGGTCTGCCGCTCACCTTACACAGCCGGCATTTCTCCAACAGGTCGGCGTACTTCGAGCGTCATCCGGCATGGCGCGATGACGAGTTCGCGCATCCACAGGACGGCGAACTCTACGACCTGCTCATGGCGCAGGCCGCGAGCTGGGGTGCCATTACCTACGAGCAAGATTGGATGGTGGAGTCGTTCCTCGGCGTGAGCGGCTTGCGCGAGCAGCCCGGTCGCGCGCGCCTGGCAGCAGCAACTCGACCGCGCCGCCGGTGAGCACGGGTTGCACCTCCAATGGTGCATGGCGACGCCCGCAGACTTTTTCGAAACCGTCACGCTGCGCAACGTCGCGTCCATCCGCACCAGCGGTGACTATCACTATCTGTTCGACAATGGGCTCAATTGGGTCTGGTTTCTGCACACCAACGCCCTGGCGCGGGCGCTTGGTCTTAACCCCTTCAAGGACGTCTTTCTGTCCCACGGGCAGACCACCTTAAGTGCGGGCGAGCCGTATGCAGAGGCCGAAGCGTTGCTCGCCGCGCTCAGCGCGGGGCCGGTGGGGATCGGCGACCAGCTGGGTTGCAGCAACCGCGACCTCATCATGCGGACGTGCCGCGAAGACGGCCTGCTGGTTAAGCCCGACGTGCCGCTGGCAGCGATCGACCGTTGTTTCTGCGCCAATGCGTTTTTCGAGCGGGCACCGCTCATCGGCGAGACCTACTCCGCACATCCCTCCGGGCGGTGGGTGTACGTCACGACCTTCAACGCCAGCCGCATTAAGGAGCCGCTGCGCTGCCGGGTCGAGCTGGCGGACCTCGGCGCCATGCAACCGGTCGGGCCGGTGCTGGCGTACGACTGGCGGCGCCGCACCTGGAGCCGCTTGGAGCGCGACGGCGGCTGGGACCTCGAGCTGCCCTTTCAGGACTGGGACTGCCGTGTGTTGTGCCCGCTGCTGCCCGGCGACATCGCGGTGTTCGGCGACGTGACCAAGTACGCGACGGTCGGCGACCGGCGGATTGCGCACATAACGAGCTCGGGCGACAGCGTGTGCTTCGATGTGCTCGGTGTACCCGACACGCCGGTGGACGTCCGCGGGCATTCAGCCAGGCGACCAGCAACGGTCACCGCGGCGCTCCCGGGTGAGACGCGGACGCTCAACGCGGTGAACGCGGAGCTGAGCGGCGGGGACGAAGGCTGGGCATGGGACGCCGCCTCCGGTGCGTGGGTCGTCCGCGTCAGAATTGGACTGGTTGGACACACCCAGGTGCGCGTCAGCCTATGATAGATAGTCATTCTGAATGTGAATCGGCATGGCGCTGGAGCCCTGATCGGTGTCGAAGGGTGAATTCCCGAGCCTATTGAAACATCTCGACGCCAACATCCCGGGCGACCTTGAACTGCACCTGATCGCCGACAACTACCCGAATTACAAGCATCCCAAGGTCAAAGCGTGGCTCGCCAGCGATAGGCGCTTTCACCTTCACTTCACTGCGGGACCTCGGTATAAATCGAATGAGTTTAGCGGCGCGCGCAGCCGATGCTGGCGAAGGTTGGAGAGTTCCTCGCAGGCGTCCGGGTGATGGCCCTGCCGAATGCCGCAACCTAGATATTCAGCGAGTTGAGGCGGGAGTCTCTATAGGACCTTCTCGCCCAGTGTCGGCCCGACTCAGCCTACATGGCGCATGAACGCGCACTCAGGGGTTTCGGTGGCACACGTCGGCCCGGAGGGGCCAAGGAATCGATCGTCAGGGGCCCATCTGGGCGCACTATTCGAGCGTCATCAGCGTCCTCGGGATGTGCAAAATCACATTGCGGATCGTTGCGGTTGAATAGCCCACGTTTCGAGCCAGTTCGAGCGGGTCTTTGGGCCGCTGACTGCGCGTCAGCTACAGGCAGATCGCAGATGAAATAATGCCGCACTTACGTGGGAATGTGCCGGCTGGAAATCTCTATAAAGCCGATGGCCAAGGCGAAACTGGCAGCGAAGCGGCAGTCGATGCCCGATTTGCGGCGCAATTCGGGGATGATTGCGCGCGCGACGCCCGGCGGGAGTAAACTTAAGGGACTTAAAAGGATTTTATTCCTGATCCGCGATTTCGTCGAGCTCGAAGGATTCGAGCGGTTCAAGGTCGGTTTAGTGCGAATGATTTCGGAGATGCTTGGGCACTCGACAATCCAGCTAACTGCCGACAGTTACACTCACCTAATGGCGGAGTCCAAGCGCGAGCTGGCGGAAAAGATGGACGTCATTACTTAGTGGGGCAAAGAGCTCGACGAACTAGCTCTAATTTTTATCGTCCACCAGCGATTCAGGTGTCAGTCCAGCGCGGTAAGTGCGTCGAGAAGCGTGCGCCCGACAGTGCCGCCCGGAGCTCGCTGACGAATTCTCGCGCTGCTTGTCGCCCGTTGGGGAATTGGTCGTTTCGATCCCAGCGCCATGCTGCGACCATCGCAAGCATCAGGACCCGGCATTCGCGGAGCAGCTGTTGATCGGTGCTCCGGTAGAGCACGCTCACCTCTTCGGGCACGTAGGCGAGATCGAACTCGACGGGCCCGCGGCAACAGGTCTCGAGGTCTATGAACAGCAGGCCCTTCTTCGTCCTGAGCACGTTGCCCGGGTGTGGCTCGCCGTGCAGGAGTTGTTCGGGGCGCCCGCGAGCGCTGATCGCCTGCCGCAGACTTCGTAACGTGTTGCTGAGAAGCTCACGGTCCGCGTCAACGAGCTCTGGAGTCTGGTCGCGGCTTCCGATAAGCCGTTGGGCGTCGGTGATTCGATCCGTAAAGTGCGGTGTAGGGAAGTCGATCTGCCGCATGCAGTCATGCAGCCGTTCGAGCGCGTGCGCGTAGTCGGCTGGCGCGAACTCTCGGGATGGCACAGGTTCGTAGTAGGTCCACAGTGTGACCACAAAGCCGTCACGCACGTAGACGCCCGGCGCGACCCGAGGCTCAAGCGCTGCTACGGAGCTCCCGGTTTCCGGGCATAGGTTCGTAGTAGGTCCACAGCGTGACCACAAAGCCGTCACGCACGTAGACGCCCGGCGCGACCCGAGGCTCAAGCGCTGCTACGGGGCTCCCGGTTTCCGCGAGCCGTAAAGCAAGCTCGACTTCGAACTCCGCCCAGCGCTTGATGCGCTCCTCCGCGACCCGAGCAAGAACATCGCACGGCAGCAGGCGCACAGCGAGCTTGTTCGACTCCTGGAGCACGATCGCATCATCGACTGTCAGGCCAAGCGCTGCAGCAGCGCCCATCGCCGCGGCGACCGCACGGTTACGGTTACTCGTCATCGACAAGGCTTTGAGGGTGAGAGACGATCGCCAGAAATAGAAATACGTCCGGATTTTTGTTCGAGCCGAGCGCCGCCGTTCCTCGGCACGGGATTTTTCGATGCGATGTCATTCAATTAACTACTTTTGATTGCGGATCGTGGTCAAGCGGCGCGTGACGCACCTCACGCCGACAGTAAGCCCATCAACTAAACCATGTCGAGCAGATAGCGAGGAAGCGGAAAGCACGTAATTCCGATCTCTGCAAATTCGGCGATTCTCGCCGGCAGAATGTCAGGACAGGCCACGGCGAGCCGAAGGCGCGCGGCCTCGATATGAAACGTCTCGGCATACAGCCTCTTGTGCCGCCTCAACTGCCCGACCGCCTTGTCCAGCTCCTCTTGTTTGACTTTAACCTCGACGATGAGGAACAGGCCCGCGCGGTCGAGAAAAAGCAGGTCGATCGAACCTCCCTCACCCGATATTGAGGACACCGCAATTTCCGCACCACGAAAGGTCAACCCTGTCTCCAGCAAATCGGGGTTTGCCGCAAGATGATCGGCGATCCGATCGTGCCGCTTGGCGCGCTTGCGTCTCTCAACGCCGCCCACCGCCCAAGGTTCGCGCTTGAGCAGAGACTCGAGAAAGTCCGACGGCTCCACGTACCCATTTTCGAGCTCGCAAGGAAAGACATTTCGTAGCTCAGTCCCCACGCTCACCAGCAGCGCGTGCGACGGAAACCAGCTGAAGTGATTTTTGTTGCTCCCGAACTGGCGCCCCAGACCCACCTTCTTCACCATCGCGAATTCCCGAAGACGTTTCAGCACGGCGCGCTCGTCTGCTTCTGTCGGGAAAGCCTCGGCGTGTTCGATCACTCTAAAATCGCAGAGCAGTCCGCAGGCTTTGGCCGCTGTCAGGTCCCTGAGGAGCTGCGCGTGGGTGCGCTCTCCACCCTCGTCGCTCAGACGCTCCCTTCGAAAGTAGTAATCGATGTGGGGTAGCTCTGAACCCATCACCTCATCCTCCTCACCTCGCTTCCGGATTTCCCTATCATCCTAGCCCCGAGCGGGAACCTCAACGCACGCCGTGACGCTCCGTCAACAGGAGCGCGACTGCACCCGTTCATGCCCGCTCCATCCCTCATAGCCCCTTCATCCCGGCTGCCCTCAACAATCATGGGACTCTGACCGCGCGCGCCGGGAAGTCAACGGCCAGCCCGCTCCGAGATTCCGTGTAAGCCGTGTGACTTCCCGTCTTCTCCGCCCGGTCCTGTCGACTCCCATGTTGAGGACAACCAGACAAACAAAGGAGCTAGACATGGAAAACGACAACATCAACCCCGACTGGAGGATCTTGCGACTAAAGCGGATCAGCGTCCGCTTTGCTACCGGGAGATCACACCCGCCAAGCGCAACGAGACTATATCAGCCGGGCGTGCTGGCGGCATCGCCCACGTGGCGAACCAGAGCGGATGAAGCCGCCGCCGCCTTCTCGCGCGCCATTGTCGCCGAATCGCCCCGGCTTCCCGCCACGCAGAGGATTCCAAATCCCTTGATGCCATTTATCCCGCGGTCGCAAGTGGAATCTTGGCCTGACTTGGCCTGAAAGAAGCGCCAAAATTGCTCACTTCAGCAGCCACCATCCGCTACCCGATATGCGCTTAATTTTCGGGCCGATTTCCGCCCGGGAGGCGAGACGTGTCGCCCCGACGCTGGGGCACACGGCCATTCAGTGTGCTCCGAGGTTCATTGGTGGGCCGTTGGAGACTCGAATTCCAGACCCGCTGATTAAGAGTGAGTCGCGGGACGATCACCCGCGATCATGATACAACAATACCCGGGAGAAATGGGGAGTTTGTTCGAATCGAGGAGGGTGGTGATCGGTCCTGTTCGGTTGTGATCGGCAGTCGTTTGGCAGCGATCTGAGCTGTGCTCGGACCAAAGGGCCCGATGCCCGAAACGGCGCTACCTTGAAACGGCACTGGTTACTCACGACACGCCGAGGGTGCCACTGGGGGCATTCATCGTGAATCTCAGGTGGCGGGACCTCGTTCGAAAATCCTTTCAACAACCGGTCCTGTCGCGCTAAATGCGGGTTCGACGAAAACGTCTAGTCCGCCGCGCAAAATGAAATCGCGAGCCTTCGAGCGAGGGCATCTAAACTCAGGATAACCGACGATGCTTATCGTAGCATAGCCTGCTCGAACCGCTGCGACGGTTCCTTCCAACCTAACATGCAGCGAATGGTTCAACGGATTCCTCGGTCTAAATTGAATCGACCGTGCTTCTTCCATCGAAAATTCACGCTTGCGCGCCTCTCTGAAAACCGCGTCTGCGTCCGTGAATTTTCCATTCATGAAAAGCATACCTCCTAAGGTCGCTATGAACCTCGGATCGCGCATGCCGTCCGTCGTGCCTATTCGCAATACAGCAATTCCTTCATCATACGTTTTACCCATGTCAATCAACGCCAGCGCGTACTCTACGCACGCCCTAAATTCGTCAGGATGATTGGCAATCACTGGTTTTAGTATCTCAACGGCTCTGTCTGGGTTTCCCGCCGTTCGATACACCTTTCCCAGCAAATATCGTGGCAGCACACTACCCGAACTTTCGCGAACCGCCCGTTCGAGAGCCGTGATCCGAGATGGCTCATTCCCCAACCACTCTTCAATCTGAGAAGAAACGATCCAGAGACTTTCCTTGTGAGGCACTACTCTCAAACCTTCGGTGATCGTCGCCTCCGCCTTCGATAAATATTCAACCGTCTCGTTGCCGGACGCACGCTTTGCCCAATTGAAGTAAAGTTGGGCAAGGCCAGAATAGTCATATTCGTCTCTATCGTAAATCGATATCCCTGCTCGAAACGCTTCATCGCCCTGTACTAAGCGCCTACGCGCGACCTCCAGGCTTTCCGTTTCCACAGCGAGTTTAGACAAAATCATTCCTCTGGTGTGGTATAGCACCTTGATTCCAGCGTTCATCTTCAGCGCTTCATCGATCTGAGAGAGGGCGAGCTCATATTTTTCACTTCGCAAGAGCATTCGCGCGTAATGCTGACGAACATACGGGTTGTCGGGCTCTTTTCGGCAAGCATTGTCGAAAAATCTGATCTTGCCATCTAAGGTTCGTATTTCTGCCACCATTTCATCTGATCGTATGAAGGTCTCAAATGCTTCCTTGTCTAGCCGGTAGACAATGTTCAACCCCGCCAGTGCATCTAGAACAATGCCTTCGCGATCAGCGGCGGTACCGCAACGCTTCCATACAATCTGCGCGATGGTCCGATGACGCGCTCGTGCAGCGTAGATGCCGAGAGCCTCATCCACGCAATCGTATGTCACTACTCCTTCCAGTTGAGGACCTGTCTTCGAATACATTTCCGTAAGAGGTATCTTCACAATGCGCGCCAGCAGAGCATCGCGCACATACGTTCCGAACTGGTAAAAGCAACACACGGTCATGTACAACCGCTGCGCTTCTGCCTGACCGATTCCTTGATACTCGTCGATCAAGATTGCGTCAAAATCTTTACCCTCTGTCGCTTCACGCATGGCGACCAGCAACTGCTTGCCGTGCTTTGTTTTAATGACGGCGACTTGTATCGCTCGCTCAAGTGGTTCGAGTTTATCGAGCTCGTTGTGCCGACCGAGGCAGTCTAGAAGTCTGTCAATCTCCAAGTCGCTGAGGGACTCGATTTCATACTCCTGCCTTGGTCGAAACCTGAGGCCCGCTTGCCTCCATTCGTTCAAACGTTCACCAAGCACAAACATGGCGGTCTTCTTTTGTTCTCTGAACGTCTGAATCAAATACCGAAGCGCGTCGCCATGATCGGCCGCACTGTCAACGAAGAAGAACGGTCGTTCATCAAACAGGGTGGTGGCAAATTCGACATCTCCCTCTAGCAATCGCGCTCCAGGTTTCAACATAAATACGGGGCCGACGTGCTCGCGAACGAGCCGCGTTGCGAGGGTCATGAGCAGCGTCGAAGTTCCGAATCCAGCCGGAGCCAGCACTGCTATGTCCATACTGCCCGGAGTGTCCGTGGTAGCGTATTCGACCAACCCCTGTTCGTAGATCTCATCTTCTAGATCGCGCTTGAAAGGAATGCTTTCTCCGATCAAAGACCAATTCGGAAAATCGCCGCGAAAAAATGCACGCGTATTTGGCGGCTCAGAGAACGGAGCTTGATTTACGTACGTCCAAGAAGCCATGAGTCGCGCGACTGGACTGGGGTTCTTTTCGAAGGCCGCCAGCAAATCTAAAGGCACTTGCGACTGGATTCTTTTCAGCCGGTCAGGATCTAGCCGCGATGCTGCTAATGTGGTGCTGGCAGCTTCCACAAACTCTGCGAAAGTACAATTGAGAGTCTCAACGCTGCGGGCTCGAAGCAGCTCGACGTCAATCGGATCTGTTGCAGGCGCGACCCGATACGACTGCGGCATCTTCGATGGGTAAAATTCGGTGGCTATTTCGTTCAGTAGAAAGTCCCAATGCGGATCGTTGTGAGAATATCCAACGTACACAAATGTAGAAGTTGCGAATTGACTCTTCAGAATCTCGAACAGCATCCGCCGTCGCGCGTTGTACTGAGCATAATCCTGACGCGTGATCACGATTCGCGGTTTTTCTACACCGAATAAAACTCCGTGAATGTGATATACGGGTACGTCGAAGCGAAGATCTAGATTTACGATATCGGGAGTAATACTTATTACCTTCGGAGTCTGCGGCGGAGTAGCTGTCAATTCGTAAGCTCTTTCTACTCCAATGTCGTAATTTGTGGTGAAAATCGCGCGCCATCTCAGAGATGCGATCCACTTTACAAATTGGTCCGGCTCGAGTCCCGACAATCGTTTCTTTAGGAATGTTTCTAGTTCGGCCCTCCCTTTTCTTCCTTCAATGGCCTCTGCGACTTTGCTCAAGTCATTGCTGACCGTCTCGATACCGAAGGTCTTCGCAAGGTCCGCAGCCAGTTCCGCTCCCGAAGCGGGGGCTGTACGGCCGTCGTCGGCCTTCATGTGTTTGCCGATTCCCGCTCCAACGAAAAGCACGCATTCGCCGGATTCAAGCGCGTGTTGCAGGCCGATGGGGAGAGTGATCATTTCGTGAGCACCGCTAATTTGAGATGGCTTCGACTTGCAGTCTCAGCACAGTTACTCTCGGTACGTTTTCTTCGCCTCTCGAAGATACCACCAGCCACGCATCGCGCGCGACACTTTTGCTACCTCAAACGCACCCGGCATCACTTTGCCAGCCTTCCGGTGCGGACCGTCGACCTCCGCCCGCCGCCGCCGTCTCGCGCGCTATCGTCGCCGAAGCTCGCCGCAGATCGGCCCTCGACTGCCGCTTCGCTGCCTGTGTGTGGCGAATTACTGATTTTCCTAGAATCAGCAATTCGCCACACACACGCTCCAGCAAAAGCAATACGAGGCAAATCTGGCATCGACGGGCGATTTGCAGCGCGACCCGATTGAGCAAAAGCTCTACGAAGCAAACCTGGCGTCCACGGGCGATATGCTGCCTTCGCGCAACCCGATCACGCAAAAGCTTCTCGACCTGGCATCCGGCGAGTCCGAACCGGCGGGTGAGGATTCATCCTTGACCCCAGCGATGGCCGCCGAACCAGCGAGCGGCAAGGGAATCGGCCTGTCAGATTCGGCAGCCAAGGAAGAACTGGAGCGCGAGGCCCTCGCGAAATTTCTCGCTCCGGTGGCGGAATCGATGCGGCGGCAAGAGAGCGCTACTCATGCTGCAACCAAATAGACGCTCGCACGGCAATTTGGTAGGTGGATAGAGTGGGAACCAGGCTGACTGGATTTCTCCCCCCTCCAGTCAGCCACGGGCCGGCGTGTCGTGCGCTGGCCCGTCATTTTTCAGGCCGGTTTAATGAAAGGGATTGTAATAGTGCACCCACAAAGCGACCGCAAGACCGATTACGATATAGAGAGCCCACTTCGACGATAGTATCCGGTTCATCGTTAACGCCTCCCGCCCGGACCAAAGGTCAGCCCTTCACTTGTCGATTGGCCACCCACTTTTCGATTGCATCCCGGTCAAAACGGTAGTCGCTGCCGATCTTGAAACACGGAAGTTGATTCCGGCGAATCAATCTGTAGACCGTGCTTTGATGAATCCGTAAATACTCAGCTCCTTCGGGAACCGTCATGATCGGGCTGGGCGTGGCAGTGTGGCGGCGTTTCATTGCGGAATGAATTTCCAATACCGTTCGATCAACGATCCGCTCGGTGACCGTTTGCCGTTCTCCAAATAGGCGACGTGCGCGACACTGATATTGAGGTGCTTCGCCATCTGGCGCTGATTCAAACCAGCGTTCAGTCGCCATCTTCTCAGTTCTCGCGGTGTGGGAACGATTCTCGCTCCGCAGTTGCGGCAATGCGTCAGCGTGAGTGCGCGGTGGGGCTTCACGAATAATCCTTCGGCCAGCCCCCCATTTGGACACTTCTTTGAAACCAGCTTTCGCGTAGCGTCTTTCCAGTCGCCTTCAATTTTCAAGACTTCCGGTTCGGGACCGGGTGGTCTTCGCGGTTTTTAGCCCTCGTTTTTGATTTATTCGCAGCCATCAGAATGGCGTTCCCTGTACCGGAGTCGGCGGAAGCATCGCCACTGGTTCACGTTAGCGCAGTCGCTTGCCTTCCGCGCTTCGGATCGCACGCGCCAGCCGTCCCCCATCATCTAGTTTCCGCGCGTTCCAGCGGAAATCAAACTCCGCTCGAAGGGTGAAGAAGCGCGGATGATACACCCCCTTGGATTGGCTGTACGTTAGCGTCTTTTCCGAAGCCGCAGCATCTTTTGCAGTCTTTGATTGGTCTCCGCGAGCGAGAAAGCACCCTGATCGAACGGCCGGCCGACCCACTCCTTCATTCGCAGGTGATCCTCATGGTCAGGATCGGCGAGCGCCTCAAGAAACTCCTCATCCTGGTCGGGCAGCAATTCGTCTTCAAGTTGCAGCACGAGCCTCCAGTTGTCACCGAAGTCATAGATTTACGCGACTCGGTCTCCGATTGATAGGCCGATATCCTGTAGTCTGACGCCCCGCTCATCAAGAACTTCGCGTTCCTCCTCCGAATCCGGAGCGCCGTAGGTACGGTCGGCAACACTGAACTCGTGCAGGTGGCAGTCCTGCCAATCCATTATTGCCTGGATGACTCGGTGAAGACGCGCGATCGCAAAATCAGCCGGCACCTGGATACGGCGCCAGACCAAGGGCCGCACGTCCTCAAGGAAAACACGAAACTGATAGATTGGCGGCGCCGGCGTCACAGGGTTTATCGGCTTTTGGATTCGACGCACGGAAGCGAAGCTACCACACAATCATGACATTGGTGTCATCCACGAGGCTGCCGTCTCACGATCTATGTGTTCGCGAGACATTTGGAAACTCGAGGACCCCGAATCTTTCCGTTCTCAGGAGATGCCGCCGTCTTTGACTCGGTTGCCCGGTAGCTATTCTGAATAATAAACCCGTAGAGATTTTTACGTTTCTCGCTGAGGATTCAAAGGTGCAGGCGAGGAAGCATCGGGGGCGTATCCGACGCTTTCGCGATGTGTTCCCCGTCGGGAACTCGCGCAATCGGCGTCCGGCGAGTAGGCCCACCTGCCGGCGAGGGGCGACGCGGGCACAGCACGGGCTCGGAGCGTTAGCAGCGACCAGAGGTGGTCATGCTGGTATTTCTAATCCATGTTCGCGACCCGCAATTTTACGCCGTGCCGGCGGCCGGCCGCGCGAAAAACGGCAACCTGCGCATTATGGGGTTCCCACCGATCGGAATCATGTCGCTTTCCGCGGTGCTCAAGCGCGCCGGCCACGAATGCGTGATGTTCGACCAGGCCAACAGCGAGACTCCAAACCAGGTCATCATCGAGCAGATTCGCATGCAGCGGCCCCAACTGGTCGGGTTGAGTTTTCTGAGCACCACCAGTTATCCCTACGCCAAGATTCTCGCCCGCCAGATCCGCGCCGTCGATTCCAAGGTCAAAGTCGCCATCGGTGGCGCCTTCGCGACGCTAAACGCGCCCCTGGTGAAACTGCAATGCAGCGAAGTGGATTTTGTCTGCCGCGGTGACGGTGAGCAGTTGATTCTCGACCTGGTTGAGCAACTCGACAATCCGGCGGCTGTCGCCGGGCTGACCTGGGCGCGAGACGGCCAGGTGGTAAACAATCCGGACCGCGCTGTGGAGCGCGATCTCGACCAGTGGCCTTTTCCAGACCGCGAAAGCCTCGCGCTGGACTTCATCGAGTCGATGCCGCTGGATGTGCCCGCGGTTCTGTCAATGGACCGCTTCACCACGATGCAAGCGTCGCGCGGATGCCCGCAGCACTGCGTTTTCTGCGACATTCCGAGCTTCAACCAGGGCAAATGGCGCTCCCGCAGCCACCAGCACGTGCTCGCGGAATTCAATCATCTGAAGCAACACGGCTACGGTGCGGTGTACTTTGTCGACGATCATTTTCTGTTGCAACCCAAGCGGATCGAAGCCATCTGCAAAGGGTTAATCGACAGCGGTCCGACCATCCACTGGGGTTGCGAGGGCAGAGTCGATTCGGTCGCCGAGCATCTGTATCCGTTGATGGCAAAGGCCAATTGCCGCACTGTGATGTTCGGGATCGAGAGCGGCAGCCAGAAGGTCCTCGACCGGCTCGGGAAGGAGCAGACCCTTAACCAGGTTGAGACCGCGGTCACTAACGCCAAGCGGGCGGAAATCGAAATCGTGCACGGTTTCTTCGTGGTCGGCAGCCCCGACGAGACCGTGGCCGACCTGAGGGCGACTTTTGATTTTGCCGCACGGCTCCCGCTCGACACGTTCAACTTCAACCGCCTATGCGTCTATCGCGGCACCCCGTTATGGCAGGAATATATCCGCCGCAACTTGGTCGACGAGGGCCGAGACTGGTTCAAGTTTTTCAAGTGCTCCGAGATCGATCCGACCTGCCTCTCGGGCGAGGTGATCAACCGCGAGCGCAGCGCGGGTTTCCGCCGAATATTCCTTTACAAGCTGCTTCATAGTCCGCTGCAAACCGTGCGGCTCCTGCGCCGCTTCACGCGCTTCATGCCGATGCGCGACGTGGTTTACCTGATTCTCAAGCCCTTCCTCGGCCAGGGTCGCGGACCCACGCCGGCTGAGACTTTTTCGCGCGCCGTCGAGGATGCCGAGCTTAAGGACTCGGGCGCGGCCCTCACCCAAGTCACCGACGCGATG